>Ga0210410_10001520_pt1 | contig 21731 bp, 21 predicted proteins | sample IncBWC4MmetaG_FD_161058 | JGI IMG/M metagenome (GOLD analysis project Ga0210410, IMG submission 161058) | Forest soil microbial communities from Barre Woods Harvard Forest LTER site, Petersham, Massachusetts, United States - Inc-BW-C-4-M | ecosystem: Environmental > Terrestrial > Soil >... | reverse complement strand
CAGGAACTCGCCGGCGTAGACGATCTCCGCATAAGCGGCATGCCCAACGCAGGATTTCCCAAGCGCGAAGGCGACCGCATCGTTTACCCGAAATCTTCGCCCGAGTATTTCGCGCTTTTCGCCCGCGAAGCTGCAGCTCTCGGCGTGCGCGTTCTAGGTGGCTGTTGCGGCACAACTCCCGCACACATTCGCGCCATGGCTGAAGCGGTGAAGGCGTTGAAACCCGTGAAGGCGGCATCGGTCGCGCACGTCCAAACGGTAATCAAACCCGTCCCGGTTTTGGAGCGCGAGCCGGAAAGCAAATTCTGGAAAAAACTTCAGAACAATGAATTCACCGTCTGCGTGGAAATCGATCCGCCGAAGGGTATTGCGCTAGACAGGGTCTACGAGCAGGTCGACAAAATCATGGCCTCGCGCAAAGTCGATGCGATCGACATCAACAGCGGCGCCATGGCCCGCGTAGGCATGGACGCGCTGATCACCGCGGGCGCGCTCGAAGCTCGCGGCGTTGAAACCGTGCCGCACCTGACCACCCGCGACTACAACATCATCGGCCTGCAAGCCATGCTGCTCGGCGCGTGGACGGTGGGTGGCGTCCGCAACGTTCTCGCCATCACCGGCGATCCCCCGTCCGTGGGCGATTACCCGGAAACCAGCGGCGTCTACGAAGTCGATTCCGTGGGCCTGGTGAAAGTTCTTCACCGCTTAAATCAGGGCACCGACTGGGCCGGCAAAACGCTGGGCGGCGCAACAAATTTTGCGATTGGCGTGGCGGTCAATCCCGTCGCCGACGATCTCGACGGCGAGATCGAACGCTTCCGCGCCAAGATCGAAGCCGGCGCGCACTTCGCCATGACCCAGCCTCTTTTCGATCCCGAACACTGGTACGCGTTCTTAAAAAAAATCGGCGGCAAGCCACCCATTCCTGTGCTCATCGGTATTTGGCCGCTGAATAGTTACAAGCAGGCCCTGCGCCTCAACAATGAAGTTCCCGGCATCGTCATTCCGCAACCGCTTCTGAAGTCTTTGGAAGCCGCAGGCGCCGCCGCGCGCGATCGGGGGTTTGAGTGCGCGCGCGAAATGCTGGCCTGGTCGCGCACAGAAATGGCCGGTGCCTATATAATCCCGCCATTCAAGCGCTACGAAGAAGTCCTGGATATCCTGTAGTTGTTTGGTTTTAAGTTCGCCGCGCCGCGAGATAGTTTGCAGTTTCTTTCTTTGGAAACCACGGGACGAACGTGCTCGTAGTTTTTTGGTAGGCGCGATATTCCACACCACGCGTCCGCAGCGCTTGCGCTTCCGTAGCAGGGATGCCTGTAGTGCCAAGCAAGAAGTACAGCATCAACGCCGGGGAGATCAGCCCGAGCCAGCCCCACGGCGACCCCAGCGCGAAAATCGCATATCCCACCCACATCATCCACTCAAAAAAATAATTCGGGTGCCGCGAATAACCCCACAAGCCTCTGCGATAGGTTTTTCCGCGGTTGTCGGGATTCTTCCGGAATCGATTCAGCTGATAATCGGCCACGGCCTCCCCGCAAATGCTCACCAGCCAAACGGCCGCGCCGATTTTCTCAAGTCTGCGCAGCGGCGCCGCGTTGTTGAGGCTGGCCAGCAAGAACGGCAGCGATAGCACCACGGTCAGCACGGCCTGAAATTCATAGAAAAACAAAAATCGCAGCGGCAGGTGCGTCTTCCATTCCCTACGCAACTGCACGTAACGCCCTTCCTCCGGCTTGCCGGCCACGCGGGAAACAAGCAGGTAAGCCGCCAGCCGCAATCCCCAGAAGCCCGCCATCGTGGCAATAGCCCATTTGCGGGCGTAGTATCCCGAACCCTCGACTGCGTAAAAAATTGCAAGTATCGCCAGCCCAGCGGCCCAGCCCACATCCACAATCGCGGCATTGCGAATGACCAGATGAACGATCCAAAGCGCGAACATCATCGCGGCAACAATGGCCAAGCCGGTCAGCGCGAGATGCAGAGCGCTCGCTAGCATCGGCAAGCCTTTACGAGGTACTCGGACTTACCGTTCAGCTTCAAGACTTGCATGATTTTTCCCACTGAAAGCCCTCTCGCGCCGACAGGAACCGCACTATTTAGATGAATTAGGGTGCCGTTAGGTAACGGTGCCACAATCCGCGTCACAGCCCTACTTGGCTTTTTCAACCGCGCTGGTGTGGTCGTGAATAATGCGCCAGCCTTCCGGAAAACGCTGCCACACTAAAGAGAAAACTCCGCCGACGTCGCCCTGCCCACGCGCCAGATGCCAGTGCCCAAGCACCAGCGCCGCATCGTTGCCTAGAAAGTGAAACTCCAAATCCGAGAAATCGAGCTGGCCCATGGCAGCGCGATCGGGATAATTTTTCTTGTAGCGCGCGAGCACTCCGTCCCATCCGCGCGCAATCCCGCCGCTTCCCGAAAACGTGAGTTCCGGAGAATGCCAGTAGCCCTCCAGAAACGCGTCCACATTTCCGGTTCCAGTTGTTCTGCTGTCCTTCCAGGATCTTTGTGATTGCAGCGCGGTCGCGCTGATGTTCCTCGGACGCAGCGCTTAGCTTCGTCGTGTGCATGATCGAAGCGACAACCGCCAACAAGAGCGCGGGGATCGCAATGATTCGGTAAATGTGCATTATGTACCTCGATATAGGGAGTGGGCCGGAGAATAGAGGAGCTGGCGGAAATGCGCAAGTCCGAGCGTTTGGGATCGATCCGGCAATAACCTCAATCGTTAAAGCAAGTTAGAAAGTTCCATTCGGGTAGTACTCCGGGCCTATAGGTCCGGGATGGGTGCGCGGGCAGACTTGTGCGTGCAAAGAGAAAGAGGCTGAGGGATGCTCGCCGCTATGCTATTTGCGATCTCGATTGTGGCCATGACGCAGTTCGCCGCCTACTACTGGCGAGCCATGCTTGCTGGAACTGCGGCCCAGCCGGTGTCTGAGCGCGTATTGGCCGCCGCCGGCGTGCAAAATGGCCAGCTGACCGGACAGGATTTTCCGGCGTTGGCGGGACTTCACAATCTAACCCCCGAATTGCGTTCTGGTGGCACGGGGTTGGGCCTAGTGCGTGCTTACTACAAGGTAGTTGACGCCATCGCGTCACTTGTTGGGCGCAGCCTACCCGCTGTCCGGGCGTGGAGCGAGCGCGAATTGGCGGTGTGCGCGCGCTACGCTGCGGTGCAGATCGATCGCCGGTTGCAGGCGAATCTCGAGTTGGCCGCATCGCTGCGTTCCTGCTAAATACAAATTGCCGCGCTTCTACAGCGGGTTCCAAGATCCTCGTTCCCACAGTTAGTCTCCACATTTAGTCTGTACAAGTAGTTCCTGCGATTAGTCTCTACAGCTAATTCCTACGACTGTCCCTATTGCTGGCCGAAGCGCAAGCTTCCTGTTACTTTTGCAAAGTGAGGTCCAGGGGAGACGCTATGGCCGCTTTCAAGCTGATCGAATACCAGGATGCCAGTCCAGAGGTTCGCGCGGTGTACGACGACATCATGGCGACGCGCAAGACGGATTGGATCAATAATTTCTGGAAGGCCATCGCGCACGATCCCGCGACATTGCAGCGCACGTGGGAAAGCATCAAGCAGATCATGGGGCCTGGCGCGCTTGATCCACTCACGAAAGAATTGCTCTATGTCGCGGTGAGCGTGACCAATAATTGTTCCTACTGCATCGCTTCGCACACCGCCTCGGCTCGCAAGAAGGGCATGACGGACGCGATGTTCCACGAACTGCAAGCGGTGATCGGGATGGCCAACGAAACGAACAAGCTGGTCACGGGCTATCAAGTCGAAATCGATGAGCAGTTCAAGGTTTCACTCGACAAATAAATTTCGGATTCGCAAAAACCTGTACTCACGGCCAGTCTGTTTCCACTGTAGTACGCGCGTACTATAGCTGGCTCGCTTGCCTCACCCTGAACATATAGAGGTTCGCGCACAGCTCTGCGCCGACAGAGTTCAGCGAAGTCTCTTTTTCGCAAGCGAGTAAGACATGCCTCCGACGCTCAAAGACGATTACGCACTTCCGACGTCATCCGACAAGACGGAGCGCGCCTCTGAGATCTCAGCGGCCACCGAAGAAATGAGCGGTGCGCAACCCGTTGCGCTGGAAGTACCAGTGTCCGTCAACGGAGCGCGCGCAGTGGAAGGCAGCGAAAAACGCGAGCCATTTTCGGAAGCCACGACCACGGTACTGGTGCTCGCGAGAGGCGCGGTGATTCGCCTTTCGTCGTCGGTTGCGCCGGGCCAGCTCCTTTTTTTGACGAATGAAAAAACGAAAAAGGAAGTCGTTTGCCAGGTAGTGAAATCCAAAAATTATCGAAGCGCTAGCGGTTATGTGGAGCTGGAATTCACAGAGCCGGTGCTGGGGTTCTGGGGAATGCGGTTCCCGGGTGAGCGGCAGACAGTTCACGCCGGTTCGACTGCGCCCGTAGCGCGAAAGTCGGATTCAGTTGCTTTGAGCACAGAGCTGATGGGAAAGAGCGCGGAGCCGAAACCGGCCACGTATACGGATGCGAGCCCCGCAGCCACAAGTGTCACGTCCAACCTTGCTGACGCGGTGGAGGAGTTTAAAACCGAAATTAAGGCGGATTCGCGGCCGGCGAGTAAAGCTGATTTCCTGGCGCCTGCGGAGACTTCCATTGACGGATTAAAATTGGAAGCGAATCGTTTGCAGGAACAACTGTCTGCCCTGCTATTTGCCGAGCAGAAGGACAGCGGAGCGAAGCCAGAGGTCCCGGTTGCGCCGCCCTCGAGACAAGAGCTTGGGGATGCCGCCGCGAAAATTTTCGACATGGCAAAGGAAGAACCGCCGACCGGCAAGATGGAGAAGCCGGCTACCCCTGAATTGAACGCTTCCACGCAGACCGCGTCGAAGAATGCAGGCGGGGCGGCAAAGTCCAGCTTCGACAGCGAAGAGTCGAAGATACCAGCGTGGCTGGAGCCGTTGGCGCGCAACGCGTCCGTTCATGCGCCGCCAGCGGAAGACAAAGCACATGATGCCGATAACAAGTTTGAAGAATGGAAGCCGCCCGCCGTGCCGGAACCGGTCGCTTCCCAAAAGCAGGCCACGGCGACAGCAAAGAGCGTGCCCAGCCCGGCAAAATACACGCCTGCTACGCCACTGTTTGGAAACTCGCTCCTGGGTGAAAGCGCGCCAGCGCTGGCAAGGCGGAGCGGAAGCGGTAAAGGAATTTGGATCGCTATTGCCGCAGGGGTGATTGTGGTCGCGGGAGGGGGAGCGTGGTACTTCCGCGATTCGCTGGCATCGTTAGGGTCCGTACGCACTACGTCACAATCGAACACGTCGCCAGCTCTTTCTGCCCCCGCGGTATCGTCCATGGCCCCGGCGGTCGACCGCGGTTCGGCCGTCACGCCTACACTGCCTGCGGTTACACCGGCGGAGCCCTCTTCCCAAACGAAGGCGAACGCTGAGACTCGGAATGCGGTCACAGAAACGTCCGCGCCCGCTGCTTCCTCTTCCACGCAAGGCAAGATGCAAACCGCGGCGATTACCGAGCGGATCACAAAATCGAGTGCCGGCAAGGACCTGAGCATGGCGTCAGCGCAGCCAGCTGAGCTGGTTGAGCCCGAAATCAAGAAACCCTCTCTCGGCGCGGTTCGCCTGGCTAAGCCGAAGATAGGCCACTCCGCGAGCACCCAAGCCAATGGCGAGGCGGAGCCGTCGTTGGAGCTAAATAATGAAGCACTTTCCGCGCAAAATTCGCTGAGCACGGATTTTGCGGAAAGCTCGAAACAGCCGGTCGCTCCTGCGGTACCGGTAGCGATAGGTGGCGACGTCAAGCCTGCACACTTGATTTCGTCCGTGCCGCCGGTTTATCCCTCATTGGCGAAAACACAGCACGTGGCCGGCGATGTGCGCGTGGATGCGTTGGTGGACGCTACAGGGCGCGTAACCACTATGAAAGTTGTATCTGGCCCACCCTTGCTACATCAAGCGGCCAAGGACGCGCTGCGCCAGTGGAAATATCAGGCGGCCACATTGGACGGCAAGGCAGTTCCCATGCACCTCACGGTGACGGTCCAATTCCGCCTGCAATAGCGAAGTCCCTCCGTCCCACCTAATCCGTCGGCGAATAGACATAAATTTGACAAGTTTACGGACATCAACGGTTAGGCTGGTACGTCTATCGGCTAATAGAGAGCCGCGAATCATCGGGGCCTCAAACCCAATAAGCGGCTGGGCTAAAGGATGCTATGAGCACGCAGATCAGCCCCATCGCTCAGCAAGAGCACAGCGAAAAGTCTTCAATGTCGCTAGCATTTCCGGCGCGCTACGCACGTTTCGGAACGTTTCAGGCCGATTTTGAGCGCGAAGAGCTGTATCAGAATGGCCACCGGGTCAGAATCCAGGCCAAGCTTTTTCAGGGCCTGTTGCTGCTATTGAGCCGGGCGGGGGAAGTTGTTACACGCGATGAGGTGCGGCGCCACCTCTGGCGCGACACGTTTTTGGCCAACCTCGATGCCAACGTCAACACTACGATGAATAAGTTGCGGCTGGTGCTCGGCGATTCTCCCGAAAGCCCGATGTATATCGAAACGATTCCGCGGCGTGGATACAGCTTTATTGCCACAGTTGAGTTCGCGAATGGCGCAGGCGAGGCGTCCACGGAGTTGGCGAAGCCGGTATTGGATGGGAAGGCTGCACTGGACGTGTGGGGCGCATTTTGGTCCAGCCAGCGCCTGCACAGAGTTGCGCGTGTGGCCGCTTTGCTGTTTGCGGGGATGCTTCTTGGCGCGCTTGTGGCATCCCTGTGGTTTGCTTCACAGGCGAAAAATCAGCATAACGCGCGTGATACAAAAACGAGCGCGTTTCTATCCGAATGCGAATTCCACCAAATTGCCGGATAGCCGGCGCACCGATCTGAACTTGCAATCCCTCTCTATTCGCATATTTGCCCGTCGCAGAAATTGTCTGTACGCAAAACCGTAAACCTTGGCTCTCCTGCTTGCGAGTCGCGAGACAGGTTCGTATACTGGCGGCCCGGCCAAGTAACGGGTTAGCGGGTGGGTAGCCCGCCGAATTCACCTCTTTCTTGGCTCTCCAGTTCGCCGGTTGTGCCGCAAATCGCCAGGGCGAATTGCGAACGGACGGACGTGCCGGTCGGGCGATCTGATCCAAAGGAGATTTTTCGAATGTCGCAAGCGCCTGCACCGGAAGAAATGAATGTTTACCAGAACGCGGAAGCGCGCTTCGAAGTGGCCGCCAACAAATTGGGACTCGAGCAAGGGCTTTACCGCTATTTGAAACACCCCAGCAAAGAAATCACGTTATACATTCCGGTGGGCATGGACAATGGACAGCTTGAAGTGTTCATCGGCTACCGCGTTTTGCATTCGACGGTGCGGGGTCCTGGCAAGGGCGGGATTCGCTTTGCGCCCGACGTTTCGATCGACGAAGTGCGCGCGCTGGCTACTTGGATGACATGGAAATGCGCGGTGGTGAACATTCCGTTCGGAGGAGCAAAGGGCGGAGTGATTTGCGATCCACGGAAAATGTCGCGAGGCGAGCTCGAGCGGCTGACGCGGCGCTACACCGCGGAGTTGGTGAACTGGCTTGGGCCGGAGCGCGATGTGCCTGCTCCCGACGTGGGGACCGGCGAGCAGATGATGGCGTGGGTGATGGATACGTATGCGATGCACGTGGGGCAGGCGACCACCGCAGTGGTCACCGGGAAGCCTATCGAGCTGGGAGGCTCACGCGGCCGCCGTGAAGCTACCGGCCGGGGCGTGATGATCTGCTGCGACAAAGCGATCGCCAAATTGGGCATGAAGCGCGAAGGAAGCCGCGTGGTGATACAAGGCTTCGGCAATGTCGGCTCCTTGGCCGGACTCTTGATGCAGCAGGCGGGATACAAGATTGTGGGTCTCGCTGATATTGGTGGCGGCCTATACAACGACAAGGGCTTCGATATTCCCAAAGTCATCGATTGGGTGTATACGCAGAAGAAGCCGCTGCACGAATTTCCAGGCGGCGGTACGAAGATGAGCTCGCGCGACGTTCTTTTCCAGCCGTGCGAAATCGCGATTCCCGCGGCGATCGAAAATCAAATCACCGAGAGGAACGCCCACCAGGTGCAGGCAAAAATTCTTTGCGAAGGCGCGAACGGCCCGACGACGTGGCAAGCGGACGCGATCATCGACGCTAAAGGCATTTTCACCGTACCGGATATTCTGGGCAATGCGGGCGGTGTTACCGTCAGCTATTTCGAGTGGGTGCAGGACCGGCAAGGCTTCTTCTGGCGGGAGAGCGAAGTGAATGAGCGGCTGTACGACATCATGGATAATGCATTCGATGAAGTGGTACGCTACGCCGAAACGCACAAGGTCAACAATCGCATTGCGGCGTATATGTTGGCCATCGATCGCGTAGCCAGTGCGCTAAAATTGCGCGGCATTTACGCCTAAGAATTAGCGAATTCGCGGCACCTGCTGGCCCGCGCATCGCATGAGAATTTTCCTGGTCCCCGAACGGCTCGAGGACACCTTCGAGCCAGGAAGGAGTCCGCGCCGTGCTTCCGGACTCACTTTTGCCGGGCAGTTCCAAGACTGAAATGCAGCACCGCCTGGATATTTGTATCGCCGGGCGCTGGATGTACGAGCAAGGCTACAACGTGGCGTGCGAGGGAAATGTGTCGGTGCGCCTGGACGACAAGCGCATCCTGACCACGCCCACGTGCATGAACAAGGGAATGCTGGCCCCCGAAGATCTGGTGATAACCGATCTCGATGGCCGGCAGCTTTCCGGCGACCGGAAATTTTCCTCCGAGCTGGCGATGCATCTCCTCTTTTACAACATGCGCCCGGACGTAAACGCTATTTGCCACGCGCACCCACCTAACGCTACGGGATTTGCGGTCGCTGGGCGCGGGCTGGACCAGGCTTTGCTTCCCGAAGTGATTGTCGGACTCGGGCGCATTCCGTTGGTCCGTTACGCTACCCCGGGAACCGCGGAGCTTAGCGCCGCGCTCGAGCCGTACGTGCCGCATTACGATGCGCTGCTGCTGGCTAACCACGGAGCGGTTACGTGCGGTCCGGATTTACTGACGGCGTATTTTCGGCTGGAAACGATCGAGCACGTCGCCAAAATCACGTTAGCCGCGGAGATGGCCGGGAATCCGACGCTGCTCTCCGGCCGTGAAGTAGCGAAGCTCATGGCCGCGCGATCGCGCTACTTCGTCACGCCTCCTCCGGGAGGAGGCGCGGAACTGCCGGTGACCTCCGATACAAATGATAGCGGCGATCACGTACGGCTCACGCGCGGAGAATTGGACGCGCTGATCGACGAAGCCGTCCGCAAAGACCGCAGCCGCCGCTGACCTGTTCCACAATCATTTTTTGGGAGTAGAATGGCGGCACGGGTGTCGTTATGAAAGCGAAAGCGGCCCGCGAGAATCCGAACGAAGAAGCAAAGCCTCAGTGTGAAGCCATTTCCCGGCTGGACGAGCCTTGCAATCAATCCGCTGAAAGTTTTTGCGACGAGTGCCAACGCTGGTTTTGCGCCGCGCACCTACAAGATGAGTTGTGGCACACGTGTGGACTCGAGCCTGGGGACGAAGGCGGCGAAGGCTGAGGGCGGGCTATCCCGCTGCCTGGGCCGGAAGGGCACGGCGCAGGCGATTCACTACGCGGTCGCGACCGAGGACGACCATTGTGTCGAATAAGGGCGGGGCCACGGCTTGACCGACGATGGCGACGCGGGTGGCGTTGATGAGCAAGCCGGCTTTTACGCCTTCGGCTTCGGCGAGCGCACGGAGAGCGTGATCGCAAGCATCGTGATTCCAGTCAGACGGAGCGATGGCGGCCAACTTTTCCGCCAGCTTGGAAAGCAGCTCTGGAACCTTCGGGTCCTTCCAGAATTTGGCTTTCGCAGCAGGGTCAATCTCGAAGTCGTCCGTGAAAAATGCCCGGGACCACGAAGCAAAATCGGGGAGCAGGCGAATGCGCGGGCGCAGGAGGTCCACCGTCTTCGCAAACCACTCATGGCCTGCGCCACTGGACCATTCATCCTTCCACAAATGACTGCGCTTTAGCTCTGCCTCCACTTCCGGAAGCAAATCTTCAATGGGCAGCTTCTGAAGATACTGCGTGTTGAACCATTCGAGTTTGGGGCGATCAAAAACGGCGTTGGTGCGGCTGACCCCTTCGAGGGAAAATTTCTCGAGCAGGTCCTTTGTGCGTAGAAATTCCTCGTCTCCGCCCGGGGCCCAGCCGAGCAGGGCAAGAAAATTACGGAAGGCCTCGGGCAGGAAGCCCTCGGTCCGATACATGTTTACGTCGGTGGCGCCATGGCGCTTGGAGAGCCGCGATTTGTCCGCGCCAAGAATGAGCGGCACATGGGCGAATATGGGCGGCTCAGCACCGAGAGCGCGGTAGAGCAACACCTGCTTGGGAGTGTTGGAGATGTGATCGGCGCCGCGTATCACGTGGGTAATGCGCATGTCGATATCGTCGACGACGACACCGAGCTGGTACATGGACTGGCCGAACTCTTCGTCTCCCTTGCCGGAGCGCAGGAGCACGAAATCCTCGATTTCGTCGTTGGAAAATTCGCGCTCGCCGAATACGGCGTCGAAGAATTTCGTGGTGCCGCCGGTAGGAACACGAAAGCGAACGGCGGGCCTGGTACCGGGCGTGGATGGTTTGCCATCGCGACAGGTGCAGCGCACGATGCGGCGCGGGCCGGCGGTCTTCGGCTCGTCATCCTGGGCCTCAACAGCATGGTCGCCGCCGGCGTAGCGCTCTGCGGGGCAATAACAGAGGAACGCCGCGCCGCTGGCGAGCAGTTTTTTGCCGGCAGCCTGGTATAAGTCTGTGCGCTGCGATTGATAAAACGGACCTTCATCCCAATCAACGCCGAGCCAGCGGAGCCCGTCGACAATCCCCTGGACGAGTTCTGGTTTATTGCGCTCAGCGTCCGTATCCTCAATGCGCAGGATCATGGCGCCGCGCTGGTGGCGGGCGAACAGCCAGTTAAACAGGGCGGTACGCGCGCCGCCTACGTGGAGATAGCCGGTGGGCGATGGCGCAAAGCGCACACGCACCGGGCCTGGCGTACTCTTAGTTATTTCGCTCATTTTGCAGTTCGCTTGGAGTCCCTAGTTCTTTTCGCGGAAAGCGCGATTTGTCAGTGTAGCGAAACGGGGTTGGCGGGTCCAACTCACGACCGACGGTCTTGAGCGGGTCAGAACTTTTGGACCGCTCGCCTTCGCTACCATTCTATGGCAGATACTTGACTTGCGTGCTATCCCCGCTCAAAATGCCCCCTCGCATCCCGGGGAGGCCGTCATGATGGAGTCCCTAACACGCACAGCAGAGGCATCCCTATCCGATAACTACATACAGCCTACACTCGGCCACGCCTTACGGATCTGGTGGGCCTTCTATTGGCCCGCCACGCTCATCTCGACTGTTTTGGGATTTGGGTTCGGGCGGTTGTTGCGACTCGCTTACGAGGACGGCTTCGCAACCGCCAGAATCGTTCGCGTCACTTCCCAAGTGGGTGGGTATGCGATCAATTATGTCGTAGCGCTTTTTGTGATGCATTACGTCCTCAGCAAGAACTTCCGACATTTCCGACTTGGCTTGCTTTCCAGTGGAGGCGGCGGTACCCCAAACCTAGCCGTGGATGTCACGTACCGGCGGACATTGCGGGTGTGGTGGATTTACGTCTGGCGCACTATTGTCTACACGGTGCTTGCCTCGGTCTTTGTGATTTACCCCGCGGGTATGTTCGTGGGCTTATTTCGCCCAAGTGCGCCTTTCAGTTACGTTTTTTTCGCGCTGCTTGGTTTTGTCGTGAGCGGTGCACTGGCGCTGTTTGTCATCTATTCCAATATCCTTGAAGAAGATATCGACGACTTTCGAGTTAGCCTATTGCCTCGCGAACTCGGGAACAAGCCGGCGCCTGCAACGCCGGCCTCCGATGCGGCTCCAGAAATGGGCTAATTGACAGGCCCTCGATTCCGAGCGTTGATTGTGGCTAAGTCGTTACCTCACGGGTGTTACCTCTATTCTGCTACCTTTTTGGCCACCAGTACTGCGGTACGCTTGCTTCAACAAAAATGCATGTCCCATAATGCAAGTGCTTTATTTTGTGTGTCCATGGGCCTTTTGCGGGTGGTGCGAGGTGTGCGCGCCGACCGCAACCATGCGCATGCATTCTAAACAGCCGCTAACTTGTTTATTTTGGGGCAGGCGCGGCGGGTAGTTCCGCACATTAGCGGAAGAATCGACGCGTGTTGGTCTACAACAATTTCATAGCGCTGGCCCTGTTAGCGGCAACTTCGCTAGTGGCGGGGTTTTTCGCGTACATCTACAGCCTGAAGCGGCAGGTGTATCTGTTGCTGTGGACGGCGGGATGGACGCTATTCGCATTGCACTACCTGGGCCCGGCGTTGGCGCAATGGGTGCCGGATACACCCTTGCAGACGGCGCTGGACCGATGGCTGTATGCGATGGCGGCAGTGTTTTTCTTTTTGGGCGCGCAACTCTATGCGCAGCGCAAGCCTTGGAAGTTCGCGGCATGCGCGTCGGCGGTGCTGCTCGGCGCATGGGCGGTGGCGAACGCGCTACATCTTTTTAGCGTCACTGTGGTGGTCCCGGCAGCGCTGTTGTTTGGCGTCGTAGCGGTGATCTTTTGGCAGGAGAGCAAGCGGCAAGAAACTCTTGCGGACCGCCTGCTCGGCCTCTCGTTCATGGCCTGGTGCGTGTTGCAGTTTGCCGTATTTCTGCTGATGCGAAGCGCGCCAGCGGAATTGGCAATCGATAGCCCCATATCAGCGGTACCTTCCGCATTCGTCGCCATGCTTATGGTGATGGCTTCGTACGAGGAAGAGAAGCGGCGCATCGAGCGCAACATGCTGGCGCTGTCGAATTTGAATCTGGCGACATCGAGCTTTGTGGGCGGAGAGATTCAGCGGATGCTCTCTCAGGCCTTGGACCGCGTACTGGGAGTGGTGCGATTGCCGGCGGGGGCGTTGTTTCTTCATCACGGAGATCCGCAAGGGCCGACGTCCGTGGTGGCGGTTGGGTTGAACGACGATTTCTGCCGCGTGGCGCAAAACGAAGGGCTGGATGATTATCTGGTCGGACTCGTGTCGCGGCTCGGAGGCCTGCTGGGTTTTCGTGATTTACGCAACGCGGAGTCAGTGGCGGCGCTGGAGAGGGAAGAGCCGATCCGGAGATTTCGTCAGCTTGCAATGGCGCAAGGTCTGCGCAGTGTGGTGGCGATCAGTCTTCAGGCGAAGGAGCAAGCATTCGGGGTACTGCTGCTCGGAACGCCGGACAGCCGGAGATTCGCGCCGGCGGAGTATCGCTTGTTGCTGGCATTGGGGCACCAGATCGGCATGGCGGTGGAGAACAGTTACCTGGTGCAGCAGACTTCGCGGCGCTCGGAAGAATTGCACGTGCTGAACGAAATTGGGCGTGCGCTTAGCTCGACGCTGAACAAAGAAGAATTGCTGGTGAAGATCTGGGAGGAATTACGGCGGTTGTTTGATGTGGAGAATTTCTATATTGCGGAGCTCGATCCGGTTCGGGACGAGATGCGATTCCACCTGGAAGTGATAGGAGGAACGCGCGTGCCGCAGCGCGCTCGCCGGGCTGGGAATCATTTGACGGAGTACGTGATCCGGACGCGGCAACCGGTGCTGATTCGCGACAACTACCTTGCGGAAGTGAATAAGTTGGGGGCGTTGCCGTTGCGCGAAGGCGGATGTTTCTGCTGCGTGCCGCTGGTGGCGTACGATCACGCGATTGGGGCGATGGCGGTTTTCTCGGATCAGGAACACGTGTTCGATGAAGGGCACCTGGAGCTGCTGCGCGTGCTGGCCAGCGAAGCCAGCATCGCGATCGAAAACGCAAGATTGTTTCAGGAAGAGCGAACGAAGGCGCGGCACCTTTCGCTGCTCAATACGATTTCGCGGAACGCGATTGCGACGCTGAATCCGGATGAGATGTTGGCGAAGATCACAGAGCAGCTCGGATCTGGACTGACATACGACCACGTCGGCATCGGACAATTAGAGTATTCAACGCGAGAGATTGTGATTCAAGCGGAAGCAGGCACACGGCGAGGCGCGCTGGGGCAGCGAATTCCGCTGGGCACAGGTCTGATCGGGCAGGTCGCGCGCAATGGCCAATTGGCGGCGTACAACGCGAGCGTTCCCGCGGATGCCGGGTTCAAGCCGTTGCTCCCGGATACACTGGCGGCAATTGCGTTGCCTGTATTTTATGCGGAACAACTGCACGGGATCTTGTATGTGGAATCGTCGCAGCCTGCGGATTTTTCCGAGGAAGAAGTGTTGCTTCTGCGCACGCTGGCGGACCTAATTGCCGGTGCTTTGCACAACGCACTCTCCTTTCAGAAGGCGCAAGAGCAGGCCATCACGGATGGCCTCACGGGCGTAAAAACGCATCGCTTCTTCATGGAGGCATTGTCCGCTGAATGGAAGAGATCGACGCGCGCAGGGCGTTCGTTTGCGCTGGTGCTGATGGACCTTGACCGGTTCAAGTTCGTGAACGATTTTTACGGGCACCTGGAAGGCGACCTGGTGCTGCAGCGCGTCGGGCATATTCTGGAGACGAATTGCCGACGGTCCGATGTCGTGGCGCGCTATGGCGGCGACGAATTCGTGATCTTAATGCCGGAAACGAATATGGAGCACGCGCGGCAACTGGCGTCGAAGCTGCGCGGCTGGGTGTCCGCGGACCCGTTGCTGCGGGAGAAGAACATCAGCGCGAGCTTCGGTATTGCATGCTATCCGCTGCATGGCTCGTCACCGCAGGAATTGATCCAGGTCGCGGACGCTTCGATGTACATATCAAAGCATCAGGGGGGGAACGCGGTCTCGACAGCCGACCATTTCGACCCAAACGAAGCGAGGAAGTGGAAGCGCGACGTGCTGGAAGCGTATTTGGGCGTAACGCTGAAACGCCTATTTGCCACCGGGCCGGAAGCGTTTGAGGAGATTTATTCGAGGCTGAAGCAATTTACGGAATCATTGGCGGCAACGGAAGGGACGAACGGCGCAACAGTGGGAGCAACAGTTTCAGAGGGCCCGCAGGCGCTGCCGCAGGCTGTGCTCGACACGGTGACATCGCTGGCATTTGCGATCGACGCAAAAGATCATTACACGCAGGGACATTCGCAAAAGGTGTCCGCCTATGCGGCACTGGTCGCCGAGGCGCTGGGATTGAACGATCTGGAGATTGAGGAGATTCGCCTGGGAGGAGTGCTGCACGATATCGGAAAGGTGGCCATCCCAGAGAATATTTTGAACAAGAACGGGCCACTGAATCCCGACGAATGGGATACGATGAAGTCGCATGTGACGTTTGGCGCGAAGATTTTGGAGCCGCTGACGCCGCTAGCGCGCATACGGGAGATGGTGCAGCACCATCACGAATTTTTCGACGGCTCGGGATATCCGCATGCCCTGGCGGGCGAGAAGATACCGCTGGGCGCGCGAATCATCGCGGTGGCGGACGCGTATGACACGATTACAAGCGATCGCACGTATAAGAAGGCGCGGGCAGCCGTGGAAGCGCTGGCGGAGCTGGAACGCTGTGCGAACGCGCAGTTTGATGCAAAGGTGGTGGCCGCGTTTGTGCGTACGATGAAGTCTATGCCCAATCCGATCATTGAAGTGACCTCCCTCACCAGAAGCTCGTAGCGACTGGTTGCTTTCCTTCCGCGGCGTTTCGCTTCTCAAACCAGACGCGTTTGAAGCGCGGGACTATTCGCACGACACGCAGGCTGAGGCAATCTCCGGCAACGGTTGAGAAGCGTAGTGGCGCACCTCATGCAGGAGTTCGCGAAGGCGCTTGCGCGCTTTATGCAATTGGGATTTCGAATTGCCGACCGAGCACCCGAGCATGGCGGCAATTTCGTTGTGCTCGTAACCGTGCACATCATGAAGCAGGAACATGGACTTGTAGCCCTCCGGCAATTGCGCCAGCGCGGCATGAAGATTGACGCGGTCGAACAGGCCGGTTAGCCGCACATCGGGAGCACCGATTTCGAGGACGTGGCGCTCTTTTTCGTCATCGGGCCGAACCAGCTCATCCAGGGAGACGGAAATGGGTCTTTTCTTTCGGAACCGCATCAGTACGATATTGGCGGTAAGGCGGTGCAGCCAGGAGGAAAACGCAGATTCGCCGCGAAAGGTGTGGATCTTGCGAAAGAGCTGCAGAAAAGCGTCCTGAGTCAAGTCCTCGGCTTCTACCGGATCGCCGACCATGCGAAGACAGAGAGAGTAAACGCGCCGGCTGTGCATCTGATAGATGGTTTCAAACGCTGCCGCATCACCCTGCTGGGCCAAGCGAATGGCCTCCTTGAGAGCGGCGGCGTCCTGTTTGAGCGGTTTTCCCGGTTGGTGCGCGCCGGGTGACTGAACTGGTCGGGCTGCCAGGCGTCGCGCTTTGAACTGGCGCTGTACTTTCCCTGTTCTTGAATCGCCGTGAGCAGCTTTCGTTGCCGTATTCATATTAATTTCTTCTATTTTGACGGCTCGTGTCAGAAAAGCTTGTCACTCAGGAGTCAACTCGATGTCATCTTTGTGCGGCCTGCATGCAAGTGCGCTCGTCCTCGGGATCGCAAAGGACGGTCGGTAATTTGCTATTCTTGATCGCGGGTTGGAGGATTCATGCAAACAGCTTCCGTGAAATGGATGGACGGGGAAAGGTTTGTGGCGACCAGTCCCTCAGGGCATGCGATTGTGGTGGATTCGGATCGTGAGACCAACAGCGCGCCAGGTCCGATGGAGTTGTTACTGATAGGTCTGGGAGCTTGCACCGCGACCGATGTTGTAAGTGTGCTGAAGAAAAAGCGGCAGAAATTGGAATCATTGGAGGTGGTTTGCTCGGGTGAGCGAGCGACGCAGCCGCCTACGGTGTGGACGAAGCTGGAAATCGTGTATCGCTTGCGAGGTGAATTGGACGATGCGGCGGTGAAGCACGCGATTGAACTCAGCGAGGAGAAGTATTGCTCGGTGGCGGCCATGCTGAAAAAGACAGCGAAGATTAGCTGGCGCTACGAGATATTGCGGGGCGGGACGTAAGATGACATAGCATAAGGTCCATGTATTCAGTGGCCAGGCGCTCGCCAGAAATCGCGATTCCGCCCGGCAGTCATTTGCTGCAGTGACTCCACTTAGTTCGGCTGTGTTACCCTTTGGGAACTTCAAGGAGAGCTATGTCGCGCCGCATTGCTGCGAAGATTAGCGGGGTTGCGGGTTATGTGCCGCCGAAGGTGCTGACCAACGCAGACCTCGAAAAAATGGTGGATACCAACGATGAATGGATTCGCACGCGGACGGGGATTCGCGAGCGGCACATCGCGGAAAATGGAACCGGGAGTTCACACCTGGCTACCGAAGCGGCCAAGGTGCTGTTGGCAAAGACAAATACCGATCCTTCTGAAATTGATTTAATTATCGTGGCGAGCGTAACGCCGGACATGTTCTTTCCGGCGACGGCGTGCCTGGTGCAGGACCGGTTGGGAGCGAAGCGCGCATGGGGCTTCGATTTGTCGGCGGCGTGTTCCGGGTTTGCCTATGCCTTGACGGTCGGAGCGCAGTTCGTCGGTTCCGGAACGCACCGCAAAGTAGTGGTGATTGGCAGCGATGTGATGAGTTCGATTTTGGACTACAAGGATCGCGCCACATGCGTCTTGTTTGGGGACGGCGCGGGGGCTGTCCTGCTTGAGCCAGCGAAGGATGGCGAAGGCATTCTGGATTTCTTGCACGACGTGGACGGCTCGGGAGGCCAGTATTTGTATATGCCGGGCGGCGGATCGTTGCACCCTTCCACTCACGAAACAATCGATAAGAACATGCACGTGGTGCATCAGGAAGGCTCGCAAGTATTCAAGTACGCGGTGCGGCGCATGGCCGAGCTCGCGGGGTGCCTTCTCGAACGCAATGGGTTTACGAGCGACGATCTCGCGCTAGTGGTGCCGCACCAGGCGAATTTGCGAATCATTCGCGCCATGCAGGAGCGCCTGGGTGTGGAGGATTCCAAAGTAATGGTGAATATCGACAAGTATGGGAATACGACGGGCGGAACAATTCCGCTGGGCCTACGCGACGCAGTGGAGCAAGGGCGGTTGCGCAAGGGAGATTTGGTTCTCCTTGCTGCCGTGGGAGCGGGCTATACCACAGGCGGGCTGCTGATGCGGTGGGCGTTTTAGATTTTAGATACCGTTCGCTATTGAGAGTCAGCTTTGACTTGGACAGCGCCGTGTTTTAAGGCGTACGCGACAAAACCTTCCGGAGCGTTTTTCACACCAAATATATTTGCATTCTTCAGGTTCGGGTTGTCGCGCCATTTAAGGTCGGCGAGATTGCCATTGCTCAAGTCTGCGTTTGCGAGCATTGCGCCGGATATATCGGCTCCGGTGAGGTCGGAGTCAGCGAGGTCGGAATCGGTCAAGTCGGCGCGCTCCAAGTCGGTGTTACGCAGAATGCAGTTGCGGCAATTTGCGGAGCGCAGGTTGGCATCCGACATATCAGCGGAACTCAGATCGCTGTCGCGCAGGTCGGCTGCGGAGAAATTGGAGCGCGCCAAATGAGCGCTCTGCAGATGAACACCCTGCAGAAAAGCGCCGGAAAGATCGACGCCGACCAGAGGAATGCGATCGGCGTTGAGCTCTTGTAAAGCGTCGATCCGTCCACCGTTGCCGCCTTTTCCTTGGGCGGTGTTGATCACCTGCCAAGCTTGGTAGTGCTTCTGCTTGAGGCGGTCGCCGGACTCCGTGAAATAAAAAATTACGGCGATGAGAACGCCGAAACTGCTCAGGTATTCAAGAGCTTCGAGAAAAGACCAGTTGCTAAGGACATATGCCACCCATTCCCAGAACCACTCGAATGCCCACATTGGCACAGTCCAGCCGTGTTTCAGTTGCTGGCGGCGGATGCTCCATGGTTCAGGGCGTTTTCTGTGGAGACGCACTCGCATTCAATTGAACTTACCTTTCGCGGCGGGATTCTATTCCACTGGGGGTCGAGCGCGAGCTAGAAAAGACGTGCAACGCGGCTGGCTGCAACATATGCTGCCCTGGAGGGCAAAGTTAGCGGCGCGAATGGCGTTCGCCGGAGAGGAATTCCTCGAGAAGGAGGCGAGCTAGTCGCGCAGGATTGTGGCGAATAACCCCGTGTTCTTCGAGAAGGTTGTCGAGCACGACGCGATAGCCAAGCTTCTGCAGTTCGGGAAGGTCAATCTTCACAGGCTCCGCACCCTCCGAGCGGTAGCGCTTGGCGACTTCTGGCGAAACCGGCTGGCGATTGGCCACGACCCAATCGATGACGCGGTTGGGGGCGTGACGTTGGATGGCGCGAAGATGGTCCGCCAGCGCATAGCCCGAGGTTTCACCCGGCTGGGTCATCAGGTTGGCGATGTAGACGCGCGGCGCTTTCGACTTGGCAATGGCGTTGGCGATCTCAGGAATGAGCAAGTTGGGAAGAATGCTGGTGTAGAGCGAACCGGGGCCGAGCAGGATCAGGTCAGCCTGCTTAATGGCTTCAAGAGCTTTGGGCAGTGGACGAACGGCACGGGGCAGAAGCGTGAGCTTCTTGATTGGTCGTCGACTGGCCGTTATGCGCGTTTCGCCGTGGACTTTGCCGCCGCCTTCCATCGTGGCCACCAGCGAGACGTTGGAGACGGTTGATGGAAAAATCCGGCCGCGGATGGCCAGGACTTTACTGCTTACGCGAACGGCCTCGGCGAAATCGCCAGTGACATGAGTGAGGGCGGCAAGAAAAAGATTCCCGAAATTGTGCCCGATCAGGCCGCGACCGGCATTAAACCGATACTGAAAGAGCCGGCCTAACAAAGCTTCGTCCTGGGATAGCGCGACCATACAGTTGCGAATATCGCCTGGCGGAAGAATGCGGTTTTCTCGGCGTAAGCGCCCGGAGCTCCCGCCGTCATCCGTGACGGTGACGATAGCGGTGAGATCGCTTACCGGCCTTTGGTGGTTTGCGGGACCGTCCCGCCGACGGGTTACGTATTCCTTGAGGCCGCGCAACAGGGTCGATAGACCCGTCCCGCCGCCGAGTGCCACCACGTTGAGGCCCGGCAGACTACGCTTCGAATTGGAAGTGTGCTTCTTCACAGGCAAAGGCCGCTTCATCCTGAAAATAAGGATCTCGTACAGATAGCGTAGAGGAACGGGCTAACGCCTAGTATTATGCCGAGAAATTGGTCGAGATTCGAATCAGCCGGCAGTGCCGTCTTTTTCGGGATAAAGCAATTCGGTGAAACGCGGGTCTTCCTGAAGAAACGCGAAATCCTCGTCGTTGCGCGCGTGATAACGATTTTCCGGCCGGAGTTCGATGGCAACTTTCAAATTTTTCATTGCGGAATCGGCTTCGCCAGTGAGGCAATCTAGGGCGGCGAGCGCGTAATGAATGTAGTCGGCTTTGGGAGCCGCCTTCCGCGCTTTATCGAGACTTTCCCGGGCATCGTCCCAGCGGCCAACATTCATCATAGCCACGCCGCGTTGATAATGCTCATCCGCGGTGCGCGGATTTTGCTCAGCAACGGGCTTCATGCGTTGTTCAGCAATCTTGATGTGCATGCGGGCACGATCGGTCAGCTCTTTGCTAGGACCCTCGAGAACCTTTTCGAGCTCTTGTTTGGCGCGGGAAAATTTTTGCTGGTGAAAGAGACCAAGAGCTTCGTCGTAGAGTTTGAGTTGAGCTTGCACTCGGGGGTCAACCATTTCGACGCCACCACGTTGGGGTGGATGAGGAGGAGTTAAGTTCTTTTTCTTCATTAGTTTAGGTGGAACGGAACTGGATGCTTTGGCCCGGCCGGATGAGCCCGAGGAGGGCTTATGCGCTTTTGCCATGGCGCGAATGTAGCAGAGCACGTTTCGCACGTCAACGAGGGCGCGAAGGGCGCGATGACGATAACGTCACCTCCATATCGCAAGGTACGGAAAATCTTACCTGCGCCGGCGAGATTTCGCGGAAAATAGAGGCGAGTACGGAACACGCGACACGCGCTGGCGAGATGCTGGCCCGCCCTAGGCGCGTGTGCTATAAGTCTCTGACCGGGTTCGGACCAACGACACGTGCCTTTCATCAATTTTCCTGCGCGCGAAATTAACTGCAAGCTGGTGTACTACGGTCCAGGTCTGGGCGGAAAGACCGCCAACCTGCAATGGATCTACGACCACACCGGGCAAAATCAAAAAGGGAAGATGGTCTCGCTGGCCACGGAGACGGACCGGACACTGTTCTTCGATTTTCTGCCGCTCGACTTAGGGACTGTGCGCGGCTTCAAGACGCGCTTTCATCTTTATACGGTGCCCGGGCAGGTTTTTTACGAAGCCAGCCGCAAGCTGATCCTGAAAGGCGCAGACGGCGTCATTTTCGTGGCCGATTCGCAGGAAGAGCGGCTGGATGCGAATTTCGAGACCATGGAGAACCTGCAGGAGCACCTGAAAGAGCACAACCTGAAATTCGAGACCATCCCGTATGTCCTTCAATTGAACAAGCGCGATTTGCCGAATGCCATGGCCGTGCCGGAACTCACTAAGCAACTGCAAAAAAAGGGCGAGCCGGTATTGGAAGGTGTGGCTGTAACGGGCCAAGGCGTGTTTGAGACCCTGCGTGAAGTGGCGAAGCTGGTTCTTGCCGAACTGAAGAAAAGTGGCTAGCGGCTAAAATTTCTTGGCGGGTGATTTTGCTGCGTCAACAGA
>Ga0210410_10001516_pt1 | contig 21758 bp, 18 predicted proteins | sample IncBWC4MmetaG_FD_161058 | JGI IMG/M metagenome (GOLD analysis project Ga0210410, IMG submission 161058) | Forest soil microbial communities from Barre Woods Harvard Forest LTER site, Petersham, Massachusetts, United States - Inc-BW-C-4-M | ecosystem: Environmental > Terrestrial > Soil >... | reverse complement strand
CCTCATTGTTCCCGGCCTCCAGCACCCGGCCCCCCATCTCGTATGCGCCGTCGAGCACACCCGCAAAGCCATCATCGTCAGTGCTCCCTACGCCACCACTGTCAACAACGGTGTCCGCTTCATCGACACCTCTTTTGGCGATCCCCGCACCGAGATCATCGTCATGCTCTACGCCCAGGTCACGCAGATCGACGGCGAGTCCCAACGCAACATCCTGCTCACCCACCGCGTCATGGTCCCCCAAATCCCCGAGTCGCCACCGGGCGACGTCTTCATCGCTCCCACTCCGCAGACCCGCGACCTCACCGGCGTTACCGTCTTCTCCGAGAAGCAGGTCGAATCTATCCTCACGGAACTTCGCCTCTCCACACTCGCACCCCTCAGCGTCCTCGCTGTCGAACTCCTCCCCGGCGACGACCTCGGCAAGACAGACATCCGACGCAAAGCTAATCTCAAATTCCAGGAGCTTGAAGCGGAATACTCGGCCGTCGCCGTCGCCGACCAATCGGGCAACGACGCCCTCGGCTCCAACCTCGGAAGTCGCCGTATCCTCCGCACCTCACCACTCACGCCTGTTCCTCCCATCTGCTGAGACCGCTGGGCCTCGCCCTCCGGTACTAGTTCAACTCGACCACAGCAATGTGAATTGGTTCGAGTCTCTTGGGATCGACGATTTTGTCGTCTTTTAGCTTGGCTGTGCCAGTGTTTGAGATGAAGTAGAAATTCTCTCCGGCAATGGCGCCCGTGGCGGGGAAACTCACCAAGGGAGTGCGATACTCGAGGACTTTAGTCGACGTGACATGCTGCCAGTCTGGTGAGATCCAGACCAGTCTCCACTCTCAGCTCTCAACACGGCCACGCAGCCGCAACATCTGTATTATCGAAAACACCAGCAGAGCAATCGCAACCCAGGCAAACCAGTCGCTCAAGAACTGATACATCGTCCAACTGTGCCCGGTCGGCACATCCACCAGCAGTGTCGCAAACGGAGCCGAGCTGCTGCTCACCTCACCCAGAATGCGTCCACGATCGTCGCTCACAGTCAAAAAGCCTTTTTTCGCCGCACGCGCGATACTGAAGCCGTCTTCCACACCTCGCATCACCGCGATGTGTCCGTGCCAGCTCCCGTCCACAACAAAGTCCCACCCGGGAACCAGCATCAGCCCTACACCGGCTTCGCCGTAGAGACGTGCAGGCGAGGCAAAGTCCATGTCCTTGCAGATCGCAACGCCCCATTTCTGCTGCGGTCGCGGCAACACAGTCAGCGTCGTCCCCGGCTTCAGATTCGACTCGAAGGGCGGAAGCATGTGCTCTTTGTCGTAACGCTGTACGGTTGAGCCCGCAACATAGATTCGGGCCTCGTTGTACTTCACCGGAGCGTCCACATGCACCACGCCCGCGACGATCGTCGCTCCAGTCTGAGCTGTTATCGATTGCAACATCGCATCCGTCGCAGCTGCCTTCCCCTCGAGCGTAACTCCGAGCTTCTCCGGCATCACGATCACCTGAGCCCCATCCGCTGTTAGCCTCTTCGCTTCACGCGCATAGTCACGAAACAGCCGCTCGGTGTTAGGGCCCGGATCAGTAACCGTGTCGTTCCCCCTTTCGTCGGAGGTGATCAGCCCCACTTTCACTACCTGCGTCTGCGGTTTCGCCAGCCGCACCGCACCAAACATCAGCACAGCGGCGGCCACTCCAACACCGAGACCCACAACCTGGAGCGCACGCTTCGGCGAGATCTGCCTCACATGCACCCCAATCGCAATCGCAGCAGGAAACAGCAGTAACACAAAGCTCATCCCCCACGGACCCGTGATCGAAGCAAGCTGCAGAAACGGAAGAAATTTCAGTTGCGAGTATGCAAGACTTCCTGCCGACCCATGAGGGGACGTCACATTTCGCACATATTCACTCGTCACCCAGACCGCCGGCAGAGCAAGAAGTCCGCTCCACATCGCGCCACGCAATACCAGCACCCGAAACAGTAGGATTCCAGCTGCAAAGACGACACTCGCAGCTAAGAAGATACCCACCCACGCAGAGCCCGGTATCCCCAAGGTCTTCGTGAAGTAACTCCACATGTTGAGATTGCCCAGCATCATTGCGGCCACTGCTGTCACTGCTGCCACCCACCATTTACTGCGCAATGCAAACAAGAGCACCGGCAGGGGTGCAAACCACATCAGAGGCCACAACGGGTCGAGACCATTGCCGAAGTAAAACATTGCTGCAGTCGCAGTGGTTGCAAGCACCGATTCCACGAACCGCCTGTAACTAAGTGCGGATGCCATTAAAGTACCTCCCAAATGATCGATGACAGAAGGCGCGGAACTCCGAAGGCGACATCGCCATGCGTCCTCCCAGATAAAGCATGATGAGACCCTGCATGAGCGCGCCTGTTTCGAAGACGATCTCCCACACATCATCCTTGCGGAAGTAGCCAGTCTCCATCGCCCGCGCAATCACATCGGCCGATGCATTCGCTGTCGGCGACCGCCTCATCCTGAAATCCTCCGGATACTGCCGCGCACCCTCGCGTTTCGTGAGAAACATCAGCTCGAACAGTCGTGGATTGTCGAAGGCATGGTCGAGAAAGACATCGAGTATCTTCAGTAACTGCCGATCAATCCGACCCGTTAGCCGCAGGTCCGCAAGTTTCGCTGCGAGCTCGACAAATCCGGAGTCCGCCACCGTATTCAGCAACCCGTCGCGATTGGGATAGTGCCGATAAAGCGCCATCGGTGTAATACCGACGGCGGTTGCCACCCTCCGCATGGTCACGCCTTCCGCTCCTTCTTGATCAAGAAGCCGGCGAGCGGCGCTGGAGATCCTCTGTGTTGTCGTTGCTTTCATGTCTACACCGTATACTAATAAAAAGTATACGATGTAGACTTACTTTAGGAATAATGAGCGAACTCTTCGGTGCCAAGAGCCCTTTCTCCGACACAAAGCAGAAGGTCCGTAACTACAACACCGGCTTCTCCGTCGGGCGGCCCCTTCCTGAGAGACAAGCTCTTCGGCTTTCTCACCTTCGAGCACCAGCGTTTCGTCATCGGTCAATCCGGCACGGCAACCGAGCCGTCAATCGGCTGGCAGGACCAGGCCAAGTCGCTTCTGGCGAGCAAAGGCATCGCTGTCAATCCAGTCATGCAAAACGTGCTCAATACCCTCTGGGGAACCAGTGTTCTCGCGCAGGACACCACCGGCGCAGTCAACAACTTCCACTCCAACGATCCCGGGTACGGCTATAGCGGGAAGTGAAAGTTAGAGGAACCATCACGCACCTGCGAACAACGTAATGGCAATCTCGATTCACGTGACAGAGAAGAAATTGTTATTGCGCCAAGCACTTCGAGGAGATGGGGGAATAACCGGCTATCCGTTGAAGTGTTTGTGACGTAGTTCATGGCTCCCAACTGTACGAGATGCCGACTATACAGACAAGTGAATTCCGCGCATTTGTCGGTGAGTGACTTGGCGATTAGCAGCAATTGACATCCGGACCGAAATGATCTGGTGGGGCCAACCTTCAAGAATGTGGACTTTAATGCATCGAAGACGTTCCCGATTTTCGAGAGGATGAATCTCCAGTTCAGAGCGGAGCTCTTCAACCTCCTCAACCACACCAACTACAGCACGCCGGATAACGGCGTACAGGACGCGGAGTTCGGTCAGATCCTGAGCGCGGTTGGCCCCCGGACGCGAGGTACAGTTCGCGCTTAAGCTGGTTTTCTGATGTATTGTGGCGCTGGGACTGCAGATCTCTTGCAGGCCCGGCGTCATTGGTTTTTACAAAAACACGCGACATGGCAGAACAAGATAAGGTGGCAAGATGAAGCGCAGAGATTTGCTGAAGAGCCTGACAATGGTTGCCGGAGGTTCGTTGTGCTCTGGATCAGGATGGTCTCAGGCGACTACTCCCTCGGATGCAAAGAGGCAGGTTAAGCTGGCGGTTCCGGTGCGGGCTCTCATCCGCAGAAATGGAGCGTTGTTTCAACCTGTCGAGATCACGCTCGACAATCACGGGTCAGGCGGCGTCGCCATCACCAGGGTAGAAGGTGAAGAAGTCGATCGTCGCATGGCGCAAGCAGGCTCGAATGTCTTCGAGGTCTATCTGAAGCCGGTCACCGCGGAGCAGAACGTCGCGGTTACCGTTGAGTTGAATGGTGCTACGCAGACACAAGCTATGGAGCTAAAGCCTGTACGAAAAATGCTCATCTACGCTCTACCTCACTCGCATCATGATCTTGGCTACACCGATCTCCAGGCGAATGTCGAAGAGAAACAGATCCGCAACATTACGAGAGGAATTGAGCTAGCGCACAAGACAGCCCACTACCCTGAGGGCTCGCGGTTTGTCTGGAATCTAGAAGTTCTCTGGGGCGCTGATCTGTATATGCGGCGCGGTTCGGAAGCAGCCAAAGCCGAACTGATCGACGCCGTCCAGAAAGGATGGGTCGGAATCAATGGATCCTATGCAAATGAACTGACGGCGCTCTGCCGTCCCGAAGAGTTGTTGCAACTCTTCCATTATTCCGGGCAACTCGGAAGAGCATGCAACGTAAAAGTCGATTCGGCGATGATGAGCGATGTGCCTGGCTTCTCCTGGGGCACGGTGACTGCGATGGCTCAGGCGGGCATCCGATATTTCTCGGCGGCCCCTAACTACTTCGACCGCATCGGGACCTTCATGGTCACGTGGCAGGACAAGCCTTTCTGGTGGATCTCCCCTTCGGGCAAAGAGAAGGTCTTATTCTGGGTGCCCTGGACGGGCTACGCGCTCTCGCATGTGATGAAGCTCGGCAATGACTTGGTGGCAAAGTACCAGGATCGGATGGACGATGTGCATTATCCCTATGACATCTCCTACATCCGCTGGTCGGGCCATGGAGATAACGCCGAACCAGACCCCGATCTCAGTGACTGGATACGCGACTGGAATCAGAAATATGAGTGGCCACGCTTCGCTATCGCTTCCACTGGCACGGCGTTCTCCGCTTTTGAAAAGCGCTATGGCAATCAACTTCCGCAGTATCGGGGCGATCTGACCCCTTACTGGGAAGACGGTGCGGCTTCTTCTGCGCTCGAAACGGCGATGAGCCGCAATGCCGCCGATCGGCTCAGCCAGGCAACCGCACTCTCCGCAGTCCTTAATCCCAGCTCCTATTCTCCGCCCTCCTACGACGCGGCGTGGCGCGATGTGTTGCTCTATTCCGAGCACACCTGGGGAGCGTGGAACAGTGTCTCTGATTCGGAAAACTCCTTTGTCAAACAACAGTGGGATGTGAAGCAGGCTTTCGCGGTCGACGCAGCGAAGGCCGCAAAGCAGTTGCTCGATAGCTCGCTCGGCGAGCTCTCCACCGATACTTATGCGACAACTTTCGAAGTACACAATTCGACGTCGTGGAACCGCAGCGAGATTGCCTATCTCTCGCGTGAGTCTTCGGCAGCAGGCGATCACGTCACCAACAGTTCCGGCCAGGCACTTCCTTCGCAGAGGCTTTCTTCGGGTGAGCTGGCCATATCGATCTCTGACGTCCCAGCCTTCGGCGCGGCGCGGTACTCGTTGTCGCATCGAACAGCACACAAACATGGCAATGCAGTGTCATATAAGAACAACACTCTGGACAACGGAATCCTTCAGGTAAGGATCGATCCGTCCACTGGAGACATTGTTGAGCTTAAGCTGCGCGGCGAGAATCAGAACCTTGCGGACATTCAAGGCACACGTCGTGTCAATCAGTTCCTGTTTATGGCAGGCAAAGACCTGGACCACCTTCAGTCCAGCGGGCCTGCCAGGATCACGGTCGAAGACCACGGTCCGCTCGTCGCAACCATCCGTATCGAGTCTTCAGCACCCACGTGCAAGAGCCTGGTCCGGCGTGTCCGCCTTGCGGCAGGCATGGACTATCTGGAACTGACAAACACCATCGACAAACTACCGGCTGCTCTGAATCCTCATCCCGGCGTTGGTGGGCCTGGCGACGAATTTGCGCAACATGGCTCAAAGGAGAGCATTCAGTTCGCATTTCCGTTTGCTGTGCCAAATGGAAAGATGTCGATGGATATTGCACTCGGGAACATGCAGCCCGAGGTCGATCAACTGCCCGGCTCCTGCAAGAACTGGCTTCCTGTTGGGCGTTGGATCGACGTATCCAATCAGGACATGGGCGTTACGTGGGTGACTCAGGACGCACCTCTCACCGAGATCGGCAGCATCAGTGCCACGATGTTAGGCTCGCAGAGAGATCCAAACGTCTGGAGAAAACACATCGAACCCACACAGACGTTCTATTCGTGGGCGATGAACAATCATTGGGGAACAAACTACCGAGCCTACCAGGAAGGACCAGTGACGTTCCGTTACGCGATCCGGCCACACGGTAGGCATGATGCGGCAGCGGCAAGCCGCTTTGCCATAGGACTCTCGGAACCTCTCATGGTGAAGCCTACAGCGTCGCACACAAATCTCCTTACTCCGCTCTTGAAGATTGAGCCTGCGGATGTTCTGGCAATTACACTCAAGCCAAGTGAAGATCGGTCTGCATGGATCGTTCGCCTGTTCGGCGCTTCAGGTGAGTCGAGGACGGCGAAGCTGGACTGGGGAGCCACATCGGTGAAGTCCTGGATCAGCAATCTGGCTGAGGAAAAGCTGCGGCCTGCTGATGACCCTATCCAGGTCGATGGCTGGGACCTTGTGACTCTGCGCGTTGAAAAATCCTCGTAGTCCGATTGGGATTCATTATTTCGCCCTTTTCGTGCCATCTCGGACGGAAGGGGTTTTTCATGATCTTTGCAGGGATCGCAATGCTGCTATCCAGCTTATCTAACTACACGCGTGCGAACGGCCTCTACGCTTATTCATGTAGGAAGAAGATACGCACATGCCGAACGAGCGGTTCTCATGCGCTGAATATGTTCAGCGATCATCCAACTGCAAGAATAGAGCAAGGCCTCTCATTGGCGATACGGCGGACAGTGCCAACCCATTCAAGATGCTGAGTGTGACGGCGCAAACCGACTACAATTAGGCCCGCCCTGCGCGATGGCCGAAAGTAAGGCAGTCCGGTCCGTAGCAACTGGTGAACTGCAAGCTATCTTCCGAGGTGAGAAGCGTATCGTGCGCGCTGGAGAAACACTCCACATTCCAGCGAACGCTCCTCACCAATTCCATAACGCCTCGTCGAAGCCGGTGAGGATGCTTTGCATCTGCTCGCTGGCAGGCTACGAGGAGTTCTTCAAAGGGATCGGAACACCGGTTGCGGCGCGCACCACTCCGCCTCCCAAGGTCGATGCAGCGCAGGAAGCAGTGTTCTTCAAGAAAGTAATGGAACTGGCTCCGAAGTACCGAACCGAACTGCTCAAAGAAGCGTAGTAGGGCCGATCCAAGATGAAGTACAAGGCCCTTATAGTTGACCGATGCCCATCCATGTGCGCAAGCGGAGCAAATTATTTACCAAGCGGGTAGTGGTGTAACTGCATCACTATCACTAGGCGAGTCGGCTTGTTCAGAGCTCGCGTAATGTCTTGTTGTGAGACGTGATTGCAGCAACTCCCGTCTTATTGGCAATCCGGAACTAGTTCTCGACTGGCGATATCAGATGGGATGAGAAGGCCGGTCTCCAGCGGGATGCGTTAAGCTCCCAAGTTATCGACGCGCTTGAGGCGCGGGAGATAGAGGAGACCGGCGATGAAGAAGCTTACCATGATGATGATGCAGGAGACACTCAACAAGCAGGACGGACGCCTGACCGTCGGTCTGGATCTGGGCGACAGGTCGAGCTTTTATTGCGTGCTGGATGAGACAGGTGATGTGCTGCTGGAGCAGAAGGTGAGCACGACGCCCAAGGCGATAAAAGAGATTTTCGGGGCGATACCTAGAAGCCGTATTGCACTAGAGACCGGGACACACTCACCGTGGATGAGCCGGCTGCTCAGTGAGCTCGGTCATGAGCCGATCGTGGCGCACGCGCGCAGCGTTCGACTGATCGGGGAGAGCAGGCGGAAGGATGATCGGCTTGACGCCATGACGCTTGCGCGACTCGTACGGATCGATCCACAGCTGTTGTGTCCGGTGAAGCATCGAAGCGCCGAGGCACAAGCGGATCTGACGGTGACCCGAGCCCGAGCCGCTCTGGTCGCACACGAACGATGTTGGTCAACGCGGCGCGCGGCTTGACGAAGTCCTATGGGAACGGCTCCGCGGATGCAACGCACGCGGGATGAACCCGAAGGCAGCCCAGGATCTGAGCCCGGAGTTGAAGCGTGCACTGGAACCGATGATGAGCGAGATAGAGTCGGCCAGTGAACGGATCTGCGAGTACGACCAAATGCTCGAGTCCATGGCGTGGAACAGATATCCAGAGGCCGAGCGGCTGAAGCAGATCAAGGGAGTGGGAACGCTGATCGCCCTCACCTACATGCTGACGCTGGAAGATCCACATCGTTTTCGCAAGAGCCGGGATGCAGCCTGCTACGTGGGTCTCCAACCTGGAAGGCGCAACTCGGGACAGAGCGAGCCGCAGATGCACATCAGCAAAGAGGGCGATCCATATCTACGAGCACTCCTGGTGCAGGGTGCACGTCACGTACTCGGTCCGTGGGGAGTCGACAGCGACCTCCGCCGATGGGGCATGAAGCTGGCCGAGCACGGAGGCAAGCGTGGGAAGAAACGCGCAGTGACGCAGTCGCGCGTAAGCTAGCCGTCCTGCTCTAGGTGAGTGGAGATATTTACGTGCCACTACGGCCAAGCGGCCGGGACACACTGCAAGCTGTCGCATAGTTCAGTCCAAATGTATGGAGGTTTAGCGTCATAAGCCGAGTTCCGGTTGGTCTGCCCGATGTTTTGTGCCAGTTGGATAGTTAGTGCAACGCAGCGAGCTGGTTAGTGATCTCGTCGCCGTCGGGGGTGTGGGGAAGTGGGAAGCGCACTTTGCTTTCCACTTCCCCATACCCCGTTTTGATTTCGGGGTGCCACGCTTCCGGGGCTGGTGGTCGATAGCCCAGCGAGGAGTGGCCTGACGGTGTTGTAGTGGACGCGCCAGCGTTCCGCCAGAACCTGTACCTCCTTCAACGAGTAGAAGATCTCCCCGTTCAAGAACTCGTCCCTTAACTTCGAGTTGAAGCTTTCGCAGTATCCGCTCTCCCATGGACTACCGGGCTCGATATAGAGCGTCTTCGCGCCTGTGGCGGCCAGCCATTTTCGCAGGTCCCTGGCGACGAACTCAGGGCCGTTGTCGGAACGGATGTGCTCCGGCACACCCTTGATGACCATGACATCGGCCAGCGCCTCTATCACCTTGGCGCTGCTCCAGCGCCGTTCCGGTCGCACCAGCAGGCTCTCCCTCGTGTGTTCATCGATCAGGTTCAGCATCCGCACCGTCCTTCCGTCATGGGTCTTCCACTGATGAAGTCATAGCTCCAGACATGGTTAGTATGGAGCGGACGCAGCCGCACGCATGACCCGTCATTGAGCCACAACCGTCCTCTCGGTTTCTGCTTCTGTGGAACTTTCGGCCCCCCGCGACGCCAGATCCGCTTGACCCGATCCTTGCCCACCTGCCAACCTGCCCGTCGCAGCAACGCCGTAATCCGGCGGTATCCGTAACGGCCATATTGGCTGGCAAGTGTAACGATGGCCTGGGTGAGTGTATCTTCGTCGTCCCGCTGTGTCGGCCGATAGCGCTACGTACCGCGTGGCTGCTGCACCACCCGGCACGGATGCCGTTCGCTCATGCCATACGTCTCACACGCATGGCTCACCGCACTGCGTCGTCGCTCAGGGCTTAGAAGTTTCCCGAGGCGATGTCCTTCAACACCAGCTTCTCCAGGCTCAACTCCGAGACCAGCCGCTTCCAGCTTCGCGTTCTCCTGCTCAAGCTCCTTCAGTCGCCGCGCCTGGTCTACCTTCAGCCCTCCATACTCCTTGCGCCATCGGTAGTACGTCTGCTCGACGATCTCCATCTCCCTGTACGCCTGCGGCAACGTCTTGCCATTCCCCACACCAACCTCAACCTGCCGCAGCAGATTCACGATCTGCTCCGCCGTATGCTTCTTTCCTCGTGCCATACATAGCTCCTCTTGTTCCAGTTTGTCTCATCCCAACTGGCACAAAAGACGCCGGGCACTCCATCGGCAAGTAGCAGAAACCGAACCAGCGCAACCTAGGGATGCGGGCCACGTCGATGTGGCCGTCGGCACTTAGCTTTTCGGCCAGTTAGGCCCAATTGCGCTGGGCGCCTTCTGCTGGCTTCTCCAAGAGCAAGAGTATCTATTCCAAAGCGGTTCGGAGTCGTTCCGAGGCTTCGCAGTTCGCCGTCCGGTCCTGGCTACTGCTGCGGCAATCGTTTCCGCCTCTTCACCGACGAATTGTTCTGCGGCACCTCCGGCGGAGGCGCCACCGAGTGCCTCAGATGCAACAATGTCTCCAGAACGATGTGTTTCGCGGGACTGGTGTCGCCTTCCCTGCGGTCAAGCAATAAGCGGGCGGCCGTCGTACCAAGTTGATAGCCTGGCTGGGAAACCGACGAAAGGGAAGGATTCGTAGTTTCGGCCAGGTCCAGATCGTCGAAGCCCATGATGGAGATATCCTCAGGACAGCGAAGTCCTGCCTCGCGGACAGCGAGTAGGGCTCCCAATGCAATCATGTCGTTGCCCGCGAAGATCGCAGTCGGGCGCGGTATCAGACGCAGCAAAATAAGAGTCTTGGCGTGGCCGCCTTGCTTGTCGAAAGTAGTCTCCTGGACGTACTCCGGAGAGAGGTGAAGCTTCGCCTGCTTCATTGCGCGCTTGAAACCTCCAAGCCGCTCCATCGCATTGGTAAGGTGCAGAGGCCCTGTGATAGTTGCCAACCTGGTATGTCCTAATTGAATCAGATGACGAGTTGCGCTGTAAGCTCCTGCCTCGTTATTCGCGGTCACACTGTCACCGGTCCAGTTCTTGGGGAGCCGGTCGATGCACACGACGCCGGTGCCTGCTCGCCGGTAAGACTCTGCCTGCGCCGCAAGATCGCTGAAATTCGACGGAATAACAATGAGGCCGGCAGGCAGATAGGTCCGCAACTCATTCAGGTGGATTATCTCTTTGGAGTGATCGTTGTCTGTGTTGCAGAGGATCAGACGATATCCGTTTGAGAAGGCCACATCTTCCGCGCCGCGAACGACCGCGGGAAAGAACGGATTCGTAATATCGGGAATAATCATCCCGATCATGTTGGTCGTGTCGCGGCGCAGACCGCGCGCCAGTTGGCTAGGCTGATATCCAGCCGCCTGCACGGCCTCAAGCACGCGTGTGCGCTTCGGCTCTCGAACTTTGGCAGTATTGTTGAGCACATGCGAGACCGTGCCCAGGGAGACGCCTGCCATCTTGGCGATCTCATGCATGTTGGCCATTGCGTCTTCTCCGTTAAGCTCTAAGAATTTGGTCGCAAGAGACCGAAATCCATGAGCCCAAGATATGCCCTATTTTGAAATATTTCAATCCTTACCAGGTGCTTCCGTAAGACTGCTCCTTGCCGGGAACGATCCGTAGTTTGCAGCATGCAAGCCAGGCTCGAACAGTTCCGGATAAAAAAGGCTTGACAACAATGCAAAGAGGCAGTTATGTTGATTGGCATTATTTTGAAACCTTTCAAAATACCCTGAGAGCCTTCTGGAAACACACGCCTCGGGATACTCAAGGAAGATCTGGAATTGGAGGCTGAACCATGAACGTGAAAATGAGAAGTCGTCGGCTAGCCGGGTTGCTATTGATGCTTACGTTGACCTCGGTCCACTGGGTACGTTCCGCAAACGCCCAGGCGACGAATGCCCAAATCGGGGGTCGCGTCATTGATCAAACTGGCGCCGTGATTCCAAATGCAACAATAGTTGTCCTAAATGTAGGGACCGGCTTAGAGCGCACGGTTTCTACCTCATCTTTAGGCGAATACGTAATTCCATCCGTTCCCGTCGGCACGTACAAATTGACAGCTGCGGCGGCGGGGTTCAAAAACTACGCTCAATCTGGGATCGTTCTTGAAAATGGACAAAGTGCTCGGCTGGATGTAACCCTGGAAGTTGGAAATGCGAATGCAACTGTTGAAGTCACAACGTCAGTGGTGCAGGTAGATACGAGCTCGGCGGCTATCCGTACTGAGATCGATAACACCCAGATCAAAGAGCTTCCCCTCAATACCCGCAATACGCTGCAACTCATCACTCTCGTGCCCGGAGTAGGGAACGCCACCCTGCCCGCCGCAGTTATAAACCAGCGCAACGGACCGACATTCAGCGTGAATGGAAGCCGCGTTAACGGCAGTCAAGTCTCACTTGACGGCGCTATCTTTGTAACCGGGCTCTATAACCGCCCAGCGAACCTTACGAATCCTGACTCGATTGGCGAATTTTCGCTGCTTACGAATAGCTATGGCGCAGAATTTGGACACGCGTCAGGAGGAGCATTCGTAGCAGTCAGCAAAGCGGGAACCAACACGTTCCATGGATCGGCGTGGGAGTTCGTACGTAACGACGCGCTCAATGGGAGAAACTGGTTCGCGCCGGCTCCGGCGCCAAAACCGATATTGAAACAAAACCAATTCGGCGTCGCTGGCGGCGGACCAATCCTGAAGGACAAGGCCTTCTTCTTCGCCACCTACGAGGGCCTGCGAATTCACCAGGTAACTCTTGAGAATCTCGCCACCATAACGCCGGCTCAACGTGGTGGGGACTTTAGCGCCCTTTCGACGCAACTCCACGACCCGTATAACGCAACCTGCGCTACAAATGGCAATGGTCCTGGTACTGGTAACACTCCCTGTAATTACACTGCCGCCAATGGATATGCAGGCAAAAATCAAATCCCCAAGAGCGAATGGGACACAATGTCGGTGGCTTTCATGAACACCTACATACCCGTTCCAACTCTGCAATCCTCCGGGCAGTGGGCGAATACGGACCAGGTGGCAACTCCTACCAACGGCAACCAATACACGATCAGAGGTGATTACCGCTTAACAAAACACGATCAGATGTATGTCCGTTTCTTCCATATGGCTACCTCGGCTGTAACCGGTCCTCCATATTCCGCCATCCTTTCCTCTAAGTTCTACGATAACTTCTCGAACGCCAATTGGGGGACTACCGTCAGGGACACGCACACATTCACGCCCAACCTGATTGGCGACTTCGGATTTTCGGACACGAATCTCTCGACCACCGGCACTCCCGAGGGAACAATCATAACGGGGGCGCAAATGGGCGCCAAATATAATACCGGCGGATACAACGTTTCTCCGTTGGTGACAGTATCTGGCGTCACAAGCTTTGGTTCAGGGAATCCGTGGTATGAGAATACGGCTTTGAAACAAGCCGACGCAAAGCTGTCATGGGTCAAGGGAAGGCACCTATGGCAGTTCGGTGCGATGGCCCTTCGTGAAGCCGAGCACATCGAATGGACCAACACTAACTCTGCCGGAAATCCAACCTTTAGCGGCGTGCAGACGGGAAACAATTGGGCCGACTATCTTATTGGGAAGCCTATTAGCTTCGGGCAGTACACCCCCTATTTCGGTAACGAGCATTCAGTGGAAATGGGATTCTATGCTGATGATACTTATAAAGTATCGTCTCGGCTGACACTGAATCTGGGTATACGTTGGGATGTCTTCTCTCCCTGGAGAGAATTTAACCACAACTCTCCTACCGTTAATTTCGATACCAGTTTTCATTCCACGCGATTCCCAACCGCCCCTCCGGGCCTCGCATTTCCTGGAGATCCGGGAATCCCGCCTGGAACCATATTCATGGACAAAGGTGACTTTGCGCCACGGCTTGGATTTGCCTACGATGTCTTCGGCGATGGAAAGACCGCGGTTCGCGGCGGTTATGGCATCTTCTATAACGCGCCCGGGGCCATCACCCTGGCCAATGAAATTGAGGCGCCGCCCTTCGAGACGCAACTGGTGTTTACCCCGAATACTTTCACCGATCCCTACGGAGGGACTGGGTACACGAATCCATTCCCATACCCCTACCTCAACCCCGGAAAAAATCCGCTATGGCCGTTTCCGGCGCAGTTTTACTCGCCGGATCCGCATATCAAGAATGCGTTCACGCAACAATACAATTTCAACGTGCAGCATGAGTTCCCGAAAGACTTCATGGTACAGGCCGGCTATGTAGGAAGTCACGGAGACCGGTTGTGGGATGGGAACCAGGCGAATGCCGCTCCGTACTCTGCGGGCGGGACTGCCGCGAATGCACAGTCGCGCCGTCCTTTCCTGCCCCAGTATTACGCCGGCATCACGAGAATAGCCAATATTGGATACTCCAACTACAACTCGCTGCAGGTCACCGCGCGCAAGCGCTTTTCATCGGGTTACACCATGCAATTCGCGTACACGTTCGCGAAGTCCCTCGACGCGGGCTCCGTTGCCGATGCGGATGGTGGAACCGAACAAGATCCCGCCAATCCAATCGCTCCCGAATATGCCAGGTCCGACTTCAATCAGAGGCATTTGTTGCGCGTCAACGGGGTTTGGAATCTTCCGAAGTTTGAGAAGCTGGGCCTTGCAAAATATGCCGCAGGTGGATGGATGGTTTCAGGAATTGTGAGTTACAGCAGCGGTACTCCCTTCTCGGTGACTACCGGCTCCGCAGCGCCGTGGCTCGGAGCGGGCCGGGATATTGGAAGCCTGCGGCTGAACCTGACGGGCACGAATTCCTGTGCAGGTTGCGGTAGCCGGGACTCGTGGGCTAGAACGGGATATTTCAACACCGCAGCCTACGGCTCGCCACTCCTTGCACCTTACACCTACGGAACCTTTGGCAACAGCGGACGCAACAGCCTTGTTGGTCCTTCGTCTTTCAATACCGACATGAGCCTGGCGAAGAACTTTCCTTTCTTGCCCCGCGAAGGCTCCAGGGTCCAGTTTCGCGCCGATATTTTCAATCTTTTCAATAGAGTGCCTTTCAACAACCCAACAACTTCGTTAGCGTCGTCCGTTTTCGGCAAAATCACTTCCGCCGGAAATGCCAGACAGGTTCAGGTCGCGTTGCGGCTGGATTTCTAACACGGGATGGACCTCCCATAAAGGCAGCCAGGCAGGTTCGCTCCAAGCCTGGCTGCCACAACAAGTGGCTTATGGCTAGCTAATTCTTGAGGTAGCAAGCTGATGTTTCGCATAAGTATCGTGAGGGCGCAATTGGTGAATGCGAAGGAGAGCCATGTATCAGCCTGAGGTCTACTGGGTTGCTCTGTTGTTGATGTTTGTAAGTATGCTGTGCTGGGGGTCATGGGCGAACTCCATGAAACTGTGTCCCGGGTACAGGTTCCAACTGTTTTATTGGGACTACATTATAGGACTGGTTGCTGGAGCGATACTCTGGGGTCTAACTCTCGGTAGTTTGGGGACTGTGGGACGATCTTTCTACGCAGACATCGCTCACTCAGGCACGCATCCGATTCTCCTCGCCATGGTGGGCGGCGCCATCTTCAACATCGCCAATCTGCTGCTGGTCGCCGCGATCGACATAGCGGGACTGGCGGTCGCGTTTCCGATCGGCATCGGATTGGCGCTTGTTGTGGGGGCCGTCAGCAGTTACATCATTTCGCCGAAAGGAAATCCCCTTCTCCTGTTCGGCGGCATCGCGCTCGTGGTGGCGGCCATCGTGTTCGATGCCATAGCCTATAGGCTGCGCGAAACCGAACGCACGGCCATGAGTCGTCGGGGCATCGTCATTAGTTTGATAGCGGGACTTTTGATGGGCACGTTCTACCCTTTCGTTTCGAAGGCAATGACGGAAGAAGGTGGGCCCGGCCCCTACGCTGTCCTGCTCTTCTTCGCCATCGGTGTAGCGATATGTGCCATTCCGGTGAACTATCTGTTCATGCGCTTTCCGCTGGATGGCGATAAACCAGCCTCGATGCGGGGCTACTGGCAGGCGTCCGGCGCATGGCACTTCTGGGGTCTCGTGGGAGGAGCGATCTGGGGTACCGGGGCGATGGCGAATTTCGTGGCTTCGCAGGCCCACATCGTAGGACCTGCCGTCTCCTATTCCATCGGGCAAGGCGCCACCATGATCTCAGCTTGCTGGGGTGTGTTCGTTTGGCACGAATTCAGTGCAGCTCCAGCTCGTTCAAAATCCAGTCTGAAATGGATGTTTATCTTCTTTCTGTGTGGCTTGACAGCGATCGCTTGTGCCCCGATCTTTTCATAGCAACCCTTCACAGTCATTTTGAGGAGAAACGCATTGTCCGCGCAAAAGCCAATTATCGTCGTCGGCAGCATCAATACAGACTTGGTAACGGTCACTAAGAGAATTCCTGTCGTAGGCGAGACTGTTCTCGGATCAGACTTTCAGATTCATCCCGGCGGAAAAGGAGCGAATCAGGCGGTCGCAGTGGCCCGGCTCGGCTACCCTGTTCGACTCATCGGGCGCCTGGGGAACGATACGTTTGGTGCTCAGCTCCGTACCCACCTTGAGAAGGCAGGCGTTGAGATAACCGGCGTTTCCACAAGCGATGGGGTTTCCGGCGTAGCCGTGATCGTAGTCTCGGAGAACGGAGAAAATAGCATCGTTCTAACGCCGGGTGCCAATTTTAAGGTCACTCCCGAAGATATTGATGTAAACATCTCAACCCTGAGAAGCGCTGGCATGGTTCTGGCCCAGCTCGAGATACCACTAGAAACCATCGAGTATCTAGTCCGCGTCTGCGCACGGGAGAATGTACCTCTTATTCTCGACCCCGCGCCTGCGAGGGACCTGCCGGCGGGCATCTTCAAAGACCTCGCCTGGTTCACTCCGAACCAGACAGAAGCGGCTTTCTATCTGGGAGACAAACACTCTGAATCAAGGCAACTGCCACCGGCTGAAATGGCAAAAATGTTTCTTTCCGATGGCTGCCGTGGGGTTGTCCTGAAGATGGGTGCGCATGGAACCTACCTGGCATCGAAGGATGGTCTTGGCAGTCTGGTTCCCGCGTTTCCCGTCCATGCGATCGATACAACGGCTGCCGGCGATGCATTCAATGCGGGTTTCGCTACCGGCCTCATGCTGGGAAAATCCCCCCTGGACAGCGCGGCGTTTGCAGCCGCGGTTGCCGCCATTTCAGTAACCCGCGTTGGCGCGCAGCCTTCCATGCCCACCATGGCCGAAGTAGAGGATTTCATGGAAAGCGAATCGCCCAACATTGCGAATGAATTTGTCGAACGGTAGTTAGCTCGCTGCCGGATATGGTCATCGCGCAGTTCGCGTTGTCCCGTGAATGACCACAACCATCTGCACGAAAGGAACTACGAAATGAAAGCTGAATTCCAGACGATTTGGTGCACCGCAGGTCTGTCTCTTCTCGCTGCGATTTTCACTGCGCAGGCCAACGCTCAGTTTGGAAATCCCACAGGGCAACTGATTCTTGCGCCGCCTTGCTTGGCGATGGGCCCCATCGTGCGGCCCGGAGCCGCTGCCTGTACACCCTCGACTCATCGCGACTGGCTCGCCGAAAATACGCACTGGCGCACGGAACGCCTCATCCGCATCGGCTACGATGGGTCCCGCTACAATCTGCCTCAGCTTCAATGGGCCGAGCACAGCTTTATGCAGCCCCAGATGATGGTGCACGACCGTTATTTGTACGATCCAGTCACGGGCAAATATACGGTCGACCGCTATCTCGATGACCTTGGAAAGCGTTACGGCGGCATCGATGCGGTGCTCGTTTGGCCTGTGTATCCAAACGTCGGCATCGACGACCGAAACCAGCATGACATCACGCGATCCATGCCCGGTGGCATCGAAGGATTGAAGCAGATGGTGTCGGATTTCCACCGGCGCGGCGTGAAGGTTCTGTTTCCCATGATGATGTGGGACCAGGGAACGAAAGATCCCGGAACGGACTGGCCTACGGCCTTTGCAGATTTTATGAAGCAGATCGATGCCGACGGAGTCAATGGCGACACGCAGGATGGCGTGCCGCTGGCTTTCTCCCTCGCCGCTGAGAAGGCCGGCCACCCCCTCGCGTTCGAGCCGGAGGGCGGCCCCAGCGACGAGGCTCTCGCCTGGAATGTTCTCACGTGGGGCCAGTACCAATACACGTTCGCTCCAGGGGTCGATAGATATCGCTGGCTCGAACCGCGTCACCAGGTCAATATTCAAGGTCGCTGGGATCGCGATAAAACCAACGCTCTGCAATACGCCTTCTTCAACGGCGAAGGTTGGGAAAGCTGGGAAAATGTCTGGGGTATCTGGAACGGTGTTACTCCACGCGACGCAGAGGCAACCCGCCGCGTGGCAACCATCGAGCGCGCCGTGGCTCCTTTCTTCGCGAGCCAGGGCTGGGAGCCGCTCTACCCGATGCTGAGATACGGTGTCTTCGCAAGCCGCTGGCCGCTGGAGGACCAGACAGTGTGGACCATCGTGAACCGCAATGAATACAACGTCGACGGGAATCAAATGGCGACGCCCTACAAGCAGGGCATGCGGTACTTCGATCTCTATCACGGCACCGAACTCAAGCCAGAGATAAAGGGCGATCAGGCTGTGCTTTCCTTTTCGACGGAAGGCCACGGTTTCGGAGCGATCGTCGCTACCAGCGGCGAACTGGATTCGAAGCTGCAGGAGTTGATGGGAAAGATGAAGGGGATGACGGCCAAACCCTTGTCCAGCTACTCGCATGAGTGGCAAGCTCTGCCGCAGCACATTGTCGAGATCGCACCTTCGGCACCCGCTGCGTCCGAGCCTGAAAAAATGATTCGCATCGCAGGTGGCGATTATTTGTTCCGCGTGCAGGGAATTGAAATCGAAGGGTCCAACGATGTCGGCGTCGACGTACAGTACGCGTGGGAAGACAGCGCTCGCCGCTTTCATGAACATCCTATGCAGATCAAGCCCTTTTTCATCGACAAGTATCCGGTGACCAATGCCGAGTTCAAGAAGTTTATCGATACGACGCACTATCAGCCGAAAGACAGCCTCAACTTTCTCAAGGATTGGATGAATGGCTCCTACCCCGATGGATGGGCCAACAAGCCGGTCACGTGGGTGTCGATCGAGGATGCGCGCGAGTATGCGAAATGGGCAGGGAAACGGCTTCCGCACGAGTGGGAGTGGCAGTACGCCGCGCAGGGCAACGACGGGCGCAGCTTTCCCTGGGGAAACTGCGATTGGCTTGCCTCTTCACGGGGTGGCGGTCCGGCCGCCTGCGCTTCGGATGGCAATGCTCCAGCGCCGATTCCGGATAAGGGGCGTACGATACTTCCCCCTAGCGATGTGGATGCGCATCCCCATGGGGCCAGTCCGTTCGGCGTAATGGACATGGTCGGAAATGTATGGCAGTGGACCGACGAATACGTCGACGAGCACACACGTGCCGCCATCGTTCGCGGAGGCAATCACTATCAGCCGCAAGGCTCCATCTGGTACTTCCCTGAAGCCTATCGAAACGACCAACACGGCAAGCTGCTCCTCATGGCGCCCAGTTATGACCGTTCGGGAACCTTGGGATTCCGCTGTGTCAAGGATGCCCAGTGAGTACTCACTCCTCCCGATGTCCACCGCGAGTGCGTCTTGATCGAAAGCGCAAATCTTGAGCAATGCACACGTACAAGGGGTTTTGTTATGGAGAAGATCGAAGTTGACCGCCGCTCGTTTCTGAAGACAGCGGCGGCGGTTGTGGGTGTCGAGGCCTTAGCAGGGTTGCGGTCGGCAAGCGCTGCGACTCCGGGCGCTGCAATGCCGGAAGAGGTGACAACGGGTGGACCCGCGGTCGCCTTAGACAACGAAGGCGTCGTTGAGACCATATACGGCAAGGTGCGCGGTAGCCGGCGGAATAGGATTCATATCTTTCGTGGGATTCCGTATGGAGCCAACACAGGCGGAGAAAACCGGTTCGTGCCGGCCAAGGCGCCCATGCCCTGGGCGGGGATACGTTCGACTTTATGGTACGGGCGCACATGCCCTGCGTTCTGGAGGCCGGGCGGTGACGAGCCGATGTTCGTCTGGCAGAACGACGTTGGCTTAATGGACGAGGACTGCCTGGTTGTGAATGTCTGGACGCCCGGGATCAACGACAACAAGAAGCGGCCGGTCATGGTGTGGGTGCACGGTGGTGGATACTCGTTCGGATCGAGCCAGGAGCTAAAATCCTACGATGGCGAGAAGTTGGCAAGCGATGGCGACGTGGTGGTGGTGAGTTTCAATCATCGTCTAAACGCCTTGGGCTTTCTGAACCTAAGTGAGCTCGGCGAAGATTATGCGACCAGCGGCAATGTGGGCATGACAGATATCGTTTTCCTTCTAAAGTGGGTGAGGGATAACATTGGGAACTTTGGAGGTGACCCGGGGAACGTAACAATCATGGGCCAATCAGGTGGAGGCGGCAAAGTTGGGACGCTTATGGCCATGCCGTCGGCCCAGGGACTTTTTCATCGAGCTTCGATTCACAGCGGCTCGATACTGCGGGTTGGCGATCCCAATTCGTCGCTGGAATTAACACACGCGTTGCTGGCCAAACTTCAGATCGCAAACACCAATCTTGATAAGCTGCGAACGCTCTCCTGGCAGGAGATTGTGAACGCCGCTAACGAGGTACAACAGCACCGCCGTGGCACCTTGAGCCATGGTCCCGCACTAGACGCGCGCACGTTAGATCGGACGATAGGCTGGAGCCCATACGTGGACGGCACGGCGATTCCACACCAGGTGTGGGATCCGGCAGCACCCGAGACTAGCGCTAACGTGCCGCTGATGGTGGGTACGGTGCTGAACGAGTTTGTAACCGGAGTTGGGCGGCCTGATGCCTTCTCGCTGACCAGGGATGGGCTTATGAAACAGTTAAACGATCGGGACGGGACGAATGCTCAAGAACTATACGATGCTTTCAGCAAAGATCATCCCACGGCCAATCCCTTCCAACTCTGGTCCATCCTATCGGCGTGCTCGTGGCGCAGCACGGCGATGAAGCAGGCGCAACTTAAGGTGGCGCAACGGAAGGCGCCAGCATACAACTTCTGGATGCATTGGCAGTCACCGGCCTTAAGTGGGCGGGCGATGGCCTTTCATTGTTTCGATTTGTGCTTCTTCTTCAACAACTCTGAACGATGCGACAGTGTAACCGGGAACGGCGAAGCAGCGAAGAGGTTGGCAAGGCAGATGAGCCAGGCATGGATTCATTTTGCGCACACGGGGAATCCGAATCATGCGGGAATCCCGAGGTGGGACCCGGTGACCGCGAATGGTAGCGAGACGATGATCTTCGATGCGGAGAGCCGCTTCAACGCGGATCCCGACAGCCTAGAGCGGACAGCCTTTAGTAAGACGATCCCAGCCTGAACAAATCACTACTTCACGAATAAGCTGCTTATGTTGAATGATCAGCATTCAGGAGCTCAAATGCAGCTCAAATCGACGGAATCGAACGCCGGGTCTGCAGGATAAATCAGCCTTGCAAGGATCATCGGTCCTAGATTTTTCACTGAGGCTCAAGAATGTGCCTCTCCTTGTATTCAAATCTCTTTGTAAATTGGGGCAACTGGGTATGTTGAAACCTTGAGTGTTTTGCACACACCGGAACTGCTGCATGTTTTGGTATCGATGGGCCCTGGGGATGAGGTCGCGCTTGTGGATTGCAATTTTCCTGCGGCTTCAATGGCCCAACGATTGGTGCGTCTCGACGGAGCGTACCTGCCGGCTGCATTGGAAGCATGTATGCAACTCCTCCCACTCGATACCTTCGTGGACAAACCCGCTCTTCGAATGATGCAGGTCCACGCTCCCGAACAGATT
>Ga0210410_10001515_pt1 | contig 21767 bp, 19 predicted proteins | sample IncBWC4MmetaG_FD_161058 | JGI IMG/M metagenome (GOLD analysis project Ga0210410, IMG submission 161058) | Forest soil microbial communities from Barre Woods Harvard Forest LTER site, Petersham, Massachusetts, United States - Inc-BW-C-4-M | ecosystem: Environmental > Terrestrial > Soil >... | reverse complement strand
GTGAGGACGGCGACAACCGTGAATCCGGGGGACTTGCGTAGCGTTCGGGAGGCGAAGCGCAAATCCCGCCAGCACGTCTCCACGAAGAATTCCCATCCGCCAGAGCGAATGATTTCCTTGGCGATTTCGACGCTGCCTCGCTCCAAGCGCACAGCGCGAAGGGCAGCGTTTGGGCTCATCCCCTGCTTGATCTTTTCTTCGGTTGCCATCTCCTGGTAGGCGCGAAGCTCCTCATCCAACTCCCGGTTGACCTGCTCCTTACGGAAAAGGGAGCGAAGCCCGCTTGCGAGATTTCGGAACAAGGACACTACGAGGCCTCCAGAATTCTGCCGATTGCGGCCACTTGCCTGACCCATTCCCGCGTTTCGTTGTTGAGCCTCTTGCGTCCCTTCGCCGTCAGAGTGTAGTACTTCGCTCGCCTGTTGTTCTCAGTAGGCTTCCACTCGCCATCGATTAGCCCATCCCTCTCCAATCGTTGAATGGCGAGAAATAACGAGCCCGCATTGAGGCGAAAGACACCCTTGCTCATTTGTTCGATTCGCACGGAAATCCCGTAGCCATGCATAGGTTCCAGCGCCAACGTTTTTAGGATGAGCATGTCTAGAGTGCCTTGGACGAGATCACTAGGCTTATCTGGCATAAAACCTTCTTCCCCTTGGCTACCAAGAGGAGAGAATACTCTTCTCCCACTGGTTGTCAAGTCAAACGGCGCATCGTAAGGTCAAGACGAGATTTCTGGCGCAGCCAATTCGTGTGCTCTTCGAGCGGAGGAAAGAGCGCCGCGTTCCGAGTAAGTCAGGTAACACGGCGCCCAGGGGATTCTGGCGGGAAGCGCTTGCGGTTTTGGTGTGGCACTACACGTGGCAGGAACTGGTCGGCTTACCGCGTTTGCAGAGCATTTTCTGCTTGGCGTCCGCCGCAATCTCCTTCAATTTTTTGCTGCCGGTAAAACCACGAACCACAACTTACCCTCGTTATAACTGCAGGGCGCGTGCCAAAGGACCGCCGGCGCAATCTGAGCCTTTTCAATGGCTTGAGAATTCAAGGAAGATTGCGTTTGCCTCAGAGCGGGAAACTGTATTGGATTGGAACACCGCCGCCGCCCCGTCGAAATGGCTTGGCGGATTCGGTGGCTGGGCTTGCTCCTGGGCTCGTTTGTTTCACGCCGCCGCCCCGCCCGTTTTCTCCTTTACGGTGTTGTAGCCATCGCGTTTCAGGTAGCGGTACAAACTGGTCCGCCCAATCCCCAGGATTTGCGCCGCGCGCAGCCGATTGCTCTGGCACATCTCCAGCACCTTCTGGATGTGCCGTTTGCGCACGTCGTCGAGCGACAGTGGCTTCCAATCGTCGCCCTCCATTGAATTCCCCCCGCGGTGTTGCAGATGCTCCGGCAAATCCGTCAAGTCAATGAAATTCCCGGTCGCCGTAATGCAAGCGCTGGAGATGACATTCTCAAGTTCGCGCACGTTTCCCGGCCAGGGGTGCTGCAGAAGCAAGGTCTGCGCCCTGCGCGTCAACCCGAAAATATTTTTTCCGTAGGCGCTGTTGTACTTCTTCAGGAAAAACTGCACCAGCAGCGGAATGTCTTCCAGCCGCTCGGAGAGCGGCGGAACGCGGATCTGGATGGAACTCAGGCGGTAAAAAAGATCTTCGCGGAAATGTCCCGCCAGCACTTCCGCGCGCAGGTCGCGGTTGGTCGCCGCGATCAACCGCACGCTGATCTGCCGCACTTCGGGCGAACCCACCCGCTGTATCTCGCGGTTCTGGATCACGCGCAGCAGTTTCGCTTGCATCGCCAGCGACATTTCGCCGACTTCATCCAGGAAAATCGTCGCGCCGTTGGCATATTCGAATAATCCCGGCCGCGTATCCGTGGCCCCCGTGAAGGACCCGCGCACGTGTCCAAACAACTGGCTTTCCAGCAGTGTGTCCACCATCGCGGAACAGTTGCATATCGCCAGCTTTTGCTGGCTCACCGGGCTGAGCTGGTGGATGGCCTGCGCCACCAGCTCTTTTCCCGTGCCCGTCGGTCCCACCAACAGCACGTTGGTGTAGTGCCGGGCCACCTTCCGCGCAAAGTCGAAAACCTCCAGCATCACCGGGCTCTTCCCGACGATCCCGTGAAATTCCAGATCTTTCAGCAGTTGTTCTTCCAGCGCCCTCACGCGCCGCCGCTGGTCGTAGAGCTGGGCCACCTCGTCCAGCGTTTTTTTCAGCCGTATCCGGTCGATGGGCTTGGGCAAAAAATCCAGCGCTCCCCGGCGGATCGCCTCCAGCGCCGAATCCAGCGTGTAATCGCCCGACATCAAAATGACGTGCGCCCCAGGGTCGTCTTGCAAGGCACGATCCAGGAATTCGTAGCCGTCCATTCCCGGCATGTGCACATCCACAAGCACCAACCGGCACCGCCCCCGCTTCACCAGCTTCAAGGCCTCTTCGCAATCCGAAGTTGGCACGGCCTCATAGCCCAGGTCCGCCACCACCGCCGAGAGCATCTCCAGTTGCCCCGCATCATCATCCAGGATGCAAGGTGTCAACGCTGTTCTGGGAGTCAGGAGTTCCACCGTCTTCGTTGAGGCATGCGCCACGATATAAATCCACTGGCACGGCGTGTGCCATTCCGCGCCATCTCCGCTCTTTTTTCGTCCGTTCCAATGCGAGCATCCCAACAATCCAACGGAGTTCATCGTCCCATTGATAATGCGGCCGTTAGCGCCGCTGCGCTGGCCGCAACTCTGATTTACCCGCAAAATTCCCGCGGCATGATTCTTATCCGTTCCTTCGACAGCGTCGCCCAAACGAAAATTTCTTCAAATCTCTCTAGCGTTTGCATCATTCTGGTGCGGAAATGGTTCTTGTTTTCCCATTCTGGCACAGATGTCGCCGCGCGACTGCGCAGGAATGTTGTTGCGGAATTCATTCAAACGCCTGCTGCACTTCTCTTGCAACCGGGCGCGGCTCCGCCCGGTGAATCCGGAACTGCCAGATTCCTTCTGACGTGCTGGCCAACTGCTCGGCTTGGTACGGCACCGCCACGGAGCGGTCCGCAGAGGTGGTTTGCAGCAGCCGCACAAAAATCATCGTCCCTGGACTGAGCGCGCGAGTCAGCGTGATCCGTTTCCCGTTTTCTTCATTCCAGGAGAGTTCGGATTTCTCCACGAAGAAAATATGGGAAACATCCCAGCCCGAAACCTCCACGCGGTACGTCCTCGTGTGGGATTGGCCGCAGGTCAAAAGCATGCGCAACCTCCGCGGGTGGAAACTGCAGCCGCGGGGCCAGCCGAGTTCGCTTTATATGAATGAAAAGAGGCCGGTTAATCGATTTGAGATTTCTATAGACTGTGCGCGGGCGGGATAACCAGAGTGCCGTGTTCACAAATGGAGCAGCAAATTCAGTGCCGGAAGATCGATCGAATCAGCGGATTCACAAGTTGCTCGGGAATCAGAGTATCCATAGCCACGTCCCTAATTGGTCCAAAAATGTAGCGGAACGCGAAAATTCCCACCACCAGGCCGACCATCGCGTAACTGTTGCCGCGCAGCCAGTCCAGATAGCGCAGCGCGCGTTTTTCGCCCATGAACACCATGATGCCGGTGCTGCCGTCGAGCGGCGGAACCGGCAGAAGGTTAAACGTTCCAAGCAGCAGATTGAGGAAGAAGAAAACGCCCAGAACGCTCGCGGCGAAGTCCGCACGGCCGGTGGTTTCGTCGACGCGCAGCCAGTGATACGTCCAGCCGAGGCGGAGGAGCAGCGCGGCGATGAGCATGAGCGTGTAATTGGTGGCGGGACCGGCGAGCGCCATCCACGCGGCGCGGCGGGGATGCCGCCGCTCCCACAGCGGATCGTACGGCGCGCTGGCCCATCCGAAAAGAGAGCCTGTCGCGATGAGCGACAGGATCGGGATGATGACCATGCCCCAGGGCTCCCGCTGGATGTGCGGCACGGGATTGAGCGAAACCTGTCCGCCGATGAACGCGGTGTCGTCGCCGCCAATCTTCGCGGCCAGCGCGTGCGCGGCTTCGTGGCAAGTGGTGGAGAAAAGAAAGGCAACGTACCATATGAATCCAATCGCGAGCAGTTCCGGCGAGAGATCAGGCATGAATGGACTCTTCGTTTCCTCCGGGGAGCTAGGGTAGAGGTTAGCGCGCCGCATTGCAAGAAGCGGGAAGCGAAGCGAGGAGCGAGAAAAGGCCGCTTCTTTGGGTTGACCGACTCGGGCGTGACATTCCCCGAGCGCCGTAGGCGCGCCAGAAGTTAGCCCAGCGCGTGAGCGCTGGGCACTGAGTGTAGAATCGCAAGCACCGGAGGTGCGACACAATGTCTCACACCTACGCTCAGAACGTAATTCATGTCGTGTTCAGCACCAAGGACCGGCGCAAATCCATCTCCGCAGCCTTTCAACCAAAGGTATGGGCCTACTGCGCGGGCATTTGCAAAAAGCAGGGAATCTTCGTCCATGCCATTGGCGGTATGGAGGACCATGCTCATTTCCTCATCCAAGTCCCACCAGTCATGCCTTTAGCCAAGGCGGTTGCCACCATCAAATCGAATTCCTCGCGGTGGGCAAACGAGCAAGGTCACGGGCTCGCGTGGCAGCAGGGCTACGCGGCATTTAGCGTGAGTTCGTCTATTATGCCGCTGGTTGTTCGATACATACAGAATCAGGTAGCGCATCACAAGAAAATGGGTTTTGATGAGGAATTTCTTGCCCTATTGAGCAAACACGGCGTGGAATTTGATCCCAAATTCGTCTTTGGGTAGGTGTCGCACCTACGGTGCTCGGGACTCTGTTTGCTTGCTTCCCCAGCCCTTGCGGGCTGGGCTAACTTATGCCGCGCCTACGGCGCTCTTTAGAATCGGGAAATTCGAATCTAGCAGAACCGCTGAAGCGGCTCTTACCTTGCGGGATTCCATCCGATGAAGCTATTAGCCAGAAACTCGCTGTGGTTGTCTATCGTGAGGATCGAACGCCATCCAGCCGCGTTGCGCTTCCCTGTTGACCTCTGCGATGAACTCGGTAATTGATCGTGAATGGCCATCGTTTGGGACTTCGAAGCTCGCTTCAACCGAATCAAGTTCGTGGAAGCAGTGATCGTCCGAGCTCACATCTCCTTGGTCGAATAAGAATGCCCCTGGGATTCGGATTTGGTGTGCAATGAAAAGGCCATCCTGCAAGAAGGCATCTTTGAGAGCTTTCGTCACCGCCTCCAGAGCCAAGCCGTCAGGGTTGGAGAAGACAACATCAGCCCATTTCTTGTAATTTCCGGCGTCGCGGTAGAGGTAGCTAAATTTGATGCTGTGCATTTACGTGGCTCCCGTGAAGTCTCAAGAGGAAAGAAAAATCTTTTCGTTGTGATACCGAAGAAAATCTACATTGGGGGCGAAGTAGCGAGGAATGGTAATGGAAACGCTCTCGTAGCGCAGCAAGAATCCTCGGGTGCATTCGTCGCCCTTCTTCTTCCTTATTCTGGGAGAAAGTTTGACCTTTAGGTCTGGTGTCACAGTCAACAGACCATAGTCAAAGGCTCGGTCGTGCAGGGCGTTCAGACACAACCCGTTGTGTGGATTTGTTCGATTCTTAACATCCACTGACCACGGCACGATGTGGCTCGCGTTCAGCAACTCGGGGACCGACAGGCCAGTGAGGCAACACCGCACATTGTAGGCGGCCAATACTGCGGCTCGGAAAAAGCTCTGGTTTACACGCGTGCGGATAACTGCTTCGCGGGTCTTTCCTTCAGGGAACTCGCGCGCCTCGTCAACCGAAGGGCGGCCCGTAATCTTCTCGAGCAAGCGCGCGCTCTCAAACGCTAGCCCATCCCAGTCATTGCTGAACTCGTTCCAGACTTCAATCTCCGCGCGTGCGCCGTGTTTTGCACCCGATATCTTGCGCTGCTGTAAGGCGGGGTCCAGTCGCGCAAAGTTAGCGAGTTTCCACGAGACCGCTGAGGGCGTACGGCCAATTGCCTTCGCCAGTTCTATGATCTGCGGATTGCGAATGTGAATTCGGCCGAAGGGTATCGTGCAGTAAAGGTTGAAGGCAACAATCAGTTCTTCGCGGGTCCAATCACGGCGTGACATAGTGCATGTTCAACGGGAATGCTCGAGTAACATAGCACAGAATAATGTTAACCGCTGAACGCAGAGAGTGAGCTTCTGAGGTACTATCCTCACGGGTTGCGAGACGTGCGATTCTACGTGGGGATTACTGACGACGATTGGTACTCCTACCTCTCTCGGAGTGGAACTGCGGACGAAGTGAATTTCTGGCAGCCGAGCGGAGGTCGACAGTTTCGCGTACTTCAGCCGGGCGAGCCCTTCCTTTTCAAACTACATAGCCCGAAGAACTACATCGTCGGTGGCGGATTCTTTAGCCACTTCACAATCCTGCCTGTCAGTTTTGCGTGGAGTGCTTTTACAACCAAGAATGGCGCGCAGAACGAGAAGGAAATGCGGCTCAGGATCGCGCATTACCGCAAAGTTGCGCCAAGTCCTTTTGAGGACTATGAGATTGGCTGCATCCTTCTGCAGTCACCCTTCTTCTTTCCTAAGGATGAATGGATTCCTGCCTCCGATTGGCCTCCGAACATTGTTCAGGGGAAAAGCTACGAGACGACCGATGAGAGGGGTCTGTCCATTTGGCAGCAGGTTGAGGATCGTCTGAAATTTTACAAGGGCGCAGATGCCCTTCCGGTGGAAGTCACACAAGTGGGGCCTCGCTTTGGTAGGCCGCAGTTTGTACTGCCCCGGCTTGGTCAGGGATCTTTTCGTGTGCTGGTCACGGATGCATACAAGCGGCGTTGTGCATTTACAGGCTCACCCGTGTTACACGTTCTGGAAGCAGCTCACATAAGACCCTATTCCGACGACGGGCCGCACGCGGTGAGCAACGGGATTCTGTTCCGCCAGGATGTGCACACGCTGTTTGACCGAGGCTACGTTACAGTGACGCCCGAATATCGCGTTGAGGTCAGTCGGCGAATCAAGGAAGAATTTGAAAATGGGCACGAGTATTACTCCGCGCACGGGAACCTGATCTCTCTACCTGACGCAAATGAGCTTCGCCCCACCGCTGATTTTCTTAGCTGGCACAATCAGAATCGCTTCCTTGGCTAAGCCGGGTGAGACGTGCAGGTCTTTTTCATCGCCCACCCGCCTTCCGGCATTTTCCACAGTCACCAGTGAGCTCTACCCCTTTGTTTTCTTCTCTTTGCGAGCCCATTCGAACGGCCTTGCAATGTGTTCATTATAAGCACTTTAAAATAACTTGACAAAACAGCTAATCGATGCTATACTTTGCCGTGAAATCGCGACTCCATTCGCTCCCACCCGCCTCCTGTTCCTTCTTCACTTTATTTCCTTTGCCGCATCTATCTCCTTTATTCCCCGTTGCCTACGCACTCTTTTGCGCTTTCTTGCACTTTTTTGCACTCTCCAAAAACCCATCCCCTTTCCTTTCATGCAATTCCGCACTCTTTCACAAAAAAGTGAATCCCCGTATTTCCAGCAAACGCTTTTCCCGGATCCTAAGTTCTTTAGAATCCACATCTCTCAAAATCGAGGACCAAAATGAAACTCAAAACCGTTGAACCAGCCGTTTTTCCTACTCGTTGTACCTATCGCACTGCTTCGGGCCGCCAATGCCGTCTCCCCATTTTCGACCCGCAGTCCGGCCTCTGCGCCAATCATCATGCGGAGCAAAAGCAAAACGAGCGGTCCGACGTCGCCGACATCCTCTTCCGCGATGCCCAGGACTTCCAAACCGCTAAGGGCATCAATCTTTCTTTGCGCTGCCTGTACTGGCTTGTCGCCAAGAACCGCATCTCCGCTCGCCGCGCCCGGGCCCTCACGCACATCAGCAGCCTGCTTCTGCACACCCTGCCGGCCATGGCCGCCGAGCGAGCCGCCGGAATCACCTACATCATCCCCAATTCGTCCGAGTCCCGACCCAACCAACAAACCGTCATGACAAACAGTTGTAGTGGCCAGTCCGGATTGAGTGGGAGCGGAACCCGGGAAGAGAGAGGCGAGGAACGAGGAACTGAAAACTAGAAGGCAAAAAGAAGAATGGTGTAGAGAGGGGCACGATGTCGCAGATTCCGGGCAGCAGCCGGAATATCGTGCCCCTACAATTCACCGCGAATTAGAAGCGGAGGAAGGGGCCCACGGCGACGCGCGGATTGTGGTGCGTGCCGCCGGCGAAGTAAATTTCGTCGCCGGCTTCGAGGCGGAGGCCGAAGGGGCCGAGGTGCGTTTCAAAGCCGCCGCCGGGATAGAGAACGCCGCTGACGTTGTTGTTGCGAAGATTATCAACGGAACTGACGAAACCGCTGAAGCTGGCGGGCCGAGGATCGAGCCGGAAATTAATGAAACCGCCCTTCACCATGAGGAACGGGCGAAGCCTGCCGTGGCCGCCAATGATCTTGGGGCCGGCGAGTCCGTGCAGCACTTTGAGGTTGCTGTTGGCCACGGTGACGGTGCAGTTCACACTAAGGCAGTGCTCGGTGAAGGCTTGCTCGAAGTCGTAGCTCATCTCGCCTTCGAACATCACGTGAGGAAACACCTTGATGGCGGCGCGACCGCCTAACCCGGCCAGGTTGGTATCGGTTTGCGAGATGCGGAAATAATCTCCGTAGGCGCCGACTTGATAATGATCCTGCGCGGAAGCCAACGGCACCAGCCCTGCTGCCAGAAACAAAAGAAGTGCAATACGCTTCATTCGCGGTCTCCTTGCACGGATAAGTTGGATTTATGGAAAGCAGCGGCGGGCCCGGGGAGGCTCTGCTTCTTGAAATTTAGATGAGGTCGCGCGAAGGGGAGTTGCCAGACCCATCGGCCAATTTTCAGCCAGTCCGGTCGCCCGTTTTCAGGCTTTCCGGTCGAAGGTGCGAAAGAGGGTCAAATAGCGTTTTAGTTTTTTCGTGATAAGGAAATTTTCCTTCACGTGTTCGTGGCCCTGCTCGCCAAGTTTTGCGGCGATTTGCGGATGCGATAACAGAAAACGAATTTGATACGCGGTGCCTTCGACGGAGTGGGCGAGCATGCCAGTATGTTTGTGAATGATTTGCACGGGGATGCCGCCGACCGCGGAAGCCACGACGGGTTTTTTCTTCCAGAGTGCTTCGGAGACAGTGAGGCCGAAGCCTTCGCGCAGGCTTTTTTGGATAACGACGGTCGAAGCGCGCTGGAGCGCGTTGACTTCGAGCGGAGCCCAGGCTGGCAGCTCGATTACTCGAATGTCGGGATCGTGATCCGCTTCGCGCAAGACTTCTTTCAACACGACGGACCCCTCGGGATCGTCGGCGGCGCCGCCTCCAGCGAGAACCAACTGGCAATCGGAATAGCGCTTCACGATGCGGTAGGCGCGGATGACGCCGACAGGATCCTTGAGGCGGTCAAAGCGCGAGATTTGTGTGAGGATGGGCCGCTGGGGATCAATTTTGTAGCGTGCGAGAACTTGCGCGATGAACTCCGGCTCGAGCTCGCAGTTTTTTTCGGAGAGCGGATCGATGGCGGGGTAGAAAAGATATTGCGGGATCGGCAATTGGCGCGAAAATTCCGGAGAAGAAAACATCGCGCCATCGTAGCGGGACACAAATTTCTCGAGGAATTCCCATACCGGGCGATTGGGATGCGAGAGATCGATGTGGCAGCGCCAGAGCCAATGATTGGAGCCCGCGCGGCGCGCGTCGATGAGGGCGGCGGGCTGCGGGTCGTGAATCACCACGAATTCGGAATCGAGAGGAAGCGTAGAGAGATTCTGTTTGTTGTACGCGAGGAAAATCTCGAAGTCCCTGGGACCTGGGTGATACGGCGCGCCGTGAAGCGCGTTGTGAAAAGATTTGGTGACTTCGAAGAAATCTTCGCCGCCGCTCATGACTTGCCATTTCATGTTGAGGTCCAGCTCTTCCGCGAGCGGCACCAGGCGGTTGAGAATTTCCGCGACGCCGCCGCCGAGTGACGTGGAGTTGACCATCTCAATGCTGCGGCCGCGCAGCGGCTTGGCCAGCGCGCGCAACTCTTCGATCTCGCCCGCGCCGAGCAGCCGGGCATAGTCTTCGAGCGGAATACGGCTCAGGGCCAGGGTTTCGCTCATGCCTTCCTCCTTTCGCGATCGATCAGGCGGAGCAACTTGGCGCGCGCACCGTCCAGAGTATTCGTGTAGATGTCCAGATGATTTACGTTGTCGGCCAGCGTGCGAAGCCCGAGGCCGCCGGAAAGCCAATGCGAAAAGTCATTGGTCTGGAGCTGGAGCCGCAGGCGCGAAGAAATGAAATGGAAGTAGAAGCCGGCGTGGCTGAGGTGCTCGATGCCATCGCGGAATTCGTCGAGGGTGCGCGCGCTGCGGCCAAGAGGCACGGTCACTTCGACGCTTTCGCAGAAGTAGAAGCGCTCGAGAGCCGACTGTTCCGCAAACTGCGGCTGCGCCAGGCAATAGTCGCGAACTACACGGCACAGATCGTTGCGCAACGCGGCGATCGAGATGTAATCGCGAATGTCCAGAGCCGCGAGCTGCTCGGCGAGGTCGTTGCGGTTGGTGTCCGAAAGCACCCACTGGGCGAAGTCGTTGGAGAAGCCCTCGGTGAGGAAGTGATGGCTGCTCAGGGTTTGAAAAGTGTGATGAAAAATCGACGCGTCGCTGCAATTCTCAAGGCCCACAAGAAATTCGAGGAGCGTTCCGGCGGATTGGTTGCCGATGCGCGTGAGGTAGGAAACGGTGACGAATTCGAACGGCATATCCGCGACGTTCATCAGAGAGATCCCTCTATTCCGGCAACGGCAGCGAAGCCATGCGCATGGCGAATGAGCTGAGGCGTGATTCGCAAGGAGCGGGTCATGACCATTGTGACGCCTCCAAGCGCTCGGGCAATTCAATGCGAATGTCAGTGAGATCGGAAAGCAGATGCGCCGCCCAGCGATACACGTTGTGTTCGCGCACGTTCTGGCGCATTCGATGCATTCGCGTGGACTGCTCTTCTTCGCTCATTTCGAGAGCGCGATGAATGGATTCGGCGAGTTGCGAAATGTCATAGGGATTTACCAGCAGCGCATCGGGAAGCTCGAGGGCCGCACCGGCAAAGGTGCTGAGGATCAGCACGCCGCCCTGATCCTCGCGGGAGGCCACGAATTCTTTGGCCACCAGATTCATCCCATCGTGCAGCGAGGTGACCATGCACACCGACGCAGCGCGGTAATAGCGCGCGATTTCCGCGTGCGAGTGGTGCTTCTTGAGCAGCACAATCGGTTTCCAACGATGGGCTTGAAACCGCGCGTTGATGCGTTCGGCCTCGGCGGTGACCTCATCGAGAAAATTCTTGTAACGCTCGATGTCCGTGCGGCTCGGCGCGCCAATTTGAATGAAGGTAAAGCGCTGCTGGTAGGTGGGATTCAATTCGAGAAAGCGCTCGATGGCACGGAAACGTTCGAGGATTCCCTTGGTGTAGTCGACGCGATCGACACCGACGCCAAAGAGTGAAGCCTGAATGCCCAACTCGGCGCAGAGGGCCGCGCGCTCGGTTCCTGAATTGTCCATTTCATTGAGGGCCAGCGGGTTTTCCGGAAAGGCCACGCTGATGGGATAGGGCCGCACGCGCGTGACGTGGCCCTGGCGATTCACCGCGAAACGATCCCATTCGGTGAGCGCTTCCAGGGCGCGGTCAACCGTTTCGAGAAAATTGTTGCAATGCGTCTGGATGTGGAAACCGATGAGGTCGGCGCCGAGCAAACCGTCGACCAATTCGCGCTGCCACGGGCAGATGCCGAAAACTTCCGGGTTCGGCCAGGGAATGTGCCAGAAAATCGCCACCCTCGCGTCGGGCCGCGCTTCCTTGACCATGCGTGGCAGCAGCGCGAAGTGATAATCCTGAGCGAGAAGAATCGGCGAGGCGACACCCTCCATTTCTTGCAGAACGGCGTCGGCAAAGCGCCGGTTGATTTTCTGATATTGCAGCCAGTCTCCGGGACGAAATACCGGGCGGGTGTGGGCGATGTGGCAAAGAGGCCAGAGCCCTTCGTTCGAAAAACCTTCGTAGTAGCCTTTGTCCTCCTCGTCCGTGAGCCACACGCGACGCAGCGTATAACTCGGATGATCGGGCGGAACACGAAGGTGATCGAGCGCATCGACAAGTTCGCGGTCGGCGTTCCCGGAGCCGTTGGCGATCCACGTGCCGTTGCAGGCGAGCAGGACCGGCTCGAGCGCGGTGACCAAGCCGCTCGCGGGCACGATCATGTTGATGGCTTTGTCTTTTTCGTTGAACACGTGCATATAAGGCTCGCGATTCGAAACCACGAAAAGGGGTTTTTCCTGAAGTTTGTTGCGCAGGCTGACGCGCAGGCGCTCGGCGGTCCACAGAGAAGCGTTCGAATCCCGCAGCCGCGCTTCTTCTTCCGCTGTGGCGCGCGCGGTGTTCAGGTCGCGGGCCAGATGCGTTACCTCATGATTGAGCTGATCCAGGATTTCACCTTGAGGCAGGGCAGGCGGGGCATTGGGCTGTCCGGTGCGCAGCGTGCGCAGCCATTTTGCCGTGCGCGTGAGCGGCCCTGTAAAAGTCCAGCGCACGAGGATTAGCGCCAGGCCGGTGATGAGCAGAGTCTGGACAAAAGCGTTCAAGAGGGAATCGCGGAGAGTGCGCGAGACTTGCTTGTCGATGTACGTTGTATCGTGGAACAGCGCGAGCGTGCCGGCGACCTCACCATTGTGGTGCAGCGGCAGCGCGTAGATGTGCAGGGGAATTCTTTCTTCGTCATTCTGTGCCGGGGCCTGGTCGGCGCTGAGAAATTCACCTGTTCCGGAGTCGTCCACCTGAGCGCGAGTGGCGACCGTGGGGCGCGACCGGAGAATGGGAGCAAGACCAGATGTAATGGCAAGCGCGGAGCCGTAGGCGTTATAGACCGCGACGCCTTTCAGGTGTTCGCGCTGGCCGAATCTTTCGACGATGCGCTGCAAATTTCTTTCCTGAGCGCGTTCGAGCAGGGGCTCGATGCTTTCCTGGAGGCTTTCGCCGAGAATCTCCGCGCGGCGCGAAAGATCACCGCGCAAAACGCGTTTTTCCGTCCTCACCTGGTAGGCCGCAAAAAGCAAAGACACCAGCGCGACGCTGAAGATCAGGGGCAGGACGATTCTCAGAGTCGTGCGCATCAGGACTCCTCAATGTTTTTTACAAACATGGCCGCGCGGGGCTGGGTGCGAGCGGCCGCGGTTGCACCAGAAATTGTAGTCACCGGCTTCTGAAAACGGCCAGTGTAATATGTTACAGCAGGCCCATTCCCGAGGCCGGAGTCACGACCACATGGACAGCGACGTTTTTGCCGGAGTTCGAACGGTATTCGACGGTGGCATGAGAACCGGTGGCAAGCTTGCCTTCGACTTTCGTATCACCATCAACCAGGAATTCGACGGTGCTGACTTCCTGGTTCTTGGTCACCTCAAGGGAAAATGCGGCGTCTCCGACGGAGGCGATTTTGCCCGACAGGGACTGGTTGTCAGGCGGAGGTTGCGGGTGGTCCAGCAACTGGGCAGGCTGAGGTGTGGACCAAGCCGCGACGGTGAAGCAGACAAGAAACAAAGTGGCCAGGCAAAGTGCTGTGCGGAATCGCATTGAGCTACCTCCAATTCGATTTCGCTGGGTGCGGGTACAATGGCACGATTTGAACCAATGCCGGTCCAACTATCGGTTACCGCTGTAAGTACGTGCTAAATCAAAGAGATGCTGCGAGAAGTCCAAGGGTGTGCCTACGGACGATCTAGTACTGGACCATGAAATTTTTGCTCTGATTCGAGTGAGAAGGGAACCTCGCACCCTGACCTATATTGCTAAGGCGTGGTTTGTTTCGGGTTGGCTTTCACGCCGGATTGTGAAAACTCGAATCGAATAAGCCACGCACTGGCGACACTGCGGCCGTCGATTTCCGGCGGAGTGAATTCCCATTTGCGCGCGGCTTTCAGGGCGAGATCGGCGAAATATTGGCTGGGGCCGGGAGAATCAAACTCGGCTTCAGAGACGTTGCCCGCGGGATCGACTTGAACGCGAACGCTGACGCGAACCTTTCCGGTAATGGTGGCTCTGGCTTTCTCGGAAGCATCCGGTAAGACCTGGTCGAGAATTTCGCCGCGCGCGGGAGAGGTTGCGGAAGTTTTCGGCGCGACCGCAGAAGGAAAAGTATCCGTGCGCAGAGCAGCAGTAGAGGGAGCGGCAGCCGGCGAGCGAAGCGGCTCGTCGACAGGCTTTGTCTTCGCAACCGCATTCGATGAATTTTGCGTTGCGGATTGTGCGGCGGGCTTCGTGGCTGGACCTGCTTCAGTATGCGCGGACTGCTCGATTGGTTTCGGTGCCGCGGCATGGGGAGCAGCGGCCGTTGAAGCCGATGACGAGGATTCGGCGCGATGGCCGAGGATTTTCGGAAGAGCAACGATCGCAACAATAATCAGGAGAGCCACAGCGGCGGGGATCACGTAGTTGGGAAAAACGATGGTTTGCTTCGAAGCGTTTGACGTCCGCGGACGCGGCGGTTGTGCCTTTGCCACGGGCTGGAATGATTTTGCAACCGGCAGCTTCGCCGCAGGAAGAGCGGGGACCGGAGAGAGCGGAACGGCCAGGGGAGAGACGGATTGGCCCGCGGCAGCGGCCACGGCAACAGGATTAAGCCGCGCGCTGATCTCGGCAAGGGTCCACCGGCGCTTCGCGTCGCTGCAGAGGGCGTGACGTGCGATGTCGAGAAACGGCTGGGGAAGCGCTTCCGAGACGATCGGGTCAGCCGGGCTGCCGGGCTGCACGGCGGGCGCTTGCCGTGTGAGCGCCTCGACGATGGTCATGCCAAGAGACCATATGTCTGAGGCGGGGGAGAGCTGCGAAATGATTGCTTCTGGGGCATCGTAAGCATCCACCCTGCGGGACGATTTGCGCGGCCCGCCGGCGGGAAAGAGCGTGTCGCTCGATAGCTTGAGTTGGTCGGCAGTGGCGAGCACATTTGAGGGTTTAATGTGCGAATGAACCAGCCCCTGGCCGTGCAAATAGGTGAGGACCGCGAGAGTGGGTTCGAGCATTTCGCGGGCTTCCGCCGCGGTCAGTGCGCGCTGCGGAAGAATCTGGGACAGGTCTTCTTCGGCATACTCCATGACAACGTATAGAAGATCCGTGTCCGCAAGCCGGCAGCGCCCCATCTGAAACAGGGGGAGGAGATTGGGATGTTCAAGCTTGGCTGCACGCCGCCAAAGAGAGAGTTGAAGCTCAGCGGAAGTTCGGGCCGGAATCAGTTTGATTACTGCTTTTGAAGACGGAGTGCCGGAGAGCTTCGTTAGGAACACCGCCGAGGAGTCCGTACCGCCCAAGTATTCAACCAGCGGATACTGGCCGTCGACAACCTGGCCTTCGTATTCTTTCCACGCACCATTCATGCGGCACCTCTCAGGGCGAGTTTATCTCCGGGCGAATGGGGGACACTCCCATTTGCACTGTGTCTAGCCAGCGAAAGAGCACCGTGGCGGCTGAGGCAGGGCCGGAACGTCGAGACTAAAGATCGCAGGCGCCAGGGGCCGGGCGCTCGTCGGCCTCATTCTGGCATGAAAAGGGCAGGCAGAGCGAGGGAGATTCTTATCGGTAAAGGTAGCGTTAGCGACGGGAGCTCCCAGGACGTTTTGAGCCTACATTCGCGACGGACGCAGCGTGGATGAGAGCCTGGCAGGCAGAGATGCAAGCTTGCCGGAACTCGCGAGAAGTCTTCTCATGCGCGTCTGCGGAAAGAAGCAACGTCGCCGTCCCGTGGAGCAGTGCGACAAGCGCGAGAGCCAGCGGAGTGTGCCGGCCGGGTTTGCCGCCAAGTTGCGCGGCGATGCGCTCTTTCATGAATTCGAACGAAGGCATGTCTTCTTTCCGCGCAAAGGCGATGGCCCAGTCTTCGGAGATGAGGCGGTAGTCGTTTGGACGTGCGATAAAGAAATCGAGGACGCGGCGGCAGACTTCCGCGGGGGTGCGCGAGGGCTTGATCGCGGAATAAAGATGCAAGCGGGCACGGCGGCGAAGCAGGGAGAGGAGATCGCTCTTGTTGGAGAAGCGCTCGTAGAGTGTCGGAGTGGTGGTTCCGGCGGCGCGGGCCACGCTCCGCATCGTAAGTGCACTCTCGCCGCGTTTGCGCCACAGGCGGTATGCGGCCGTAAGGATGCGGCCTTCCAAACCAGCGTCGGCTTTGCGAGGCATCTGGCAACCTCCAAGTCTCAGCTGCGAACGATTATATCCTTCACGCCGTTAAAGAAACAGATGGAGACGACTGGCCCAGTATATTCCTCGCTCGGCCCGCGCAAAACATCGAAAGGCCGAGAGGTTTCTCGTAATTTCATGATCCGCCGCCGCGCGTGGCGTTCAAACCGAGGGCGCCCTTCCGCCACACAGGAATGTGTGATCGCCGCAAAATCTGTTCTGTTGCAACTGCAATGAATTGCTTGCGTTCTGAATTGGAGCAGCCGGACGTGAAGGTGGACGGCAGGTTTCAATGCGGCACACGCGTTCGTTTATGACCTCCAGGCTGGGGTTGTGTCCGCGTTTCCAGGTCATTCGCATCTTGATAGCAAAGGAGATAGCGCTCATTCACTCTCGGGCTCTGGTGAGTCGCGTGCCTATAGAACTTGGGGGAGTGTGCATGAGTAAAAAACGATTTACACGGCCGCAGCGGTTCGCCATGACCGGAATCGGCGTGTTGTTTGTCTTGTTTGCGTGCGAAATGGCAAAAGGGGGAACGCCCCAAGATCCAAAGGCATCCCAAGCTCCGGGCTCATCCCAATCACCGCCGGGCGACCTCACCCAGGTAAGCATCGAAAACCTGATGAACATGGAGGTGACTTCCGTCTCGAAGAAGGAGCAGCCGGTCTTGCGCACTGCTGCGGCAGTGTTTGTTCTCACGCAGGAAGATATTCGGCGGTCCGGAATGACCACATTGCCCGATGTTTTGCGGCTGGTTCCCGGATTGGATGTGGCACAGATTGATGCAGACAATTGGGCCGTATCCTCGCGGGGGTTTAATGGACGTTTCGCCAACAAGCTCCTGGTGCTCATCGACGGCCGGGGTCTGTACTCGCCGGAATTTGCCGGCGTCTTCTGGCAGGCCCAGGATCTTATGTTGGAGGACATCGATCGGATCGAAGTGATTCGTGGCCCGGGCGCCACGCTTTGGGGCGCGAATGCCGTCACCGGCGTGATCAATATACTTACCAAAAAAGCCAGGGACACCCAGGGTGGACTTCTTACCGTAGGTGGTGGAATGCAGGAGCGCGGCTTCACGGGGGCCCGCTTCGGCATATCCAATGGAGATAATCTCGCGTACCGTTTCTACGGGAATTATTTCGATCGCGGAGAATTTCAGAATGCCAGTGGCGGAGGCGCGGGGGACGATTGGGATGGTTTGCGAAGCGGCTTTCGCGTTGATTCGCAACCCAGCTCCAAGGACTCCCTTAGTTTCGAGGGTGACATTTATCGCGATGCGGCCAATTCACAAGCCCATGTGGCGACCTTCACGCCTCCTTTCAATACCACGCCGCTGACACAGACAACCTCTTTGGGTGGGGATTTGCTCGGCCGCTGGACGCATACCTACTCACCACGCTCAGACTTTTCGCTGCAGATGTACTACGACGGAATTTCCAGAGACGACGTGACCGTAAACGCGGTCATTCATCTTTTTGACATCGATTTCCAGGATCACTTTGCTTTTGGCGCGCGCCACGATTTCATCTGGGGCGGGGGCTTCCGCACCAGTTCAGATTCCCTTTCCGCCTCAAGTGCAGTCTCTTTCAATCCACCTTCTTTAAGGACCAATCTCTCGAGTGTATTCATCCAAGACGAGATCACCATCGTTCCCAGCCGGCTATGGTTCACTCCGGGGATTAGACTTGAGCATAATCCCTTTACGGACCTTACCTTAGAACCAAGCGGTCGACTGCTTTGGAGCATGACTGAGAATCAGTCCCTCTGGATATCCGCTGCCCAGGCAGCGCGCACACCGCAGCGGTCGGAACGCGGTCTTCATGACATCACCACGGTTTTCCCGGGGCCCGGTGGAACACTGACTTCCATTGATCTATTTGGAGGTCCCGCCGCTGACGAGGAGGACATGCTCGATTTCGAAGCCGGTTACCGCGCGCAGGTGACAAAAACGGTTTCGCTCGACCTTGCGACTTTTTACGACCACTACAAAGATCTGCAAACTCGTGAGCCCGGCGCGCCCTTCTTCTCAGCGACTCCGGTTCCCCACGTCGTCGTGCCGCTGTTTTACGCCAACGGGATGCACGGAACCGGTTATGGCGGCGAGCTTTCCTTGGGATGGAAACCTGCAGGTTTCTGGAAGCTGGACGCCGGGTATTCCTTCCTTCGTCAGATTTTCCATCTCAACCCGGGCAGCCAGGATCCTTCCTCTTTGCTCAGTGCCGGCGACAATCCCCGTCATCAATTTCAGTTGCGCTCGCAATTCAACCTTCCCCACCGGACTGAATTCGACACCGCGGTGTTCTACATCGGCCGTCTCCTCGATCAGTCTGTGCCCGCCTACACACGGCTGGATCTCCGCATCGGCTGGCATCCGCTTGAATCGGTAGACCTCGATTTAGTCGGGCAGAATCTGCTGGCACCTCGCCAACTGGAATTTCTAAACAATACTGGCATCGTTCCTTCCTACGCTACCCGCATTGTTTTCGCCCGGCTGACCTGGAGGATCGCGCATTGAGTTCCAGCTTGCGCTGCGACTGCCGCACATGAAGATACTTCGGACGAAGATCGGAGCACGCCGGCGCTCAAGCAGGCAGATGGCCTGCATTCTCTTTCTACTGCTCTGTCTGGTTTCTCCGGGGAATCTCCCGGCGAATTCAACCGCCGAGGAATATTCCGTCAAAGCCGCGTTTCTCTTTCATTTCGCGCAATTCGTGGAATGGCCCCCTGAGACGTTCAAAGACCCCGGCGCTCCGCTAGTGTATTGCACGATCGGCGAAGATCCCTTTCACGGGTCGCTGGAAGCAGCGCTCAACGGAAAGACCATCGGCGCGCGCCCTATTAACGTGCGCCACCTCAAGCAGCCCTCTGAACTCCAAGGCTGCCACGTTGTATTTCTCGGCGAGAAAGAAAAGAGACTGTTCTCCACAGTCTTAGAACTCCTCAAGGGCAGTCCCGTTCTGATCGTGGGCGAGTCTGAACATTTTGTGCAAGACGGAGGGACGATCGGCTTCTCCCTCGAAGAAAACAAGATCCGTTTTGAGATCAACCTGGACGCCGCGGAAAAAGCCAAATTAAAAATCAGCTCCAGGCTGCTGGCGCTCGCGAAAACAGTCGTTGGCAACCCAAGAGGTACCTGAGATGCGATTTTTTCGAGATTCGTCCATTCACCGCAAGCTGGCGATCGTTATCATCTGCACCAGCCTCCTTGGCCTCAGCACCACCGGCCTCGCCTTCGAGCTGTATGAGAAGGCAAGCTTCCGCGCCACGCTCGCCAGCGAACTCCAGGCTCATGCGGACACCTTGGGATTGAATACCGCGGCCTCCCTGGCATTCAACGATCGCAAGTCCGCAGAGGAATTGCTGGCATCACTCCGGGTCGAGCCCCCGATTATGGCCTCGTGCATCTACGATGGCAGCGGGAACATCTTTGCTGAATACCGCCGCGAAGGCGTTGGCGCGGATTTTAAGATGCCTGCCTCGCAGGGAGATGCGCTCCAATTTGGGCCGGAGTCCCTCACTGTGTTTCGCAGTTTCTCCCTGGCTGGGCAAAGGACCGGTGGCGTTGCAATCATCTCCGATTTCTCCGTGCTGCACGAGAAGATGAAGCGATTCAGGGAAATATCCTCTCTCATCCTGATTGGCTCCATTCTCCTGGTCGCGATAGTTTCCTCCCGTCTGGTCGGACTCATCACCGAACCCATTTTGCAGCTTGCGGCTATGGCGGAAAGAGTGTCCACGAAAGAAGATTACGCATTGCGAGCCATTGCCGGCAGCGAGGATGAAGTGGGAGAACTCGTTAAATCGTTCAATCAGATGCTGGAGCGCATACAGGAACGCGACGCCGCGCTTCAGGGCGCCAAAGATCAGCTTGAACTGCGGGTCCAGGAACGCACCGAAGAGCTCCAGAAGGAGGTCACCGACCGCATGCAGGCGGTAATCGAAATGAGCCAGGCAAAAGAAACTGCGGAGGCCGCAAGCCGCGCAAAGAGCGAGTTCCTCGCCAACATGAGCCACGAAATTCGCACTCCCTTAAACGGGGTGATCGGCATGACCGATCTGGCTCTGGAGACCCGGCTGGATGTGGAACAACGCGAATATCTGGAAACCGTCAAGACTTCCGCGGACTCCCTCCTTACGGTAATCAACGACATTCTGGACTTTTCGAAAATCGAGGCGGGAAAGATTGACTTGGAAGCCCGCGACTTCAATCTTCGCGATTGCCTGGAAACAACCTTGAAGGCGCTGGCCTTGCGTGCGGATGAGAAGGGCCTGGAACTGCTCTGCGAGATTGCTCCGGAAGTTCCGGAAATGGTGCGGGGTGATTCGAGCCGGCTCAGGCAAATTTTGATGAACCTCATTGGTAACGCCGTCAAATTCACACGTCAAGGAGAGGTGGCCTTGAAAGTCCTTATTGACGCGACGGAAGGTGCGGACTGCCTGCTCCACTTTATTGTTTCGGACACCGGGATTGGAATCCCGCCGGAGAAACAGAAAATGATCTTTGAGCCATTCTCCCAGGCTGATTCCTCGACGACGCGGAAATACGGCGGAACGGGCCTGGGACTGACGATCACCACGCGCCTCGTTAGCATGATGGGCGGGAAAATTTGGGTTGAAAGTGAACAGGGTCACGGAAGCAAGTTTCATTTTATTGCACGGATGGGAATAGCGGACGCTGAACCAATTGTCGTGGGCACAGCGGCTCCGCCCGAGATCTTGAGCGGCGTGAAGGTACTGGTGGTCGATGACAACCAAACCAACCAGCGGATTCTTGAAGGGATGCTGAAACGCTGGAACATGAAAGCAACCTCGGCACAAGGAGGCGAAGCGGCGCTGGGGCAACTTTCCGCGGCGCAAGAAGCGGGCGAGCCGTACGGCCTCATTTTGATGGACATGCATATGCCCGGGATGGACGGTTTCGAATTAACCGAAAGAATCCGGCAGAGCCATTACCCAGTTACCGTCACGATCATGATGCTTACGTCGGCGGGCCATCGCGGGGATGCAGTTCGTTGCCAGGAGCTGGGAATCGCGGCGTATCTTCTGAAGCCCATACGGCAATCCGAATTGCGCGAAGCCATTGCGCGCGTGCTGGGCGCGCGGGAACAGAACGGCGCGATCCCGCTCATAACACGCTTTTCGCTGCAGGATGCCCGAGAGCCCTCGGCCTCGTTGCACATTTTGCTCGCGGAAGACAATCGAGTGAACCAGCGCCTGGCAACGCGGCTCCTGGAAAAGCGTGGGCACTCCGTGGTGGTGGCCGCGGATGGGCGCGAAGCGCTGGCCGCGATCGAAAAAGAGGGTTTTGATCTGGTCTTGATGGATTTGCAGATGCCGGAAATGGATGGGTTCGAAGCTACCGTGGCCATCCGTGAGAAAGAGAAAGCCGGCGGAGCGCGACTTCCCATCGTGGCTCTCACAGCCCATGCCATGAAAGGCGATCGCGAAAAATGCCTGGCGGCGGGGATGGATGGGTATCTGACCAAACCGATCCGGACCCCGGAACTCGACGAAGTATTGAAAAAATATTTGGCGCGGCGGTCGGAACCAGCCGGCACGCTGGAAAGCATCCT
>Ga0210410_10001514_pt1 | contig 21768 bp, 17 predicted proteins | sample IncBWC4MmetaG_FD_161058 | JGI IMG/M metagenome (GOLD analysis project Ga0210410, IMG submission 161058) | Forest soil microbial communities from Barre Woods Harvard Forest LTER site, Petersham, Massachusetts, United States - Inc-BW-C-4-M | ecosystem: Environmental > Terrestrial > Soil >... | reverse complement strand
ACTGCAGCGCGAGGCTTCCGACGCCACCCGAGGCGCCGTGAATGATGAGGGTCTCGCCGGGCTTGATGTGCAGAGCGTCGTCGACTCCCTGAAGAGCCGTGAGCGCGCTCACCGCCATCGCGCCCGCCTCCTTCAGGCTCATGCCTGCGGGCACGTGCCCGACTCCTTTGGCGGGCAGGGCGACGTACTCGGCATAGAAACCGCCTTCCGGGTTGTCCCAGGCGTAGGCGTACACCGCGTCGCCGACCTTGAAGCCGCGCACCTGCGCGCCGACCGCAGCGACGGTGCCCGCCCCGTCGACGCCCAGCACGACCGGAAACTTGCTGTTCTTCCAGTAATCGAGCCGCTCGCGCACGTCGATGTCCCAGGGGCCCACACCCGCGGTGTCGAGCGCAACGAGCACCTCATCCGCGCCCGGCTTGGGAACGGGCACCTCGTGCAGCGTCAGGACCTCGGGGCCGCCCTTGCGATCGATGGCGGCGGCGCGCATGGTCGCCGGCACCACCCCGGCGCGGGTGCCCTCGCCCGCCGCGGCACCCGCCGGTCCCGCGGCGACCCACGCGAGCAACAACATCCCGGCGACGCGTAACGATGGCATGGCGGCTGACTCCTTGGCGGCTCTTGGGTTGCGGCAATCATACGTTCGGGCCCGTGCGCGCGCCTCCAGCGGCGCGCCTTTCGGCCGCGCCGCGCCCACCGTTCGCCGCGGATCAGCTGGATTCCACGGGTTTGCGCCGATACTCGCGATCGAATATCGCCTCGAGGTCAGGGTGCACCCCGCGCATGGGATCGACCACCGCCTTGGCCCAGTCGAAGTACTCGCGCTTGCGCTGCAACGGCCAGTCGGCAGGCGGAGAGACGACCATGTCGTGCAGGTTGCAGATCTTGTCGGCGAGCTTCACCAGTTTCGCACGGCGGCTTAAGCGCGCCGCGTGCTCGATCTGCAGCCGTTTGCGCTCGGCCTTCGGCAGAGTCTTGTCGTCGGTCACCTCGCGGACGATGTCCGCTACCTCCTTGCCGAAGGAGCGCTCGATGTCCTCGAAACTGGTCGCGGTGTCCTCGACCGTGTCATGCAGCAGCGCCGCCATCAGCAGTGTCGGATCGTGCTCGCCCCGGTCGGCCAGGAGGCTCGCGAGCGCGAGTGGGTGATTGATGTAGGGCGAGGCGTCCTTGCCCTTGCGCCGCTGGTCCCGATGACGCTCCGCGGCGAAGGTGGCTGCGCTCAGCACCCTCGAGATGGGGTCCGGTGGCGGTGGTGTCATGGGGCCATTGTAGCCAAGAGCTGCGCTTGCGCCGCCCGAACCGCGCACGTAGTGTGCTCACCCATGCAGAGACTGGGCGGCGGGTGTCACTGTGGCAACATCCGCGTCGAGCTGGAGCTGACGCGCTCCGCCGGTGCCTACAATCCGCGCGCCTGTGACTGCGACTTCTGCCGCAAGCACCGGGCTGCGTACGTCTCGGACCCGCAGGGCTCGCTCCTCATCCTCATCAAAGACGAGCGCGACTGCGGCAAGTACGCGCAGGGCAGCGGTCAGGCGGAGCTGCTGCTGTGCAGGAATTGCGGTGTGTTGGTATGTCCCCTCTTTCGGGACGCCGGACGTCTGTACGCCGCGGTGAACGCCAACGTCGTGGAAGGAGTCGCCTTCGGAGCGCAGCAGCCGGTCTCGCCGCGCTCGCTCGCCGCGGAGGACAAGGTCAGGCGGTGGAAGGAGCTGTGGTTCTCGAACGTCACGCTCCGGGTGAACCCATGACGCTGACACTGCGCGGCCTTCTGGCACTCTCCTCGGGTGCACTGCTGCTCTCGATACCCCTGACGAACGGACGCGCGGAGTCTCCGGGCACGGGCGCCGCACTCGATGCGCTCAACTCCGTGCAAGCCATCAACGAGGTGGCGCTTTCGCCGGACGGCAAGCGCCTGGTCTACGGCCGCCTCGTGCGTGGCAAGCGCGGCGGCGCCGACGTGGACGTTTCGGCGCTCTACATCGTCAACGCACAGGACGGATCGGGCGAGACCCGCCTCACCGCCTGTCCCGGCGCGGTGTGCGATGAGCACGGCGCCGCCTGGTCGGTTGATGGCACCCGGATCGTCTTCGTCACGACGGACGAGAAGGAGCAGTCGCAGATCGCGCTCGCCGCGGCCGACGGCGGCGGCGTCAGGACCATCACTCATGCGCACGGCCCACTCGATACACCGCGCTTCGCGCCAGACGGCAAGCGCATCGCGTTTCTGTACTCCGAGGGCGCCCCCAAGACTCCGGGGCCTCTGAACCCGCTCGCACGGGATGCGGGCGTTCTCTCATCGACCGTGTACGAGCAGCGCCTCGCCGTCGTCCCGGTGCAGGGGGGAGGGCCGCGGCTGCTCGGCCCTGGCGATCTCAACATCTACGAGTATGACTGGTCACCCGATGGCCGCCAGTTTGTCGTGAGCGCCGCCCACGGCTCGGGAGACGACAACTGGTGGATCGCCGAGCTCGATCTGTGCGACGCGGAGAGCGGCGCGGTAACGACGCTCGCGAAGCCGCGCCTGCAGATCGCCTCGCCACGTTGGTCCGGCGACGGCCGGCGCATCGCCTGGATCGGCGGCATCATGAGCGACGAGACCATCACGGGCGGTGATGTCTTCCTGATGCCGGCCTCCGGTGGCGACGCGGTCGATGTCACCCCGGGTCTCGCCGCATCCGTGCACACCATCACCTGGAACGGCTCGGCCACGCACCTGATCGCCACCGAGTTCGCGGCGGGCGAGGAAGTGCTCGCCTCGATCGACGTCGACGCGAAATCGCAGCGCGAGCTGTGGCGTGCGCCCGAGATGATCTGGGCCGGCAACGTATTCGGCTTCACCCCGGGCGACGTCGGCATCTCGCTCGCGAGGAATGCGTCAATGTCGGCCGTCATCCGCCAGTCCTACACCTCGCCGCCCGAGGTCGCGACCGGGCCCCCTGGCAAGTGGCGGCCGATCACCCGGATCAACGCCGGCGTGCGGCCGATCACCGGCAAGGCGACCAACGTCTACTGGAGGAGCGACGGCTTCAAGGTGCAGGGAATGCTCATCGAGCCGCCGGCGGTCATCCCCGGGAAGCGTTACCCGCTGGTGGTGCTGGTGCACGGGGGGCCGGCTCATGCCCACTATCCCGTCTTCCCCGCGAGCGCCGAGTCCTACGACGCGGTGCTCGCGAGCGAGGGCTACTATGTCTTCGAGCCGAATCCGCGCGGCAGCTATGGCCAGGGCGAGGCCTTCACCCAGGCCAACGTCAAAGACTTCGGCTACGGCGACCTGCGCGACATCCTCGCCGGGGTCGACACGGTGCTGAAGAGCGCTCCGGTCGATCCGGGTCGGCTCGGGATCGCCGGCTGGAGCTACGGCGGCTACATGACCATGTGGGCGCTGACTCAGACCAATCGCTTCAAGGCGGCCGTCGCCGGCGCCGGGCTCTCCGACTGGCTGAGCTACTACGGCACCAACAACATCGATACCTGGATGATTCCCTACTTCGGCGCCTCGGTGTACGACGATCCGAAGGTTTACGAGCGCAGCTCCCCGATCACCTTCATCAAGAACGTGCACACGCCGACGCTCATGGTCGGCGGCGACCGCGATGCGGAAGTGCCGATCACGCAGTCCTACGAGTACTGGAACGCGCTGCAGCGCCTGGGTGTCAGGACCGAGTTCGTCGTCTACCCCGACGAAGGACACTTCTTCTTCAAGCACGACGACCAGGTCGACGTCATGACGCGGCTCGTCGGCTGGTTCGATGAGTACCTGAAGCCGGGCGGGTAGCGTCCCGCCACTGGCACGTGTCAACCGCCCAACTCACCGATCTCGAGAGCCTGCGGGCCTATATGACGGCACGCATCGCGCCGGCGCGGGCCCTCGGTGTCAGGGTGGAGGCGATCGACCCGGTGACCATCAGCGCGCCCCTCGAAGCGAACCTCAACGATAAGGGGACCGGATTCGCGGGGAGCCTGTTCTCGGTGGCGGCACTCGCCGGCTGGACGCTCGTCATGCGCTGGTGCGCGGCCGAGGGCGTCGACGCCGAGGTGGTGCTGCAGAGCTCGACGGCGCGCTTCCTCGCGCCGGCCCGCGCGGACTTTCGCGCGCTGGCCCACGAGCCGCCCGCTGCACAGCGGGACAAGCTCCGGCGCATGCTCGCCCGCAGTGCCCGCGGCCGGGCGGAGGTTGCCGTCGACGTCAAGTGTCATGAAGCACTCGTGATGAGCTTCACCGGCGTTTACGCCGTCATCGCGAGCGCTCGGGCGAAGTAAGGCCCGCGCCGTCGAGGCACCGGTGGTGCGACGGCGAGTGCGCTCGGCTAGACTCTCGCGTTCCGCTAAGGCCGGATACCAGAAGGATGAGCTCATGAGCCGCCACCGATTCACTCCCCTTCTGCCGTTCGCTCTCGCAGTCAGCCTGTGCGTGACTCTCGCAGCCGCGGCCGACCCAGCGCAGGAGCGCAAGGCCGAGGGTGACTCCGAGAAGGCGGAAGCCCACAAGTTCGAGCCTTTCAGGCCCGAGGTGGTCACCAGCAGCGGCAGCGTCACCATCGGCGGGCGCGCGATGAGCTATCAGGCGATCGCCGGCACGCTCATCGTTCACCCGCGAGGTTGGGACGACGTGCCGCGCGACCCCAACGCCAAGGCGGCAGGCGGCGAGGAAGGCGGCGAGGCCGGCAATCCCACGGCCGAGGCCTCCATGTTCTACGTCTATTACTCGAGGGGCGGCGAGGGCCCGCGGCCCGTCACATTCTTTTACAACGGCGGCCCCGGCTCCTCGACCATGTGGCTGCACATGGGCGCCTTCGGGCCGCACCGCATCGTGACCTCGACGGATGCGCACACTCCGGCAGCGCCCTACTCGCTCGTCAACAATGCCTACAGCCTCCTCGATGCCACCGACCTCGTCTTCATCGACGCTCCGGGCACCGGGTTCAGCCGCATCGCCGGCAAGGACAAGGAAAAGGCGTTCTTCGGCGTCGACGCGGACGCCTACGCCTTCAGCGAGTTCATCACTCAGTTCCTCAGCAAATACGGGCGCTGGAACTCGCCCAAGTATCTATTCGGTGAGAGCTACGGCACGCCGCGCTCGGCGGTGGTAGTCAACCAGCTGGAGTCGGAGCGCTCGGTCGACTTGAACGGAGTCATTCTCCTCTCGCAGATCCTCAGCTTCGACCTGAGCCCGGACCGCCCGACCGGCAATCCCGGCGTCGATCTGCCCTACGAGACGGTGCTGCCGACCTATGCGGCCACCGCCTGGTATCACAAGAAGCTCTCGGGCGAGCACCCGAATCTCGAGGCGCTGCTCACCGAGGTGGAGCAGTTCGCGATGGGCGACTACGCGCGGGCGCTGGCGGCCGGCTCGGATTTGAGCGCAGGCGATCGCGCCGCGATCGCCCAGAAGCTGCATGACTACACCGGGCTGCCGGTCGATTACATCCTGAAAGCCGATCTGCGCATCGATGGCGGGGAGTTCCGCCAGAACCTGCAGGGCGATGGCGGCCTCACCACCGGTCGGCTCGACAGCCGCTTCTCGGGTCCCGACATCGATCCCTTGAGTCAACGCGCCGACTACGATCCGCAGTCCTCTGCGTTGAGCTCAGCGTACGTCTCGGCCTTCAACGACTACGCGCGCAAGGAGCTGCACTACGGCGAAGGGAAGATCTTCAAGCCGAGTATCCAGACTTTCCGCACCTGGAACTTCGCGCACCAGCAGCCGGGGCAGACTCAGGGACCGCCGTTCTCGCCGCGCCAGGGCACCAACGTGATGCCGGACCTCGCCAACGCGATGAAGCTCAACCCGAACCTCAAGGTGCAGCTCAACGCCGGCTACTTCGACCTCGCGACCCCGTTCTACCAGGGCGTTTACGAGATGCATCACCTGCCGATGCCGCAGAGCCTGCAGTCCAACATCGAATTCCGTTTCTACGATTCGGGGCACATGGTCTACGCCAAGGACACCTCGCTCCGGCAGCTGCATGACAACGTCGCGGACTTCATCCGCCGCACCGGTCATTCAAACTGAAGCCGGCCGCAGCACGCCGCCGGGCTATCGCAGGAGAGCGCCCATCGCCGGCGTCGCGGCGCGCCGCTAGCTGCGCAAATACGAAGCGCCGTTTACATCGAGAATCGCGCCCGTCATGGTCGGCGGGGCGTCGAGCACGCAGAACGTGACGACCTGCGCGACCTCCTCCGGGGTTGCCACGCGGCCGAGGGGCTGGTCGGCGATCACGGTCTTGTCCTGAATCGCCGTGGCCACACGCGCCGTCGACACCCAGCCGGGAGCGACCACGAATACATAGACGCCCTTCGGCGCCAGTGCCTTCGCCATCGACTGACTGAACGCGTTGAGGCCCGCCTTGCTGGCCGCATAGGCCGGCGCGGTGGGCTCGCCGCGGAAGGCGCCGCGCGAGGAAACGCTGACGATCCTGCCGCCGGAGCGCTCCGCCATGGCGCGCGCGGCAAAGTAGGAGAGGGAGGCGGGGCCTGAAAGATTGATCGCGAGGGTGCGCTGCCAGGCCGCGGTCCAGCCTGCGTAGTCGGTCGTGAGCGGCGGATGATTGGGGAAGATGCCGGCATTGTTCACCAGGGCATCAATCGGCTGCTGCGCGTCGGCGTCGTGCCACAGCCGCTCGACGGCCGCAGGATCGGTGAGATCGGCCTGCACGAGCTCGTGTCCAGTGCCCTGCAGGGGGCGCAGCGTCGCCTCCGCCGCTGCGCGGTTGGACTGATAGTGCAGAACAATCCCGGCACCCCGCGCCGCCAACGAGCGCGAGATCGCCGCGCCGATCCCCCCCGAAGCCCCGGTGACGAGTACGCGAGTCATAGAGTGACCTCCTGCCCGACACCCCGCCGCTGCGCCGCTTCGTACAGCGCCCTCGCGACGTAAAGATCATAGAGCGCCATACCGGCCGACTTGTAGACGGTCGTGCCTGCGACGTCGATGGTGCGCCGGGCCGAGGCGAGCTCGCCGATGGTGAAGAGATCCGCTTCCTCGAGGATTCCGTGCTCGACCGGCCGGATGGCCTCTCCCACCTCGTGGCGGGCAAACTCCGAATCCAGCACCAGGTGGCCGGTGAGCCGGAAGACTGCATCAGGAAGCTCGCACATGTGGCGCTCGTAGGAACCGATGGCGATGAAGTGCCTGCCCGCGAGCAGTGCCGGGTCGTCGGGCAGCACGGGCTCGGCGGAGGTCGTCGCCGTGACTACCACGTCGGTACGCGACAGCACCTCGCTCGCGCTCCCGCATGCGACGACAGTCACTCCGGGAGTATGCGAGGCGAGCGTGGCGCAGAACCGCTCGAAGGCGGCCGCTGACCGGCGTAGCGCAAACACGGTCCGTATCGGCCTCACCGCGCATGCCGTGATCGCCTGCCACGCGCCCTGCACCCCGGCGCCGACAATCCCGAGCGAGGCGACGGCCGCCGGCGTTACGTACCTGAGCCCCAGGGCACCGACAGCCCCGGTGCGCATCGCGGTCAGTGCCGCCGCGTCCATGATCGCGAGCGGCAGCCCGGTGGCGGCGTCTCCGAGGATCAGGAGTCCGTTGGTCACGGGGAGCTGGCGTCCGGCATTGCCCGGGACCACCGAAACCAGCTTGACCGCCATTGCGCCGGCGCCGATCGCCGGCATCGTCAGCAGCGTGCCCTGTGCCCACTGCACATGCTGGCGCTTGGGCACGACCCAGTCGGACGATCCGGCCGCCGCGAGCGCCGCGGACTCCACCAGTTGGACCGTCTCGACCGGGGTCAGGAGACTCAACACGTCGGCGGCACTGAGTGCGATCATGAATTTAGCGGTGGGTTTGCACAGTGTGCCCGGGGTCGCTGGATAATATCGCGCCCCGACAGCGACGCGCGATCCGCGGGAGTGAGCCACATGAACGCGAGGTCTCTGGGTCTCATCCTGGTGCTGCTCGCGGCGGTGCGGGTGGCGGCCGCGCAAAGCGCGGCGCCGGCAGCGGCGGATGCACGGCTCGACCGGATCGTCAGCGACGCGATGCGCGCGCAGCAGATTCCTGCCGTCACGGTCGCAGTGATGACGGCCGATCGGCTCATTTATTCCCGCGCTTTCGGCACCGCAGATCTCGAGAACTCGGTGCCGGCGAGCCCCGAGACGCTGATCCGCACCGCCTCCATCGCCAAGCCCATCACGGCGGTCGCCACCATGACCCTGGTCGAAGCGGGAAAACTGGATCTCGACGCTCCGGTGCAGAGCTACTGCGCCGCGTTTCCGCCGAAGCAATGGCCGATCACCACGCGTGAGCTCCTGTCCCACACCGCGGGGATCCGCCACTATCTTCCGGGCGAGCCGGAGTACACGCGCCATTACCAGTGGATGGCGGACGGTTTCGCCATCTTCGCCGGCGATCCGCTGCTGTTCCGCCCGGGCACGGCGTATTCCTACAGCACTTACGGCTACACGGTCGTCGGCTGCGCGATCGAGGGCGCCTCGGGTGCGCGCTTCCAGGACTACGTCGAGGAGCACGTACTGAGGCCCGCCGGGATGACTCATACCTTCGTCGACAACGTGTTCGAGATCGTGCCGCACCGGGCCCGCGGCTATCAGAAGATCGACGGCACGGTGAAGAACGCGGGCCTCATGGACTCGAGCTACAAGATTCCAGGGGGCGGCTACGTGACCAGCGCCGAGGACCTGGTGCGTTTCGCCGCGGCGCTTCTCGACGGCAAGCTCGTGAGGCCCGCCACGCTCAAGGAAATGTGGACCGCCACCCCTGTGAGCGACAAGAGCGGCTATGGCCTCGGATTCCAGCTGCCGGAGGGCGGCAGGTTCGTGATGCACACCGGCGGGCAGTCGGGCACGAGCACGGAGCTCCTCATCATCCCGCAGACGCATTTCGCCGTGGCGGTGCTCGCGAACCTCGAGCACGCGGAGCTTCGCGACCTGGTGCGCGGCATCGTTGACGAGATGAAGCAGCCCGTCCCGGCGCCGGTCAAGCCGTGACCGCAGCGCCGGCCAGCCGGGGCCTCCCCGGGTTCAGGTACAGTGCGTGCCTCGCGCCGAGGCTTGGTTGCGGAGGTCGGCTCATGTTCTTGCGAACTCTCGCCGCGCTGGTGCTCGGCTTCGGGGCACCGCTCGCGGGCTACGCGGACCAGACCAACACTGCGGGCGGCGTCTTTCACGTCACTCCGGTGCGGCCGGTGGCCGAGCTGCTGCCGATCGCGCTGGCCGCGGCTCCGCCCGCGGAGAGCGGCGACTTCCGGCCGGCGGATCTCGTGGAGCTGACCTCGCTCGACCCGACGATCAGGCTCGACATCCGCTACGCGACCACGCGCAACTTTCTCGGCACGCCGCTCTACAGCCAGGCGCGCGCCTTCATGCAGCGGCCGGCGGCGGAGGCGCTGGTGCGCGTGCAGCGCTCGCTGGCGCCCGAGGGTTACGGCTTGCTGGTGCACGATGCTTACCGGCCATGGTACGTGACCAGGATTTTCTGGGACGCCATGCCGCCGCAGCTGCACAAGTACGTGGCCGATCCCGCCGAGGGCTCGCGCCACAACCGCGGTTGCGCGGTTGATCTGACGCTCTACGAGCTGAAGAGCGGCCACGAGGTCGAAATGCCGAGCCTGTACGACGAGGCCACCGAACGGGCGTATCCGACCTACGCCGGCGGCACCGCCGGGCAGCGCCGCATGCGCGATCTGCTGCGGCGATACATGGAGGCACAGGGCTTCGCGGTCTACGAGTTCGAGTGGTGGCACTTCGACTATCGCGACTGGAAATCGTATCGGATCGAGAACCTGCGCTTCGAGGACCTCGGCACGCCGAAATGACGTGTTAGTTCTTGAGCTTGTAGCCGGTCCGGAAGATCCAGGCCACCGTCGCGACGCACAGCACCAGGAAACAGAGCGTCGCTGCGGCGCTCGCCGCCACGTTCACGTCCGCCGTGCCGTAAAAGCTCCAGCGGAAGCCGCTGATCAGGTACACGACCGGATTGAAGAGAGTGATCTTCTGCCACAGCGGCGGCAGCATGCTGATCGAGTAGAAGGCACCGCCGAGGAAGGTGAGCGGTGTCAGTATCATGAGCGGCACCACCTGCAGCTGCTCGAAGCTGCCGGCCCACACGCCGAGGATGAACCCCAGGAGGCTGAAGCTGACGGCCGTGAGGATCAGGAACGCGACCATCCACGCCGGGTGCAGAATCTCATAGGGCACGAACGCGCGCGCCGTCACGAGGATCAATACGCCGAGCATCACCGACTTGGTGGCCGCGGCGCCCACGTAGCCGATCAGCACCTCGACGTAGGAGACCGGGGCGGACAGGAGCTCGAAGATCGTCCCCGACCATTTGGGGAGGTAGATGCCGAAAGAGGCGTTCGAGACGCTCTCGGTGAGGATCGACAGCATGATGAGGCCCGGCACGATGAAGGAGCCGTAGCCGACGCCGTCAACTCTGCCCATGCGCGCGCCGATCGCGGCGCCGAAGACCACGAAGTACAACGCGGTCGACAGCACTGGAGCCGCGATGCTCTGCATCAGCGTGCGGAAGGTCCGCGCCATTTCGAAGCGATAGATCGCGCGGATCGCGAAGACGTTCATGCCCGCTCGCTCACCAGGCCCACGAAAATGTCCTCGAGCGAGCTCTCGCTCGAATGCAGGTCTTTGAAGTCGACACCGAGCTCGCCGAGACGCTTGAGGAGCGGCGCAATGCCGCTCTCGCCCCGGTGGGCATCGAAGTTGAGGACCAGCGTCTGACCGTCATCGGCCAGCTCGAGCGGATATTCGGAGAGCCCCGCGGGAATCGCCGCGAGCGGCTGCTGCAGGTGCAGGATCAGCTGCCGTTTGCCGAGCTTGCGCATGAGCAGCGTCTTGTCCTCGACGACGATCAGAGCTCCCTTGTGGATCACGCCGATGCGGTCGGCCATCTCTTCGGCCTCTTCGATGTAATGCGTGGTGAGGATGATGGTCACGCCGCTGTCGCGCAGCCGGCGCACCAGCTGCCACATGTCGCGTCGCAGTTCCACGTCGACCCCCGCGCTCGGCTCGTCGAGGAACAGGATCCGCGGCTCGTGCGCCAGTGCCTTGGCGATCAGCACGCGCCGCTTCATCCCCCCGGACAGCGTCATGATCTTCGAGTCCTTGCGGTCCCACAGCGACAGATCGCGGAGGATACGCTCGCAGTAGGCCGGATCCGGCGCCCGGCCGAACAGCCCGCGGCTGAAGGTGACCGTCGACCAGACACTCTCGAAGGTGTCGGTGTGCAGCTCCTGCGGCACGAGCCCTATCTTGCTGCGCGCCGCGCGGTAGTCGCGCACGATATCGTGACCGTCGGCGAGCACGCTGCCGGCGCTCGGCGTGACGATGCCGCAGATGATGTTGATAAGGGTGGTCTTGCCGGCCCCGTTCGGGCCGAGCAAAGCAAAGATCTCGCCGCGCTGGATAGTCAACTCGATGTCGTGGAGGGCGGTGAGGCCGTTGGCGTAGGTCTTGCGCAGCCCCGCCACGGTCACGACGGCGGACGAAGCTGCCGGCAGAACCGTTGCGTGAAATCCGGCCATTTTTGCCCTAACCTTGCTCACCAAACACTGCCCCGCCACCCATGTCCACCGCCGAGCCCACCGACCCGCAACGACCACCTCCTTCGGTGTTCCTGAGCTACGCCTCGGAAGATCGCAAGGCGGCGCAGGCCCTCAGGGACGCTCTGCAGACCTATGGACTCGAGGTCTGGTACGACGAGAGCGGACTCGACGGCGGAGACGCGTGGGACCAGAAAATCCGCAGGCAGATACGCGACTGCGATTTTTTCATGCCGCTCGTATCCGCGCAAACCGACGCGCGGCCCGAGGGTTACTTTCGCAGGGAGTGGCGCCTGGCGGTCGAACGGACCCACGACATGGCGGACGATCACACCTTCCTTCTGCCGATCGTCATCGATGACACCACCCAGGCGCGCGCCCGCGTTCCCGAGAGGTTTCTCACGGTACAGTGGACCCGTGTTCCGGGTGGACAGGCCACCGCGGCACTCGAAGCGGTCTGCCGCCGGCTCGTCTCGGGTCACAACGTCGGGCCGGATGTTTCCCGGCAGGCCCCGGATCGGTCCGCACGGGCGGTCTCGCAGCCGTCGGCGCGCGTGTATCCGGAGTTCCCGCGCGAGGAGCCGGGGCAGCGCATACGTTTCTGGGCACACGTCACCGGTTGGCTGCTGCAGTCGGCCTGGATATCCTTCAAGCGGCTGCCGCGCTGGATCAGGCTGATCGTCTGGATCTGGCTGGCGATCGCCATCATGGCGAGAGCCTGCGAGCCCTGGACCCGGGACAGCAGCGAGCAGCCCGCGGCGCCGAAAGGAGCGAGCGGCACCACGATCTCGCCGGCGGACGCCAAAAAGCTCAAGGACATCGCCGACAGCTATCAGGGCAGCTCGAACAACTCCGACGTCGCCAAGCTCGGTCTGCAAATCGCGCAAACGTTCGCCGGCGAAGTCGGCAAGGAAATCGCGGCGGCGCAACCCCCCCTGCTGGCGATCCCCTTCGGCGCGCCTTCCGCAGACGGGGCGGCCCAGAAGCTCGCCGACTCCACGTTCGCACAGGTGTATGGCCGGATCGCCATTTCGCATCACGGGCACGTGGGCCTGATGAACGAGCCGCTCACCTCCCTCGACACCGCGGCGGCCGTGGCGCACGGACGCGCGCACCAGGCGAAGTTTGTTCTCTATGGCGCGGTTGACCGGCAATCGCCGACACAAAGCCTCACGGTGCAGCTCCTGTCGGTGAAGGATGGCTCGGTGCTGTGGTCCGAGTCCTATCCCGTGACGGGCGCCGACCCCGACGCGATTGCGGCGCAGGTCGACGCGAAAATGCCCGCCGCCGAAGACGATTGAACCCGACAAACATGGGAAGCATGATCCTTCTCGACCTGGTCGGCGGCGTCGCGCTGCTCCTATGGGGCCTGCACATGGTCCACAGTGGCATCGTGCGGGCGTTCGGCTCGGACCTCAGGCGTTTCCTCGGCAAAGCGCTGCGCAACCGCTTCCTGGCATTTCTCGCCGGCCTCGTCGTGACCACGCTGCTGCAAAGCAGTACTGCCACCGGCCTGATGACCGCGTCGTTCGTGACCGACGGCTCCGTGAACCTGGTGCCGGCGCTCGCGATCATGCTGGGCGCCAATGTCGGCACCACGCTCATCGTTCAGGTGCTGTCGTTCAACGTCTCGGCTGTGGCACCGGTGCTGTTTGTGATCGGCGTAACTGCCTTCAAACGCGGCGGACAGACACGGACGCGCGATCTCGGGCGAGTTGCCATCGGCGTCGGACTCATGGTGCTGTCGCTGCACATCCTGCTCGACACGCTGGCGCCGGCGGAAAACGCTCCTGCAGTACGCACTGTGCTCAGCGCCATGACCTCGGAACCGCTGCTGTGCCTATTGATGGCGGCGGCACTCGCCTGGGTAGCGCATTCGAGCGTGACGGTCGTGCTGCTGGTGATGTCCCTCGCGTACGCTCAATTCATCGGGCCGGAGGCGGCTCTCGCCCTGATTCTCGGCGCCAACCTCGGCAGCGCTATCAACCCTGTGGTGGAAGGCAGTCGCAGCGACAATCCTGCGAGCCGCCGCCTGCCTCTGGGGAATCTCCTGAATCGTGTGGTCGGCTGCGCCCTGGTACTGCCGTTCATACATCCGATTGCCGACGCACTCGCCCGCATCGAGCCCAACCCCTCGCGCATGGCCGCTGATTTTCACACCGCGTTCAACGTCGCCCTGGCGCTGGTGTTCATTGTGCCGCTGAACGGCGTCGCGGCGCTGCTCACGCGACTCCTGCCCGAGCGGTCCAAAGCCGGCGACCCGTCGACGCCGCTGTATCTGGATGAGACCGCTCTCGCGACACCCTCCGTGGCGCTGGCTTGCGCTGCCCGCGAGACGCTCCATATCGGCGACATCATCGAGACCATGCTGCGCCAGACCATGACCGCGCTCAACACGGACGATCGCAAGCTGGTCGAGGAGATCGCTCGCATGGACGATGCCGTGGACCGCCTCGACGAGGCGGTGAAGCTCTACCTCACCAAGCTCACCCGCGAAAGCCTCAACGAGCGCGACGCGCTCCGGGCGATGGAGATCATTTCGTTTTCCATCAACCTCGAGCACGTCGGCGACATCATCGACAAGAACCTGATGGAAGTGGCCTCCAAGAAGATCAAGCGTCAGATAGCATTCTCTGCGGAAGGCGCGGTCGAGTTGACCGCGTTTCACCAGGAAGTCTGTGACAACCTCAAGCTGGCCTTCGGCGTTTTCATGACCGGTGACCTTGCGAGTGCGCGTCAGCTGGTGACTGAAAAGGCCACCCTGCGCGCCACTGAGTTCGCGGCGGCTGAGAACCATCTGGCGCGGCTGCGGGAAGGCCGCTCCGAGAGTATCGAATCCAGCTCCCTGCATCTGGACATACTGCGCGACCTGAAGCGCATCCATTCGCATATCTGCTCGGTTGCTTACCCGGTGCTCGAGCGTGCGGGTGAGCTGCAACCGAGTCGGCTGAAGGAAACGACGCGGCGCAAGCGCTGACCACCGGGACGCCTACCAGATGCCTCCGAGCGCCACGGTGATGGCCTCACCGTTCACGCCCCCGGCAGCTTCACTGCACAGGAACGCGATCACCTCGGCGACCTCGCGCGGCTCCAGCACCCGCTTCTGCGGGTAAATCGCCGCGCGCTCGCGCCACACTTGCTCGACGCTGATGGCGCGCCGCTCGGCTTCCGTCTTCGCCGAGCGCTCCGCCATCGCCGTGCGCACCCAGCCCGGCAGCACCGCGTTGGATGTGACTCCGAAGGGACCGGCGTCCTGGGCGACGGCGCGCGCGAGCCCGATCAGCCCATGCTTGGAGGCGCTGTAGGCACTACCCGAGCGCTCGGCCTTCTCGCCGGCGGTCGAGCTGGTGAATACCAGCCGGCCGAAGCCGCGCTTGCACATGCCACCCACCGTCAGCCGCGCGAGCTCGAACGGACCGTCCAGGTTGATGCGCAGCGTCTCGCGCCAGACTTCCGGGTCCTGCTCCCACACGAGCCGCTCGTGAGCCGAGCCGATGCCGTGGTTCGCGACCAGCACCTCGACCGGGCCGAGCCGCCGCTCGGTCTCGGCGACGGCCAGGGCGCAGCCCGCGGCGGTGCCCAGGTCCGCCGCGACGTACTCGAGGCCGACGGTCGCGAGCTCGGCAGCGGTGCGCGCCACGATCATCACGCGCGCTCCCGCTGCAGCGAGCAGCAGCGCCGCCTCGCGCCCTATCCCCCGGCCGCCGCCCGTCACGAGCGCCACACGTCCGTTCATTCCAGCATCGTCCCACGCTAGACTCGCGGGCACAATCATTCCAACAACTACTCCTTATCATCTCGGAAGGCGGGAGCAGCAGCCGATGCGCACGAGAACACTACGCTACTGGCTTGTCGCGATCGCGGCTCTGGGCAGCATGGCGGCCGGCGTCGCGGCGGCCGCCGCTGACGACAAAGAGGGCGACTTCAAGTTCCGCTTCGTCGGCCCCCACGTCGGGAACCGCATCGCCGCGGTCGCCGGAGTCCCGGGCGACACGTCCGTCTACTACGCCGGTGCGGCCTCCGGCGGGGTGTGGAAATCAGCCGACGGTGGCAACCGCTGGGCACCGATCTTCGACAAGCAGAACGTTGCGGCCATCGGCGCTCTCGCCGTGGCGCCCTCGGAGCCGAGCACGGTGTGGGCGGGCACGGGCGAGGCCTGGGTCATTCGCGACAGCGACGTGATGGGCAACGGTATCTATAAGTCCACCGACGCCGGCCAGACCTGGGCGAACATGGGACTGGCGGAATCCGGCCGCATCGGCCGCGTCATCGTGCATCCGTCGAACCCCGACATCGTATTTGCCTGTGTGTTGGGCCGCGTCACCGGGCCGCAGCAGGAGCGCGGCGTGTATCGCACCACCGACGGCGGGCAGCACTGGGTACGAGTGTTGTTCGCGGGCGAGAACGTCGGCTGCTCGGGCCTTGCGCTCGATGCTCACGATCCGCACACCCTGATCGCCGGCATGTGGCAGGTGGAGATGCATACCTGGGGTGAATACAGCGGGGGCCCCGGCAGCGGCATCTACCTCTCGCACGACGGTGGCACGACCTGGAAGCGCCTGGAGAAGGACGGCCTGCCCGAGGGGCCCCTCGGCAAGATCGACGTGGCCATCGCGCCCACCAACTCGAAGCGCATCTATGCCCTCATCCAGACCAGGGACAAGGGGTCGGTGTGGCGATCCGACGACGCCGGCAGCCAGTGGAAGCTGGTCAATTCCCAGCGGGCGCTGATCGGGCGCGCGGGCTATTACATCCGCCTCGCCGTATCGTCGGGGACCGACAGCGAAGTCTACGTCGCCAACAGCTCCTTCCATCAATCACTGGATTCCGGCGAGAGCTTTCATGAAGTGCGCTGGGGCGGCGACACGCATGACATCTGGGTCGATCCGCTGAACCCCGACCGCTTCGTCATCACCGATGACGGCGGCATGATCATCACGACGGTGCATGGCCGCGGCTTTCACCGTGTGCAGCTCCCCATCGGCCAGATGTACCACGTGGCCGTGGACCAGCAGATCCCCTACTACTTCTACAGCAATATGCAGGACGACGGGAACATGCGCGGCCCGAGCGTGCCCCTTGGCGGGGAAGAAGGCTGGGATCGCCACATGGGCGGGTGCGAATCCGGATTCACGATTCCCGATCCCGCCGATCCCAACGTCGTGTGGGCGACCTGTTACGGGGACACGGTGACGCGCTGGGATGCGCGTTACAAGGAAGCGCATTCGGTGAGCCCGTGGAAGCACACCCTCGATTCGCCGCCCAACGCCCTCAAATACCGCTGCCATTGGACTCCGCCGCTCGCGATCGATCCCTTCGACCACAAGACGGTCTACTACGGTTGCCAGGTGATCTTCAGAACGACCGACGCCGGCCACAGCTGGTCAGTGGTCAGCCCCGATCTCTCCACCCAGGATCCGGCGCATCTCGCGCCTTCGGGCGGCATCGTCGGCGACAACCTCGGGCAGTTCTACGGCGAGGTCGTGTTCGCAATCGCGCCCTCGAAGGTTCAGAAGGGCCTCATCTGGGCCGGCACCAACGACGGACAAATCTGGTACACGAAGGACGCCGCCGCCAACTGGGTCAAGGTCACGAGCCACGTGGCGGGCCTGCCGCCCGGGGGCACGATCACCAGCATTGCGCCCTCGAGCTTCGACGCGGCCACCGCGTATGTCAGCGTCGATTTTCATCTGGTGGACAACCGCGATCCCTACATCTTCAAGACCAGCGATTTCGGCAAGACCTGGAAGCGGATCAACAGCAATCTGCCGAAGCACGAGTTGTCCTACGTACGCACGGTCACCGACGACGCGAACTGCCAGGGCCTGCTGTTTGCGGGAACGGGAAACGGCCTCTACTACTCACCCGATGACGGCGGACACTGGACGGCCCTCAAGAACGGCCTGCCGCCTGCGCCTGTCACCTGGGCGGTGGTGCAAAAGGAATTTCACGACCTGGTCGTGTCGACCTACGGCCGCGGACTCTACATTCTCGACGACATCACGCCGCTCGAGCAGATGGCGCGGCAGCGCTCCGACGCCGCAGTGGTCCTGTTCGAGCCGCGCAAGACGTACCGCTTCGTGAGCGGCGGCGAGGCGCTCCTCAATTTCTCGCTGGCCACGGTACCGAAGGATCCCGTGCACCTCGAGATCCTCGATTCCGCGGGACACCTGGTGCGCAAGCTCGACGCGAAGGAGCTCGTCGCCGGCCTCAACCGCGTGAGCTGGGACCTGCGTTACGAGTCACCGCGGACGGTGGCCCTGCGCACGCTCGCGCCCGACAATCCCCGCATCTGGCAGGAGCCGCGCTTCCGCGATGAGGATTCGCGGCCCATCACGCACTGGGGCTCGAAGCCAGCCGAGGTCGGGCCGATCGTCGCCCCGGGCGGCTACTCGGTGCATCTCAAGGCGGCCGGCCAATCCTTTACCCAGCCACTCACGGTCGTGAGCGATCCGCGCGCGCCGGGCTCGGCAGCGGACCTCCAGCTCTCGGTCAAGACCCTCATCAGAATCCGCGACGACATCAGTCACGTCTCCGACTCCGTCAACCAGGTGGAGTGGTTGCGCAAGCAGCTCGAGGTCATCGAGGCGATGCTGCGGCCCGCGAAGGCGCATGGTAAGCAGGAGGCGGTGCTCGCCGAGGAGGGGGATGAGGCGGACGAAGAGCCCGCGGCGGCCCCGGACCGCGAGTTGCGCGCTGCCGAGCAGCAGCAGCGCAGCGAGCTGCTGCAGGCGGCCGAGAGTCTCGACCAGAAGCTGCAGGCCGCCGAATCGCGCCTGGTCTCGCGCGCGCTGCGCGATAGCGACGACAAATACTTCGTCGAGGCCGACGGTGCCTACCTCGATCTCATCTGGCTCAATGCCGAGGTCGGAACCGGTGGAGGGGACGTTGCCGGAGGCGCCGACTTCGCGCCCACCGAGGCCCAGCTCGATACTCTCAAGACACTCGAGGACCAGATGGCAAGCGTCGACGCGGAATTAAAGGAGCTCGTGCAGCACGATTTACCGGCGCTCGCTCAGGCGCTGGAGCGCGCGAGCATCGCCCCGCTGGCACGCTGACTTGAGGGGCTCAGTTCCTCACGCGTACAGGGGAACGCCTTGCCAACGCGCCAGCCGGTTGGCCTTGGCTTTTCTCCGCGCTCGCGCTTTTCGCTTCCGTAGGTTCATGGGCTTCCCCCGAACGCTTGCAAGCTGTAACCAATTGTCATTCTAGCGCAAACGACGCGCATACTTGTGACGCCGGTCACATCGAAACAGCCGGCCCCGTTATAGAGGTCACAGGACCGAGGAACGTGCGGGTGTCGCGGAGCCAGGTGTGATGCCCGTCGCTCATCACCGAATCGCAGCGGCGATCACGCGCGCCGGGCGCGGCACGACGCCTAAGATCGGCTCAGTGGAAAAGGGCCTAGCTTCGCAGCGTGGCGTCGCAGGAGCGCTCTGTATGCTCCTGGCTCTTTGTGCGCTGCCGCGCGCCACGTCCGCCGAGGACGCCAGGCCCCTGACCGCAATCCTCATCACGGCCCGGGCCGAGCTGCGCGATCCTTTTTTCGGCGACTCGGTGGTGCTCGTGATGAACAACCTCGGCCCCGCCCCGGTCGGTGTCGTCATCAACAGGCCCACACCGCTTCCCGTCGCGCGTCTCTTTCCGGATCTCAAGCGCCTCGCGGAGCTGCACGACCGGGTGTACTTCGGGGGACCCGTGGAGTTCGGGTCCGTGTGGTTCCTGTTTCGCGCGGCCAAGCCGCCCGAGCACGCAGTTCGGGCTTGTGAGGGCGTCTACTTGAGCGCCAGTCGGGAATTGCTGGGGCGGCTGCTCGAGCGTGACAAGCCGATGGACGGCCTGCGCATCTTCATGGGTCACTCGGGCTGGGGGCCGGGCCAGCTCGAGGCCGAGATCGCACGGGGCGACTGGAAGCTCGCGCGCGCCGAGCCGGACGTGATCTTCAGCAACAAGTCCGAGCACCCCTGGCCAGCGCCCCAGGCTCCCAAAGACGGCACGTGAGTCGGGCGCGGGTCTAGGCCGGCTGCGCGACTGCGGGACGCGACCGCAACGACCGATCGAACAGCAACAGGGCTCCCACCAGCAGCGCCATCGGCACCAGCCCGAGGGTGAAGGCCGTGCGGCCGTCGGTGGCGGCGAATACCCGGCCCGTGATGAATGACCCGGAAGTTCCGCCGAGCGCCGAGAACACGACGATCAATCCCGTCATCGGCGCATGCTTGTCGAGCGGCAGCGAGCTCAGCATGGTCGAGCAGATCGTCGGATAAATCGGCGCGAGGAACAGTCCGAGCGCGGCGGGCAGGTACGCAGCGAGCGGCAGGCTCGCCCAGTCGGTCGCGCCGGCGCCGCTGGTGCGTACCGACAGCAGCAGCACGCACGCCGCGGCGATCAGACAACCGATCAGAAGGTTGCGCCAGTAGATGTGGCGCAAGGCGACGCTGGCGCTCAGCCGCCCGCAGGCCAGCGCCCCGGAATACAGGCTCGCGAGCTGCACGCTGAGCGTGACCGGCAGCTGCAGCACCTCGCGGTTGAAGGTCGGCAGCCAGGTCTGCACCTGCTGCTCGATCAGCACGTAGAGGAATGCCGCGGCGAGGAACACCAGGACCTCGCGGTGCCGCAACAGCTTCAGCATGCCGGGGATCGGCGACTCCTCCGTCGGCTCCGCCGCATGGACCGCCGACTCGTCGAGCCTGGCGAAGCCGACCAGGAGCGCAGCCGCCGCCGCAATGGCGGCCAGCAGCCAGTACACGTGCAGCCAGACCGGATCGCCGGGAGTATTGCGATCGATGAACAGGCTGAAGACCCACGAAGTCGACAGCACACCGAGCATGAACAGACCCTCGAGCAGGCTCGTGAAGCTGGCGTGCTCCTTCGGTGCCGGCGCCAGCAGCCCGATCGAGGAATACACCGAGACCTTGACGAGCGCGAAGCCGACGCCGACCGCGACGAACATGAGCCGCGTGGTGACGAATCCCGGCACCAGCGGCATCGCGGTGCAGGCGAGCGCCACGAAGCCGAGTCCCAGCACCATCGCGCGGCGGTAGCCGAGCCGCGGGATGTAGGCCGCTGCCGCAAGCGAGGTGATCGCGATCGGCAGATCCTTGCAGGCATCGAGCGTCGAGGTCGCGACCTTGTCGACGCCGAAGGTCAGCATCGACTGCAGGATGACCGGCGCCACACTGTTGAGCAGCATCGCGAACACGAAGTACGTGGCCGCGAGCGCGACGATCATGATTATTCGGTTCATTCCGCTACCGTGCCGATGTCAGCTCGAGGCGCAGCGTAACCCAACGGCGAGCCGCGGGCGCGTCGCCCTTCCTGCGAGGCGGCGGTGAGAGCGCCGCGTACTCCTTCCACTCCCCCGTTCGCTGATTGAGGATGCGGAAGGAGCCATCCTGGCCTGCGACGAGCTTGATCCAGTGGGCGGTGCTTTCGTCGAGATTGGCGACGTATGGCGCGGCGAAATTGCTGTCGCCTGCCTCGGCGGACAGGTGCAGCTGCCAGACGTCCTCGAGTCCCGGCACCTGGTGCAGAGCCTGATAGGTCGACCGTGCCCCACCCTTGTTCAAGCCGTTGTTCATGATCGCGACGCGCGGCTTGAAGGCCGCGAAGGTTGCCGGATCCGCCACATCCGGGCCACCGTGATGGGCGACCAGGTACGCATCCACCGGCCCGATCAGGTTCTTCGGGCAGGCGAGAGTGAACAGCGGTCGCCCGCTCAGATCACCCAGGTCGAGAAAGCGGAACTTGCCGTAACGGATCAATACCCCGGTTGAGCGCGGGTTCTCGTAAGGGTCGCGCGGCGCGGTCGCCTGTTCCTGGCAGAGCAGGTTCTTCTCCCCAGCGCCCGGCATAGGCCCGGCGAGCGTTGCGCCGGCGGAGCTGACCACGGTCACCTCCACGTCCTTGAGCGGCAGGAGATCTCCCGGCCGCGGTTGAATGTGCCCTGCCGCGGCGCTCCGCACTCTTGTGTAAGCGGCAAATCCATCGCGAGTCTCGGGGCTGGTTTTCACGGCATCGTCGCTGGGCGACCCGTGATCGATGAAGACCCGAATGGGCATCAGCTGCGCCAGCTCACTCACGCCGCCGTCGTGATCCACGTGGAAATGCGTGATGAGCAGGTAGTCGATCCGGCCGACTCCCGCATCGCGGGCGGCTGCGAGGATGCGGTTCGCGTCCCGGGCCTGACGCGCGTCACCCGGACGGAAACCGGACCCGTCGCCGGCCCATCCCGTGTCGATCA
>Ga0210410_10001513_pt1 | contig 21770 bp, 21 predicted proteins | sample IncBWC4MmetaG_FD_161058 | JGI IMG/M metagenome (GOLD analysis project Ga0210410, IMG submission 161058) | Forest soil microbial communities from Barre Woods Harvard Forest LTER site, Petersham, Massachusetts, United States - Inc-BW-C-4-M | ecosystem: Environmental > Terrestrial > Soil >... | reverse complement strand
CGCCGGCCCGCTGGGCAAGGGAGACAAGTTCGGCCAGAGATCGGACTTGCATCTTCTCCATCACCCTGTGGCGATGGGCTTTGATCGTGCGCTCGGTTGCGCCCAGCGTATTGGCGACCTGCTTGTTTGTCTTGCCAAGAATGACAAGCTCGAAAACTTCGCGTTCGCGCGGCGTCAGTACAGCGATATGAGCTCGAACAATGTCGAGCCTCCTCTTCTCGTGGCGTGTCGCTTCTTGATGCGCCAATGCCCGCTCGATGGCACCAAGCAATTGATCGGACGATACGGGCTTGGTCAGGAAATCATCCGCTCCGGCCTTGATGGCCTGCACGGTGGTCGGGACGTCTGCATAGCCTGTGAGAAACACAATGGGGAGCGCCGAGCCGAGTTCGCTCAAGCGGCCTTGCAGCTCCGGACCGCTCAAACCCGGTATCCGTACATCGAGAAGGATGCAGCCGGGACCGCGCTGATCCGGCAAACGATCCAGCAAATGCTGGCCCGACGGATATGTTGCAACTTCGTAGCCGGCTTTCTTCAAACGGCGTTCAATCGCCGTTCGGAAGGAAGCATCATCGTCAACCACATGTACAACGCCGGGCACGAGCGTGTCTCCTAGGTTAGGCATAACGGCAGCGAAAGACGAAATACAGCACCTCCGCCGGTCACGTTCTCTGCCCAGATCCGTCCCTTGTGGGCCTGCACGATCGCACCAACGAAGACGACGCTGTCGAGGTCGGGCACAACCGCGCCTGCCACCTTCAGATCGAAATTCTCTGCATAGATCGTGGTGCGCGATCGGGTGTCGGCATTCACAGACGAACGCAGGCCCGAGAATATCTGATAATAAAACGGTCCCCTCGCTTCCGACTGATCGAGGACCAATATCGATGGCGGACGCATCTCCGCTGCCGGCAAATGCACCAGCATAAGTAGTGCGGTCAGGCAGAGAATTAGCCCAGTGATGCGAACAATCATGACACGCGGACCCTCAACGCAAACTAACATCCGATTGTGTCAATGAGATCATACACCCTGGGCGAACTGTAGGGCAGCCAAAATTGCCGCACCCGCAGACACTTCCCTAAGGACAATGGGCCTCCCGACAATGGCCATTAGGACAATGGCCCTCAAGCCAATAGCCGGCGGCGCAGGCTGCGTCCTACCATTCTCGAGAAGGTGGGATATTGGGGGTGCCCCCAAACCGATTACATTTCAAGCCCTTACAGAAGCGAACGGATTTGCGCAAACAGGGAGACATCCATGCTTGTCAATATCAACGCCGCTTCGGCTGGCAGGCAGAGCGCCCTTGGTGAGCTGGGGGAACTTTCTCGGGCACGCGTCATTTTAAGCGAATTCAAATACAACAGGGGCACCGAGATTTACGGCGAAGCAGAGCCGGCCGACTACATCTACCAGGTCGTGGAGGGCTTGGGTTCACGACACAAGTGTAACACCTGCTAGGGTGTTGTGGCGATGGGACAGTGTTATGGCCAGCTCGGCCTTGAGGAGCGGCCGGCAGTTCGAGATTCATCGAATGTCCAATTCCGGGCACGATAACAGGCCGGCAGTTCGGCATCGCTGCAGCCATGCCCTGAGATCGGCTGAAGGAATCCAGTCGTCTTTCTCACCCCAGAGCACCAGATGAGGATGCCTGATTTCCGGCATGCGACGTTCCAGCTGCTCTCCCGTTCGAGGTTTAGAATAAAGGGGGTGCCGAGCCAGATGCCGTCCGCCACGCCAAAGTCTGTTCCAGCAATCGTTCATGGAAGGCCTGAAGCTCGCCGACGCCTTCGCGAAATCGCGGCATGGTATCTGGAGCAAGGCTTTCCGGCGCAAACAATGTGACCGCGGCCGTGGCCATGACTGCCCGTGTGACCTCGCGGCTCAGCATCATCGAGCGAAAAAGGCCAATCTGTTTGGCGTTGAAGGACAAGCCGGGCGGAGTAACTGGATCGAGGGCGAATACGCGTCCGAAGCGGGCTGGCTGCATCAGAAGCATTCGGGCCGCGATGATCCCGCCGGTGGAATGGGTCGCCAGGTGGCAGAACCGAATCTTCAGCGCATCGAGTGCGGCCAGCATATCGAGCGCGTGCTGTTGCATTGAATAGTTGGCATAGTTGGGCGCGGGCGCGAGACGATCGCTCTCCCCGCACCCACGCCAGTCGATCCCGATCACCCGGATGCCACTCGGAAACGACGGTGCGGCGAGTTCGATCCAGTCCTTGCTGGCGGGATTGCCGTGGATGAAGACGACGGTGACGTCGCCCTTCCCCCATTCTCGCCAGCCGAGCTGGACCTCACCGGCACGCAACACCTACTTGTTCAGGCCGCCCGTCGGCGACGGACCAGGCGGTGTGGGCGCCACGGGCAGCGCGGATGCCACGGCCCCATGGATCATGCGGTCGGTGCCGAGCGGAGAGCTGGTGTCAACCGTTCCCTTGGTGACGAAGTCGACCACGTCAACCGGATATTCCACAGGGTTGTCGGTGTGGATGAAATGTCCGGTGTTCGGATAGATCTTCAGGATCGGCCGGTTACCCGCATTCGTCATACGCGACATGAACGGCGTGATGATATCGCGGCCGAGGTCCGTCAGGCCATTGAACGCGGTTCCCGGAATGAACGGCTCCTTGTCTCCGAACGCCAGGAAGATCGGGTCCTTGATCTGCGTGAGACGGTCGTAGAGATTTTTCGGATCATCCTGCTGCAGCTCCGCGACCATCCCATAGATGTCGAAGATGAAGACGTTGGCCCACTGTTCGAGTTCCTTCGGGTTGCCCTTGGTGAGCCCGACACGCTGCTCGGTGTGGAAGCGGGCATACTCGCTGTCATTCATGAAGTAGCCGCTCTTGGCCTCGGACACGGCGCCCGTCTGCGGATCGCGCTTCTTGAAGTAGAAGAAGTCGCGGATGTTCTGCTCCGGCCGTGCGATTTCCGCAGCGAGGATACCGGTCTGGTCCCACGTCTGCTTCCACTTGTCGAAATCGCGCGCGAAGGATTCGTCGAACAGGCGCGCGGTCTTTCCCGGCGCGATCGTAACCTCGCGCGGGTACTCTTCCAGTCCGGCGGGAGCTTCGAGCGCGAGGCCCTGCACCGCATCGGGCCAGGTCAGGGCGTAACCCAGCACGAGCTGGCCGCCGAGCGAATGCCCCAGATAATAGGCGCGCTTGACGCCGAGCTGGTTGACCACAAGGTCGTGCACGACGTCGCGCATGTCCTGCATGGTCCGCGCCGGGCTCTTGTCGAGATTGCCAGGTCCGGACATGCCATAGTGCGGCAGGTCGGGTGCGATCACGCGCAGGCCGCTGCGCAGCGCATACTGCATGATGTTGCCGTAATGGCCGGCGAACGCGCCCTTGCCGTGAATGATGACAAGCACTTTCGGATCCTTGGCGGTGCCGGCATATTCGTCCATGTAGCCGATCTGCCAGGAGGTACCCTGGCCATCCTTCGCGGCGGCGTATTTCACCGGATAGGGATAGGTGACGTAATCCTTCCAGAACGACTTGTTCGGATCGATATTTGCCGCCACGCCTGGCACGCGATAGTTCTTGTCGACGAATTGCTGCGCCCTGTCGAGGCTCGCGACGTCATCCATGAAAGCAACGAACTTGGGATCGTTCTTCCGGTGATTGATGATCGAGAACACGCCGTAGTGTGCGACGGGGCTCTCTTCGGCAATCAAATCGGCTCCCGGAATTCTGTCCACGGCCCGCTGGGCAAGCTTGAAGTTCAGCCACTGGTCGTTGGTGATATGCATCACCATGGTTCGGGATCGAATGCGCCAGAGATCTGCATTGATGTTGTATGTTTCGCCGACACGATTACGGACGACAAGATCGACCGCGTCGTACAGCGCGGCGCGTTTGGTCACGCTGCTGCCGGCCTTCTCATTCGGCGGGTCCCAATAGAACACCTCAGGCTGTACGGAAGCGAAGCTCTGTGTGGTGCGGAAAGCGAAATCATAGCCGGTGAGCCCCAGCACCGACCAGCCGAACGCGACGCCCGGGCTCGGATGCTTTTCCTTCGGCAGATTGTAATAATCACCTTTTGTTGCCTGCCAGACCGGATCGGACTCGATCGCGGCCGTCATCAACTGGAACGTCCAGTTGCCGACCGGATCCTCGGCGTCCGATTGTGTCGTACCACCGATCGGCATCAGAGCACTCACAAACTCCGGATGCATGACACCCCAGACATAGCTCTGCGTGCCGCCCATTGAAACGCCGGTAACGAGCGCTACATGCGCGATCTTCAAATGGTCACGCAGCATGCGGTAGTTCGCCTGCACCATGTCGAAATAGCTGTACTGCGGAAACTTGATCCCGAGACCATCGGACGGCTTGCTCTCACCCCAGGTGCCGATCGGATCAACCATGACGACGTAGTAGCGGTCGGTATCGATCGGGCGGCCCGGCCCGATCACGGGGTCCTTCCCCGACAGTGCAGTGCCCTTCACCCATTGCTCATACATGTCGGTGGAATCGCCGGAATAATATGAATTGACGACAACGGCGTTGGTGATTTCGCCCGCGGCATTGCGGCGTGGCGTGCCGACCGCAATATAGGCGGTCCGCAGTTTGCCGGCACCTAGCGACTCCAGCGTCTTTCCGCCCTCGCCGCCAAACTTCCAGCTCGAAGGATTGCCGAGGTCATAGCGTCCGCCCAGCCGGAAATCCGGAATCTCGTAATACTGCTTCAGGCCATCGTGCTGTTCTTGCGACGATCTACGGGTCAGGGACTCCGCCGCGGCGAGCGAGGTAGCCAACAGCAATAGTATGACGCTAACGACGAAACGTTTCATGGCGTCTCTCCCGAGAATGCCGGCTTCTCGGCCGGCTTCTCAAAAGCTAGGAAAGCCTCCCGAGGGACCTTTGATCTATCTCAAGGGTTTGAGGCCAACGCGGATATCCAAATGATGTGATCTCCTTGGACGCTGCCATGCCGTTCCTTGCCCTCGGCTCCTATCGGATGCGCTACTGCTTTCCGCCCGGTCAGGATCACCTTCGCGCCATTCCAGCACCTGGGGGATTGGGATGAGAATGTTGCTAGGTCCGCTGGACGCGACAGGCCGGGTGCCACCCCGACAGCAGACGCGCCTCGCCGCATTTCTGGTGTCGTGCCACGGCGCGATGGCGAGGCAGCTCGCGATCGCCTTGGCCTGGCAGGTGAAAGCGAACTGGCACACCGAATTGAACGCGCAATTCTACCGGGAAGCCGAATTCGTCTCGCTCTTGCTCCGGGCGACCGCCTGGGAGCCCGATCCGGAATTGCTGTTTCTGCTTCCTTCGTGGGAAGCGGCCTGGCTGCCAAGGCCACCCGCAGGTGTCGCGGACCGGACCCAGGGATTGACGATCGATATCGCTGCACTCGGCCACGCCCTGCATTCCGTGATACGGCCAGCGGCGTTGCTGCCGGTGGAAACACCCGCGCAGGATCCGTTTGCGCTTTCCTTACGAAAAATCGAGTTCGAAAGCGGTCGCCTGATGCAGGGGCAAATCCTGTTTTTGAAGAGCACCGAGCTGCTTCCGCTTCGCGACGCCGTGAACGCTGCCGTCGAAAGCCGCCACCTCCAGGTCCGCAGGCTGTGGGACGAGATGCTCGCCGGCATCGGCGTGGAACGCAGGGAGGCTCAGGGAACGGCGAGCCCGGCGGCAGCGGCGACGACCAGGCGAGGACCTTGATACAGATCAATGGTCCATCTTCCGAGCTCCAGTTTCAATGGCGAAGGTCAAATCGGACGACGGTCGGAGCCCTCCCATGAAAGTCGTTTCTGCGGAAGAAGCCGTTGCCATGATTCCCAATGGCGCGTCCGTCATGGTCGGCGGATTCATGGGAGTCGGTACGCCGGAACGCTTGCTGGACGAACTGGTCAGGCAAAGGAAATCCGAACTTTCCATCATCAGCAACGACGCCGCCGTTCCCGGCAAAGGTGTTGGGAAGTTATTTGATGCAGCGCTGGTCTCGACGCTGACGGCGAGCCACATCGGGCTCAATCCGGACGTACAGAAACAGATGATGGCCAACAGAGTGGCGGTCAACCTGGTGCCTCAGGGCACGTTCGTCGAGCGCATTCGGGCCGGTGGCTCCGGCCTCGGAGGCGTGCTGACGCCGACAGGCGTCGGGACCATCGTCGAGGAAGGCAAGCGAAGGATCGAAGTTGACGGCAAGAGTTTCTTGCTGGAGACGGCGCTTCGCTCGGATTTCGCGCTGATCCATGCCTTTCTCGCCGACTACCTCGGCAATCTCACCTACGCGCTGACGGCGCGCAACTTCAATCCGGTCATGGCAATGGCGGCCGATACCGTCATCGTCACCGCGGAGCACATTGTTCCGGTCGGCGTCGTTGCGCCCGACCATGTCGTGACGCCTGCGCCGCTCGTCGATTTTCTCATCGCCAACGGGTGAATCATGGATGCTCAATCGATCATTGCGCGACGCGTGGCGCTCGAACTTCGTTCCGGCAACCTGGTCAATCTCGGAATTGGGATTCCGACCCTGGTCGCGAACTACGTTCCATCCGACCTCAAGGTATTCTTTCAGTCGGAAAACGGATTGATCGGCACGGGACCAATTCCCGAGCAGGGCATGGCCCATCCCCTGCTCACCGACGCCGGCGGCAGGCCGATCAGCGCGCTTCCCGGCGCATCCACCTTCGACAGCGCGATGTCGTTCGGATTGATTCGAGGCGGCCACGTGGACGTGACTGTTCTCGGCGGGCTTCAGGTCGACGCCGAAGGACGGCTCGCGAACTGGATGATCCCGGGCAAGATGGTGCCTGGGATGGGTGGCGCAATGGATCTGGTGAGCGGCGCCAAACGCGTCATCGTTGCCATGCAGCACGCCGCGAAAGGAAAATCGAAGATCGTCCAGAAATGCGCGCTGCCGCTGACCTCTTCCCGGCCCGTTGACCTGGTCGTTACCGATATGGCCGTCATCGGCTTTGCCGGCGGAAGGATAACGCTGCGGGAAACCGCGCCGGGCGTCACTGTCGCTGAGGTTATGGCCGTGACGGAGGCTGATCTGTTCATCCCAGCCAACGTTCCTGAAATGAATATCTGACCAGACACAGACTGTACGTGCAGGGGCTTGACATGCGCATCTTCAGCGACTTCAGCGAATTCAAGGCTGCGGTTGGCACCGAGATCGGGGTGAGCGAATGGGTTGAGATCACCCAGGATCGTATCAACCGCTTTGCGGAGGCGACCTGCGACGAGCAATGGATCCACATCGACCAGGAACGGGCAAAGAAGGAACTGCCGGGTGGCAAGACCATCGCTCACGGCCTTCTATCGCTCAGTCTCGCGCCGATGTTCATTCGCTCCGTCATGGGGCTTAAGGGCCTGCGAAATACGTTGAATTACGGCGCGGACCGCATTCGTTACCTCTCCCCTGTCCCGGCGGGCTCGCGGATCAGGGGGCGCATCAGCATCGCGGAAGCCGAGGACGTCCCGCCCGATGGCTTGAAGGTCAACTATCGCATGGTGACCGAGATCGAAGGCGGTCAGCGCCCGGCCTGCGTCGCCGAGCTGATAGCACTCCATTACCGCTGAGGCCTGATGCCACATGCCACATTAGAGCCAGACCCGTAATTCAAAGGCGTGGGGCAACCATCCGCTTTGGCGCGCGTTCCGGACTCAAGCCGGACATGGCGCAAGGTCCGAAGGGACTCGCAAAAGATGAGGGATACCTGGTACGTTACCTTTGAGGTGCACAAACGCGGTACATTGCTGAAAAGGCGCAGCCCGCGAGCAACCAGGACGTTCGAGACTGAAGGGGAAGCCAGGCACTTCGCCCGGGCAAAATTCAACGAAGGACTGATCGTCTACGCCGGGACAATTATTCCTCATAAACCAAGACGAACTATTCCCTCAAGCGACATCCCCGCTTGGCTCGGCGACGAGCGCGAACAACAGGATCAGGACAGCGCCCAAGGGTCGGACAGGAAGGAGCCGGGTTAAGCGCCGCGCCGGTTAACCTCCCCACCACATGCTGTTCCTGAACCAGCCAAATTGCGGTTGCCGCCCCGCCAGGAAAGGCTGCGGCAACGTGTGTCTCCTTGCGGTTTTGGCCTGGTGTTGCAGCCTCGGTTCTCGCCTTCTTGAATTGGACGGTTGTGGCTGCCTGGCATTGGATGGTTGCATCTGCGCAAGTGCCTCCCGCCCCCTCGCCTTGACAGAGACATCGGTGGCCGCTGGCGGGGATGGGACGCGGCCCTCATCGCTTGCGATCCGTGGAGGAATGATCGTAGGCAAGTTGGTGTCGAAAACGATGCGCTCCGGCCATTTCCGTTCGGAATGAATGCGGATGATCGGCAAATTGCCATTCTCTCTCTCCGCGACCGGGGCTTTCGGGAGATATGAATCCAGAACAAACAGCAGCGCGAGCAAAACTCCGCCAACGTAGAAAAAATATCGCGCGAGAGGCATTCGTTACTCCATCTACCCCCTTGGCGAGTACTCATATCGGACGAGTGCGGCACGGCTCCTCACGTGCTCCTTGCATCCAAAGCGCAGCAACGAAACCGCCGTATTGGCGGAAGTCGTTGGAGCTGCCGACGAAGATTACACTCTGCGCCAGCTTCGGATCGAACTCGGGCACGGCCGTGTATCGGGACGATATCCGCTTCGTCTCAACCTCGGGCGATCCGCGAAGCCCGAAGAGTGCCACCGCCGCACGCGATATCCGATCAGGGTCGACCCGCGCGATCCACCGGACCGCCGCGATTTATAATCGGCAGCGCACTTGCTAGGCTGACGACAGATCCGACGGCCCGATTGATACAGATCAAGGGAACTCGTTCATTGTGTCGCGACTCGCTATTTCAGGCAGGTCACCGGCGCATAAGTGACATTGGGCGGGCTCGGCCGTGACGTCAGTCGCGGGACCTCACTACTTGGGCCACCAGCGTTGCTTTCGTGTTTCCGCCTCGTTGCCGCCCGCCGTCAGTGTCATCCGCAACACCTCGAAAATAACGGCCGTCGACCAGCCGAACAGCAGCACGCCATTCATCGCGGTCATTGGCCCGAGCAGATGCCAGCGCTCGACCGGCGTCACATCGCCGTAGCCGAGAGTCGTGTAGTTCACAAAGGCGAAATAGATCAGGTCGGTGCCCGCAGGTGCAGCACTTACGATCGCGTAAATCAATGACCAGACAAGTACCTCGGCAAGGTGCGCTATCATCAAGACCGTCACGGTCGCGATCATGACGGCAATCAGTCGAAGCGTTTGACGTGACGTTGCCAATTCATCCACGATGCGCGCCACCTTGATGACGGCCACCATCACCACCGCGTGGATTGCAATGTTGCAGACGCTGGCGGCTGCGCCCACGAGATATTGCCGCAACATACGGGTGCCTCCGGCGCCGGGACCGCAGCGCACCTCCTAATCGATGATGTGGTAGCCCCCATCGATATACATGATGTCGCCGGTAATGAGCTTGGCGCCGTCAAGCGCCAGAAACGCCGTCGCCGCACCGACGTCGTCGATGCTCACGAGGCTCCGAGTTGGAGCCTTGGATTGCGCCTTGTCCATCAACTCGTCGAATTCGGGAATACCCGAAGCCGCGCGCGTTGCCAGCGGCCCCGGGGATATCGCGTGCACCCGAATGCCTTTGGGGCCGAGCTCGGCCGCGATATACCGAACAGCAGCTTCCAGCGCAGCCTTCGCAACCCCCATGACGTTATAGTTCTGCACTACCATCTGACTGCCATAATAGGTCATGGTGAAGAGCGTACCGCCGTTCTTCATCAAAGGCTCCGCCAGATGCGCCATCCGCATGAACGACCAGCAGGAGACGTCCATCGTCTTGAGGAACCCGTCGCGCCCGACATCGACCACACGCCCGTGCAGCGCCTCCTTCGGCGAGAACGCGATCGAATGCAGGAGGAAATCGAGCCGGCCCCACTCCTTCTCGATACGCTCGAACACCTGTTCGGTCTGCCCTTCGGTGTTGACATCAAGCGGCATGAAGATCGGCGCCTCGAGCGCCTTCGCCAGCGGTTCAACGTGCTTTCTCGCGCGTTCATTGAGGTACGTTACCGCAAGCTCCGCGCCCAGCGCCCTGAACGACTTCGCACACCCCCAAGCGATCGACTGATCGTTTGCGATGCCGACAACGAGACCTTTTCGTCCCTTCAGCGCTACCTTGGTTTCCGGAAATACTGGAATGGTCATGACGCCCTCTCACGTTTGAAGGTCGGCGACGAATTGCGACCCCACAACAACGACAACGTGTGCTGTGCAATCATCAACTCTTCATCGGTCGGAACGATGTAGACGGGGATGCGGCTATCGGCCCGCGATATCAGGAGCGCGTGTCTGGCATTTTCAGCTTCGTCGAGGGAGACGCCGAGCCATTCGAGCCGCTCGGCAATTCGTGCGCGGATGCCGGCTGAATTCTCCCCGATACCCGCGGTAAACACGAACGCATTGACGCCTTGCAACGCGGCCGCCAGCATCCCGGCAAATAAGGCTACCCTGTAGACAAAATAATCGACCGCGAATGCCGCGCGGGGATCGCTGGAGGTTTGAAGCTCCCGCATGTCGTTGCTCACGCCCGATAATCCCTTTAGCCCGCAGTCGCGATAGACAAAATCCTGCACCTCGGCGGGCGACATGCCCTTTGCGGTCATGAGATAGAGAATGACGCCGGGATCGATCTGACCGGTCCGCGTTCCCATGGGAAGTCCATCGAGCGCGGTAAATCCCATCGTGCTCTCCACGCTCCGGCCTCCGTGAATAGCGCACATCGAGGCGCCACTGCCAAGATGAGCGACGATGACACGCGCCGCGGCGACTTCGGGCGCAACGTGCGGCAAGGTCTTCGCGATGTACTCGTAGGAGAGGCCATGGAACCCATAACGCCGTACGCCCTCGTCGTAGAGCCGGCGGGGTATGGCGTAATGATCCGCCACTTCGTCATGATCGCGATGAAATGCAGTGTCGAAGCATGCGACCTGAGGCAGCGAAGGAAATTTGGCAAGAAGCGAACGGATCGGCGTCAGATTGTGGGGTTGATGAAGCGGCGCAAGCGTCGCAAGCCGCTCCAGACGCGCAACTACGCCGTGGTCAATCACCACGGGTCGGTCGTAATCCGGACCGCCATGGACGACCCGATGTCCGACAGCGAGTGGGCTGAGCTGAAGTTCATCTCGCAACCATGCGCTTGCGACCAGCATTGCAGCTGGAACGTCTGGAATGCTCTCGATCGGATAGGCACGGTCGGCCAACGTATCGCCATTCGGTCCGGTGGCGCGCAAGCGTGGACGGCTTCCAATGCCGTCCATCTGGCCCTTGACTTCGCGTCGCAGCCGCCCGTCCCCGTCCAGCGCGAACACCTGGAACTTCACGCTTGAGGAGCCGGCGTTGACGACCAGGATCGTGTCCATAGCGGTCACGCTGCGGCTGTCTGCGCGCGACGCCTGCGCGCGTCAGCATAAAGAGTGGCAACCGCGCAGGACGCCATGCGGGCTCTCGGGGTATCCGATCGGGAAGTCAACACGATCGGAACGCGCGCCCCGAGGACGATGCCGGCCCCGTCAGCCTTGGCCATATAGGCAAGATTTTTCGCGAGCATGTTGCCGGCTTCAAGATCCGGCACCACCAATATCTGGGCCTGGCCCGCGACTTCCGATTTTATCCCCTTGATCCTTGCCGCTTCCTGGTCGATCGCATTGTCGAACGCAAGTGGCCCATCGAGCAGGCCCCCGATGATCTGCCCGCGATCCGCCATCTTGCACAGTGCGGCCGCCTCAATGGTGGAAGGTATCTTGGAGGTAACCGTCTCGACCGCCGAGAGGATCGCCACCCTGGGCAAGGTTCCAAAGCCTGCCTGCGTATAGAGATCAATTGCATTCTGCACAATGTCGCGCTTGCCATCGAGGTCCGGAAAGATGTTGATGGCGGCGTCAGTGATAAAGATCGTCTCGCGGTAAGTCGGGACATCCATCACGAATACATGACTGATGCGTCGCTCCGTGCGCAGCCCGCCGACCTTTGCCGTAACACTTCGCATGAGTTCATCGGTGTGCAGGCTGCCTTTCATCAGCATCTCGCCCCTGCCCGCGTGAATGAGTTCGACAGCCTTTGCCGCGGCAGCTTCGCTGTGGGGAGCATCTATCAGCTCGAAACCGCTGATATCGATGCCGTGCTTGAACGCAGCGGCCCTGATCTTCGCCGATGGGCCGACAAGTACCGGCTTGATGATGCCGGCTTCCGCGGCGTCGGCGACACCGCGCAGCGAGCTTTCGTCGCATGGATGCACGACGATGGTCGCGGCCGGGGGAAGCGCTTTCGCTGCGGCGATGAGACGATCATATTTCGCGCCAGGCCGGGCTTCGTCCGCTTTCATGGATGCAACGCTCATCTTCAACTCCCAATCACAACGCAAAGGCCTATGACGCCTTGGCCCGCGGTTTGCCGGCGAGGCCGAACAGCTGCGTCATCCGATCAAGCCGCCTGCCCGTCTCGCCGGAGAGCTCTCCGCTTGCGGAAAGCACGCCGCGGATGGCATCGAGGCCACCACGACGCTCGTCTTCGCTTGACGGCAGCAATTTCGGGATAGCCGCGAGGCTCGCCTCCGGCTCCAGCAACAGCATGAAGAATTGCTCGCGTACGATCGTCTTGAACTGCGCAAGTGTGAGCCGCGATCCGGAATAGCCCGAGCGAACTCGCCGCAATGCCTCGAGGCTGCGTTCATCGACCATTCCTCGAGACATTCCGACGTAGAGCAGACCGCGAATGACGCATTCCCTGAGACCGCCGCTACCGATCTGCGACTTCAGCTCGGCGATACGCGCCTCCAGACGATTGCGGTGCTCGGGCGACATCACCGGCTTGGGCGAGACTTCCGCGTCCGGCTTGATACCGACGGCGGCTTGTAACGCGGGTGATCCATAGATGCCGAGAAAGAGCGCTTCGCTGAGCGCCTCCTGGGTGTCGCGCCACTTGTCGAGTGCGTTGACGATGTTCTTCGAGACGGTCTCCTGGAAGCCGACGAACGGGTTGTCCTCTGCTGTCGCCTTGCGGTTTTCGCGAATATTATCGGCGGCCTCGGCCACGGCGTTCATGGCAGCGTTGTCGCTGCCGAACGCCTCGTACGGAACGCGGAGCGGATGCAACTTGCGCATCCACTCCGCGAGTTGGGGAGTAACCGCGGCGCGAACCCAGGGCTGTACGAAGTTGCGATAGTTGGCGAGATTGATCTCGGAGACGCGGGCGGCGGTGGCAAACCGCCGTTCGTCCTCTGCGGTGTTGCCGCCCATGGCCCGGATATCGTCGAGGCTGCGCTGCTCGCAACGCATGATCCACTTTCCGCCCGCGAGCTCCGGGTGGGCGGTATCGGCGGATTTGGCCTCGAAGGTCGCCTCGTAAAGCCCGGGCGGCAGCACGTCGATCAGGTCGATGTTGCTCGAGAATTCGCTGTGCTCCTTCTTGGCAACGCCCCCGGAGACGAAGATTCCGAGATGCCCGACGCTTTCGTGGACGGTGTAGACGATGGTCTGCCCATAGGCCCGGATCTCGTCGACATCGCGGTAGAGATCGAGGATCCAGCCGAGCGCCTGCTGCGGCGGTGTGATGTTGTCGCCCTTTGAACAGAACACGACGATCGGAGAAGAAATTTTCCGGAGGTCGACGACCTGGCCGTCGGACGTCTTGATGCGTCCGGCGGCGAGATTGTTGCCGACGAACAGCTCATCGACGATGAACTGGATCTCCTCGGCATTCAGGTTGACATGTCCACCCCACCAGCGCTCGAACTCGAGATAGCGATCCGCCTCGCTATCGACCTTCGAATAGACATTATACTGCTTGGTCCAGAGCGTATTCGAGGGATTCATGTTCTCGAAATTCTGGACGAGCCAGGCGCCATCGAACTTGCCGCCGCCGAGATCGCTGGTGAGCGCAGTCAACCAGCTTCCACCCAACAGGCCACCCGAGTAGCGCATCGGGTACTTGCCGTGGACGCCAGCCCAGTAGGACAACGGCGCGCCGGCGATGATGAGCGGCCCGAACAATTCCGGCCGCAGCGAAGCCAGGATCATGACGGCCCAGCCGGCCTGGCAATTGCCGATCACGCAGGGCTTGCCGTCGGCATCCGGATGCAGGGCGATGACCTTCTCGATGAAGACGGCTTCGGCTCGCGCGATATCCTCGATGGTCTGGCCGGGCATCGGATCAGGCAGAAAGCCGATGAAATAACAGGGATGACCGGCCTTCATGGCAACGCCGATTTCGCTGTCGGCCTTGAAGCCGCCGATACCTGGCCCGTGGCCCGCGCGAGGATCGACCACCACGAACGGGCGGCGCTTCAAATCAATGTCGACTCCTTTCGGAGGAGCGACGCGCACCAGCGCATAATTCACCGGCCGCTTCAGGTTTCTGCCGTCGATGATCAAGTCAACGGCGTAGTCGAGGACATGGGGCGCGGTTTCGGCCAGGTGCTCGCGGTATTGAACGCCCCGCTGGCGCATGACATCGAGGAAGAGAACGCTGCGTTGCCCGGTATCGACCAGATATTCGAGGGCGGATGCGAAAAGCCCGGGCAGCGCGCCGCCCGAAATCGCCGGCTTGTCAGTAGACATGCTCAAATCGCGTACTCCTTGCAGGCCCGTTATCAGGATTGCGCTGTGTCGGAGGCGACCCTTGATATAAGTCAAGGGAGGGCTTCTTCTTGGGGCGCCATTCCTGAAGATGGTATCGACGTCCCCGGTCCGTGCCTCGAAACCGTGCACAGGCAGAAGGCGACGGGACCGGGTGACGGAAGAACCCGATCTGCATGATTGCGAGAACCAGCACGGCGAAAGCTGGCATACCGGCGCTAGGCGCGCCGGCAAGTTTCAATCCGGCTCCAACCAGCAGCGATCCCGTCAATCCTGACGCGACAATCGACCTTACTGATGGCCCTCGAACCGTTGGCTTGATCCAGATCAAGCACCGGCTGCGGGTCCGCTGCTTTCTCCCAGGAACGGTTCCAGAGCGATCGTCATCCTGTTTCGATGCGAGACCCGTCGATCATGGCGAAGGCTGCCGACTATTCCGCCAAAGAGCGTCTTCGCGACGGGCGCACGATTGAAATACGCGCCCTTCGACCGGATGATCGGGAGGACATGCTCGCCGCGATCGGCCGCACCAGTCCTCAATCGCTCCGAACACGCTTTTTTGTGCCAAAGCGCGGCTTTTCCGAAACCGAACTCGCTTTCTTCATGAATATCGATTTCGACAATCATGTCGCGCTCGTCGCACAAATCGATGAAGATGGACGGCCGTCGATAGTCGGAGGCGGACGCTACATCGTTGTCGAGGCTGGCCGGGCCGAAATCGCCTTCGTCGTGGTCGACGCGTATCAGGGGCAGGGTATCGGATCGGTTCTCATGCGCCACCTGTCTTACCTGGCGCGCGACGCAGGATTGAAGGGGCTGATCGCGGAGGTCTTGCCCGAGAACACCGCGATGTTGAAAGTGTTCAGTAAATTCGGTTTCCGACCAGGACCAAACCGTGAGCCCGGGGTCATCCACCTGGCCAAACCGCTTTCTTGAGTTAGCAGCCTGCAGCCCGACACGCGCGAGGCCTGACCATTTCTTCTCGTCCACCAATTGTCAGCAAGCGACGGCATAGGGTGACGCGCGACTTGTCATTTCACGCTCCCCTGCCAAGGACGGCTTGCGCTCCTCGACTGACAAAGCTGACACGACGAGCATTCATGCATCCGGGCTGGCGCGTTTGAAGGCGTCCCACGCCGTCTGATTGGCCCGATCGAAGGCTGCACGCGATTCCGCAGGGCGGCACTCAAGGCGGTCCAGGATTCCGCCCCCGGCTTTCGTCAGTTTCTGAAAATTTGCTTCCGCCCCAGATGCGTCCAGCTTCATCTGCGCCACGGTGGCTTCCATCTTTGCCCGACGGTCGGCGGTCAATTCGGAGGAAACAGCCTGAATCCTCTCGGCTGCTTCGCGCCACGATTTCATTTGGGCGGCGGCGATCTCCTGGAAAGTTGTTTGCTGCTGCTTGAACTGGGAACCGAAGTCGTCGAGGTATTTCTTGATAGTGGACTGAAAGTGGTTCCAGTCAGATTCCATCTTCACCTTCACCTCGGCCCAGGCGGCCCAGAATTGCGGAATCGGCGAAAGATCGACTTCCTTTGGCCGTCGCCGCGAGCCGTTTATGGCTGGGGCTGGACCAGGCATAAGCCAAGATATAGTCTCGAAGATGGGCCAGTGGAGAGGCAGTGGTGCTACGCGAGTGGAGGCTCAATCTCAAGCTTAATCTGAAGCGCAGGCCTGGCGGCGCGCCTGTCTACCTTCAGATCGCTCACGGACTCGTCGCCGAGATACGGCGGGGGCGGTTGATCGCCGGTGAAGTCCTTCCGGGCTCTCGTGAGATGGCTGAAGAGCTTGGCGTCAACCGTAAAACCATCGTCGTCGCATACGACGAACTGATCGCTCAAGGTTGGCTGACGTCCCGTGGCACCAAGGGCACCTTCGTCTCTGCGAAACTTCCGGAGCCGAAAGGCAGGCCAACACGATCGGCGCTCGATGGGCCGCGCTCACGGGGCGACGGCCCTCAATTCAGCCGGCTTGCGCCGGCGATGGACATTCCGGTTCTTTTCCCCCGACCGGGCCTGCTTTCGCTCGACGATGGAACGCCGGACACGCGGCTTTTTCCCGCCGAAAGTTTTGCGCGCGCCTACAGGAGCGCAATGACGATCGGGGGCAAGGTTGGAAAGCTTGGTTACGGCGATCCCCGCGGCAGTCCGAATCTGAGGAGCGCAATCTCGCGAATGCTGAATGTCGACCGCGGCCTTGCGACGACGCCGGACTGCGTCTGCCTGACGCGAGGAAGCCAGATGGCCATCTATCTGGTGTCGAGGATCATGATTCGAAACGGCGATGGCGTCGTCGTCGACGATCTGACCTATCCGCCTGCCCGCGAGGCGTTTCGCGCGGCCGGCGCCAATATTCTCAGGGTGCATGTCGACGACGACGGCACCGACATGGATAGCCTCGAGAAGACCTGTCGACGCCACCGTGTCCGCCTGGTCTACCTGACGCCTCATCACCATTTCCCGACCACCGTGCTTCTGAACCCGGACAGGCGACTGCGGCTGCTCGGATTGGCTTCACAGTTCGGCTTCACCATCGTCGAGGACGACTACGACCACGAATTTCATTTCCAGCACCAGCCTCTCCTGCCGTTGGCGTCATTCGATCCTTCGGTCCTCTACATCGGATCGATGTCGAAGCTTCTCTCTCCCAGCCTCCGGCTTGGATACATTTCCGCGCCCGAAAAATTCATCGAACGAGCCGCGCAGGAAATCTGCCTCATCGATCGGCAAGGCGATCCGGTCACGGAAGACGCGGTCGCTGAACTTGTAGAGTCGGGTGAAGTAAGGCGGCATGCCAACAGGGTGCTCAAGATCTACGCGGCGCGCAGGGAGAAACTCGCGGTGATGTTGCGTGCCGAGCTCGGCGATGCCCTCGATTTCCGCCTTCCGGATGGCGGACTTGCGTTTTGGCTCACGTTCGACAGCCTGGCGCATCTGGATCGGCTCGAGCAGAACGCGCCCAAGCATGCACTACAATTTTTACCCAGCCGCAGCTTTGCCGGGAAGGAAGATGGCCGCCGAGGAATTCGAGTTGGCTTTGCCGGCCTTGATGACGCCGGCATCCGCGACGCGGTGAGACGGATGAAGGCGGCGATCGGCCTCTAGACACGGCACCAGGCCTGGCCGTCCGAAAAAGTGCACTGGCCCATATGTGATCGGAAAACTGGATCACGGCTCCATTTCGCCTCCCGGCTTACTGATCGGGAATGGTTCGAGGTCGGAGCATGAGGACTATCAAAGCGACGCTTTCGTCGGGAAGGACGTTCGAAGCCAGATCGGACGAGACGATTCTCGCGGCCGCCACGCGGGCTGGCATTTGGTTGCCTAGCGCATGCTGCGCAGGATCATGCGGGAGTTGCAAAGCCAGGATCGTCACGGGCGAGTTCATCCACAACGGGTCCGTCGGCGGTCTGGGCCGCGCTCATGATCCTCTTTCGGCCTTGCTATGCACAGCCAGCGCGCTCACCGACATTACGATCGACGTGCTCGAACTTTCCGAACCGCCCGCAAGCGAAAAGCCACCGGTGCTGGCGCGCGCCGTGGCTTTGAAGCGCGAAAACGAAAGCGTCATCCGCGTTACGCTGCGGTTTCCGCCGTTTGACAAACCCGCCTTCAGGCCCGGCCAGTTCGTTGGCATTCGTCATTCCGACGGAATGGACCGATCATTCTCCATTGCCAATGCTCCACGCGATGACGGAACGATCGAATTGCACATCGGACGTGTGGCGGGTGGCTCGTTCACGGGGCACGTTTTCGAGGAATTGAAGATAAACGACGTTCTCCAAGTGAGCGGGCCTTACGGAAACTTCACCTATTCATCGCAGGACCGGCCTTCGATCTTCATAGCCGGCGGCACCGGCATCGCACCGGTACGCGCTATTCTCGAAGCGCTCACAAGAGAAAATTTTCGATCCCCGGCCCGTGTCTATTGGGGCAGCAGGATGCGGAGCGGCTTTTATATCGACCGCGAACTTAAAGATCTTTGCGCCGGCGGCACCGGTATCGAATATGTGCCGGTGCTCTCGGATACGGACGACATCTGGAAGGGACGCACAGGGCTGGTCCACCAAGCGGTGCTTCAGGACTTCACCGACCTGTCGGATTTCGACGTCTACGCATGCGGAAGTCCGGCGATGGTAGACGCAACTCACAAAGCCCTGAGCGCGCGCGGCGCCCGGCCCGATCGCTTTTTCGCGGACAGCTTCCATCACTCGGGGCCAACCGCGTGCCAACCTAATCAATCCAGGAAAGGTCTGCTTCATGATCAAGATCAAGGATCTGTTTGTCTATCCCATCAAATCCTGCAAGGGCATCAGAGTAAGTGAGATTGAGCTGTCCCCAACCGGATTTCTCGGCGACAGGAACTGGATGGTCGTCGACGAAGCTGGGGTGTTTGTCACCCAGCGCGAGCATCCAAAGCTTGCCCTCGTAGAACCGGCACTCACCGAAAACAGCCTGGCTCTGAACGCACCCGGCATGACCGAACTCGTCGTTTCGCGCAAGGCGCAGACGATGCAGAGTTGCGAAGTCGAACTGTTCGGAGAGAAGATGCCATCGCTTTTTGTCGGCGATGAGCCATCGAAATGGTTCGGTGAATATCTCGGAGGAAACTTCCAGTTCGTTTCCTGCGACCCGGGCTTCCTCAGGAAGGGTGGCGTTCAGTATCCGTCGAGGGACGAGGCTCCGACCAGCTTCGTCGACAACTACGGGATCCTGGTGATCTCGGAGGCTTCGCGGAGCGACCTGAATACCCGGCTCGTCTCCGGCGTGCCGATGAACCGCTTCAGGCCAAACATTGTCGTCGAGGGCGTCGATGCCTACGGGGAAGATTATTTCGGGAGTGCGAGCGTCGGCGACGTCTCACTCCGCTTCGTCGACGTTTGCTATCGTTGCAACATGACCACGATCGACCAGGAAAAGGCGGAGTTCGGCCAGGAGCCGCTCCAAACACTTGGTCGCTACAGGAATTCGAAAGTCGGCGTCCGCTTTGGCAGCTACGCAGCGGTGGCTGGCGGCGTTGGGAAAAGGTTGACGGCAGGAAGTCCGCTGGAGATTGCGTTGAACTTCTGAGTTGTCGGCATGAAACTGGCGGGCGCGCTGCATCCACTGTTGCGCGAGCGGAGAAGGCCGGTCATCTGGACCGTCTTTTCGCCGTTCTCGGCCGGTGACTGGACCAGCGGGGACGGGAAAACTGGAGGCCGATCCTGTGCGAGGCGCGTGATGCAATCCTGGAAAACCTCAGACGAGGACGCTTGGGGGCACCACTGGACCAATTCTCTCGCGCAGGAAGGGACGACATCGATGTACGACGCAACTCTGAGAAAGAACTGTCTAGGCTTCGTGGAACTGCTGGCGCAAGGCATCGCGCTCATATCGCCAACCATGACCGCGGCTCTCATCATCCCCGTCATGTACGGGAACACGGGTGATTGGAGTTGGCTTTCATATGCACTCGGCACGGTCATGCTCGTGTTCGTTGCATTCAATCTCAACCAATTCGCCCGCCGCTCTACCACGGCAGGCTCCATGTACCTGTACATTTGCAGGGGGCTGGGCATCACAGCCGGCGCCATCGGCGGCTGGTCGCTGATCTGGGCGTATCTCGGAATATCCATGGCGGGCGTCACAGGCTTCTCGATCTTCGGCGACAAGCTGCTCGAGATGGCCGGGATTCACGTGCCTTTCGCCCTGCTGTTCGGCGCCTGTGTCGGGGCCGCCTGGTTCTGCGCCTGGAAGAATGTTCAGTTGTCGGCGATGCTGATGCTGTTCCTGGAAGGTGCATCGATGCTGCTGATCATGATCCTCTGCTTGGTCACTCTCGCCCAGCACGGTTTCAAGATTGATCACGCCCAGTTCGAAACGTCGTCGCTGCCGTTGTCGGGCCTCGGTCTCGGCGTCGTCGTCGCAATCTTCAGTCTCGTCGGCTTTGAATGTTGCACGGCCTTCGGGGAAGAAGCGAGGGATCCTCTCGTCACTATTCCAAAGGCGGTTATATGGAGTCTCGCGATTTCGGGCGGCTTCTTCGTCTTCGTGTCCTACGTCATGGTCATGGCGACGCATGGCTCCGATCCCGCGCTCGACAAGATGGACGCGCCGCTCAACTCCATGGCGTCTCTTGCCCACCTTTCGGTACTGAAAGCACCTCTGTCGTTCGGGGCGATGGTCAGTTTTTTCGCGCTCTGTCTCTCCTGCGTCAACGCGGGAAGCCGGGTGCTGTTCGCCATGGGCCGGCACGGACTCTTCCATGCGTCGACGGCGGATTCTCACGAGAGCAACGCCACGCCACACGTCGCCGTAACGATCCTCGCAGCGATCGCGTTCATCATTCCGACGGTTGGCGTAGCGATTGCCGGGCTCGAGCCGCTTGATCTGTTCAACACGTTGGAACGCTTGCCGCGTTTGGCTTCATCGTTCCCTACATCATGATCACGATAGCGGCGCCGGTCTATCTGAAGAAGATTGGGGAGCTTCGCAATGTTGACGTTTCGGTCTGCGGACTGGCGTTGGTGCTCCTGATGATTCCGACCGTCGGAAGCGTCTATCCGATCCCCGACGCACCGGTGCTCTATTTCCCTTATCTTTTCCTGGTTTACCTCGCGAGCGGCGCAGCCTGGATCTTCTACGTGCGATTCCGCAAACCTTCGGTTGCGACAACGATCAGGGAGGAACTCAGCCTTCTCCCCCTCGCGCAGCGGGTCGGATGACCGCAGCCATGATGCCGGAGGACCGATTCTCCGGCATCGCTTTCGCAAAATTCGGCTCGTTCGCCGAGGTCGTTCACGGGCCGGACCGCGCGCCGTGTCGTTCGTCGAAAACAGCTGCGGGCGGGAACCGCCGAGCGAAGCCGGGGGTGTTATTGTGCGAGGTAGTCGACGAACACACGCCGGCTGGATTTGATTGGAGCCTCGGCAGCACCTCACCTGGGGTGCGAGGCCCAACTGATCATGGACGCACTGCTGCGTGAATGCTTGAAAAGTCGGCCCCTGATACGGTGAACCCGGGCACGGCACTCGCCCAGCCCTGGTCAACGCAGAGCCTGACCGCACCGAACTTTATCGCCCCCTCCCGGGAGCAGACACGCCCGTCCCGGCTATGATACCGGGACGGTGAGTGAGTTATAATGAAAGTGGTTGCGGGGATAGGATTTGAACCTATGACCTTCAGG
>Ga0210410_10001512_pt1 | contig 21781 bp, 11 predicted proteins | sample IncBWC4MmetaG_FD_161058 | JGI IMG/M metagenome (GOLD analysis project Ga0210410, IMG submission 161058) | Forest soil microbial communities from Barre Woods Harvard Forest LTER site, Petersham, Massachusetts, United States - Inc-BW-C-4-M | ecosystem: Environmental > Terrestrial > Soil >... | reverse complement strand
GATTACCTTCCGAGAAAAGATATCCAAGACCACCGCAAGATATACGAATTCGTGAGCCAGACGGATATAGGTTATGTCAGCAGCCCAGAGTTGGTTTGGCCCCGACAATGCCAAACGGCGAGGAAGATTAAGGTAGATTCGTGCGACGCCAACCGAATGGTAAGGCGGCCGGTGCCAGTTTCGATATGCTGCGAGCAGGTTGTCCTCCGACATGATCCGAGCAACGCGTTTGTGATTGGCCAGCATTCCCCTGGCCCGCAGTTCCGCCGTCACTCTCCTGTACCCATAACGCCAACGGTGCTCGATGAGAAGATTCTGGACAGCGGAGTGCAGGGCCGTATTCTCCTCGGCCCACCACCCGTCGCGCAGATAGCGATAAAACCCCGCTCGGTTTACCTCCGCCAAGCAGCACATTCGCTCGACACTCAGGGGGCCTTGCAACGGCATCCTTTTTCTTATTTCTTCGTAGATGCCTTCTCGCCAGGATCGCATGGCTGGCGACGTCGAGCCCTTACTCTTTGCAAGGCATGTCTGAAAAAATCCACTTCGATGGTCTTGTTCGCAAGCAGTCGTTTGAGCTTGAGAATCTGCTTTCGCAACATCACTTCGCGAACTCGGTTAGGAGGCGGATTCGTCTCGTCGACGCGATCGCGCCAATTGTAGAGGACTCTACGCGCTATGCCGAGCTCACGTGCGAGTGCAACAACATTCCCGCACGCATTCATCCGCTCGACAGCCTGCTGTTGAAATTCTTTGCTGTACCGCTGCCCCTTCTTTTGCTCCACTTTGCGACTCCCTTCTTGCAAAGTGTGCATCACAACTTTGTCTCACTCTAGGGGTTCACTCCACGCCACCTCTGCCGTGTCAAAGAGACAGCGGTTCTCAATGGTCATGAGCTGCTCGGATCGTCCGCTGTGTACGTTCCTCTATATTTATGTTGATAAGCAAGACGTAGAGGTAAAGAACAGTGCCCTCGTTTTCACCTTTTTCGGGAGGAGCGAACATTAACTCTGTGTCCGGGCATTGTTCTTCGGGTTTAGCCAAGCACGGAACAGTACTCTCTGTATTCCAAGTGAAAAATTCTGATCCCTTCTTCCCAGCAAAATCCGCTGGCCCGCCAAGTTCTTTCACGAATTGTTGGTAAAGCTCGTCGTGCTCGCTGGCGGGGTAGTGAAAGCGCAAGGAAGAGAATCGACCATGGACGAAATCCATCTGGTCAATCGAGTGAGCTCCTGACGATGTAGTGCATTCGTTAACGAGGTCATCAGCTTTGTATTTGCAGGCGAGCGGCGAATAGCCAAGTTGTCGAAGCCTGGCTTCAACTCCTGGGCGCGGTTCCCCTCCGTATAAACCCAGGAAAGTGATCCCCTGCGCCACTTTCGGCTTCGGCCGGTTCTTATCCTTTTTCACCATGCCTTCGCTGTAGTACGCATTGTCCGTAAATTCGATGGTCGCGTATTTGCCCCTGCGGTATTCGGTCAAGGCAATCTTTTCAGCAGGGCAGTCGTCCTTTTCTTGATCTAGATAGCACACGACAGTTTGCGGCGTGCTCCAAGTAATGTCTTGCACACCGTTCTTGGCAAGATAATCGCCGAAGACACCGCCCCCAGTCGGTTCGGGGGTGCCGTTCTTGTGATTGCTATCAGCCAATTCCTTTTGCAGGGCGGCGAAGAAATCACCAGATTCTGAACCCGTTTTGGAATACATAAAGTGGAAGAGTCTACCGTCAGGTGAAAATCCCAACGCTTTTATACCAAATTCGGCGGTACCATCCATCTCGCAGAAAACCGCATCTCCCTTGGGTTCCTCACACTTCAGCGACGCGTTCCCGTCTAACTTCTTGAGGGCAGCCTCTACCTCTGCTCTGGTCATCCCGGCTCGAAGCCCTCTAAATTCCAAATGCGGAAGCACAGTGACGTCAGACTGCATCGTCCCGTCAGGCTGTTCAACACGGCCTATCTTCTTCGTACCGTTGGGAAGCCAAGTCACTTCGTAGTTCTTCACCCCATTAGGGTACTCAACACGTGCTGCTTTCTCGGTGCCATCCGGGAATCCAACCACATCAAACTTCTTTTCCCCGTCGGCAAACTCAACACGCGCTACCTTTTCGGTGCCATTTGGAAGCCGAGTATCGTCAAACTCCACTAGTCCGCTGACAAACTCAATACGCTTGGTAGTTGTGGTGCCGTCCTTCAGCTTCAGATGACCAAACAACTTCGTGCCATCGGGCAATACCTCGTCCTTGGCTCGATTGCACCCCGCTGACAGCCCTATCGCAAACGCAAGCGATGCGGCGATGACGGTTCTCTTCATAACCCTTCTCTCCGCACTTCCAATGGGATACACATCTCACATCCACGATCCGTCAGATGTGGGTTAATCGGCTGTAGAAACCGGCACAAAGCCCCTCTTGGTTACGTCGGCTTTGTACATCACATGAACGTCCGCCCGGCTTCCACTCGGCTTTGGAACCATGACAAGAATTCCGATTCTCGAAAAGCCTGCTTCGCACACCATCTTCTGGAACTTAGGCGTGAACGTGTCCCGGCGGTACTCGTTTGCCCACTTTTGCCCAACGGCCTGTGCTTTAGGACTCCACGAAGGAGACGCCGTCATAATTGTCAAATATTCGTGGCTATGCCCAACCACTCGCAACGCAAGATTATCGCTGTCCTCTTCCGACTCTTTGTCTTTGAGCATTTCCGCGAACTCAATTCGAGTTTGTTCCTGTGATTCCGTACTCACAGCAAAGCAACTGTCAGCTACTGGTCGCGGTGCCTGAGCGGATTCTGTCGGGGACGACGGCTGCTGACTCGTAGCCTTATCAGCCGCCTCCACCTGTCGTTGACCGCACCCAGATGAGAACCCGACCGCGAGTAAAAGAAGTACAGCGGGGCTGATTTCCTTCATGACGCTTCTCCTCATCGTGAATTACACCGCCAAACAGACCAAATCTATTGATGCAACACTATCAGGCGCTTTAGCATCTTTATGAATTCCTCATGGTTTGAAACCCCCATGAGGTTATGATCCATTGAAGATTGCCCGGTGCTTGCCTGAAAGCAATTTTGCGCGGTCCCTTCAGAAGAAGGTTTGCACACTAATCCGACTCCGGAATCGTCACTCACAATCAGCTCGTCCAGGTCTTTGAGATTCACTCTGACCGCCAGGTAGCCCGCTGGCCTGCCGTATTGCAGCAAATCTTGTGTTTCGACAAGTTCGTTGCCCTCAACGGTGATCCTCCGGTGGACGAGTGTGATTCCTTGCCTCATGTTTACAGTCCTCGCGACATGCGTTTCTATAAATGCCACCGCCTCTTCTTCGGTCGGATCGCGTTCGATTGCCGTAGCGGACCCGCCCTGCTGAAGCGCCAGCAACCGTCTGAAATAGCTCGCGACCTCGTTCACGTCCTTGCGGGAAAAGTTACTGAGAATGAATCGGTTGCCCGAGAAGTTTTTTGGGCCCTCGTTACTCGAAGTCTCGATTGAAGACTCACATTTGTTCCCGCTTTTGCAGTCAATGTGAATTTCGTCAGTTGCCCCCTCAAAATCGTTATCCACAACCTTCAGAGTGTCTGCATTCAGATCACTGATGGCAACTGTCGTGGTTTCATGAGAGTTCTTCACGGACCCGTTCGCATAGTCCTCCTCGAAGTCTTGATTCATTACCAACTTGTTTCCAACGATGGAGAGGGCGCCGTTGCGGCTGCATATCGTCCACGTGCTGCCGTTGCGAAGCACGCAATCACTTGCCACAATGCTACGATTTATAAACGCCAGTGCTTGGCTCGCTTCGGTGGGCAGAGCATCGGACGGGTTCACATTGCCAGCGGCAGAAACAGGAGCCGCGGCCTGCACCACGCTCGGCGAAGTGTTCGTAGCGTTCTCCCCGGTATTCTTCGAGCAACCCGAAATCGTGCCGACGATTCCCATGAAAGCCAAAAGTGCGAGCCTCTTCATAACTGTTCCTCACAGAAGTTTGACGATCGCCGAAGGTTCCCTATCTGTAAGTGTGGGTTTCGCTCGCGCGGTTTTGAATAGCCCAAAAGTACAGGTGTGCCTAGTTCGATAAATAATCTGCACCAACCGGTCTGTTGTGCAGTCCTTTCCAATACCCCTTTGGAAACCAAATCCCCAAAGTACTATCGCCCACCTACCCATTCGCCACGGACCATAGTGACAAGTCGGCCCCTAGCAGGTGCTTTCCAAGACGTAGCCTTAGCTGGAGAAGATTATGAACGCGAGAACCATTGGGTTGGCGACTGCCGCAATACTGTTTGCTTCCACTGTGGGATTCGGGACTCTTTTACCGCCCTTGCAAGCGCAGACGGCAAGCACTGGGAATCCTCAAGCCGCCACATCGCCTTCCAGCAAGACTGCTAAAGAAGAGCCATCTGGCTCCATCGGTGTGGTATTTCCGCCATCGACGGCGGCCAGCGGTGTGGGCGAACTCGTCGCCAAGAGTGTGGTAGATGACGGGCCAGCCGCCATCGCGGGGATCAAACCAGGAGACGAAATCCTATCCCTTGATAGCAACCCCATTAGCAGCGTTGCTCAGCTCACCGATTTCCTCTCAAAACATCCAGTCGGTTCATCCGTAAAAGTCGAATACCTGCGAGCCGGAAAGCGTTTTCAATGCGTTGTAGTTGTGGTCGAGCGCAAACCGCTCTATCGCAACTGGTACGCCAAGCGCGCCGAGCGCGCCGACACAGAGGGTGAGTACAGCCTTGGAATGACCTACTACCTCGGGTACGGATCGCCAAAAGATTACAAACAAGCCGCCCTATGGCTCGCGAAAGCTGCTGAGCAGGGTTATGCCCCCGCTCAATATGTCCTCGCGAGTTTGTATTACCAAGGCTACGGTGTCGAACAGGACGACGCCGTGGCGATGCAGTGGTTTCAGAAGTCTGCTGAACAGGGATTTGCGCAAGCCCAGTTTTTCATTGGCATCATGTACGAGAATGGCCGGGCAGGCGCTACAAACCTTGGGGAAGCGATGGCGTGGTACCAGAAAGCCGCGCAGCAAGGCTTCGCTCCTGCTCAGCTTTTCATCGGGAACTTATACGCTCAAGGTCGCGGTGTTCAGAAGGATTTGCAGCAAGCTCGATTCTGGTATTCGAAAGCCATGCAGGCGGGTAACCCTGATGCCAAGAATGCTCTAGCGGCGCTGGATGCCGCCGAAGGCTCTGGGAAGGCTGTGGCTGCAGAGAGGGTGCCAGCGCAGCAATTCGCAGCCAAGATGCAAAATGCGGGAGTGCAAGGAACCGTATCGAGTGGAGCTCCTTCGTTTGAACAAGGTCGTTTGACCAAAGAACAGGTTAAGACCATCCTCGCGGACGCGCATGCCGAGCAGACAAACACGGCTCTTTCCCCGGATTTGGTTCTCGACAGTCGCAGCCTGGCGGCGGCACTGACCACCTTCCAGAAGAACTTCGGCGGAGCGAGTGGCTTTCTGCGCAATCCTCAGCTGAAACAGCCCCCCGTCAGCCACACCATTTCTGATCTTCAGAAAAGACTCGGGAAGGATATGACCGCCAAAGAACCTGCCGATGTCGGGGCAATGGCCGAGGCAGCAGCGAATTGTGTCGATTACCTGTCGAGCCCCGGCCTCGTAAGCTACATGGAGCCGGATGTCGCGAGACTGACACGTCAGAGCGCTGACAACGCCCTCCAGAAGATGAACGATGTATCCACCAGCATCACGGGTGCGGATTTGCGCTCCCTATTTGGAAAAACAAAGGAGCATCTCGGCGAAGCAGCAGAGCTCGAAGCAAACCGGTCGCAAATCCCTGCGGAGGCCGCAATAATTCAGGGAATCGAGAACGCCTTGGACCAAAGCAACTCCGGGGATGCCATTGATGGCTGGAAGCGGCTATCGGGCGGCCAATACCCCACATTTTCCTTTACCAAAAAATACATCGACTCCAATGTTGCACTTATGTCGGATGTCGCCTTATTCGATAGCTGCCGCTCCAAGCTAACCGGCGTTACTGCGCCCGATATTCAACTGGTTCACGTCCGGCAGCTGTTGATTGTCTACGATTGCGAAGACGCTGCTAAAGAAAAGCCCAATACGCAGGCTTTTCTCAAAAACGTTGAATCGGAAATGCAGCAGAAAGTCACGAAGGATTTTGGCACAGTTCCCTCTAGAAATGATCTTGCGACTTGGATACAAGTCAACCAGAGGGTTTCGGCTTACAATGCAAATTCGTCACCGAAGCAAATGCTTGTCGCAATTCAGGAAACGCAAGCACTCCAGAAAACTTATGCAGCCCTGCCGACTACTTCCACTTTGATTTCTTCAAGACTTGCCCAACAGGTGGATGGACTTGAAAAACTGATTGCCTCCAGGCGTCCATGTTCGGTTGGCGCGTACCAGGCGCCGGCGGCGCTTGCCAAAACGAAAGATGGGCTTTCCGCACAACTAGGGAAGCTTCGCCAGGAAGCGCCCAGCCTGACTCAGGTTCTTCATGATTGCGAGGTGCTCTCGCTTGATGATCCGTTAGCGCGAGCGGTGATTACTCTTTTACAGCCTGCGACTCAAGAAAAAATCAGGCGGGATGCTGAACAGCTTCAGGCAGGGAACAAAACGTTGCAGGCGATAAATTCAGCTATAGCTAACGTCGAGGGAGAGCTTCAAAAGCTGGATCAAGAAGCAAGGGAGGCGGAAGCTCGCAGGCAAGCACGTGCTGACGCCCTTCAAGAGGCCCAGGAACGCCGCGAAGCCGAAAGGGAAGAGGCTCTGCAAGCCGTACTGGCCGCCAGTAGAGCAAAATGTTGCGGTCTGGTGAAGGTAATCGGCGCGGATCGAATAACCAATAATAATTCACTGTTTAACGTCGTCACCTTGATAGCCAACGTGAGCGGAAAGAACTATAAAATGTCCGCACTCTGTCCCATCGGTGTTAGAGACTGTAGGCCACTTGTAGAGAACAACATCTACATGTTCGAGGTGCTCCCCAAGGGCAATCCTGACGGCTATAACCTCGACAACGATATGGGCAGCATTCGCATTTTCAGTGTCGATGGCAGCGGGCAAAGGCACGGAGCAACCGTCTACGCCGTAGCGACTGTCAATTGAAATCAGTTTATACCTGCCCTCAGGAAAAGTTTCTCGACGCCGTGGGATTCGAATCGGAGAGCCTTCAGTAGAGCCTGTGGGTGGGATTGTGGGTAGGAGTTTTCGGTGTCACGTCCGATAACTCCTTAAAAAGAATGGCGGGGACGGCGAGACTCGAACTCGCGACCTCTGTTGTGTATCGCGATGTGTATCGCGGTGCCCAGCACGAACGGCCTTAGCTCATTGCTCAATACCGAATTCGCGCATCTTCTCATACAACAGCCTTCGGTGAATGCCGAGCAGTTCGGCGGCTTTGCTTTTGTTCCCCTGGGCTTGTCGGAGAGCACGCTCAACCAGTGACTTCTCAAGCTCGGAGAGGTTGGCCTGCCAGCCGATCTCAAGAGGCACCTGGTCAGTCCAACGAACACTTCTGTCCGATGGCGCACGTAGCTGGATTTCATCCTTAGTCACGATTCCTTCGCGCGTCAGCGCCAGCGCCCGCTCGATCGTGTCTCCATCACCTAGCCTAATGAGTCTGAAAAAAGGTCCGAGCATTCGGCAGAGAACCGAAAGGTGCCAAGCCCTTGCCGGTCTAAGGCCCAACCCGTGGCAACGGTTTCCAAGACCGTTGTACCCGATTGCGGGCCTAGAGCCGCTGCTCACGAGGCAGGCGCGCCCCTCTAGTTGTAGAAATGCTGATTAGCACTGAGTCCACGACTGAAGCTCATCGAGCTTCTGACGTAAACGATTAAGAGCTTGCTCCCTCAAGCTTTCCGGAACACTGCAGCTTCCCCGTTTTCAGTTGCAAACAAACACGATCAGGGGTCGCGGAACCCACAAGCGTAGCTGGGTGACCTCCTCGTTGGAATCTAGACACAACCTAGAACTTCGAATCGCGTGAAAGAACCCATCCTGTACCTAATCGCGATCGAAAACGAATGTGATAAATCCTCCGCTCCTTCTAACAAGAACAATCAAAAGGAGAACCATCGCGCTCTGACTCGAGATAAGACAGAGAGCAAATGGTTTTGTACTAGGCGCTCAATAGACTTTTGCATTTTGTAAGTCGCTGATTCTAAAAGATTGGTCGGGGCGAAAGGATTTGAACCTTCGACCTCCTGGTCCCGAACCAGGCGCGCTAGCCAGGCTGCGCTACGCCCCGACACTGAGGCATTCGCGGGCAAGAAACACCCGCCGAGACTCCAAGAATAGCACAGGATAGGAGGGCGGGCCAGCGAACGGTTTCAGCCAACGCAGCGGAGTTTCATGCCCGGAAACACGCCAATTCCTGCGTCTGACAGCGAATCCGCCGGAGAGGGCGTCCTCTCCGGCGGGCAAGAGTGACATTGCGAACGCGATTAGAACGAGTAGCGCAGGGCGAATTCCATGACCCGCGGCCCGTTCAGGGTATGCGTGTAATTCCCGAAGCTGCCGGAGATGTCAATTTCCGGCAGAGCGCTGAAGACGTCGAATCGCACAGAGTTCGTCAGGTTGAAAGCCTCCGCCGAGAACGTTAGGCTCTGCCGCTCGGTGAAGTTCCACGTTTTCCTCACGGCGGTGTCCACGGTGAAGTAGCCAGGTCCGCGCAGCACGTTGCGGCTGCCCACTTGGCCCGGGAACGGATAATCGAAGGACGCCAGCGCGGACGTAACGTTCTGAAACATATTGATGTTCCCGGTGGCGTTGGTAAACGCGCCGGTTGTCGGCTTCGGTCCCACCAGGTTGGCATAGCCATTCAGGTCCCAGTTCGTCGGGAACTGGAAGCCGTTCTGCACTCCGAACGGCAATCCGGTGGTCCACTTATACAACCCAGACCAGCTCCATCCTCCGAGCGCAGCATCCAAGGCGCGATTCCAGCCGGCACCCCAGCGCTGTTTGCGCCCAAACGGCAAGTCATACACCCAGTTGGCGTTGATTTGGTGGGTCATGTCGAAATCGGAAACCGATCGGAACAGCCCGGGGCTGAACGGATTGTAAATCGCGGTGAGCCCAAAGAAGCTGCCCTGGAAAGTGGAGACACGTTCGGCCGCTGAGCCCATATCAATGGACTTGGAGAACGTATAGTTGAAGTCAAAGGTCAATCCGCGCGTTGCGCGCTTGCGCACCATTACTTGCATTGCATTGTAATTTGCGCGGCCTGACGTCGTCCAAGCGTTCAGCGAAGCATACTGTGCCTGGTAGAAGGCGAACGGCCCAAACCCCGACGCTGCCTGGCTGTTCTTGGGGAAATAAAATCCCACGCAATCCGGATTGCCCGTGGTGCCGCAGTTCGGAGCATTTCTGGCGTCCGGGATACCGCTGGTATCCAAGACCGACAGCGGCGTGGTTTCGTTGAGGTTCCCTCCGCAAAACAAGTCATAGGCCGCGACAACCGGATTGGTGGTGGGCACCAAATTTGGGTTTCCCGCAGAGTTTATTCCCGTGCAGAATTGAGCCTGGTACGCGCCGCCCGCCTGCAGCGGCTGGAGCATGTCCGTCCAATATTGCTGCACGTTTGCGGGCAACGACGCTGGGTTAAACGCCTGCGTGCTTGTACCTCCGCGATACACTTTCGCCAGTGCCGTCACCGCCTGGAAGTAACACAGTCCGGATTTCGGATCGCACAGATTCACCGGCTGCGCCAGATCCTTTTCCTGCAGCAAGCGCCGGCTGATGCGGCCCACGTAGGCTACTTCCAGTGTGAAGCCGTTCCTCAACTCTCGCGTCACGGAAAGGTCCAGCGCATAGGAATACGGGGTCTTCATTTTGTCGTCCAGGCTCCAGTAAATCCCGAACGCGTCGGGCGGCGTCTGCGGAAAGCCGGGAGTTGCCGGGGCGGGGAAAATCATGGATTGCAAATTGGAAAAATCGTGCAAACCGGTGTAGCGCGGGCCGGTGTCAAGGTTCACGAAGCCCGGAGGCTGGGTGGTGTTGCTGACGAACCCAAAGGAGCCGTTCTGATCATAAATGTCCACGGTGCCCTGCCCGAAGTGATCGTAGTACATGCCGGCGCCCATGCGTATGGAACTCTTCCCCGGCCCGCCAAAGAGAGCGCCGAGCAAGCCCGTGGTCTGACCGGGCGAATAGGCAAGGGACAGTCGCGGAGCAAAATTCTTGTAGTCCCAACTCCAAAATCCTGGTTTGCCGTTCGCGGGCCCCGAAAGGACCATGCTGAAGTCCGGAGAATAGGAAATTCCCTGGGTCATGTCCGTCATTCGGGTCTTGAAGAAATTGTCGAGGCTGATGCTCGGCGACACCTGGTTGCCGCCGCGCTCATACGGAGGCTGCAGCAAAGAGTAGCGCACGCCATAGGTGAAGGTTAGGTTGCTCTTGGCATGCCAGGAATCCTGCACGTAGAACTCGGTCTCGTTGTCCCTGAAGTTGCGCGCAACGAATGCGCCTGGATTGCTCGGCGAAGCGATCAATTGCCCGGCCTTATTCTGCACGTATACTGTGTCAATTTCATTGATAACCCCGGCGAGCGCCATCATCGGAAAATCGTAGGAATTGCTGAAGTTGGAGTCCACAGCGGGAAATTTAAATGCCGCCGGATCGAACGATTGCCCGGTATTGGCAATCCCCGTGGGAATCAGAAACGCCGCATTGGTGGTAGCTAGTGTGAACGAGTTGGCATTTGAATTGCGCTCGTTGGTTATCATGCGGTAGTTGCCACCGAACGAGATGGTGTGTCTCCCGCGCGACCAGCTGAAATCATCCGTGAAGTTATGCACCGGAACGATCTTGCTGGTGGTCCGGTTATCGGCAACCGGCGTGTCCAATCCGCGGAGACGGACAAAGTTCTGCAGGGAGGCGCCATTTTCACCTATCCCCTGGCGGATGAAACCATAATGGAAGTTGTTCACCTTGGTCGGGCTGATCACCCACGTATACCCGGAAACAATTCCTTTGGAGTTGTTCGTCTCGACCACAGAGGCCGGTTGCCCTGGAAACTGCTCCGCTCCGGAATTCGTGCCCAACTGGTTGCCTGGAACGCTGGTTGGCACTCCGTGATCGTTTTGCAGCCCGAGCCGCACGAACAGCCGCTGGCTGCCGCTGCTGGTCACATTGTAGTCAAATTTGGCGACATAAGTGTCCAACTTGCTCGGCGTGGGCGCCGAAAAGGTGTAACCCCGATAATTAAATCCGTCTCCCACGTTGTCGCTGTTCGGTAATGGATATGTATTCATTGTCTGGAGAACGAACGGATCGACACCCGGACTCAGGCCCACGGATGGGGAGCACGTGTTGTTCGCCGGCAGGGAGCAGCGCGGGTCCATGGTTGCGATTTGTGTGGGTCCCAGCGCATTGAACCCGGGACCGGGGGAATAAGTCGTGCCGCTTACTCCCTTCGCGCTATTTCCGGGCCCTCCAGGGCAGTTTTGCACCGCAGTCTGAATGACATTCCCCTGGGCATCGAAAGTCGGAGAGCAAGGATACTGAATCACGCCATCGCGCAACGCCGCACTCGGCACGACGCGGGATACTTGAAAGCTCTCACGTGTCCTCTGCCCCTCGTACGCAAGGAAATAGAACAGCCGATCCTTCTTGATCGCCCCTCCGAAACTTCCGCCAAACGTGTTCCGCAGCAACCGCGGGGGTCTGTTGGCAAGGGGATCCGGATTTCCCGCCGCATCAACGTTAGCCAACTGGGCGTGCTTGTTGAAGTAATCATTCGCTACCATGTTGGTGGGGCGGTTGTATTCGTACGCGGCGCCATGAATCTGATTCGTGCCGCTCTTGGTGACGAGTGAAACCTGCGCTCCGGAAGAGCGTCCGGACTCGGCATCCGAGTTCGTGGTGGTCACGCGGAACTCTTCGATCGAATCAAGCGTGGTCCGAAGCGCTCCGACGAAGGCGTTCCCCTGCACCTGGTCGTTATTGTCGATGCCGTCCAGCGTCAGGTTCGTTTGGTCGCTGCGCGCGCCATTAACAGCACCCCCGCGGCTGTCCCCGTTCGTATCCACCTTGCCGCGGTCCGCCACGGTCACCACGCCAGGTTGCAAGCTTAGAATGCCCGCCGGATCGCGTCCCTCAAACGGAAGCGCGCTCAACTGTGTCTGGTTAAACGCGTTCCCGATCGTGGCGTCGGATGTATTGACGGTCTGCAGCGAGGCGGTGACTTCCACCGTGGTTGCGCCGGTCGCCAGCGTCATTTGGAAATCGCTTCGCGCGGGCGTCGCGACCAGCAGAACCAGGTTGTTTTCCTTGATCTTGCTAAACCCCGGAGCTGCTACTTCCAGCGTATACGTGCCTGGCCGCACTTCCAGAAATTGATATTGCCCGTCCCGATCCGTCTTGGTGGTCAGCGCCACGCCTCGCTCCACGCTGGTGAGCGTCACTTCCGCTCCAGGCACGCTTGATCCTTTGGGATCGGTGATGGCGCCTCGCAACGAAGAAGTGGCCGACTGTGCCACGGCCATGGCAGCCCCGAAAACAACCAACAGAAACGCGCATACTGTTTGGCGAGCGAATGTGGAGACCATGCATGACTCCTTAAGAGTAACTTCGAGAATCAGTCCAAAAAAATGTCGGGGAGAACGTCCGGCAGGTGAACTGAACGATCGAGCCGATTCTGCAGGATGAATTCCCCACTACACGTGCCCCGGTAAACGCACAACTACACTCCTGCACCGATCGCTGCCCGCGTTCGCCAAAGAAACGATTTATGGAAGGATCGGACCCTCAACCGACCTACGGCTTGTCCCCGCCCCCATAATCCCTCGGCACACTTTGGGAATGTGCCTGACCACTTCTAATCGAAATATGGGCGAGTTTTATGACACTTGGAGCGTTCTGTCAAGCGCGTAAACCTTATGAGCGCGGAAAGTTTTTGTTTTAGCTCTCTTTTCAGCCGAACTTACTGGACCACAACGATACCCGTTCACAAAAAACCGCCGGAGAGGTGTTCCTCTCCGGCGGCAAGGGCAAGGCCCGGCCCGATGGATAGATCAGAATGAGTACCGCAGTGCAAACTCCATCACCCGCGGCTTGGTTAGTGTCCCCGAGTACAACCCGACGGAACTCGGATTCGTAAGGGCGCCGTTGAAAGTTATGGTTGCGGCGTCAAAGCGCACGGAATTGGTCAAGTTGTAGGCATAGGCGCTGAACCGGATCGCCTGGCGTTCCGTAAGATTGAACGTCTTGTTAAGCCCTGCATCAATCCCGAAGAAGCCTTGCCCGCGGAAAATATTGCGCGGGCCGGATTCGCCGGGATACGGAAGGCGCATTACACTGTTCCAGTACTTGGAAGTTGCGGATGGATCGTTGGCGGCGGCTCCGATGTCGAAGGCAAACGGCTGGCCGTTCACATAGGTCAGCTTCTGATTGACCGCGCCCGTCAAAACCGCGTTTCCGGATAGCTGGAAGTTGGTGTTCCAAGTGCCGCCCGCCGGTATGGTGAAGGGAAAGCCGCTCGTCCACCGGTAGATTCCCACAATTTGCCATCCTCCCAGCAACATGTTTGCGGCGCGGTTCCAGTCGTGGCCAAACCGTCTTCCGCGGCCGAATGGCAGATCGTAGACCCAGTTGGAGTTGATCTGGTGGCGTGTATCGAAGTCCGAAACTCCGCGCAACTGCTGCGGGCTCCATGTGTTGATGATCGCGCTCAATCCGCCAAATTGCGGCACACGCTCGGAGTCCGAGCCTACGTCCAGCGATTTGGAGAGCACATAGTTGAAGTCGAATTGCAGTCCGTGCATATTCCGACTGCGCACCATGAGCTGCCCCGCGTTATAGCTGCTGTTGCCGATAGCGGACCAGGCGTAAAGCGCCGAAAACTCCTTATTGTAAAAGGCAAACGGAGTATCCACACCGTTAATATTGGCGCAGGCCGGAAAGCAGAAGGTATCAAAAACGTTTACGAAATTGGAGGCGCCGAATGTGCCTGCGCCCCAATTGCACCAGAACATCTCATACATCGATTGCGTCACGGTTGGATTGGCAAGATTCCCGTTCCCGGGTGCTCCGCTATGATTCAGAAGCTGATTGCCGTCTCCGCAATATGACCCATTGACTCCCGCAGCGCTTGGAAACAGGTTTTGAAAATATGGAATGTTCGGAATCTGGGAAACAGGTGTTTTTGCGTTTGCCAGCTTGGCCAATTGTGTCGCGGCAGCGAAGTAGTCCGTGTGGGACTTGGGGTCCACCAGATCGAGCGGCATGGCCAAGTCTCGCTGCTGCAGCAGACGATGCCCGAACCTGCCGACATAGGCGGCTTCAACGGTCAGCCCACCCGGCAGTTCACGGCTGATGGAAAAGTCCACAGTCTCCGAATAAGGGGTCCTCAGCTTGTCATCAAATCCAAAGGTAATCTGTTGCAGCGAATTGCCCGGTGTACTAACCGGAGGTGTGTAAGGAAACGGGCCGCTGGGTGCCGGCGAGAGCAGAGGTCCATCCAGGCTGGAAACTGGAATATTGTTTATGCCAGAGAAGCGGGCGCCACCGTCCAGCGTCTGCACGGAGGCCGCATTGCTAATAACCGTATTTAGTCCAAAGGACCCATTTTGGTCAAAGGTGTCAACCAGTCCCGTCCCAAAGTGATCGTATACAATGCCGAATCCGCCACGAATCGAAGTCTTCCCGCTCCCTCCAAAGAGCGCTCCCAGCAATCCGTCGTTACTATTTGGCGCATAGGCGAACGAGAAACGCGGTCCTAGATCCTTGTAGTCCCAGGGCCAGTACGGCTTCTTCCCGTTGGCCTGCCCGCTGGGGCTATAGGTGATTATTTGATCTGTGGTTTCTCCGAGTGCCATGGCCTGTGCCCGATTGCTCACAAATTGATTCAGGCTTTGGTTCGGGGAAACCTGATTTCCCGCTGTCTCGTAAACCGGCTGCAGCAAAGAATAACGCAGCCCCGCTGTGATCGTCAGAGTTGGACGGATGTGCCATACGTCCTGGAGATAAAAATCGGATTCCCATGAGCGAAAGTTCTTGGGTACCAGTGTGCCTTCCGTGATAGGGACACCCTTGGCGGTGCGATTGTATTGCCCGTCCACCTGGGCGATGACGCCGATGATGTTTCCTATGGCGTTATCGTAGGGCGCGGAGTTGGCGGGATCCACAGTTTTCAGGCCGAAATTGGTTGGATTCAGGCTGCCATTGCTGGATGCCGGAGTGTTCAGATAGCTGGGGTTTGTCGACGCAAAATTAATGTTGGACAGATCGCTAGCCCGGGTGTTGGTGATGCGCCGGATATTTACGCCAAATTGCAGCGTGTGCTTGCCTTTTGTCCAGGCCACATCGTCGAGCCAGTTGTACACGGGAATATGAAATTTGCGCGTGAAGGAGGTTGTCGGAGAGACCGAACCAACGCTCGGATGCAGGTCGTCAAAGTTGCGGAAAGTAATGATGGGCAGATTTTCGATTCCGTTATTGTCCTGGCTCTGCCGCGTAAGTCCAAAACGAAAGTTATTCACTAAAGTGCTCGAGAACGTTGCAGTATAGCCAGCAGCAATTGCGCGGCTGGTGTCCCGGATGACGTTGTTCGCTGGCATTCCGGGGAATTGTGGGACGTCTTCGGTCTTATCGGTTTGGTAGTTGCCGCGCAGAAAAAGGCGGTGGGTGCCCGCTCGGTTCAGGTTGTAATCCAATTTGACGATCGTGGTGTTAAGTCGCTTTGGATTGGGCGCGGAGAAGCTGAAGCAACTGACGTTGAAACCATCGGCATTTCCGCAAGCCGAGGAGTTGGCCGATGGATATTGTTGGAAAACGCCGGTCCCCTGGACGTTGGCGATGAGCTGATTGACTCCGGGCCCGTTCGGGCAGGTGTTTCCCGGGTGCGCCGGCGTCACCGTGCTGCAGACATTATCCATTGCCGCGATTTGTGCTGGGCCGACGCCGCTCGTTCCCGGAGCGAACGAGTAGACTTTGCCGCTGAGCCCGACCACCGGAGGCAAGCCGTTCGTCCCACCCGGGCACACCGTGGTTGCTGGAGTGTTCACCGTACCATCCGGATTGAGCACCGGAGCGCACGGATAAAGCACCACGCCATCCTGAAGATTCGGGCTCGGCACGTTGCGCTGCACCTGCTGGTTTTCGGCAAGCCGCTGCCCTTCGTACGTGCCAAAGAAAAATAGCCGGTCCTTCTTGATAGGCCCGCCAAGTGAGCCGCCAAATGTATTGCGAATCACTTTTCCTGGGACGTTGGGCAACCCGTTGCTCAACTCCGCCTGTTTGTTGAACCAGTCGTTGGCTGCCGTCACCGTCGGCCGGTTTTGCTCGTACAGCGCTCCGTGAAACGTGTTCGTACCGCCCTTCGTAACCAGTGTCACCTGCCCGCCGGAGGAGCGTCCCTGGTCGGCGTTGTCGCCGATTGTGGTGACGCGAAACTCCTCGATCGAATCCAGTGTCGAGCGAACAGCGCCCTGAAACGCGGTGCCGCGCGCCTGCTGGTTGTTGTCCACGCCGTCGAGCGTGATGTTCGCCTGGTCGGATCGACCTCCATTCAGCGCGCCATTTCGCGTATCCACGTTGTCGTCGGGATTTGTGCCGACGAACGTTACGCCCGGCTGCAAACTCAGCACCCCGGCGGCATCGCGGCCCTCAAACGGAAGCGCCAGAATCTGGCGCGAGTCGAACGTATTCCCAATCGTGGCGTCCTGCGTGTTGATCGTTTGCGTTGCGGCTTGGACCTCCACCGTCGTTGTGCCGCTGGCCAGCTGCAGCTTCACGTCACTGGTGGCCGGCGTGGAAACCAGCAGCACTAGGTCCGACTGCTTGAAGATGGCGAACCCGGTCGCATTCACTGTCATTACGTACGTCGCTGGACGGACGGCCTGAAACTGGTAGAAGCCGTTCTTGTCCGTCTGCGTGCTGAGATTCACGGCGATTTCGGCACTTGACAGATGGACTGTGGCGTCGGGAATGACAGCGCCGGCGGGATCGGTGACTGTCCCGCGAAGCGACGTGGTGCCTGATTGCGCGAACGTTAGAGTTAACGATGAAAAAAACAGGATGAGGACACAAGTGCAACGCTCGGGAAGATTCCGAGTCATGGTAGTACCCCTTTCGTGCACCGGGAAGAATTAAGGCACCGAAATGAGCGTCCACCACTGACTGATTACCGATTCGCTTATCCTACTGGAAGAGAAGCAACCGACAATCCCGCCAGACCAACTACCGAGTCGGAACCTGCGTATTAGTTGCTTTGACGCAGTCGCGCGCAAAAGGTTGCCAGCCATTTTGGCCCTGGAATCAGGTTTTGGCCGCTCCCGGGGTGGGTTAGGCCTTGCCGAGATGGATGAGCCGGGCCTGAGTGATTGCCGGATGCTGGCGGACCGGCCCCAGAATCGATTCGGAAACCTCGCCGTCCACGCGGATTAAAGAGACAGCTTCGGCGCCCGGCGTGGAGTCGCGGCGCCCCAGGGCGAACGTGGCGATATTCACGCCGTGTTTGCCAAGCGTGCTGCCGACGTGGCCAATCACGCCAGGTTGGTCTTGATTGCGCAAGAACAAGACAGTGCCATTCAGTTGCGCCTCGAGCGGGATGCCGTCGATCTGAATCACGCGGGGCGAACCGTCGTGCAGCACCGTCCCTTCCGCGGTGAAGCCCGGCGAGCCGGACTTGTCGGGCAGCGCGGAAACTTCCAGCGTGTGCGGAAAGCCGTGTTCGCGGCGCCGCGTTTCCTCTTCCACGGTAAGTCCCCGCGCGGCGGCAACTGCGGGCGCATTCACCACGTTCACTTTTTCGTCGAGAATCGCGTTGAGCATCCCGGCAAGCACAGCGCTGCGCAAAAGATGCGTGCCGACTTCGGCGACTTCCCCCGCGTAACGAATGCGAATGCGCGCGGGTCGCGTGAGGGCGGCCTGCGAAACCAGCGAGCCGAGGCGCTCCGCCAGTGCCAGATACGGCCGCACGCGGCGATACTGCTCAGGAGAAAGCGCGGGAAGATTCACAGCGTTGCGGATGATACCTTCGACCAAATAGTCGCGCACCTGCACCGCAACCTGCGTGCCCAGCTCCTCCTGCGCCTCCGCGGTCGAACCCGCAACGTGCGGGGTGGTAATCACGTTAGGCAAGCCAATCAGCGGGCAATTCTTCGGCGGCTCTTCCGCAAACACGTCCAGCGCTGCTCCGCCCACATGCCCGCTCTTGATCGCCGCCGCAAGATCCGCTTCGTTGATCAGTTCTCCTCGCGCCGCGTTCACAATGCGCACGCCCTTCTTCATCTTGGCGATCGTTGCCGCATTAATCATGTCCTTCGTCTGCGGGCTGACCGCCGTGTGCAGGGAAATGAAATCGCTCTCCGCGTACAGCTTTTCCAGAGGCACAAGTTCCACAGAGAATTCCCGCGCCGCTGCCTCACTGATAAACGGATCGTAGCCAATCACCCGCATCTCGAACCCGTCGGCGCGCGTAGCCACTTCGCTTCCGATGCGCCCGAGGCCGATCAGCCCCAGCGTTTTGCCGCGCACTTCCGCGCCCGACGACGACTTCTCCCACTTCCCTTCGCGCATCGCCGCATCGAACCTCGGCAACTGCCGCGCCAGCGCCAAAAGCAGCGCAAACGTGTGCTCGGCCACGCTTACGGAACTTCCGCCGGGCGTGCTCATCACCAGAATCCCGCGCTTCGTGGCCTCGTCCAGATCAATGTTGTCCACGCCAACGCCGGCGCGCCCCACCACGCGCAGCCGCGGCGCATGATCCAGCAGCGCAGCCGTAACTTTGGTGGCGCTGCGCACGATGAGCGCGTCCGCATCGGCGAGTTCGGCGTTCAGATTGTCTTTGGTGGTGAGAACGATGTTCCAGCCGGTTTCGTTCAGGAGTTCAATTCCGCGATCGCTGATCTTGTCCGCAACAATGACCTTCATGATTCCTCTATTCGGGGTAAAAGCCGCGTGGAGCGCTCGACGGTCTCTTCCCTTGATGTCGAAACAATGGTCTCGAAACATTCCAAATTACTGTGCCGCCCGCAGCGTGTCAAATCGCGGCGCGTTAGAATGGCAAGTGAGGGAACGCGCTTCTGCTATAGTTCCAAAATAAGGGAGCGAAAATGAGCCTTTCCGAACAATTGAAAAAAGACATCGTGGCCGCGATGAAGGGGAAAGAAGAGATGCGCCTGAGCGTCCTGCGCATGGCCAAGGCGGCGCTGCAACTGAAAGAAGTGGAAAAGATGCGGCCGCTCGACGAAACCGAATCCATCCAATTGCTGCAGACGCTGGTGAAGCAGCGCAAGGAATCGATCGACCAGTTCGCCAAAGGCGGGCGGCAAGACCTGGTGGACAAAGAAAACGCCGAACTGAAATTTCTGGAAGCGTATCTTCCAGCCGGCGCCAGCGAAGCCGAAATGGACGCGGCCATCGCGAAAGCCATCGCCGACACCGGCGCGACTTCCATGAAACAAATGGGCGGCGTAGTCAAAGCCGCCAAAGAAGCCCTAACGGGAAAAGCCGTAGACGGCAAAGCCCTAAGCGACCGCGTCCGCGAAAAGCTCTCGAAGCTAGGATAAATTGTAGCGGCCACTTGAAAGTGGCCGCTACGAGCATTGGCCAGCCTTCAGGCCGGCCACCATATCCCAAATCCTATGCCACTCCCCGAGCAAATCCCACTCCGCTACACCGAAGAAGACGCCGGCTTCGTCAGCGTCCGCCCGGTGGTCAAGCAAATCTTCCAACTCCACGAACTCGTGGACATGGTCGTCAGCGTCGCCGGCAAAGACGCCGTCCGCGTCCAACAGATTTTTCGCAGCGGCACGGTCGTCTACAACGGCTACCGCTATTGGTGGGACGCCTTCACCGCCGAGCGCGAAGAGATCGAGCGCCTCCTGCTTCCCTTCCCCGAGGACGATCCGTCGCGCCCGCTCGAGCCTGAACAAGCCACCGCCGTCCTCCTCGAAATCGGCGGCGGCGCCCAGCGCACTGTCGTAGAAATCTCCAGCAACGACGCCGCGCAAAAAAAACTCTTCGCCAAGCACTCTCCCTGGGATGTGCTCACAAACTTCGCCTCTGGCAAAACCGCGCGCTACGAAAAATACGCCCACGCCCGCCGCGCCGATCTCTTCCGCCTCTCGCTCCCCTTCGACCAAGCGCAGCAACTGCTCGCCGCAATGCTCGCCGCCGCCCCCCGCAAGCTGAAGCATCGCTGGAGCACGCTACGGCCACCGGCGGCCGTGACGTTTGTGTGCCCGCGGAAGTGAATGGTGAATGGCAGGGGAAGGAAGTGGCGGGTGGCAAGTAAAGAGAAGAGGGACTCACCGCAGAGACGCAGAGAACGCTGAGACGGAACGCAGAGAAGAGGTTTCTTAACGAAAGACAGGGACGGTCGGAAGCATTGGTATGACCGGAGTGGGGAGTACCCCCGGTTTTTAGTGAAAGAGTGCGGAAGGTATTGGAAGAACAGCGGATAGGTGTGATACGGAAAATGAAAGAGTGCGTAAGCAATTGAAAGGAAAGAGATCCAAGAGTGGGGATTGGGAGAAAAGAGAGAGCAAATGTCGGCGCGCCGACATTTTTACGGGGGGTGCACCCCCCCTGATTTTGCGTAAGTAGGGGAAACAAAGGAGTTGCGAAAAGAAAGTGGAGCTAGCCAACAGCCCACAGCCGACAGTTCGGGGCAGGAAAAGAGGAAGGCTAACGCAGAGGCGCGGAGTGCGCTGAGATTCGCAAAGGGCAGCGGGAGGAGCCAGGCGGATATCTCGTAGCATAATTGGTAACTCCCCCTCCCCCCTGTTTTTCGTAAGTGACCGGAATAAAGGATTTGAAGTGCTTTGGTTTCTATCAGTTTTGAACTGATGGAAATGCGGGAGTTAGTGGCGAGTGTTTTTTGGACGGGAAGCTGCTCGGGTGTGTAGAGAAAGCACTCCCCGCGCGAACATGGCCTATTGTCTCGCATTATTCACAACTAGGCAACAGTATTCTATAGTACTGGGACGATTTTGCGGCGAAAGGGTAACGGGAAAAGCAGAAAAGGGAGAGTTGACAGCCGACAGCCAACGTTCAAACCTAAGAAAAGGCAACCCCAAGACCCAGGTACCAAAGCCCCTCTCTTACTGCGATCGGGGCAAGCCGGAACCCGGGGCATCCGGCAGAGAGAGGTTAACAGTCAACAGTCGACAGTTAAAAGTTAAAAGTTCGAAGCGAAAAAAGAGTGGAGCAGAATCCGGGACACCCGGCCGTCCTCAGGGCTTTGCGGACGGCTGCCAGAGCTCAATCTTATTTCCATCGAAGTCATAGATCCAGGCAAAGCGACCATAGGATTCATCCATTCGTTTGGGATCAATCTTTACTCCCTCTTGTTTTAAGCGGTCGAGCAAAGCATCCATATCGTCCACGATGTAGTTGATCATGAACGGCGCGTGGCTGGGATCGAAATAGTTAGTGGAGGCAGGAAAAACAGTCCAAACAGTAACGTGTTCCTTCTGCGGTTCGTCGTGTTCGCGCCACGGAAGCATCACGCCTTGACCTTTGTCAGCGAGTCCAAGATGCTTCGAATACCATTCGCGCATCTGATCACGATTAGCGGATTTGAAGAAGACACCACCGATTCCAATGATGCGCCCGCGCTGCTCGATTTTGACAGGCGGCTTCGACTTTTCAGGTTGCGGAGTTTGCACTTCCTGTCCTCCTTTTGAACAGACCGAAACGAGCAACAGCGAGCCGAGCGCAATTGTAGTCCATGGTATTCCTTGCATGCATGGACTATACAATTTTTCATGGATTATACAAGTTTCGATTTGAATGGAGAAAACGGTTCGCTCAAGGTTCGCCGCGATTCACCCTTTCAAAAATAGACAGTTCGAAGAGAAGA
>Ga0210410_10001510_pt1 | contig 21787 bp, 17 predicted proteins | sample IncBWC4MmetaG_FD_161058 | JGI IMG/M metagenome (GOLD analysis project Ga0210410, IMG submission 161058) | Forest soil microbial communities from Barre Woods Harvard Forest LTER site, Petersham, Massachusetts, United States - Inc-BW-C-4-M | ecosystem: Environmental > Terrestrial > Soil >... | reverse complement strand
ACAATCGACTACGGTCGAAGTGACTGCAGGCGGCGACCAGATCAATACGGAGAACGCGACACTTGGCGATTCGAAGGACAACTTGCAGATGACGCAACTTCCTTTGAATAATCGCGCGACAACGACAAGTCCGCTGGGTGCGTTAGCGCTTTCGCCCAATGTACAAACGGACAGCTCAGGGAACATCGCGCTTGGCGGGGCGAGTTCCTCGATGGTAAATTTTTCGGTCGACGGTATTTCGACTGCAAACGTCAGACAGAATGGAGCGTTACAAGATGCTTATCCCTCTCAAGAGGGAATCGCCGCAGTCAAAGTAACGTCGTTCAACAACAGCGCAGAGTTCTCTCAGATTGGTGACGTTACCTTTACGACAAAGAACGGAACCAATAACTTTCACGGCAGTGTGTTTGAGTACCTGCAAAACCAGGCGCTTGATGCCACTCCGTACGGCTTCAGCACGAAGGCGCCAAAAAAATTCAACACGTTTGGCTTTTCCCTCGGCGGACCCGTCACGATTCCGCATTTGTACAGCGGACACGACAGGACCTTTTTCTTTGTGGACTATGAGGGCAACCGTAGGACGACCGCGGCAGCGCAGCAGTTTGAGGTGCCAACGCTGGCTGAACGGAGCGGTGATCTTAGTGGCTTTAATCCGTCACTGGCTCCTATTCCTGCAGCAAGCATTAGCGCAACGGCGAAAGCATTGTTGACCCACATTCCGCTGCCAAACGTGAATGGCCAGTCTGGCTTTAACTATGAAAACTTCCAATCCACCCCGGCTCGGACGGATGGTGCTGATCTTCGTATCGATCAAGCGATCACGTCGAAGCAGTCGGCTTACGCGCGTCTCAGCCGGAAGAACATCACCTCGGACTTTGCGAACGCGTTTTTGCCGAACGATGTCGACTCAACTCATAATCGCAGCTTCCTGTTCTCACACACTTATACGATTACTCCGAAGCTGCTGAATGAGTTTCGTTATGGCTTCACGAATGTCACAACGAGCGTCAATTTCCCAATTCAGGGGTCGGACGCGTTGAGTCAGCTCGATCTGACTGGAGTGAACATCAGTCAGCACCCAACGACGCAGGCCTTTCCTACATTCAACTTCAGTGCCGGTACCGGGCTGACCGCGATCGGGAGGGATAAGGCCGGTATCACGCAATCGAAGACAACGCAGTTCAGCGATAACGTGACCTATACCCTCGGCAAACATACCTTGAAGGGCGGAATCGATATCCGCAGAGTCCGATACTTCGATCTGGAGAGCTTCGCCCCGACATTCGCTTCGGATGATTTTGGCAGTTTCATCTTTCAGCCAACCTTTACCGGCAATGCCTTTGGCGATTTTCTGGAGGGTGCGCCAACCACGCTGAATTTCGCGGTATCCAGTCCGGACGTCGGGGGAACAGCAACGCAATATAGTCTGTTCGCTCAGGACGAGTATCAGGTGAACAGCCGACTGACACTGAGCTACGGGTTGCGCTGGCAGGTGCTTCCGGGTTTTCAGGAGGATGGCGGCAACTTGGCGAACTTCGATCAGAGGAATAATTCGATTGTGGTTCCGGATGCGCTGGCGGCATATCTGACAAGCCAGAATATTACGCCATCGAACGTTGCCTTCCAGCAGTCGTTCAACGCCTGCAATCTGAACAACAGCTCTCTTCCGTGTACGAAGTATGTGACTGCAAGTCAGGATGGTTTGCCCCAGAGCCTGCGCAACACCTACAAAGGGAACTTCCAGCCGCGCGTGTCGGTAGCTTACCGGCCCTTCAACGATACGAAGACAGTTGTGCGTGCGGGCTTCGGTATCTACACGATGACCAACCTTGGTCCACTGTCGTTCAACAACAGCGGCAACCCAACGTCGAGTTTGCACACGTACTCTAACTTCAACACTGCGGGAGCGAACACTCCCCAGATCCAGTTCCCTAACACAGCACCACCCACCGTCGGTGCGCAGATTGGTGGAGGAAGTCTCGATCAAGGCGTAGATCCGAACTACCGTGATCCGCAGTCGAACCAATGGAATGTGACCGTGGAACGGGAGATCTCGAGCAACACGTCCATTCGTGCAAGCTATGTGGGAATGCACACCTACCGGTTGAGTATTACGGAAGATCTGAATCAGATTCCTGCGAGTACGACCGCCTTTACGACATCGGCTGCAATCCCATGGGCCGATCCACGGTCTACTTACACCAACTGGGCGCAGCTTTTCAGCACGTTCAATGCTGGTGAGGCAAACTACCGTGCGTTTGAGTTGGAAGCGAAGCATCGGATGCAGCACGGACTCTATTTCGATGCAAATTACACCTTCGCCAACAATCAGGCAGATAACCAGGGCGATGCACCGAGTTCATTCGCAGGCGAGGTTAACTACGGCGGACCGATCGCTAATCGCTTCAACATTAAGCAGGACCTTGGCAATGTTGAAGGCACGCGTCATCACCGTATGCTTCTGACAGGGGTGTATCAGCTTCCTTTTGGCAATGGTCGCAGCTTTATGGGCGGCAGGGGAGTGAAAAACGCATTCCTCGGCGGCTGGGATCTGACAACGGTGACCTTGCTTGAAACCGGACCATGGCTGACGCCGAGCATCAGCGCCGGCGGATGTCAGGTACAAGCAAACTCCGACGGTTCCTGTCCGGCAACTGCAACTGGTCAGCAGCAGACCAACGACCAGTCCAACACCAACGTGGCGAACCGCGGCGCAGTTTTGCGTCCCGATGCTTTTTCGACTCATTACTATGCTGGCCAGTCGAGATCGCAGTTCTTCAATCTGGCAGCCTTCTCCCCGACACCGGTTGGAGCCGGTCGCTTCGGCAATGCCGGAGTCGGTATCCTGCAAGGCCCCGGAACGGCGGCGGTCAGCCTCGGAGTTGCAAAGTCGTTCCGTGTCACGGAGAAGGTGCATGCTCGCTTTGAATCTACCTTCACCAATGTGCTGAATCACACTAACTTCGCTCCGCCGGCCACAGTGGTGGACAGCCCCACTACCTTCGGAGCATTGATCGGAGCTCAGACTGCAGAAAACGCAGGCAACCGCACGGGTCAGGCCGCTCTACGATTGGACTTCTAGAGCGCCATTGAAGGCAAAACCAATGGTGTCGAGTTGGGCCGGAGTCACGAGATTCGATTCCGGTCCGGCCAAGCCTCGCAAAAAAAAAGGCTTTTCGGATGATCATGGCCGGCTATAGCCGGTCTCTGCGGCCAGCGATTGCAGATCCAGATTGGAACTAAGGTCGTGCATACGTTCCGTGACACGCGCTAGAAGGTGTCGCGGCAGGCCCGAAGCTCCTGGACGAGTTCTTTGCTTCTTCGCCGTGCCAAGAGAGAAAGGCGAATCGCTATGGAATGCGCCAGATGATCGGCATACAGATGCCCCATCATCCCTCCTTGGCCGGCCTCGACCGCCAGAAGCGTAATCAGCTGGCGCAGCGGTCGGTCATCCATGTTCACCTGACCGTGCAGTTCCTCAGTCAGAGTTTGATCCAGTTCATCGCGCACGCCGTTTACGAAGGCCGCGTCCAAAAGGCACAGTACGACCTGGAAGGAATTATGTGCGCTGAATGCCGGAATAATGCTGGGAGGGATAAAAGTAACTCTGCCCGGATATCTAGCGTATCGAGTGTACCCTCTGCGTCCGTTGGGCCGCTCCCCGGTCGCCGTTTTGACCGTGGCAGAATCCGAGAATGTGCCGTGGTTGGGCGCTCTCGGCCTGCTCGCCTGGCTCTCCGCGATAGCCCTGGATTGCGAAGCCATTCCAGGCAAGGTCCCGACTCGATACGTCTCGCGGATACCGACTGTGCAAGAGACGATGGATCTCCGCGCTCTTTCCTGAGACTACAGACTTCATATTTCGCTACACCCCGGACGATGAGGACTTCGAATCGAATCAGTGTTCCACCTAGTGAGAGATGACTTATGCCTCTCAAGTAGAAAGGTCAGCATGGCTGAGGTCAGATCGCCTGGTTTTCGATCAGCCAGTTCCTGAGTATAGAACGGTGGCACTATCTGGTCGTATTTCGCGGTGATTGATAGTGTCGGTGCCTTGATCTTCTTGGCCTGTTCCCGCACATCCACGGCGAGGTCGACCTTGATATTCTGCTCGATCAGCGGCCAGTCACTCATTGTCACAAAGCTCCGGATGATTCCGTCGATCGTACCTTCGTCAAATGCTGACAGAAATTCGCGGCTGAGGCCGCTTACGAGAAGTAGCTATTCCCGGCACTCTGCTGCTCTCTTCTGGTAGTGGAACAGCTTGCCGCAGCTGTTCCACTATCAGTCCAGAACTACTTTCCTAAAGTCACCACGATCTTTCCGATCTGCGAGCCTTCCGGCGCCTGCAGATGAGTGCGTCGCGAATCGGTGGAGAGCCTCGGCCAGTTCGTTCGTCATCGACAGCTGGGGCGTGTGATGTGGTGGCACGGGCCGGACTCGAACCGGCGCATAAAGATCTGAGATGACCCCTCCCTTACCCCTTGGGTACCGCGCCGTATCTGAGCTGATGGATCATTAGGACGTTCCTATCGCTCGACAATTGCTGCAGTTTCGTCTAGGCATGACTTCTGAAACACAAAGTGCGTGGTAGCCCCACTCCCAATTTCGGGATCCTTGGTAGGCCTACGTGTTGCGAGGTTAGGACTGCAAGATAGCCATAACGGGAGCCGGATCCCAGAAAGCCCGAAGTAGCCTGATCATTCCTGCTTCATCGCAGTCAAGCACATTGGCTAGCACCTGCTCACCGTCTCCCTCCGGAAGCTTCGTCAAGTCGAGAAGACTCTGCCCGTTTTTTGGCAAGAAAGCCGCCACGTATACGAGCGCCGCGACACGTTCGGGACATCGTGCCGCTCCTTGCGTTGCGACAATGCCGTCCATGCTGTGGCCGACCACGACGACTGGTTCGGAATTGGCCGCTACCGGACGCCGGTGATGAACACTGAGTGTTGAGGGACGTGTCGTTCAGGTACGTCCAGTACCGGTGTGATCAACGTCCCAAGCCGAATGCTGCGCAACGCATGGGTCCCATCGGCTCCGATGTCGAATTTTAACGAGAGCGTTGACATATTGGGTCCAAATTCTGCAGGAGAAGCGATCCACTTGAAAGACATTTTTGTGTCGGTTTTGCTGAAAAGCGTAAGAGCGTAGTGGTTCGCGGCAGATTCCACCGTATATGTGCCTGCCGGAAATGTCTTCCCGTGGGTCTCAAAGTTGAAGGGAACATTGACCGTCACCCTATCAAACGCAAAAGCGGAAGTCGCGCTCGCCGACACGGCTGCAAGAACAAACATACGAATTATCGGTCGCATAGTTTTCTCCTATTCATAAAACACCTCGAATCTCTCTTTATTCCGATTTTCGAGCCAATATGATTCGTACGGATGAGCAGCAAAAGCAACAGCGGACATCTCCGTCGCTGCGAAAAAGGGAGCCCCGCCTCAAACGTGCCGCATTCCTCAATTCTCACTCGGAGATTCACTGACAACTTGCCGAGGCAATGACGAGCTTGACCGCGACTGTCCTAGAAGAGACGACACAAATGATGGACACGTCGGCCGTAAACGTCGCGGCCGGCATCTCTAAAGTTGCATTGATTTGTCAGTGTTCGAAGAACACGAAAGGGGATGGCTCGAAGCAGAAAGCGTGTTATTTGTGAATCACTGGACAAATTACTGCCGCTGGTACCTCGCGCGATAACCGCTCTAGGTCGGCAGGCGCATTTTCTTAAGAAGTTCAGTGTATCCCGGGTGGCGACGCAGATTTTTGAACAGCGGATCAGTCTTGATCTCGGGCAGTCCGGGGTCTCGCTGTTTGTAGGCACGTTCCAGCCATTCAAACGATCTGTCGGCCTCCCCGCAATAGGCATACACCTGACCGATCTGAAAGGCCCCGGCAGGGCCATACTTCTCGATGAGGCTTGCCAGGGCAGCATTCGAATCCTGTTCACGGCCGAGCGCATGATAAACCAGCGCCTGACCCGTGAGTTTACCCCACTCGATTGGTTCCTTCTCAATTTCTGCGAGCGCCTGCTGCGGCTTTCCCTCAACGATGAGAGCTTCGCCCATGGTGAGATGGACATAGGTAGCCTGCGGGTTCAGGTCGAGAGCCTTTTGCAGTGCGGCTTGAGCGTCCTCGTATCGTCCCCCTACGTAGAACAGGTATTCCAGACCAGAATAAGAATTGGGACGAAGAGGGTCGAGCGCGACCACCTGTTCATAAAGCCTGGTCGCCTCATCGAGATTGCCCAATATTCTGGACAGATGCGACCGGAGACGGAAGACTTCGACGTTGCCCGGCTCTAAGGAAGCTGCTTTCGTAAGAGAAATGTTGGCAGCGTCCCAATCCCAGTCGTAGTCGATTTGCGTGTTCGCCAACGCCAAATAGGCAGAGGCCAGGGCGGGATCAAGCGCAATCGCCCGCTCCGCATCGTCGCGGGCCTTTCGGTAGCCTTCTGTAGGATCGATAAGGCCATACTCTGCCATTTCGTTTTGCACCGACGATCGCAAGGCCCAGGCTGATGCAAATTTCTCATCCAGCTTGATCGCCTGATCGGTATAAGCGAGCGCCTTGCCGAGTTCTTTCTTACTCTGTCCCCGCCCACTGAAGTATTCCGCCTGCAGGTAAGCCTGATACGCCTCGGGATTCGTGCTGCGCAGGTTCGAAGCAACCGGCTGGCCGTTGCCCCCCAGCAACTTCAGTCGCAACGCCTCGGTCGCAGCCTGGGCAATGTCATCCTCTACGTCGAAGATGTCCTTGATCTCCCGGTCGTAGGTCTGCGACCATAGCTGAAAACCATCGTCTGCCTTGATCAGTTCCGCCGTGATGCGTACATGATTGCCGTCGTGCCGCACACTTCCTTCAAGAACATTTGCTACGCCGAGCTTCCGTCCCACCTCGCGCAGGTCTTCATTCCTGCCCTTGAACTGAAAGGCCGAGGACCGTCCAACCACCTTCAGGCCTGAAATTTTGGCGAGGTCGTTAATCAGTTGTTCGGCGAGCCCATCCGAAAAATACTCCTCGTCTTTGGCCGCGCTCATGTCCGTAAAGGGCAGCACTGCGATCGAAGTATTCCTCAACGAAGTAGCATCCACCCGATTTCGAGCGACCCGGAAGTGCTGCCTGGCTATAGTCGCCGCCGCAAGTACCGTCAGAATTGGTAGGACCGCAAGCATCCACAGCCTGTATCTACCCGAAGAATTTTCCTCTTTTGAAGGGGCGGCTGCCGGTCCAGCGTTCTCTTCCGTTGCAGGTTGCTCTATCGCGGATGACGTCGCCGCAACTGGCGGCTCGACCGTACTCTCCTCCAGAACGGGAGCAACAAATCGGTACCCCCGCTTGGGCACTGTTTCGATAAACTCCGGGTTGTCGGGCCGGTCGCCCAAAGTCTTCCGGACCTCAAGAATGTATTTTCTGAGGATTTCCGGATTGACATAAGTCTCCGACCACAACGCCTCAAGAATTTCGTCCTGCGTCACGAGCTGCCCCGCGTGCTCGACCAGGTAGGCCAGTACATCAAAGGCCTTGGGAGCCAGGGGGACACGATTTCCATCGCGCCACAACAGGTGGTTCGTCGTGTCCAGACGGAACGTCTTAAATAACTTCATGGACCTGCTCTAGCCCGTACGCCCGGGACCCTAAACCGGTAACCCCTCTGTTATCTGTTGATAGGCGTTGTCGCCACACTTGTGACCGCGCTCGTCACAAAAATTCAACAGGAAACCCACTCAGACTTCACACCGGAAATCGCTCCCTTTACATACTCTGGGCAAACTATGCGCAAAAGCGAATTTGTAGCGATGCTGAAAAGCCGTGGCGTTTACCGCGGCGCCTTCCTCAAATGATTCTACCAAAGCCCAAATCTTCGACTGAGGGGGAGAACTATGTCTTGGAACCACGACGGAACGGGCCAGCCTCAAATGATGGGTATCGAATATCTCGACGGACTGTACAGCTACGCCATGGTCCTGACTCGCAATCACGCCGAAGCAGAAGACCTGGTACAGGAAACTTACATTCGCGCCATGCAGGCCATGCGGAAGTTGCGAGCGGACAGCAACATCAAAGGCTGGCTTTTCACCATCCTAAAAAATATTTGGTTCAACCAATTGAGAAAGCGGCGCAATGGTCCGCAAACGGTTGAGATCGAGGCCCGGGATGGCGTTGCCAACAACATCGTGGAGCCATCCAAAAATTCTCACGACCTTTACGTGAGTAATTTGGAGGCCGAGCAAGTGCGCGCGGCGATTCAGGAACTGCCAGCGGAGTTTCGCGAAATCATCTTGTTGCGGGAATACGAGGACCTCTCCTATCGGGAGATCGCGAGCATCCTGCACTGTCCCATAGGAACCGTGATGTCGCGATTGGGGAGAGCACGAGCCAAACTCCGCGCGCTGCTTGCAGGTGTAGCCCCGTCGAAGCTATCGCACTAATTTCAGATGCCGGCAAAGCAAGTGTGCATCCCCAATTGTTCATGCATGGAAAAAGAAATCATCCGCGTCGTCAGGAATAGATTGCTGGCGCCAGTGTTTCTTAAGCATGAAAATACTGATCGCTTCAATCAATGCCCCAGGTCATCTGAATCCGCTGCTCGCAGTGGCCGACATTCTCAGGAAACACAACCACGAGGTCCTGGTGCATGGAGCGACCGCAGTCAGGCCGATCGTAGAAGCTGCTGGTCTGCCATTCCTCCCCTTTCTCCCCGAAGCCGACCTGAACATCGAACAATACCTCGCAGAGTTTCCCGAGCGGCAGGAAAAGCCTCCCGGCCTCGAGATGATCTGCTTCGACTTCGAACACTATTTTGCGAGGCTCCTCCCTGGACAAGCCGCCGGATTGGAGATGGCACTGCGTGAATTTCCTGCCGACGTCATCATGGTGGATTCCCTATTCTTCGGGACCCTCCCAATGCTCTTGGGGCCTCGCGAGAAGCGCCCCGCCATCGTTCATCTCGGCGTTAGTGTCGTGAAAGTCGGCAGCGGCAAGAATCTCCCGCCAAGACCGGGAGTCTCCCCGAAAGAGCTCGATGCAGAACGCGAGCGCCGGGAACGCTTGCTGCTGAAACCTGTTCAGGCAATCTTCAATGCCACGATGACGAAAATCGGCTCCAGCCCACTGCCGTGCCCCTTGTTCGAGAGCATGGCGACTCTCCCCGATCTCTATCTGCATCCTGGAATCCGCAGCTTCGAGTATCCGGATGAATCCTCTACCTCGCCGGTGCAATTCATCGGCCAGCTGCCGCAACGGAAACAGTATCCCCTTCCCGACTGGTGGCACGAACTCGACCAGACAAAGCGGCTCGTCCTCATCACTCAGGGAACGGTCGCGAATTGGGACCTCGGCCAGCTCGTGGGCCCTGCTCTGGTTGGTCTCGCCGAAGAAAAGGACCTGATCCTTCTCGTGACAACTGGAGGCCAGCCGATCGAATCCATCCCCGCACCGATTCCCTCGAACGCTCGTGTCGTGAAATTCCTTCCCTACGATCTCGTCCTCCAAAGCGTCGATCTACTCATCACCAATGGGGGATATGGCACCGTCAACATGGCGCTGTCGCACGGTGTTCCAATCGTCTCCGCCGGCTTAGCAGAAGATAAAGAAGAGGTGTCAGCTCACATTCAGTGGGCCGGCATCGGGATCGATCTCAGAACCAATCAGGCGGATCCAGAGGCCGTACGTATAGCCGCGAGAAAGGTTCTCGATATGCCGGTATATCGCGAGCGATCGAAGAAGCTTGCACTTGAATTCGCAAGCCACGATACGGAAGCGGAGTTGCTCTGCCTAATTGATGCGTGCGTCAATCACGCAGTCGAGGCTTAGGAGTTAGTAGATTGATCTCGTACGGCGCCTGCGATTGCCATTCCCATCGTTGTTGACCCTACTCGCAGGTCTGGAACCTAGATCAAGCTTGAAGCAACTAACAATCTCAGTCACACAAGAGGCATTTCCTGCATATTCGCACGTCGTCTCGACTCCAGAACCTACTGGCTGATTTCTTGGTGCGCTAGGCAGCGGCTTCCCGCAGCCTCCCAGACACAACCCAGGGCACCCATTTTTTTTGGATGTGGGCCACCCAGCCCCCACATGTTCACTCCCCTGATGAGTTAATGAGTTGACACGCTAGGTGACGATTTCAGAATAAGTCGAACCTGTGAAATAAGCAGCGTTTTCGACGGCGAGAAATCTCTTAAAAAGACATCACATGCGGCGTCGGCATACTTCTGTCTTGCGTAAGCATCGCATCCACAGCACGCGCGAGCTCGTCCAGCGCGTTGTAGCGGGCAAATTCGACCGCAGCCGCTCCGCTTCATCACGATACTGTTGATTTGTCAGAATTGCGCGTACGGCGTTTCGGATCTGTTCCGCACTGGCGTATCGAGTCTTAAGATTGATGCCAGCTCCAGTCCAGCCCACGCGTGCTGCGATCATGTCCTTATCTTCAGTTTCGCCGGCGACCACGATGGGCACTCCCAAACTTAACGCATGATTCACCGCGCCATATCCTCCATTTGTGACTAACACATCCACCTTGGGTAAGAGCCTGTCAAAGGGAATGAAAGATGCAACTCTCGCATTTGCAGGAACAGTGAGTGTTTGCGGGTCGCTTCGACCCGCCGCCACAATCACTGTGACCTTCTCGTCCGCCAAACCCGACAATGCAGGCTGAATCAACTCGTTGAAATCGTGATTCGCTATCGTGCCTTGGGTAACCAGTACGACAGGTCCAGAGTCATCCAATTCAGTCCACCATGCAGGCTCCTCGAACTCGACAGATCGCCCAGGCAGCAAGGGGCCGACGAAGCGTATCGTGTCAGGCATGTCACCGCGGGGAAATTCAAACGCCTCTGCGGTGAATTGTAGAAAGAGATCAGGCAGAAGATACATACTGTCTAGAAAGAAGTGCGGCAAAGGCGGTGTACCGTAAGTGCGGATTATCGAGTTCATGTGGTCGTTTACGGGCCGAAACTTTGCCTCAAACTTTTGATTTTCTTCCAAAATCTGACGTTGCCCTGCCCGAGTATTGTTCGGAGGCAAAACAAGTCCGCAATCGCGACTGCTTAGCATCAGCGGGTTTACCCCGCAACCGATGACGGGCGGCCGTTCCTGTCTCGCCCCCAGGAGCATAGGAAACGAGCCAAATAACATGGTGTCTATCAGGACGATGTCCGTCGTCGTCTCCCGCAGAATCTGTTGAATGCCCTGGTGTTGATCGGGTATGGTCTCAGCAAACCAGGTTCTTAACAAAAGTAACTTCTGATCCTCACTAGATAGATTCCTGCCCTCTTGCAGTTCATGGGAACGCCGGTAATCGTAGTTAGCTTTTCCCGTCATTGCGACAAAACGAACACCGGCAGACTCCACCTGGTTGCGAAAGTTCTCTGAAGTATTGAACGTGATCGTGTGGCCAACGCTCTCAAGATGCCGAGCAGCAGCCAACATCGGCCCGACGTGTCCAGGGTTAGGCACCGCGCAAACAAGAATATGACTCAATGTAATCTCCAAATAAGGGAGTTGCCGTAGAAAAGCCGGAGCGCGCAAAACTACTTACGCTGCGAACTGCTGCGGTCACTACAGTAGGAACACCAACCCGCGGCGCTTATTCCCCACTCTGTTTCCGCAAGAAAAGCCACGCCGCTATGCAATCGCACCGAAGCAGAGAGACCTGGTGCAAGAACGTTCGAGCCTTTCGAGTCTGCGGACCGAAAGTAATTTGAAGAGTTGCTTATTCACCATAACGCCGGTCGCAATGACAACCCCCCGAAGCTGATCGGCGTTGATCCGAGATTAGGTAACAGCAGATCCTTGCACACGACGGGTGCGGATGAACCCTTCATTTTGTGCCTCTCACTCAAAACGAATCGCGCCCCTACATTTTGCAGAAGCAATACACGAAGCTTGGCGCGAGCTCTCCCCAGCCGCGACATCACTGTTCCAACAGGACAGTCCAAGACACTTGCAATCTCCAGATAGGAGAGTTCCTCATATTCCCGCAGGAGGATAATCTCGCGAAAGTCTACTGGTAGCTCCTGAATCGCCGCTCGCACGGGCTCGGCCTCCTGCTTGCTCACATTTAGATCATGTGAATCTTTGGACGGCTCTACGATGTTGTTGGCAATGCCATCCCCGGCTTCGATCTCAATCAGTTGGGGACCATTGCGTCGTTTTCGCAACTGATTGAACCAGATATTTTTTTCAGGATAGTAAAAGCCAGCCTTTGATGTGGCTGTCCGCGCGCAGCTTCCGCATGGCCTGCATAGCGCGAATGTAGGTCTCCTGTACCAAGTCCTCTGCCTCTGCGTGGTTACGGGTCAAGACCAGCGCGTAGCTGTACAGTCCGTCGAGATACTCGATGCTCATTGCATCGGCTTGACCTACTCCGGCGTCGTTCAATGGCATATTTGTCAACTCTCTAATGAAGCCTTTGGCTTTGATAGAATCGTTTCTGGAGAGCGCCACGTCCGGCGCAACGGCTTTTTCAACATCGCTGCCATTAGCTTTTGCGAATAGCTTGCCCAGACTATGTAAAAAGAGCGGCTCAGGTGTGGAGTCATAGTGGCGTTCCCGTTGAATTTCTGTGGCGAACACGGTCACAGGCGTGATGACGGGGACTATTGACTCTAAACGACGCCACGACCAACAGATAACAGTGGTTTACTGGTTGCGGTCGGGCATGCAGTAAGGGCTAACGTAGTCAATGAAGTTATTCAAGACGTTCCGTCTGGATACTACGAACCACCTGTTGTGGCGCAATGGAGATCGTGTTCCTATAGCTCCGAAGGGGTTTGATGTACTGGCTTACCTGGTCGAGCACGCTGGGCGGCTCGTGACGCAGGACGAAATTCTTGAGGCGTTATGGCCAGAGACTTATGTCAATCCAGAAGTGCTCAGAAAATACATTCTGGAAATCCGGAAGGCTTTGGGTGACCGGCCTGACAACCCGGAGTTCATTGAGACATTGCCCAAGCGGGGATACCGGTTCGTTGCTTCCGTGGAAGATTCGAGCGCGGCCGACCCGCCAATCGTCCCGACGTCACATGTGACAGAAGAGCGGGCAACGGAAGAGAAGGTTGTCCCCGCGACGCCCTCTTCAGAACCGGAGAGTTCTTCTGGTAAACATCGGCTCTGGAAGTTTGCGATCATACCAGCGCTAGCGGTAGTTACGGCAGCAGCTATAGCCGGGCAGCACTTCTTGTTCACACGAAATAGGGCGAATGCTAACTCGTTGAAGAATACTTCCATCGCCGTGCTTCCTTTTGCGGACATGAGCGCGGCCAAAGACCAGGAGTATTTTTCCGATGGACTCGCCGAAGAACTGATTAACGACCTCGCCAAAGTATCGGGTCTAAAGGTCGTCGGGCGGTCCTCGGCCTTTCAGTTCAAGGGTAAGAACGAAGACCTGCGTGATGTGGGACAGAAACTCGGGGTGGCCAATGTCCTTGAGGGAAGTGTGCAGCGCGATGGCAACCATATACGCATCACCGCGGAACTGATCAAGGCGGACGATGGTTTTCAACTTTGGTCGCAGACATACGATCGGCAGATTAATGACATCTTCGCCGTAGAGGACGAAATCGCCCGCGCCGCGACCGACGCGCTGCAACTGAAACTGCTTGGAGGCAACGGTCAGCCGGTTGCTTCGACCTTGCGGAGTGCCAATCCGGAGGCATATCAGGCTTACCTTCAGGCGGAATACTTTTTGGAGCGGGGACCGGGCAAGGAAGACCTCGAGAAGGCGCTCGCCTACACCGACACGGCGATCAAACTGGACAAAAAATATGCACCAGCCTGGACCCTGCGATCGTCGGTGCAGAATACGATGGCAGAGGGTGCTCTGACCGATGCTACCGAAGGCTTCCGGAAGGCCCGCGACGACGCGGAGCGGGCGATCGCACTCGATCCTACCTTGGCCTTAGCCTATCTGGCGCTGGCGAAGACGCAAATCAACTGCGACTGGGATTGGGACGCTGCCAATACTTCCATTACCAAAGCGGCAGCGTTGGAACCGGGTAGCGTCGAAGTACTCCGTATCCGTTCGTATCGATCCAGAATATTGGGCGATATCGACCAGGCCATCAAGTTTTATGAACAGGTAGTCGCGCTCGACCCTCTTAGTGCCAATTCTTATTCGCGCCTGGGATACCTGCTGTTTGTGGCGGGCCGATATGATGAAGCTCGGGCCACGCTGCAAAAAGCTCTGGACCTGAACCCGCAGGCTACCTATATCCATTTCACCCTGGACAAAATTCTCATCGCAGAGGGAAAGCCGCAACAGGCGCTCGTGGAAATTGAGAAGGAACCCAGCGAACGGGGAAGACTCACGGGCCAGGCACTGGCTTATCATGCACTCGGGCGTGAACAGGATTCGAATACTGCTTTAGCTGGCCTTATCGCGAAGTATCGCACTTATGCGGCCTACCAGATCGCTCAGGTGTATGCGTATCGGGGGGAGCCCGACAAATCGTTTGAATGGCTGGAGCATGCCTACGAACAGCGAGACCCCGGACTGCCTGAGATTAAAAGCAATCCTCTACTCAAAAATCTGCGGCACGACCCGAGATACACCGAACTTCTCAAGAAAATGCGCCTGCCGACCCTAGAGGGCCAGCCAGGACCATTCCGGGAATTCGGTATGTTAAGGTCTTCGGTAGATGGAGAGTGGATGATTTGCCGGCGGTCGGGAAAGTCTCACGATGCAATGTCAGAGAGCATAGCCATGTGCAACGACGAAAATATCGGACGAGGATCGTGAACACCACACTCCTAGACTCTAGCTAGAATCTCGCGTGCATCTTCCAGCAAGGTCGGAAACACATCCCTGGCCACTAGAGTCATTCCAAGTCTTCCATTGACAGTAAGCACCGACACTTTTTGCCGAGCCGGTATGATCGAAGAGCTGCCTGTAAAAAGGTTTTCGACTCTAAGCTCGGTAAGCATTCTGGGCAGGCAACATATTTTCCCGTACGGTTCTTGCAATATCCCAGAACGAAGCCCCATCTGGAGTTGGAACGCCCATGATGGGATGAGATCAACAAGCCCGCGGCGTCTGGAATCCCCAGCGTCCTTCGCATATCAATCGGAGACACGCAGCGTACCGGTCCTGCGTTCCACTCTTTCGAATACCGCTTTCCTGCCAGTGTCAGCGCAGCAACCAGCGCGGCGTGCACTGTGGTTCTTTCTTCCTTGGCGCGCCCCAGCAGCACCTCGGTCTCCTCCACGCGCAGTTGCAGGCGATGTACATGAACTCTAGGTATCTCAACACGGGTCCCATCTTCCGGAGCGATAGATCTTACTTCTAACTTCTTTACATACTCAGCAGGGGTCGGCAATCCAAGCAGTTGCCCCAGACCAGGCTGCACCGTAAGTGGGTCTCCCAGATCTTCTCCCGCAACAGAAGCAAGAAAATCATGGACTAGAAGCAGATGCGATTTTCCATCCATGCTGCCATGGTGCGTAGCAAACATAACGACAGAACGACCGGGAGAATGAAAGAGAGTTGCCCGCGTGAGTGGCCCGCCTCCATCGCCGAAAGATTTCTGGAGCTCTTTTTCCATCTCCACTTCCAACATCAGCGAATCCGTCAGAGGTTCGATCCGCAAGAGCATTGAAGCTCCGCGCTCCTTCTCGAAGAACGGACGCTTGCCGGGGTTCTTTCGTATCGACGCAGACACAAGAGGGTACCGAATTTGTATGGCATCCAGCGCGCCCTTCCATTGCTCCATCGTTGTCGCTCCGTTCACTTCAGCGACTACTGCGTGAAACACAGGAGCGCTCTGCTCAATGAGCCAAAAGAACTCTTCAAATGCGTCAAGTTCACGAAATATGGTTGCATTCACAAATTGAGCTTGTTCAGCTTTTGGGACGAGGATCGATATAGACAAAAGACACCTCTCGTATTTTCAAGTGCGGTTTCGACGCGAATCAGCGGTGATGAAGACACCTGGCGAAAGGCGTCTTCGTCAAGATAAAAGTGCTCCTAAGCGAACTCGGGATCTATCGGATAACTCCGGGCTTGATCAGTTCCGAGGACACGAGCAGCCCATTCCCTCTCTTGGAGAATGAACAAAGCTACGTCGATAAGGACTCTGACCAGCCAACTCCGGAAAGCGCCTTCGTTTTCGAATCGTGGAACGTTACGGGAGGCTGCTGACTGTAAGCAGCGTTGCACGGCATCTTCAGCCTGATTGTGATCGCCTAGCACACGGTACGCGACCAGAAGAAGAGTGCGACGATACCGCGAAAACAAAGCATCCAATGCTTCTAGATTCCCTTGTGAATTGCTAAGGATCTCGTCCTCGTCCTCTGAGCGCGACGCCAACGCAGGGTTCATCTCCGCAGATTCACTCCTCACCGCCAGTGATTTTGTGATTATTTGGCCGCCGTGCGGCATTGAGCCAGTGTGCGTCATGACTCTGAGGGAGTGAATACGAGCCGGAGACACAATGATCGCGGGGAAGTTATGCCGTTGCCAGTGTCCCCATTCTCGCAGGCCTTCACACTCTTTAACTCCATCGCTAAGTTTGGGTTGGCTATCCATATCTAATACTCCTTCGTTGATTTCATGTCTGAAGATAAGACACATAAACGGGGAATCTATTCCTGCCTCTGCGGCAACGATGTCGCGGCATCGTCGTAGGGAATAAATGCCTGGAATAAGTAGGCAGCCGGCGTGTTTTTGTTACAGCCGCGTGACAAAAAATCAGTTCAACCTACCGGCGGTTAGCAACCAACACGTCCACTGAGGTTTTGCCATGATTCCCTACATTCATCCCGAGTTTGTTGAGGCTTTGAAGTCCCTAGCAACCGATAAGTCGGCTAAAGACGCGTCACTAGTCGTCTCGCCGAGACCGCTTGCCAGGAAGCGGAAAAATCGTTTTACTTTCCAGCGGTGGTCAACCGCCCGCCTTCGTTCCCTCATTGTGGCTGTCGTCACTAAATTCATTCTCTTACTAATCTACGTATGCTTGTGAGAGCCAAGGGTTGGTCAGGGTTTTCATCGGCGAGCGCTAAATCGATCCCCATCCGACATACTTTGGTGACACACCAAGCAAGACTGCCGCCCGGAGCCAGGTAAGGATGAGACAAGAGCATACGTGAGTCCGTGAGTGCTCCAGGTAATGACATTGAAGCCTGCTTGTCTGCTGTAATGAAATACGATCCCACCGGAAGGGACCTCCTCCCCTCCGGCAGCCACTGCAGATCTACTCGAAGATACGAGAAGACTGATCTTTTGTTGCTGCGCCTGATAGGCAACCAAGGCAGCGTATCCACTTTTGTAGTTCACCAGCCGCCCACCTACTAGTCGGTAGGTTTGCTCATGTCCCAACTCCTCTGCAGAATTGGGAAGACGAAAAGTGAAAGGCGCTTTGCCGGCAAACCACGCGGTAACGATACTAGGCGATTCGGACTGAATCTCGAGGGGAAGACTACCGCCCAGAAAACTGCGGTGAGCCGCAATCGCGGCTCCGATGTAGCTGTCGGCACGCGATTGCCGCACGATTCCGGGTACAAGTAGAAGTCCTACAGCGACCAGAAGAATTGCGGTGACTAGGACAGACCAGGAGGGACGCTTAGCAGATTGCAATGGCCGTTCTAAGACCTTCGCGATACGCTTTCGGAGGCGGACAGGCGCATGTGTCGCAGTCGAGGGAAACAACTCTGCAGCTTGTATGATTCGCCTGCGCAGAGCATCGGGAGCTGAGTACAACGGGCGTGATCTATGCAATAGACCAGATAACGCCTCTTCCTCTTCCAATTCCGTTCGGCAGGTGGGGCACTCTTCTAGATGAGCATGAAATTCTTCAAGATCCTGTCCGATCAGCACTTTGTCAAGATAGAGCTGAATATTCATGCCGTAGTAATCACAACCCTTCATTTGAGCCTCTCACTGAGGGTGAATCCGACCTCTCTAACGGTGCGGAAAGCAACTCGCGAAGTCTTGCGCGTGCTCTCCCCAAGCGTGACATTACTGTTCCGACGGGACAGTCCAGTATGCCTGCAATCTCCTGATAGGAAAGTTCTTCATACTCTCGTAGCAGGATAATCTCGCGAAATTGTCTTGGTAGTTCCTGGATCGCCGCTCTCACCTGCTCCGTCTCCATCTTGCTCACATAAAGATCGTGTGAGTTTTTGGATGGCTCCGCGATACTGTTGGAAACACCGTCACCAACCTCGATCTCAATCATTTGAGGACCATTGCGCCACTTTCTCAACTGGTTGAACCAAATATTCTTTAGGATCGTAAAGAGCCAGCCCTTCATGTTGCTGCCTGCTCGCAGCCTCCCCATTGCCTGTAACGCGCGAACGTATGTCTCCTGTACCAGGTCCTCTGCATCGGCATGATTACGAGTCAAGATCAGTGCGTAGCTGTACAACCCGTCGAGATACTCTATGCCGGTACCGTCCGCCCGTTTTGCTCCATCGTGGTCCCATGACATATTTGTTCACTCAACTAAACACAACACAATGGAATCTATTCCCGAGTTAGGGAATGTTTTCGCCAGCGTCATGTACTCACTTTTGGGGGAAGCCGCCACAAGGTGCAGAGAACTGAATCGATCGAAAACAATTCCGTAGTCGGTTGCGAGGAATACTCTTGCAAGTCCTGTGTTCTTACCTACGGAATTTGCGGAGATGGAAACCGCGAAAACCAACTCTGTCCCTACTCGCAGTTTGGAAGATCTGTCGTGGATCTACCATCATCAGAACTTCGAGAATATTCAAGCTGGTCGTGATTTACCGATGGGGAGGTCGAGGTGGGCTCGTGTCTCTGGATTCTCACCGATCACGATCCATCCAGAAGCCCCTCACACTTTGGCAGGAAAGCCGGCACCGCAGATGGGTTTCCAGAGGCCTCGCTACGGTGCTAGACAGATCGCGGCACCGATTGTGCTCCTGGCAAAAGGAGCCATGACACTTGCTACCGATTGAAGCTGACCGTTTTTCATGACGCATTCGACCTTAGCCACGTCGTCAATATCCTTAAGAGGATCGCCAGAGACGATGATCAGGTCAGCCAGATGGCCGGGCTCAAGCGTACCTAGATCCTTCGTCAGACCATAAGCCATCGCTGGCAAAATTGTTGCAGTTTCGAGTGCTTGCCACGGGGCGCGACCATACTTGACCTGAGCGCGCAGGTTCAAGTGAAGGCTCGTGGCGGGCAGGTCGAGTGGAGAGTCCGTTCCTGCAAGAATGACGCCTCCAGCGTCGAGAACGGCTGAGACGGTAGCCTCTTCGTCCTTGAGGTGGGCGAAGGCCGAGGTGGTATCGGTCTTTTGAGCGGTAGTGAGGGCGAGGTTGAGCCGGGCGTTCTCCCACGGCGGCGATATGGCGCGGCGGGGATCTGTCGCCAGCGCGGGGTCTTCGGCGTATTGGGCCTGGCTGAAGGTAGTGGAAATGGTCCACATGCCAGATTGCGCAAGGAGGGTTCGAACGTCGGAGTAGCTGACGCCGGTAAGCGATCGAGAGTAGGCCCAGCCAGTGCGGGCTGTGGCACTAAGGTGACTCATGCCATCTTCACCGAGTGAGACCGCTGGGAGAAGATAGTGCGATGCGGTTTCAACGCCCATCCGCGAGTGAGCAAACTGAATTCCTTGCTCGGCCCAGGCGTAGGGCAGGCGAACGTACAGCTTGACGAAATCGAAGTCCAACGCCTTGAGCCGATTGAACTCGCGGTGAAGCTGGGCCTCGCTGGTGGTGGGGATCATCATGGGGTAGTAGACGCGCTCGCCGTCAACGGCTTCGCCGGTAGTGAATAGACGTGGACCGACCGCGGCGCCAGCATTGTAAGCCTCGCGGTGCGAGAGGGCGCGATAGGCATTGTCTGCGATCGCACGGATTTCAGTTATGCCGTAGACGAGCCATAGGCGGCCAAAGCGATCGCCGTAGTAGATGGAGTTGTCGGAGTCGGTGTGGGCATGGTTTTCCCACAGACCGGGCATGACGGTTGAGTCACTGGCTTCAATGGTGCGGGTGATTCCGGCAGATGGCGTGGCGCGGTGCGGAGTGACGCTGGTGACCCGGTTGTCCGTAATAAGGATGTCGACGTCTTTCAGTTCGTCGGGGCCAGACCCCTTCCAAAACCTGGCAGCATGGATCAGGAGTTTTTGCTCTGGCTTTGCGTTGGTGAATGTGAGGTCCACAGCGAGGGTCGAGATGGCTTTCGTTGAACGGTCAATGAGCTTCAGGTTGCCTTCGTTGAGGTAGAGGATTTTGGAGGAGTCGGCGCTGTAAGTGGGTGCGTCGGTAGTCTCATCGTTGAGCCGGACTGCGGAACCGGTGGGGCGGCCATCTCCGTCGACCGGCATCGTATAGAGGAGATCATCCATAACGAAAGCCATTTCCTTTCCGTCAGGCGAGTAGATCGGGCCATCCTCTGTGCGAGTCGTGATGGACTCGTAAGGAGCAGGTGAGAAGAATTCTGTCTTGCCTGTTGCTAGGTTGACCGTGAGGATCGAACTCGTGCCCTCGCGGAAACGCTTGGTGTACGGCTTGATGGTGGCAATGGCCACTGTTTTCCCGTTGGCCGAGAAGGCGGGGCGGCCCGGAAAGAATGTCGATGGAGCAAGTGGCTTGATCGCGCCCGTGGCAACTTCGACGATCAGAGTGGCGCCCGTCTGGTCCTGAAAGGCGATGGACTTGCAATCCGGGGACCAGGCAGGCATGATCTGCGCGGATTTGCCCGGGGAAACCTGCTTGTCGGCGCTGGTGTCCGCAGAAGAGAGATCGTGGAGGTAGATATTCTCTATGCCATCGCGGTCCGAGACATAAGCGAGCATTTTGCCGTCGGGGGACCAGGCGGGACCTTGCTTATAGAAGGTGTCGTGAGTCAGAGCTACAGGCGCGCTGCCGATGTTCATAAGATAGAGCTGGTTGAGGGCGACGAAGGCTACCCGTTTCCCGTCAGGAGAGAGCGCCGGTGCGTAGATCCCCTTGACCTGATAGGAGGTAGTGTTGTCGAAGTCGTAGACCTTGTGCGCGTATTGCGGGCGGATGGATTTAATGACAGCGCTAAACGCGATAGGGGTCTCAGATCCGGTGGATAAATTGGTGCGAAGAATGTGACCGTCACCGGTGTATAGGAACTCAGAGTTGGAGATCCAAGTAGCGGGAAACGGGAACGCATCGGTAGCTTTACCGGAATAGGTTGTTGCGCCGGTGATGAGAAGCTGGGCAGTATTCATGAAGATCCCGACGCCGTGGAACTGGACGTAGGCGAGCGACTTGCCGTCAGGGGAATAGCTGGGGGCTTCGACGCGGCCCTCGGCGATGCTGGAGACCAGAGTCGTTTGATGACCAGTGGCAAGATCAATTGACTCAATGTTTTTTCCAGTGATACCCGTTCCACGGACAAAGGCGATCTGCGTGCCATCGGGAGACCAGGTGGGACCGAACTCATCCGCTTCTGCGGAGGTGATCTGCTTCAATGCGCCGCTGGCGATATTGACGGTCCAAATATCGTAGCTGCCTTTGAAGGCGCGATCGGATGCAAACGCGATCGTGGTGCCGTCGGGGGAGATGCGGGGCTCGCGGTCGTCGCCATGGCCACTGGTAATCTGCTTCAGGCCGGAGCCGTCAGGATGCATAGTCCAGATGTGGAAGGTGCCGCCGGCGTAAGACTGGATCGCGACGAGATCACCTTTGGCTGACCAATCGGGATGCGAGGCTTCCTCGTAGGGCGTGGTGATCTGCTTCGCTACACCGCCATGAATGGGCATGCTGTAGAGAAGGCCTTGCAAGTCGGCAATGATGGTTTTATGGTCGGGGGAGGCGGTGACGAACACATCTGTGCCTT
>Ga0210410_10001508_pt1 | contig 21826 bp, 17 predicted proteins | sample IncBWC4MmetaG_FD_161058 | JGI IMG/M metagenome (GOLD analysis project Ga0210410, IMG submission 161058) | Forest soil microbial communities from Barre Woods Harvard Forest LTER site, Petersham, Massachusetts, United States - Inc-BW-C-4-M | ecosystem: Environmental > Terrestrial > Soil >... | reverse complement strand
CACACTGCGCGAGATTCACATGCCGCTCGTCCACTTTTTCGAGACAAGCTTTGGCCGTATCTACAGCCGGCGCATTCTTCTGGTCACGATACGCTGCGAAGGGGTGGACGGCTGGGGCGAATGTGTGGCCGGAGAGGATCCGTTCTACAGCAGCGAATGGATTGAAAGCGCCTGGCCAACCCTGACGCAGTATCTGATCCCTGCCATGTTAGGGAAGCGCATCGAATCCTCCCGTGATTGCCCCTCGCTGTTCGCGAGAGTGACCGGCCACCGTATGGGCAAGGCCGCTCTCGAAAACGCCGTTTGGGACGCCGAAGCCAGGCAGAAACAGATGCCGTTGTGGAAGTTGCTGGGCGGGTCGCGGCGCGAGATTCTCTGCGGCGTTTCCATTGGAATCCAGGATTCGATCGAGCAATTGCTGGAAAAAATCCAGACCGAATTGGCTGCCGGCTATCGCCGCATCAAGGTCAAAGTCAAGCCCGGCTGGGACCTGAACGTGCTCGAACGCATCCGCTCGCGCTGGGCCGACATTACCTTGAGTTGCGACGCAAATTCTGCTTACACGCTCGATCAGGTCGAGCATCTGCGAGACTTCGATCAGTTCAATCTTCTGATGATCGAGCAGCCCCTATGGAATGACGACATTTATTATCATTCGCGGCTGCAGAAGCAACTGCGCACCTCGATCTGTCTTGACGAATCGATCGTGAACGCGCGCAGCGCTGCCTTTGCCGTCGAGACTGGGGCGTGTCGAATCGTTAACATCAAGGTTGGACGAGTCGGCGGATTCTCCGAGGCTTTGAAAATTCACGATATCTGCCAGGCGCAAAAAATCCCCGTCTGGTGCGGAGGCATGCTGGAAACAGGCATTGGACGCGCTCACAATATTGCACTTTCCACGCTGGAGAACTTTCGCCTGCCCGGCGATGTTTCTGCCTCGAAACGGTATTGGAAAGAGGACATCATCGAGCCAGAAGTGGAAGTCTCGCCGCAAGGGATGATCGTAATCAGCGACCAGGCGGGAACCGGCTATCGCGTCAAACCGGATCTGATCGAAAAGCTCACCGTTCGAAAGCAGACGCTGAGGGCTTGAGGGTTTCTAAGCCCATTGACACACGGGCAAGAAGAGACTTACGTCCCGGGCTAAATCTCCTAAGGCCTAAACTCATCGCTTCCGCTAATTCCTCTGTCTTGCGACCGTCGTTTCTGTAAGGTGATGGCTGTGCGCCAGATTTACTTCTTCGGACTTCAGCAGTTCCACGCCTTGGTCAAAGGTCAGCTGTTCGGGCATCTGCCGGAAGTCGCTCGACACCTCGTCCGACACAAGGTTGATTCCCTTGACCATCAATATCTTCCCGCTCATATTCAGGCTGATCTCGGTGACACCCCACGCACCATCCTCTAAGCCAAGATCAGCCTGCTGCACCCGGAAGTGTCCGCCTTTGTTGAGATGGCCGAGAATTCCCCAACCAAACGCGACCTCCTGAAACAGGGTGCTGTCAATCCTCGCCAGGCGATGTATTTTCGCATCGATCAGCAGTTCACCTTCCATGCCTTTGAGAACCTGTTCTACGTGCGATGGAGGCGAGTAAGCCGGATTCGGCCTGAACTTTAACTTCACTAACCGGTCGCCCTCTTTGCCCAAGCCTGTCGCACTATTCTCAGTGCCCGCGTATTCGTAGCAAAAAGCGTCGGGCAGCGCCTTCACAATGCGGAGACTGCGGTCTTCGTCTTCCTTCTCGCGCGCCCCTTTCTTGCGAATCTGCTCGGGATGGTTTGCCAACGCCGCGAGACGATTCGTTTCTGCCTGCTGCTGTTCCGCGGTTAGTGGCCGATCATTGGAGGCGATGAGCATTTCCGCCAAAGCCTGATTGGTCTCGACATAGACCCGAGTTTGCGAGCCTTTTGAGGTTTGTCGGCGCGAGTGGAACATGTGGTGGAGATTTGGTTGGTCCGCTGCTGCGACCTCATTTCTGACCGTGGTCCGCACCAATTCCTCTGGAGACATGGCGAGTTCTTTCGAGTCCTGTGCGGAGAGCGCAGTGGCTGCGATCAATGCCACAATCACAACCACTACGGGCAAACCTGCTGCTCCCCGGCTTTGCTCAACCAGCGTCATCTGTACTGTTAGTGTCGCAATCTTGGAGAGAAGGTTGCATTGAATGGGAACAGTGTGAATACGGGAAAAACCGTAGGGCGTATCTTGGCTGGCTGGGGTGAGACCGTCCTACGATCTTTGTCGTACAACTCCCTCGTACGCGGGCGGCTACTGCGGTGTCGTCTTCGAATCGGCTGACCGCGGCGGGACGAAATTCTGTGCCAGTTTCTCTTGCTCAGTCCTCAAGATCTCCACTGCTTGAGCAAAAGGCAAATCCTCCGGTAGCCGCCTGAAGTCGCTGAAGACTTCATCGGAGTTCAGATTGAGGCTCTTGAAAAGCAGGATTTTCCCTGCCATCTTCAGGGTCATCTGAGTGATCACCCAATTACCCTCGCCCGAGTCGCCTTGCTGCACGCGAAAGGATCCTCCCTTGTCGAGCCGGCCGAAAATGCCCCAACCGAAGGTCACGTCTTTGAACAGGGTACCGTCGATCCTCGCAATGCGACGGGCAACCTTGTCGATCAGCAGATATCCCTCCATTCCGGTCAGGACCTGTTCCAGGCGTGATGGCGGCGAATAGGAAGGATTAGGACTGTACTTTAACCGCACGAGTTCATCTCCAACCTTGCCCACTCCTGTCTCACCGTTCTCCGTGCCTGCATACTCGTAGAGAAAGGCATCGGGCAGCGCTCTCACGATGCGGAGAGTGCGCTCTTCGTCTTCTTTCTCTCGCGCCTGTTTTCTGCGCAGCTGGTCGCGATCGCTGGTCAGCCAATTCAGATGGTCGATCTCGACGCGCTGCTGTTGCGGCGTCAAGGTCTTATCGTTCATGCCGTAAAGCGCGCTTGCTAAGGCCTCGTTCGCTTCGACGTAAATTCTGTTTTGAACCCCTTTTGGGGTCTGTTTGCGCGAGCGGAACAGGAACTTGATCGCGGTGTTGTTTGCCGCCACAAGCTCATTCGCGACCGCGGCCCGGACCATCTCACCGGCGGGAACCTCAGGTTCATTCGAGACCTGTGCCGAGACAATGGTGGTCGTTGCCACAAGCGCTACGATCGCGCAAACTCGCGCCCGATGCCGCCTGATGCGACTTAGCCATGGGCAATCCATCTCAACATTAGTGTAGCAATCCGGCGCTTCTCCGATTCTGGTGCCCGAATCAGGTGTGGCGCTGTTGGAATCCGGCTCCCTTTCCGCAAAGTAAATTACCAATAGTGCAGAAAGTTTGCTCAAGACGTACTTCGCTTGCCGCATGCTCGCTTAGTTGGGTATAGTCGAAAGAAGCGGCGTGCCGTCCCAGTAGCTGCTTTTCCAGTATCTTGGAAATGCGTATCCCGATTCCTTAAGGAGAACATCCATGAGTGCTCCGTTGTCGGCAGATTTGGCGCAGATTGGCAAGTCCGTAGTGATCAAAGGCGATTTGTCGGGCAGCGAAGACCTTTACGTCGATGGGCAGGTCGAGGGCACCATTTCTCTCAAGAACAATAGTTTGACCGTCGGTCCCCACGGTCAGGTCAAAGCATCGGTTGAGGCCAAAGGCGTGGTTGTTCAAGGGAAACTTGACGGCAACGTGCAGGCCAGCGACCGCGTCGAACTGCGTAAGAGTGCCGTGGTAAACGGCGATATTTCCACGCAAAGGATTTCGATCGAGGAAGGCGCGTATTTGAAGGGTAAGATTGATATCCAGGGCCGAGCGGAAAAGGCAGCGGGAAAGTAACTTTTGCCGGCACCCACAATGAGTTAAAGTGTTGGTTCTAGAGGTTGGTTCAAAGTCTTGGGGCATCAGTCGCCTCAGGCAAGGCGACATATCGGTACAATGGCATCAGTCACGCAGAATTTCATGAAGCTTTTTCGCGGCTCTTCGGGCGGAACAGAGGCGAACCCGGCACAGGCCGCCCAAAAACTCACCCGGCGTTCCAGTGGTCTCGGCGAGCTCTCACGGGTGTGGGAAGCTGACACGCCGCTGTGCGTGCTCGATCTTGGTTCTACATCCGCATCGAACATCCGGTTTTTCACCGAACGCAGTCACAAGATTTACAGTGAAGATCTACTTGTGGCTTCCACCGATCCGAATCTGGCGACAAAAGATGAACAGGGAAACTCTATTCTCGACAGCCGGCGATTCCTGGCCGACAATCTGGTTTATCCCGCGGCGCATTTTGATGTCGTCTTCTGCTGGAATCTGCCGGACTATCTCGACGAGAGTCTCGTGCGCCCGGTCATGGGACGCCTTTGGTCAGTGCTGAAGCCAGGCGGAATGATGCTGGCGTTTTTTCACACGAAGGATGCTGGACCAGATTCGCCCTGCTACCGCTTTCACATCGTTGGAAAAGATATCCTGGAGATGCAGCCCATCGTGCTGCGACGGGAGACGCGGCGGGGTCCCACAGGCGCTGTACACACGGCGATTGGCGATGGCTTCCACCTGCAGCGGGTCTTCAACAACCGCCACATCGAAACCCTCTTCCGCGACTTCGCCTCGATCAAGTTCTTCCTGGCGCGCGACAACGTGAGAGAAGTGCTCGTCGTTCGCTAATGGTCTTGGAAAGATGTGGGGAGAGTCGCGTCGGCGGTCCGGTTGAGCGAAGCTCGACACCTTGTGGAAGCCAGGATTCGCTACCTGGCCCGAGAGTCATTGGCCGGGCAATCAACTGTCTTCCACGCAATCACTCCCATGCGGAATAGAAAGTGACGGAAGATTTCAATTCGCGGGGCAGGCTTCCCGCTTGATGAAATGATCTGCCCCATTTCCTCCGGAACATAAGCTCGGCGCACGGAAGCCAATCCGTCCACACGCGACACATAACTTCGCATCAACGGAAAGCCGGCGTAGACAAATGCCACATGCAACGGATGGCGGACGAGATCGTTGATCAAGATCGCGTCACGGCTCACGCGCAATGCCTCTTCCGCGAAGCGTGCCAATTGGTCAGGCTCCAGGTGATGTGCGAACAGACTGCAGCTCACCAGATCGAAGCTGCAATCTGCAAAGGGAAGCACCCTTGCATCGGCCACAACTGCGCACTGCCTGTCTTCATTCCCCAGATGTGAGAACACGCGATCAAGAGAAGTCACGTCCAGAGTGATGCCTTGTCTTTCGAGTTGCTTGGCGGCAAGTCTGGGCACCTCGCCTAATCCTGCTGCAACCTCGAGCACTGAGAAATGCTTTTTCCCCGTCGCGGATGCGACGCGCTCGATCAAGCAACGCGTAGTAGCGACTCCACCGAACCAGCGATTGATTCGGCAAATATCCCGCAACGAGGCCTCGATCTCGGCGGATGGGCACGCGTCCGAATCGAGGATTTCCGGTTGGTTGATTCGCTGCATGGTGAGATCAGTGATTCGCCCCAGCTCTCACGAGTGTAGTCGGCTCGACGGCCAGGGTTGTCAAATAGACATCACGGCTTCAATGAAGACGCTTGACCCCACCAGATCCAAGGGTCGCGCAGGCGGTCGTGATGTTCGCGCCCTTTGCGGCATTCTTGGCGTTCTACGCGGTCAAAGGCTGTCGCAAAGATCGCTAGGAATCGCGAAGTCCGCAAACAAATACAGGAGCGCTCAGACTTCGGCCAGTTCTTCTTCGAGCAATTGCTTGTTATACAGGTCGCAGTAGTAGCCGTTCAAGGCCAGCAGTTCGTTGTGGGTGCCGATTTCGACGATACGTCCACCATGCAGGACGGCGATACGGTCCGCATTGCGGACGGTGGACACGCGGTGCGAGATGAAGATGGTCGTGCGACCGCGCATAACGTCGCGCAAGTGGTTGAGAATCTTGTCTTCGGTATGCGTGTCGACGCTGGAGAGCGCGTCGTCGAGGATCAGAATTTTCGGATTGCGGATGAGGGCGCGCGCGATCGCCGTACGTTGCTTCTGTCCGCCGGAGAGTGTGATGCCGCGCTCGCCCACCATGGTGTCGTAGCCTTCGGGAAAGCCCTCGATATCGACCGCGATGTTGGCCGCATCGGCTGCGTTGTGAATATCCTGATCGGTGGCGAAATCGACTCCGAGCGCAATGTTCTCGCGGATGCGGTCACTGAACAGGAAAGTTTCCTGAGGCACGAATCCGATATTTTTGCGCAGTGTCGAGACCAGATAATCGCGAATGGGACGTCCATCGATCAGAACCATGCCTGGCTCGGCGTCGTAGATGCGCGGGATCAGACTCACCAGCGTGGTTTTTCCCGAGCCGGTCGGGCCGACGATTGCCAGGCTGGTGCCTGCGGGCACTCTCAGCTTCACGTCGTGCAGAACCTCGTTCCCTTCGTAGCTGAAGTTGAGTCCGCGGAACTCGATCTCGCCCTTTATCTCGGGGGCCTGCGCGCCTGGAGCATCCTTGATCTCCGGCTGCTCCTGCAAGATTTCGTTGATGCGGATCAACGACGCAGTGCCGCGCTGGAAGATGTTGATGACCCAACCCAAGGCGATGATCGGCCAGGTGAGCTGCATCATGTAGGTGCTGAACGAGACGAACTGTCCAACGCTCATCGAACCGGAGAGGGAAAGCGTGGTGGTGACTGCGGGATGCGAGTTTCCGAGATTCGAAACCAGCGTCACGCGCGAAAGTCCGTGAATGACTTCGCGTCCGCCGAGCCACAACACGAGCACTACGGCGCATCCCAGCATGAGTTCGAGTGTGGGCCAGAGCATGCCCATGAGACGAACCAGGCGCAGGCTGCGGCGAATGTATTCCTGGTTTTCGGTTTCGAAGGCCCGAATCTCGGCGTCCTCTTGCACGTACGCGCGGATCAGCCTCGCGCCAGAGAAGTTTTCCTGCGCGCGAGCGGAGATGTCGGAGAACATGGCCTGGATTCGTTCGAAGCGTTCGTGAATCCGGCGGCCGAAGGTTTGAATCACGACGCTGACCGCGGGTAGCGGCAGAAACGTGTAAAGCGTGAGCCAAGGACTGATGGAGATCATGAAGGCGAGCGCCCCAGCGGTGTAGACGATGGTGTTGGCCGAATACATAATCGCGGGGCCTAGCAGCATGCGGACCGCGTTGAGGTCGTTGGTGGCGCGCGCCATGATATCGCCGGTGCGGTGTCGCTGATAGTACGAATAGGAAAGGATTTCCAGCCGCGCGAACAGGTCGTTGCGCAGGTCGAATTCCATGTCGCGCGAGATGCCGATGACGATCCAGCGGGTGAGGAACTGGAAGATCCCCTTGGTGACGGCGATGGCGAGCAGTAACGCCGCATAGACCAACAATTTGTGTCTGTTGACGCCTTCGTGCAGATCGTCGGCAGCCTTGCCGAGCACCAACGGAAAAAGAATCCATATGCCGTTGGTGAGCAGGACGCAGAGCGTGCCCGCGGCGTAACTCCAGCGGTAATGTTTCAGATACGGCAGGAGCGGGCGCAAACTCTTAGGCAGCATGGAAATCCAGTAGATGAAATTCTAGCAGGGGTGGTTCAGATTTCCGGCCGTGCGACTGGCCCGGAAGAAAGGGAATTCTGGTTTCCTGTGCTGTGGAATGGAAAGGTTCGGCAGAAATAGTTTGAGAGCGGGCTTAATCGCTGGGGGTCGGCGAGGCTCGATTTGGGGAAAATTTTGGGTTGGAAGGTCTCCCTCGACTCTGGCCGAATCCCATGACTAGCGCGGGTTTTGCAAAAATGGCTTGCAAAATCTTGAGCCCCCAACGGCTTCCCCAAAGGCTTCAGGACTCAGAATATTGAAAACAAAGGAGTTGGAGTCTTGCTTTCGCGGTCTCAGCGCGTACCGCCTCCGCCTCGACGATGATCGGCGTCCCGGTTTTCAAGGTCAAGGTCAGAGGTCACATCAGCCTGTCGAACTGCCCTGAGATGGAAACCGGCCAAGAGCAGCGAAAGGATAACTAGTCACGCTCGAAGTGGACCGGCAATTGTGTCTTCGGTCGACTCGCACCGATTGGCCTCGCAGATGTCGAACGCGCCTATAATCCTGTGGGTTGAAGGAGCGACATGCTCAGGGTGGGAGTGGTTGCAGGATTTCTGGCGACGCTAGTGGCGACGAGCGGGATCGCGCAAGAGCATGAGCACGAGAACGGCGAGAAGCTGGGAGCGGTTCATTTTGCCACTTCTTGCAACCAAGGAGCCCAGAAGGAATTCGACCGGGCGGTGGCGCTGCTGCACTCCTTCCAGTTCAGCCGGGCAATCCAAGGATTCAACGCTGCACGGAAGAGCGACGCGTTCTGCGGGATCGCGTACTGGGGCATCGCGCTCAGTGAGTGGAGTAATCCCTTCGCCGCCGGAATGAAAGAAAAGGGCCAGTTACAAGCAGGGCGGAAGATCGCGGAACGGGGCAAGGCTGCAGGCGCGAGGACGGAGCGTGAACGGGCGTACATCGCTGCCGTCGGCAAGTTATACAGCGACTTCGAAAGGACGCCGCAGCAAGCTCGTTTGGTCGCCTATCGCGACGCCATGCAGCAGATCGCGGGGAAATATCCGGAGGACGTGGAGGGGCAGATCTTCTACGCGCTGGCGCTCGCCGCCTCGGAAGAGCCGACGGACAAGACCTACGCCGGGCGGCTCAAGGCGGGCGCGATGCTTGAGAAATTATTCGAGGAGGAGCCAGCGCATCCGGGTCTGGCACACTACATCATTCACACCTATGACGTGCCACCGCTGGCGCCCCGAGCCCTGAAAGCCGCGCGACGTTATTCAGAGATTGCGCCAGATGCCCCGCATGCGCTGCACATGCCGTCGCACACATTCACCCGCACGGGTTACTGGCAGGAATCCATCGACAGCAACGTGGCGGCGGCCGCGGCTGCGCGGCGCGAGAGTCAGACGGCAGAAGAGCTGCATGCCACCGACTATCAGATCTACGCCTATCTGCAAACGGGTCAGGACGAGGCGGCGCGGCGGATGGTGGCTTCCTTGCCGGAGATTGCTTCTCGATTCGATCCCAAAGTAGTAATCGGCGGCGCAGGGGGCCCCTCGGCTGGATACTTTGCGCTTGCGGCGATTCCGGCACGGTACGCGCTGGAGCGCCATGAATGGAAGGAAGCTGCGCAACTAACGGCGCGAGAGACGCCATTTCCTTACACCGAAGCCATGACCTGGTTTGCCCGCGGATTAGGCGCAGCGCGCCTGGGACAAGGACCGGCGGCGCAGGAGTCGGTGGCGGCGCTCGAGCGAATCCGGGAGCGGCTGTTGAAGGCGGGTGAAAACTACTGGGCGGGGCAGGTGGAAATCCAACAGGTTGAGGTGGGGGCGTGGGCAGGGCTCGCGGAGGGTAAGAAACAGGAGGCGTTGCGGCTGATGAAGTCGGCAGTGGAACTGGAAGATGGGACAGAGAAGAGCGCGGTGACGCCCGGCCCTTTGGCCCCGGCGCGCGAGCTACTGGGCGAGATGTTCCTGGAAATAAACGAGCCAGCGCAGGCCCTGGATCAATTCGAGGCAACATTAAAGAACGAGCCGGGACGTTTCCGCGCGCTCTATGGAGCGGCGCGCGCTGCGCAGCTCGGCGGAGGTCGCGAGGCGAGTCAGAGATATTTTCGCCAGCTGTTGAATGGTTGTGAACGCGCGGACCAGCCAGATAGGGCGGAGATTCTGGAAGCAAAGAAAGCAATTTTGCAGAACTAGTTGTACGGGAAAGGCACATGGGTACCAACTCCGCCACCCAGTGGGGAATCGTCCCGACAATCGGCTCGCAGGATGTTCGATGACTTGCCGCCCCCACCGGATGGGAGAGCGATGCCTCACACAAATTCTGCTTCAGTTACGCCTACCCTGCGCTACTCTCCGTGTTCAGGGTCGTGTGGGAGCCGAAGAATAAGAAAAAGTTCGACGGCGCCTCGACGGCATCGCCGGTCTTTCCAGCAGCGTGTATCTTGGCTACGGAAGTGATCCCCGATGCGCCTAGCGCCCGATAAACCGCAATCCTCGCTGCTGGGGTCAGGCCGTTCATGGGGAATTTCCTCGCTTCAGATTACCTGGACGGCGCCATTCGGACTCGAGTACGCGATAGTGGCGAATTCGGATTGGCGCGGTAGGATTTCTTCTGCTTCGAATACGCGGCGGAATTTTTCTTGCTGGGTGAATCTGGCTCTCTTTACTTCTCAAAAGGTTCTTAGATTGCGGGACAAAGGCCGGGGTTTTCGATTGCGCTTCGAGTAACTCGAGAGACTTTCGCATTTGTCACTCTGGGCGCGTGCCAATCCGATAAGGGCGAACGTTCGTATCCCTCATGAAAGCGGTTCAATTCAAGGAGAGATTATGAAGAACAAAATCGCAGCTCTGTTGTTGAGCGTTGTTGCCTTCGCCGCACCTTTGGCGCTCGCTGGTTCCAACAATCCGGTTGTCGGTGGACAGGAGATGTATCCGACAAAGGACATCGTGGATAACGCCGTAAACTCGGCGGACCACACTACACTGGTCGCGGCGGTGAAGGCCGCGGGTCTGGTGGGCACGTTGAAGGGCCCCGGTCCTTTCACGGTGTTTGCACCGACCAATGAAGCGTTTCGGAAATTACCGGCGGGCACGTTCGAGAATTTATTGAAACCGGAAAACAAAGACGCCTTGACGAAGATTCTTACCTATCACGTTGTCGCTGGCCGGTTAACTGCTGTGGACCTGAAGAAGCAGATAATGGACGGCAACGGACGAGCAGAATTGAAGACCGTAAGCGGCGGCACACTTGTGGCCATGATGCAGGGCAAGAACATTGTGCTGAAGGATGAAAAGGGTGGCATGTCGATGGTGACCATTCCAAACGTTTTCCAGTCGAACGGCGTGATTCACGTGGTGGACACGGTAGTGATTCCAAACTAAGCGCCGTCGGATGTGAGCCAGGCGCTCCTGAAACAGGAGTGCCTATTTTTTGGGGTGCCGAGCATGTCCGGCGGGTGGGAGCGCGGACAGGCAACTGTCCCCTTATCCCGATTGAAGCGTGCCGGCGCGACCTGAGACAATCTCTCGTCGATTGACCGATCGAGTGTGTCTGTCGGGTTCGGATGTTCTGGTACGATGGTTCGCTCCGCGCCACGCCAGTGTGGGCGTTGCGTCCTGCTCTCGAGTTGGGGCGCATCGTCGCTTCGGACGGAATCGCTTCAAGAAACGCAATCCGTTCATTGTGACTGGACGTACTTTGAGGAGACGAGATAAGGGTTTGTCGAGCGCTGCCCCCAACGTGGTTCCGGCTGATGTAACGCTGGTGTCGGCGATTCGCTCCGGCGATGAGCGAGCCATGGCACAGTTGTATGAGCGCTATTCCGGAATTGTTTATTCGGTTGCGCTGCGTGTTCTTGGCGATACGGGGGCTGCGGAGGACATTCTGCAGGAAATATTCATGCAACTTTGGCGTAATCCGGACGGATTCGATGTTAGCCGTGGAAGCCTGCCGGGATGGCTCGCCGTAATCGCGCGAAACCGGGCAATCGACTCCTTCCGCAAGCGCCGTCCGGAAGTTGAGATGACGGATGTGGTCGTCGGCATTGGTCCCGACATGGTTCGCGGTATCGAGTGGAACCGTACGCTGGACAAAATTCGAGGGGTGCTGGGAAGCATACCGGCACCGCAGCGATCTGCTTTGGAATTGAGCTTCTTTGAAGGACTCACGCATACCGAGATTGCGGAAAAAACGGGCGAGCCGCTCGGAACCGTCAAAACGCGTATCCGCGCCGGTTTGCTCGCGTTGCGCAAAGCATTCAATCGATGAATGGGCACGAACAATTCGCCGATGACCTCGCGCTGTACGCGATGGGAACACTCGAGGGAGACGAGCGCCTTCGAGTGGAAGGGCACTTACAGGAGTGCCCCGCCTGCCGAGTTGAACTGGAAAAGTTTCGCGGCGATGTAGCATTGCTGGCTTTTTCAGCCAGCGGACCAAGGCCTCCGGCGCGCTCCCGGGAGCGCCTGCTGGCCGCCATCGCAAAAGAGCCGCGACGAATCGAGACTCGTGCGTCCAGGCCGATGGCTTGGTGGAGGGCGTTTGAGTGGGCGGGCGCGGTAGCCGTTGTAGTGATGGTCCTTTTGTTGGTTCGTCAAAACAATGATCTTCAACGCCGTGTAGCCGACCTTCAAAGTAGTTCGGCGCGGCAGCAACAGCAGTTGCTCCAAGCGAAGCAGTTAGTCGGGACATTAACCTCTGCGGACGCGGAGCATTATGTTCTGGTCGCGGGAAAGAGTCCTCCGCAGCCGCAAGGAAGAGCGATTTATGTACCGTCCAGCGGGACTCTGGTGTTCCTTGCCAGCAACCTGCCGCAACTGCCTCCGCAGAAGATTTATGAATTGTGGCTGATCCCAACCAAGGGTACGCCCATTCCAGCCGGACTGTTCAGGCCGAATCCTCAGGGGAGCGCAGCTGTCGTCAAACCGCCATTGCCAGCGGGGATAGAGGCGAAGACCTTCGCCATTACCGTGGAACCGGAAGCGGGCTCAGCCGCGCCGACTTCCCAGCCGATCATGGTTGGGAGCAGAGGATAACGCTTCTCAGCGACGAACCCCCCGGTGATATGGTGTCGGCTATCGTGCAGATGGATGCGGGTCGGATTTTGCAGGTTCTGCGCGATCATGGGACTCGGGTGCGTGCGCCTGCTTGGAGAGAACTGCGGATGGGAAAAGGTCACGGCCGAAGGCGGCCACGCTGACTCCGGTTATTACCGCGATCCATGCGGCGAAGAATAGGGTTCCGGCGTTAAAGAGCAAGGAGTCAAGAGTCATTGTCGTTCCCCGAAGGGGCTAAAGCCCCGGTTGATTCGGTCCGCTTACACGGCCCTGAATGGCCGGCACTACATCTGGCCAGCACCGTATCTCTCCAACGCGGTGGCCCCGGCCCATATCCCCATGACTGCCAGCCGCAAAACGGTGGTAAAGCGACCGTTCTACCAATCTCTGCACCGTGGGCGCAAAGCCCACGGTGCAGAACATGCGAAGCGAGCGGCCAGTCTCGCCTCGCGCTGGCTAAAAGGAACCCCTGCGATGGAAAACAGGAATCCCTCAGCTCGCAAACCAGAACGCGGGCGCTTTCCAGCCTTTTGTCTATTGCTCGAGCGGAGTCGGCGGAGCCTGATGCATGTGGTTCTGCATGCGAGCTTCGTGGTTCGCCACCATCTCTTTCGCCTTCGCCTGCTGGTCCGCCGTTAGAAGCTGGAACAACTGGTTGTGCACTTTGGTTTGAGCGACCGTCAACTGGGCATCGATCTGCGCTTTCTGCGCAGCCAGGGTTTGAACTGTTTTTTCCTCGTAGGTGCCCATCACGTTCTGAAGGAGCTTCTGCTCGATCTGTTGGGATTGTTGCCGAAGTGGTTTCATGGATGTATGAGCGTTCTCCATGATGGTCTTCATCTGCGCCTGCTGCTCGTCGGTCAGGTTCAAAGACTTGGCGAAGAAGCCCATCCCGCGGCCTTCCATGCCGAAGTGGCCGTGCATAGGCGGTGGCGGAGCGTCAGCGGCGGTTTGCGACTTCGCAATGGCGCTGCCGAGCACAACCGCCAAGGCGGCAATCAGCAAACGAAAACGAAACGATTTCATATGTGACTCCTCGAGAACCTCCGGGATGCCCCGGAACTTTGCGTACACAGAATAGAAACACGGCTTCTGGGAAAAAGGCGGTAAAGAATCGGTCAACCAGAGTAAAGTTTTGTCATTGCGAACGAATGGATTCCTGGAGACTGGCTTGGTAGCCGTTAATTTGCTCGAAGGGGCTCTAAGGATGAATGGCAAAATCCCCCCCAGTGGAGCTTGAGCGGGGCACCCTCGAGCGTGGGGCGTTTCCGCAGCCCTACGCTCCCCTGGGGGCTGTCTGCGGCGAGCCCCGCCCGACCTCCGCCGCCAGTAGCAGCTGGCAGGGTGCCGGCGCCACTTGGATTCGGTGCTGCTTTGGATTCGGCGCTGCTGGTTTGACAATTCTTTACTGCGGACTTTTGCTTGCGGGTGCACAATGAGGGCTGTGATGATTGAACGAATTCTGGTGATCGACGATGATGTGGAACTCTGCCATCTGGTGGGGGAATATCTGCGGGCGGAGGGATTCGCCGTTGAGTGTGTTCACGACGGTGAGAGTGGGCTGAAGAAGGCAACTGCGGGCGAGTATCTGCTGGCGGTGCTCGATGTGATGTTACCGGGCATCAACGGATTTGAAGTGCTGCGCAGAGTCCGAGCGACCTCGCGGCTGCCCGTGTTGTTGCTGACGGCGCGCGGCGAGGATGTAGATCGCATCGTGGGGCTCGAGATCGGCGCCGACGATTATCTTCCAAAGCCATTTAATCCGCGGGAGCTAGTGGCGCGGATTCGTGCAGTGCTGCGGCGCACGCGGGCGGACGGCAGCGGTGCGGCTTCGGCGCCGGATACGGTGAGCGTGGGAGATGTGGAATTGGATCCGGCTACGCGCACGGTGCGGCTGGAAGGGAAGCCGGTGGATTTGACTTCGGTGGAGTTCAATCTGCTCGAAGTGCTTTTGCGCGAAGCGGGGCGAGTCGTTCCGCGCGAACGGCTGGTGAATGCGGTGCTCAGCCGCAAGTTCTCGCCGTTTGATCGCAGCATTGATATGCACGTTAGCAAGGTCCGCAAGAAATTGGGGGACACGGACAGCGATGAGCACATCAAGACGGTTCGTGGCGTGGGCTATATCTTTGCGCGTCCGCGGGAGAAGGCAAAAGCATAGGGCCGGGGCTGACGCCCTGTTGGAAAAAGAGACGCTTTATCGCGGCGCTGGCGCCGCGCCAGCCAAAAGCGGTTTGCATCCGGTGCAAGGTAGAATAACGCGTGAGAACTGCGTCGAAGCAGGTTGAAGACGCCGGCCCGAGAATTCATCATCGCGTTGCAGAGTTCGCTAGGTTGAAGAGTGCACTATGAAGAGTCTGTTTTTGCGGATTTTCCTGTCGTTCTGGATGGCGCAGGCGTTATTCGTGGTGCTTGCCATCCTGGTAACGCTGGCGTTCCGACCGCGAGGCTCGTCGTGGGAACCGTTGCGCACGACGTCACTCAACGAAGCGGTCCTCGCTTATGAAGCGGGTGGGCCCCCAAAGGTTCGGCAATATTTGGACAATTTGCAGGAGACGCAGCACGTCCGCGCGTTTCTGTTCAGTGAGCAGGGCGAGGAAGTTTCTCACCGCGGTGCGCCTGACTGGGCGATTCGGATGTTCAACAGCGGCTCTCCATCGCCGCGGGATGGGTTCATTATTCCCGCGCCGAAAGTGCTGCAGGAGTCGCGTGCATCTTCCGATGGGCAGCATCGATTCACGCTGGTGATGGGCCTGCCTCCGGGACCACGTGTGTTTCTGGGGCCGAGAGGAATGCCAATTCCGGGCGTGATCATTGGAGTGATCACTTCGGGTTTGGTGTGCTACTTACTGGCTTGGTATTTGACCATGCCAATTGTGCGGCTGCGGGCGGCGACGCGGCAGTTAGCGGCGGGAGATCTGACGGCTCGGAGCGGTTCTCCAGCAAGCAAAAGGAGGGATGAGGTGGCGGGATTAGTACGCGACTTCGACGCCATGGCCGAGCGGCTGGAAATGCTAGTCAAGGCGCAATCGCGCCTGCTGAACGACATCTCTCACGAATTGCGTTCTCCGCTGGCGCGATTGAATGTTGCTCTGGGATTGGCGCGTCAACGTGCGGGAGTGGAAAGTACCGACATGCTGGATCGGATTGAGCTGGAGGCCAGCCGGCTGAACGAGCTCATCGGCAGGATTCTGACGTTGGCACGCCTCGAAGATGGAGAACAGCGCGTGCCGCAAACTCCTGTGCCGCTGGACGATCTGGTGGCGAGCGTCGCCGAAGATGCCGAGTTTGAAGCGCAGGAGCGGCGTTGCCACGTACATACGGCGATCCCGGAGGGCAACTGGGGAGTGTGTGGGAACGATTCGCTGTTGCACAGCGCGGTGGAAAACGTGGTACGCAATGCGATCCGCTACACGCAAGAGGGGACCTCTGTGGAGATCGTGCTGGCGAGCGAGAAACGGGGTAGCGGGGCCGAGGCAGTGCTCCGGGTAAGCGACGCAGGTCCGGGAGTTCCCGAGGATGCTTTGGGAAAATTGTTCGAGCCGTTCTATCGGCTGGACGACGCCCGCGGGAGACTCACCGGTGGCGTTGGACTGGGCTTGGCTATCACGGAGCGAGCGGTCCGGTTCCATGGAGGGAAGGTTTCGGCTTTCAATCGCGCGGAAGGCGGGCTGATGGTGGAAATTCGGCTTCCCTTGAGCGGGAGCGGACCACAGACGACGAAGCTGCCCGAGGCGGTCCCTTCGGTTCGAGGAGCGTAGGGACGGGAATTTGGATTCGGGGGGCTGATGGGCGCCGCGGGCATGCCAGAGCAGGATGCTCTCAGGACAGCCGGACCGGGTGCCGGCTCTGCTTTAGGAGAGGTTCGGCTGAGGAACGACCGTTCCCGCTGAATCTCGTATACTGGGGACTGCTGGGAGTGCGGGGCAACTCCGTGGCCTTGCCAAGGTTCCAATAGCCGTTGGGAGTTTGCTCTTCCCTCGCTTTCCTGATACACAAATGGGTTGAGATTTCCCCGCTTTTTCCAGACTGCAGAACCCGGCCGGCGGGGCGTCCCGCAGGTGCGTCCTTAAACCTCACATAAACATGGAGATGAACGAGAGAATGTCGAAACGATTTGGGTGGCTGCTCGGGGTGGCGGTTCTGGTTGCATTCGGACTGTTGGTGGCGTGCGGGAGCAACTATGACCCTTCGTCCAATGGACTGGCGATCGTGGGCAGCCAGGGGTCGGGGCTGATCGAGACGTTCAGCTTCAATCTGTTCAACGGGCACCTCACTCCGATTGACAACACTCCAATCGACACGTCGAACGAGACCTGCATCTTGAAAGGTTTACCTACCTCGATGGTGGTGGACCCGAAGGGGGCCTTTGCTTACGCAATCCTGCTGACGAATTCCCTATGTCCCGGAAGCGCGACCGGGATTCAAGCATTCAAGGCCAATTCGAGCGGGAGCACGACGGCGGTTGGAAGCTTAGTTCCGTTCCATGCAGGACTTGCGCCGGTTGTGCCCAACACGATGGTGATGGATGCGGCTGGGAAGTTTTTGTTTGTTGCGGATCGGACGACGACCAACGCCGCAGGTCTTTATGTACCAGGCTCGGTTTCAGTGTTTGCGATTGGGAGTGGAGGGAGCGTAACCGAAGTCGCAGGCTCGCCTTTCTACACGTCGAATCCTGCAATAATCGTGCCGCAGTCGAGTCTCGACATTGTCAGCGTGGCAGCGAGCCCTACGGTTTTCCCTGCGATTGGGGTGAACGGAGTGCAGAACGCCGTCTGTTCGGCGCCCGGGATGAACCCGCCGACAACCGAGTATCTGTATGCGGTGGATGGGTTGGGGAACCAGGTGTTTGAATTTCAGGTGAATACATCGTCGGGAGTTTTGACGAATCCTTCCAATGCGACTTCGGTGCCCTCTTTCCCGACGGATCAAACCCCGGCGGGTGTCGCGGTGGATCCGTGCAATCGATTCGTTTACGTGACGAACAGCCTCACCAACAAAATCAGTGCCTACACCATTTGCAACGGCTCTCCGACCGCACCCTCCACACCATGTTTGCCGCCGACGCCGCCGGGCGGGTTGGTTCCGATTGCCGGATCGCCGTTCAGCATGACCGGTGGGAACGGGCCGGGCCAGATCCTGGTGGATCCTTTTGGCAATTACGTTTACGTGCTGGGAATGTTGTCAAACACGGTCAACCAGCTGAAAATCAGCCCGATTTCGGGGGCTGTGGCGGCATTGACTCCGTCGACGGTGGCCACGGGGTTGCAGCCAATGGCAATGGCGATTCGGGCAGATGATAACTGGCTTTTCGTGACGAACTTCAATGCCGCCTCCATGTCGCAATATTCGATCACTCCTGCCACGGGCCAGTTGTCGGTGCTTCCGACCGTGCAAACAGATAATTATCCTTGGGGCGTGGCGGTGAAGTAGGAGAGATCAGGCGTCGGGCATCCGGCGTCGACCTCGGACTTTCTGACCTCGGACTTCGGGCTTTCGGCCCTCAGATCGCAGCGCTCAAACTTTACCGGGGAATGTCGACCGAGTCGGGGCATCCTCAAAGATTTGGCACATAGAGTTTAGAGAGCTGACGACTGACGGGCGACGCCCGCTTTTACGTGGGCACTTTCAAAATCAAATAGCCGCCTACCAGAACGAAGATCAGGTCGGGAGACCAAGCGGCCAGGGCCGGGGGGAGTTGGCTGAGGTCGCCCATGGCCTCGAACAGGCGCGACACCACCGTATAAAACACTGCAATTCCGACGGCCACTGCAACTCCCGTGATGGCGCCTTTCTTTCCTGCAGAAAATGCGAAGGGAATGGCGAGCACGGCCATAATCAGCGTGATCAGCGGATAGGATAGCTTCTTGTGCAGTTGCACACGGAGGCGCACGACGTCGAATCCACTCTGCTGCAGATCGCGGATATAGCGGTGCAATTCTTCGTAGTTCATCTCGCTATACTGCTTCACTTCTTTCTTGAAATACGACGGAGTCTCCGGCAATTCAGGGAAAGTCGAGACCTCGAAAGTGCGGTAACCATTTGGGGCGATAGCGGAGCCGTGAAGCGAACGTTCCCATCCTTGTTCGTAAACCCAACGGTTCAGATTTTCAGCCCAGTGAGCGCGATCGGCGTGGACGCGGCGGGTGATGGCGAAGGTGGCAGGATCGAGCTGAAACACCGTGAGGTTGCCGAACTGGTCGCGATCGGGATCAAAGAACTGGTAGTAGTAAATGTCGTTGTTCTGACCGAAAATCCATTTGCGATCGGGGCGCAAATAGGTTTGAGCGGGCTTGCCCTTGATCTGGTTATGAAGGGCTTCCTGGCGCTTATTCGTGTGAGGCAGGTAGAACTGGTCGGCTAGAAACAGTCCCACCGCCAACATCGCGGCTGCCGCGACTACCGGTGCAACGATCCGGTAAATACTCGTGCCCGTAGCCTTGATTGCCGTAATTTCGTTCGAACGCTGCATCAGGCCAAAGGTCACCAGCACAGAGAGCAGCATGACCAGGGGGGCCACGTTGTAGAGCAGATAGGGCGCGACGTTGAGCAGGTACGCCGCGACTACTGTGGCTGGGACCTGGTTGCGAAGAATGTCGCTCAGCAACTCAAACAGCGTGAAGACGATCACCAGTACCAGGAATGTGGAAAGAATCAATCCCAGATAGACGAAGAAGTCGCGCAAGATGTAGTCGTCAAGCAGGGTTGGAAAGCTGGCGCTGAACATGCGACGCCGCGTGGAAACGCGTTCGAATGCATTTTCGCGCCGGCTACGGGCGATAGCCTGCGGGGAACCGGATGGATCCCGCTTCCAGATCCCCCGGAATGACGCCAGTTCGAAAGGCCGCTTCTCGGCTCGTGAAAACAGAAAGACCGCGAGGGAGAGAAACATGAGGTCAGCCAACCACGCACCGAACCAGGGAGAAACTTTCCCTTGCCGCGCCAGCGAAACACCGATCAGGGAAATCACGTAATAAATGAATACCAGCAGGATCGTCAGCACGAATCCGCCGGACTTGCCGCTTTTTTTGGACGAGAGGCCGAGCGGGATTCCCACCAGCGCGAGAACGAGACACGCGGTGGGTAACGCGAAACGCTTGTGGAAGGCGATGAGGTACCAGCGTGCGGAAATCGGATCGACGCGGTGGGCCTTCTGCCATAGCGCTCCGCTATTCATCACATCGGCGGGAAGAGATTCATCGGGCTTGTTTTCGGCGGAGGGCAGGTCGAGTGGAATGTCCGTCTGCTGAAAAGTCGAAATCTGGTAGTGACTCGGGTCTTTGGGGTCGGTTTCGTGCTCGGAGCCATCGATCATGTGCAGATGCAACCTGTCCTGACCTTCACTGACCACGATCGCTTCCCGGGCGAGGGTGATATTCGGGTTGGTCGCATCGCTGAGATCCGCCATGAACAAACCCTTCCACACGGCCGCACCCTGCGCGCTCTTCACGTCCTGAACATATAGAACTTTTTTCGGGAAACCTTCGTAGAAAACACGAGGCTGGATCTCGAAAGAGACTTGCGAACCTTTGAGGCGGTCCTCCAGGTGCCCGAGAGCGGCCTGGGCGCGGGGAGCGATATACAAGCCGTTCAATAGCGCCATAAGCCATGCCGCGATGACAAAGATCGAGAGAGCGCGAAGGAAACTCCACACTCCCATGCCACTGGCACGCATGGCGGTGATCTCGCTGTCAGCAGCCAGGCGGCTCAGGCCGATCAAGATTCCGAGCAGGACGCTCATAGGCAGCGTGTAGGTGAGGGCGAGAGGAACCGTGAAAAAGAAAATCTCGGCGACGCTCGGCAGCGGAGCGCTGGCGCGAACGACCAACTCGAGAATGCGTCCCAGGTCGCGAGTGAACAGGACGAACGTGAAGATCGCCGCGCCGATCAGAGCGTGCGCGATCACTTCGCGTAGGATGTAGCGGGTTAGGATCCGCATGAGAGACGCGCTTAAGGCGAGCATAGCACGGGGCGAGGGTGGGTGCTGAGTTGAGGTGAGGGCGTTGCCCGGGCCGGGCGCCCCCGATATAGCCGGCAAGATGCCGGCACTATGAAAAAGCGGCGGGACCGGAGCTACCGGGTAAGGAGCTAGCATGACTTCGGAGCAGATAGCCGAGACCAAGTCTCATAAAGACAGGTTGACACTCGTCGCGATTGCTACGACCGTGGCGCTTGTGCACGTGCTCACGAATGGCAGATATGGATTTCATCGGGACGAATTGCAGGTTCTGAGCGACGCGCGCCATCTGGATTGGGGATTCGTGCCGTATCCCCCGCTGACGCCGTTTGTGGAGCGGATGGGGCTCTCCATTTTTGGACTTTCGATGGTGGGACTGCGAATGTTTTCGGTGATCGCGCAAGCCTTCGCGCTCGTCTTTACCGGACTGATGGCGAGGGAACTGGGCGGAGGGCGTCGCGCGCAAGTGACGGCAGCGCTTGCGATTGCGCTCTCTCCGCTGCCGCTGTTCGAAGGAACGGAATTCCAATATACGACCTTTGATTATTTGTGGTGGGTGCTGATTGCCTACAGCGTGATTCGGCTGCTGAAGAGCGAGAACCCGCGATGGTGGCTGGCGATTGGCGCCTTCCTCGGCCTCGGCTTTCTGACCAAGTACACGATGGGGTTTTACTTGTCTGGAATCATGGGGGGAGTTCTTCTGACGCGCGCGCGCCGCTATCTGGCGAGCCCGTGGTTCTGGGGTGGCATGGGACTCGGGCTGATGATTTGTTTGCCGAATCTGTTTTGGGAGATGCGGCATGGATTTATCTCGCTGCACTTCTTGCAGCACATTCACAAGCGCGACGTGGGCCAAGGGCGCGCGGATGGATTTTGGCGCGATCAGTTTCTCATTTGCACGAATCCTTTTACGGCGCCCCTGTGGATCGGCGGACTGTTGAGCTATTTGCGGGAGCGGCGTTATCGCATGCTGGCGTGGATGTACCTGATCCCGCTGGGGCTGTTCGTTCTGGGGAAGGGACGGGGGTATTACCTGGGGGGAGCGTATCCCATGCTGATGGCGATGGGCGCAGTAGCGTGCGTCCGCTGGCTGGGCCATTTGCCGCGCTGGTCGAGGCTCGCTATAGAGTTCGTATTTTTCGCCGGCCTGGCCGTATGCGGAGCATTTATATTTGCGGTCGTCGTTCCGCTTGCTGCGAATGGTCCGCTAAAAGATTTTGCGTTGAAGAACAATGGGGACTTGCGCGAAGAAATTGGTTGGGACGAATTAGTGCGGGCAGTGGCGGGCGTGCGAGACTCGTTGCCTCCGGAGCAGCAGCGGACCTTGGGCGTGCTGGTGTGCAACTATGG
>Ga0210410_10001507_pt1 | contig 21828 bp, 21 predicted proteins | sample IncBWC4MmetaG_FD_161058 | JGI IMG/M metagenome (GOLD analysis project Ga0210410, IMG submission 161058) | Forest soil microbial communities from Barre Woods Harvard Forest LTER site, Petersham, Massachusetts, United States - Inc-BW-C-4-M | ecosystem: Environmental > Terrestrial > Soil >... | reverse complement strand
GTCGTAGTCGGTCGAGACGGTCTCCGGGTTGCAGTTGATCATTATGGTTTCATAGCCGTCGTCGCGCAGAGCGAAGGCTGCGTGGCAGCAGCAGTAATCGAACTCAATTCCCTGCCCGATGCGGTTTGGGCCGCTGCCCAGGATGATGACTTTCTTTTTCTGGGTCGGCGCCGCTTCGTCTTCTTCTTCGTAGGTCGAATAAAGATATGGTGTGTAGCTTTCGAATTCGGCGGCGCAGGTGTCCACGCGCTTATAGACTGGCTTTACGCCGTGCTTTTTACGCTGATGCCGGACCTTCTCCTGGTCACCTTTGCCACTCAGCCGCCAGGTTCCCGCCAGCCGCCCGTCGGAAAACCCCATGCGCTTGGCCTCGCGCAATACCTCGGTTGGAATCGACTCCATGGGATGCTTCTCCAGCTCAAGCTGCATGTCGTTAATTTCTTTGAGTTGGTAGAGGAACCAGGGATCGATCGAGGTCATCTTCGCTAACTGCTTTACGGTGTGACCCTGACGTAGTGCGTAGCGAACGTAGGAAAGCCGCTCGGGATGCGGTGTCACCAGCCGTTGGGTGAGAATCTTGGGCTCGATTTTCTCTCCGCCGATGCGCTTGCCGGTGTCGAGCGCGCGCACGGCTTTCATCAGCGCTTCTTTAAACGTCCGGCCGATGGCCATGACTTCGCCCACCGATTTCATCTGCGGCCCCAGGTTTTCATCGGCCCCGGGAAACTTTTCGAATTGCCACTTGGGAATTTTCACCACCACGTAATCGAGCGTAGGCTCGAAGCAGGCCGGCGTTTTGCGCGTGATGTCGTTGGGGATTTCGTCCAGCGTGTAACCCACGGCCAGCTTGGCGGCAATCTTGGCGATGGGGAAACCGGTCGCCTTTGAGGCCAACGCCGAAGACCGGGAGACCCGCGGATTCATCTCGATCACCACCATGCGGCCCGTGCCTGGATGCACTCCGAACTGAATGTTGGATCCGCCAGTCTCCACGCCGATTTCGCGAATCACGGCGATGGCGGCGTCCCGCATGGTCTGATACTCGCGATCGGTAAGGGTCTGCGCCGGGGCAACCGTGATTGAGTCACCGGTATGTACACCCATGGGATCGAAGTTCTCGATCGAGCAAACGATGATGACGTTGTCTTTTAGATCGCGCATCACCTCCAGCTCGTATTCCTTCCAGCCCAGTACCGACTCTTCGATCAGGGCTTCGTGCACCGGAGAGAAATCGAGGCCACGCGCCAGAACTTCCATCAACTCTTCACGGTTGTAGCCGATGCCGCCGCCGCTGCCGCCCAGAGTGAACGAGGGGCGCACAATCACCGGGAAACCGATCTTGCCGGCGAACTCCAGGCCGTCTTTCAGGTTGTTCACTAGCGCGGACTTGGGAACGTCGAGGCCGATTTTCTGCATTGCATCTTTGAAGACGAGGCGGTCTTCCGCTTTATTGATAGCGCCAATCTGCGCACCGATGAGCTGGACGTTATATTTTTCCAGCACGCCGCCTTCGGAAAGTTCAATAGCAAGGTTGAGGGCAGTTTGGCCGCCGACTGTGGGCAGAATGGCTAAGCCTGCGCCGGGCGACAGCTCACGTTCAACCCGAATGATCTCTTCCAGATATTCGCGAGTGAGCGGCTCGATGTAGGTGCGGTCGGCAACCTCCGGGTCGGTCATGATGGTGGCCGGGTTGGAGTTTGCCAGCACCACTTCAAAGCCCTCAGACTTGAGCGCCTTGCAAGCCTGCGTCCCGGAGTAATCAAACTCCGCCGATTGGCCAATGATGATCGGGCCGGAGCCGATGATCAGGATTTTCGAGATGTCCGTGCGTTTGGGCATTTATTGAGTCTTGGAGCGAGCGATGGCTTTCGCGATAAGCGACGAAATAAAATTCGTGAAGTTGAGCTCGGCTACCGGCTCCGAGTATTGTCCCTTAAGGCCATCCGTGCTGTTGGACATTAGAAAGCAAGTAGCGTCGTACAGTCTTTCGCGAACTAGCTTCGTCAGAAGAATCTCGTAACGCCTAGCGTAGGACGCAGAGGTAAATTCCTCGAACACTTTGAAGTGTGACTCCTGCGCCTTTACGGGGCGCGTGGAACCGGGAGCATCCTCCAGCAGCATCAGGTAGCCCAGCCACGGGCGCGCCGAGGGTTTGAAAGCTCCTTCCCGATATGCTGCCCACAGATCCGTTGCGCTGCCGAGCGCTTCCTCGGTTCTATTATTGAAGTTGTTTCCAAAAGAACCAACCTGCGATTTGAATTCAATGGCAGCAATCAAGCAGCCCTCGACCACCACAAGCAGGTCCCATTTCTTTTCAGCCCGAAACCATCCAGGAAGCTCGATGTGCCTTTCGCAATAGACTACCGGCCTGTCCACGCCTGACTCTTCCAAGAGGTCTCGAACCAAAGCAACAAAACCATCCATCTGACTTCCGCCCGTGACCGCCGTTCTCGATCCGGCATCGCGAACGCCCGTCTTAGATCCTTGATTCTGCGCCTGAGTTTCCCGGCTCGACCAGAATTGGGCGACGGCGTCCCTCAGTTTGAGATCGATTTCGGAATTCACTCTTACTCTTGCTCCATGACCAAAACAGGGTTGGCAAACAGTGATGCGAGTTCTCCCTCTAGTCTCTTAGCCGCGTAGCTCATATAGTCGCCGTCGATCTCGAAATTGACACTATTCCTGCCCCACTTCGACGCAGCGAGGGCGGTTGTGCCCGTACCCATAAATGGATCCAGAACCGTATCGCCGACAAAACTGAACATGCGAATGAGACGCTCAGCTAACTCGACGGGATATGGCGCAGGATGATCCTTCGTTGACGCCCCTGTCACCCCGTTCCAAATCTGCTGAAACCATTTCTGATGGTCTTTCGCCGAGATCACGCTCAAAATTCTTGCGCTATCTTGGGGAGTTCTGTATCCGCCAGGCTTTCGCTGCATCAGAATGAACTCGACGTCGTTCTTGATGACTGCGTTCGGTTCGTAGGGCTTTCCAAGAAAGCCTCCACCGTTCTCTACCTCGTACGCTGCATTGGCAATCTTGTGCCAAATAATTGGAGACAAGTTATCGAAGCCGATCTTCCTGCAATGTTCTTGAATGGTGGCATGGAGGGGAACGACAGTATGCCGCCCTTCATTCTTACGCCGCGAAAGGCAGACATCCCCCACCACGCACACAAGTCTGCCACCCACAACGAGCGAGTCGAAACATCTCTGCCACACTCGGTCCAGCTGTTCGATGAAGTCGTCGTAATCGACGATGTGACCGAGTTGGCCAGAACTTTCTCGATACTTCTTGAGAGTCCAATAGGGAGGAGATGTCAAAATAAGGTGCGCCTTGCCAACCTTTTCTTTCGACATCCTTCTCGCGTCACCGTGAATAAGGACGTGCCTGGTCGGAATCTCCTTCACTGCCTGTTCAATAAGGGCTAAGTACTCTTGGTTCTTTGCAACCTCCGGGATTGCGCTTTGGAGATCGCCGAGGCGGCGCAGTTCTTCCGGTACGAACTTTGCCAAATCAGGATGGGTTTGCAAATCTATTTTCGGAATGGCGCGTGCATTCACCCTTTCCACTCCTCCATCAGCTTCACGAAATCCTTGAACAGATAATGCGAATCATGCGGACCCGGCGACGCCTCGGGGTGATACTGGACCGTGAACAGCGGCAGGTTCCGGTGGCGCATGCCTTCGAGCGTGTTGTCGTTGAGATCCATGTGGGTCAGTTCGACTTCGGTTTGCGGCAGCGAATCTGGGTCGACAGCGAAATTGTGGTTGTGGGCTGTGATCTCGATCTTGCCGGTGTTCAGCTGCTTCACTGGGTGATTGCCGCCGTGGTGGCCGAATTTCAGTTTGAAAGTCTTCCCGCCCAGGGCGATTCCCGTAAGTTGATGTCCCAGGCAGATGCCGAAGATTGGTACTCGGCCCATGAGCCGCCTGATGTTGTCGACTGCATAGGTGCACGGCTCGGGATCGCCCGGGCCATTCGACAGAAACACGCCGTTAGGCTTCAGCGCTAACACGTCTTCGGCTTGAGTCTCCGCAGGCACAACCGTGACCTTACAGCCTTCGCCGCGCAGTTTGCGCAGAATGTTGTGCTTGATACCGTAGTCGTAGGCGACCACGTGGAAGCGCTCCGGTTGGTCCTTGACCCCGACCACTTCTTCCGGCAGATGAGAACGCTCTCCCGTTTCCCAAACGTAAGTGTGCTTGGTGCTGACCACCTTGGCCAGGTCGGTTCCATCCATCTTTGGAAGGGCAAGAGCCTTAGCGATTAGCTTCTGGGCGTCAGTCTCAAGCGTCGAGATGACACCGCGCATCACGCCGTTATCCCGCAGATGACGTACCAGCGCACGGGTATCAATATCTCCGAGCACGGGAATCTTGAATTGTTCGAGGTACTCTTCCGCCACCTGCTGCGAGCGCCAGTTGGAACTGACCCGGGAAAACTCGCGAACAATCAGGCCTTCGATGTAGGGTCGCGTGGCTTCATTGTCTTCGGGGTTGGTGCCGTAGTTGCCGATTTCAGGATTGGTGAGAACGACGATCTGGCCGGCGTAGGAAGGGTCGGTGAAAATTTCCTGATAGCCGGTGATGGAAGTATTGAAAACTACTTCCCCGTAACATTCGCCTTTGGCTCCGTAGCCTTTGCCGCGGAAGACTCGGCCATCTTCCAGCGCAAGGATCGCCTGCATTCGTGCTCCAGGGAGTGGATTTTATAGATTCTAGCAGGGATGCGGAAATGCGCCAAGGAAAACTCTGCGTCCGGCCGCACACGGCAGCGGCAAAATCGCTGAACTCACCGCACTCGACCCATCTTGTCCATGGGCCAGTATCCGAAGACGGCCTTGCCGTAGATGTAACTCTGTCCCACTGGGCCAAAGTCGCGGCTGTCATTGGATAAGCTGCGATGATCGCCCAACACAAAATAGCTGTCCGCGGGAACCACTACTTCAGCGTACGAGCGCTCGTCCTCGTAGGCGCGCGGCACGTACTCTTCGTCGATCGGCTTGCCATTCACAAATACGCGGCCGGAATCGATCTGGATGTGGTCGCCGGCTAAGCCGATCACCCGTTTGATGAAACTCTTCGACGGATCTCGAGGATAGCGGAACACGATAATATCGCCGCGCTGGATCGGCTCCAACCGGTAAACGAATTTGTTCACGAAAATACGTTCCTGATCCTCGAGCGACGGCATCATGCTCGTCCCCTCAACTTTTACCGGCTGGTACAGGAAGATAATGATGAAACAGGAAATGGCCAGCGAGATGATCAGATCGCGCAGCCAGACGGAAAGCACCATGGCGCGCGACGGCATAAAAGGAGATGGCCTGCCTTCTTGGACTGCGCTGGGTTCCTTGGCATCGGCCGGTCCGGGCATGATCTTTCCAATTCTATACGGATTAGGCTCGGCTGTGGGGATTGCTTCAACCGGTGCCCAGTGGCTTGCCTGCAACTGCGACTGCGCGGAGATTCGGGTACAATATCTGGACCGAGGACGGAAATGACGTTGAATCGCGCATTGGTATTGGCCTCTCTTTTCGTGGTTGCGTTGACTGTGTCCGCGCCCTGGGGAATATCCCAGCAGGGAGGCGAGGTTCCGGCTTATAACGCCGCTCCGCCGCCCAAAGGCACCAACCTCCCTCCGATCCTCGCCAAGGAGCAATTGTGGGGAGAGAACGCTCAATCTCCGTATCAGACGCGCGCCTATGAACTGGCTGCGAAGATACCGACAGTGTTGCATCAGCAACCCTGCTATTGCTATTGCGATCGAATGGGGCATAACAGTTTGCACAGTTGCTTCGAAAACACGCATGGGGCTCGCTGCGAGGCCTGTTTGAAGGAGTTGTACTACGCTTATTCCCAGCATCAGAAGGGCCGGACCGCTTCCCAGATCCGCAGAGGGATCATACGGGGTGAGTGGCGGCAGGTAATTCTGGAAACGGCCGCCTCGACTAAGTAATCGGAGGTTGGATATTCCGAACGGGGCCGTTTTCTCGGAGAGTCTGAGCAGTTGCCAATTTGACGAACGGGTCAAATCCGGGTATAAACTGCTCGCACCCGGAAGTGGGTTTTCCACAGCCGAGTTTTCGAAGCCTAGAACCGCCGGTCACGGAAAAGAACCCGGCCGAGGCAAGCACTCCCAACAGGGGTTGATGGAATTAATGCCAAGTAAAAGATAAGAGGAACACTTACGAAGAGTACAGGAAGAGTTTTGCAGATGGCACAGAAGACCACACCCAAGAAATCGGTCGGCGACGACCCTCGTTTTGCACAGGCTGTGCAAAACTACGAAGCTGGTTTGCGCGCCATGCAGGAGCACAAGTTCGACAAGGCGAAGGCCCACTTGCAGAAGGTCGTCTCCGGACCCAGCAAGGAACTTGCCGATCGCGCTTCGGTCCACCTGAACGCGTGCAATCAGCACACCGAGCGCGCCGTCACCCAGTTCAAAAGTCCCGAGGAGCACTACGACTACGCCATTTCCCTGATGAACGTCGGGGATTACGTGAGTGCCCGCGAGCATCTGGACAAGCTGGCAAAGCAGGCGCCTAAAGCTGATTATGTGGCATACGGTTTGGCGGCCCTGGATTGCCTGACCGGCCACGTCGAAGATTCGCTGCGCAACCTGGACAATGCCATCCGCCTGAATGCTGGACTTCGTTTTCAGGCGAGAAATGATTCCGACTTTCAGAATCTGTCGGAAGACCCGCGCTTTACCGAGCTGCTGTATCCCGACCCTGGGGCTGAGTTGCCCGCATCGGCGGATGCGGATGAGGATCTCTAGGCAGCCCTCATGGGCTACTCCGGCGAACACTCCGGCCCTTCGCAGCGACGACCTTCTACGGGCAGTGCCTTGCGGGTAGTCGCGATTGGCGGCGGCACCGGCCTTTCCACTCTGCTGAAAGGACTGAAGGGATATGTCGGCCCCCAAGTGAAAACTGGCAGGCCGGAGATATCCGATCTTTGCGCGGTGGTTACGGTCAGTGACGACGGCGGCTCCAGCGGCCGGTTGCGCAAGGAACTTAACATGTTGCCTCCGGGCGACATTCGTAACTGCATCGTTGCACTCTCCGAAGATGAAGCTTTGCTTTCCAAGTTGTTCCAGCACCGGTTCGTCAAAGGCTCCGGACTTGAGGGTCACAGCTTTGGAAATCTTTTTCTCGCTGCTCTGACTTCGATCACCAAGGATTTCAGCGAAGCCGTCCGCCTGTCGTCTGAAATTCTGGTTACTCGCGGACACATCCATCCCGCCACGACTTCCAACGTCGAGTTGGAAGCCCTCATGGAGGACGGAACGCGAGTGCGCGGCGAGACCAGGATTACGGCCAGCAAGGTTCGCATCAAGGAACTTTTCCTGGTTCCCCCGGACGTTGAGCCTCTTGCTCAAACCTTGAACGCGATTGCTCGCGCTGATCTGATCACCATCGGCCCGGGCTCGCTGTTTACCAGCCTGATCCCGAACTTGCTGGTGCAAGGTATCGCACAGGCCATTGCTTCTTCCCCGGCGGCCAAGGTTTATATCTGTAACCTGATGACTCAGGCCAATGAGAGTCTGGGACGCACCGCCGCCGACCACATCCTGGCGCTCAATGAACATGCCCAGACCCGCATCTTCGACTACGCCTTGCTCAACACCAAACATATCTCGGCACCGTTAAAGGCCAAGTACGCCCTCGAGGGCGCGACCCAGGTCGTGGTTGACCAGGAAGCCATCAAGAAACTGGGCGTCACCCCTGTGCTCGGTGACTATCTGGATGAGGGCGAAGTCGCGCGTCACGCCACGGATCGGATTGCGCGCGATCTGCTGGACCTGGCTGTGCAGGCTCGGGCCGGTGAGCGCACGGCCTCGAAGCGACACACTACAAGCACATCATGAAACTCTGGTTCAATAGGAGGTTTGACTGAGAAAAGCGCGGACGCCCGCGCCTACATTGACTCGTTGACTCGCGGTATATTGGATCGAATGCCAAAGGCTAAGAGTAGCTCTTCAGATCGCGTCCCGCGGGTTGCCATCGCCATTATGGCGGCGGGCAAAGGGACGCGGCTGAAATCCAAACACCCCAAAGTTTTGCACGAGGTCGGTGGAAAACCGCTGCTCGCGCATGTGATCGCCGCCGCCATAGATGTTGTCCCGGCACAGGACGTCTACGTCATCGTCGGTTATGAGGCAGAGCGAGTGCGCCAGGCGGTTGCGTACTCGGGAGTCGGTTTTGTGCTGCAAGCCGAGCAGCGCGGAACGGGTCATGCACTCATGGTCGCGCGTGAAGCTTTGGCTGCATACGATCAAATCATCGTGCTCTCTGGGGATGCTCCGCTCATCACTCCGCAAACCATCACGAAGCTGCGCGACTTTCACAGTTCACAACGGCCCGCGATGACGATCCTGACTGCGCAACTACAGGACCCGACCGGGTATGGACGGGTGATCCGCAAAAGTCAGAGTAGCCCCGAGGTGAAGGCCATCGTTGAGGAAAAGTCCGCGCGCCCGGCACAACGCAAAATTCGCGAGATCAATGCAGGCTTTTACGGATTCGATGCGAAGCTTCTTTTCGCTTACATCGACCAACTCAGCAACGACAATCATCACGGCGAGTTCTATCTCACCGACCTGGCCGCGATTTTTGGCAAGGCGAAAAAGCGGGTGATGGCGGTAGCAGCCGACGATCCCCACGAGATCCTGGGCAGCAACACTCGCGCGGAACTGGTGGACATCGACCAGCGCCTGCGTATGGCCAAATGCCGTCAGCTCATGGCCGACGGGGTCACGATATTTTTCCCGCAAACCTGCGTAATCGATTGCGAAGTCGAGATTGGTGCGGACACTGTCGTCGAGCCGTTCGTGCAGCTTCTAGGCAAGACGCGCATTGGAAGTGATTGCCGAATTCGCTCTTACACCGTAATCAATAACTGCGTCATCGGAGACGGCGTGCGCATCCTCCCAGCCTGCGTGCTCGACGAATCCCAAGTGATGAACAATGCGGTCATTGGGCCTTTCTCCCGCCTGCGCCCCGGAAGTGAGATTGGCGAAGGAGCGCATTTGGGGAACTTCGTCGAGACCAAGAAAACTCGCCTCGGTAAAGGTTCCAAAGCCAATCACCTGACCTATCTTGGAAACGCGGAGATCGGTGAGCGCGTAAACGTCGGAGCCGGAACCATCACCTGCAACTACGATGGCGAACACAAACACACGACGGTAATAGAAGATGGCGCCTTCATCGGCAGCGATACGACCCTGGTCGCACCGGTCAAGGTCGGCAAACATTCGTACATAGGCGCCGGCTCCTGTATTACCGATGAAGTTCCGCCAGAGTCGCTCGCCATCGGCCGGGCGCGCCAGATTGTAAAAGAAGGATGGATTAAGGCAAGGGGCGCGGGTCAGCAGAAAAAGGAGTAACCAGTTCGCAGCCCCGCCTTCCCGCGGTAACCCCCAAGCGCCCGGACATAAATTCCGCCAAATTGAGTTGCAAAAAGGCCCTGGATGCGTGGAGAATCACGTCCTCTCATCATGCGAACCTTAACCCTACGCGAGCGTAAGGGACTCACGGGCAAGCTGTCGGCGGTTCTCATATTGCTCGGAATCTCCGTCTTCATCAACTACGTGGATCGTGGCAATCTCTCGATTGCGGCGCCCATGTTGAAGGATGAACTTGGCATTTCTGCGTCGCAGCTGGGCGTGCTGCTCTCGGCGTTCTTCTGGACCTATGCGTGTCTGCAACCCGTAGCGGGCTGGCTTGTGGATCGGTTGAATGTCAACTGGGTCATGGCCGGAGGATTCTTTCTCTGGTCCACCGCGACCGCCGGGACGGGGATCGTACACACATTCTCGGCGTTGCTAGTTTTGCGCCTGATACTCGGCATCGGGGAGTCGGTTGCCTACCCTTCGTATTCGAAGATCATCGCGCTTCACTTTCCGGAAGAGCATCGGGGGCTTGCCAATGCGGTGATCGCGACGGGACTCGCGCTGGGGCCCGGATTCGGGATGCTACTGGGTGGCATGCTGATGGCAAGATTCGGCTGGCGTCCGTTCTTCATCGTGCTCGGACTGGTCAGCCTGCTTTGGCTCGTCCCCTGGCTCAAGTGGATGCCGGAGGCACGGGATGCAATCCATCTGGATACGGCAGACGCCCCTAGTTTTTCCGAGTTCCTGCGGCTGCGATCGGCTTGGGGAACATGTGTTGGGGCGTTCTGCGGTAACTATCTGAGCTATTTCCTGATCACGTGGCTGCCTTTCTACCTGGTGCGCGAGCGCCACTTCTCAATAGACGGGATGGCCAAAATCGGAGGGATCGCGTATCTGCTCGCTGCCTGCTTTGCGACATTGTCCGGTTGGCTCTCCGACCGCTGGATCATGGCCGGAGAAACTCCCACTCGGGTTCGCAAAACCTTTGTGGGTGGAGGGCTGGCGCTTTCTGGGGTTTTCGTCGGGCTTTCTGCCGTCAGCGGGAAAGAGCTTTGTGTAGCCATGCTCTGGTTGGGGCTGATTTTTTTCGGCGCTTATTCTTCCAATCTCTTTGCCATCACGCAAACCCTTGCGGGCCCACAAGCCGCGGGCCGATGGACAGGTTTCCAGAACTGCGTTGCCAATCTGGCGGGAGTTGTGGCTCCGGCAATCACCGGATTTATCCTGGACCGGACGGGACACTTTTACTGGGCTTTCGCGATCCTGACCACAGTCGCTCTGACCGGCGCAACGTCCTGGGTTTTCCTCGTCGGGCCGGTACAGCCGGTGGTCTGGCACAAGAATCTCCGAGCCAGAGCAGTCGATTCATAGTTGTTGATGGCGCACCTCAAATCTTGGTGTCAGACTGGGCCGATTACGGGCAGGATGCTTTCGCGACAGCCGGCAAGATGCACCGGGCTGTTGGAAATAGAATACGAGTCGTCATTCCCGGGTGCTGCCGGAATTCCTATACTGAGCCCCATGCGTCTTGCCCTCCTTCTTACTCTCGCTGCCGTATCCACACTTGCTCAGGAACCTCTCCGGCAACAGATTCAGACTATTGCTCGTGACGCGCACGGTAAAGTGTCAGTGGCGTGCTCGTTGCCGGGATCGACCCTGAATTGCGATCTCAATCCGAACGCGCAGCCTCCCATGCAGTCCGTCTTCAAGCTGCCGCTCGCGGTCACGGTTCTGCATGAGATCGAGCAAGGCACATTTTCGCTGGATCAGTCGGAGCGCTTCCTTCCGCAGGACCGCATCCTGCCCAACGTCTATAGTCCGCTGCAGGACAAATATCCGAATGGCGGAGTTGATGTGCCCTTACGCGAGCTTCTGCGATTGACGGTTTCCGTGAGCGACAACGTCGCCGCCGACATTTTGCTCCGCCTGCTGGGCGGCCCGAACGCGGTCAACACCTATATCTCCGGGCTCGGGATTAGCGGCTTCCATCTTCAGGATAGTGAAGCTGACCTTCATCATGATGCGTCCGCTCAATACCGCAACTGGTTTGAGCCGGCGGGAGCCGTCCAGTTGCTTGGCAGGATCAGCGACCATTCGCCGCTGTCAGCGGAACATACTCAACTGCTGTTGGGCTGGATGACCCAGGATCTTCGGACCAAGCGTCTGGAGGGGAACCTGCCGGCGGAAGTACGCGTTGCTCACAAATCGGGCACCTCGGACGTAGACAATGGAGTCGCGCACGCGACCAACGATATCGGACTCATCCCGCTACCGGACGGACGGCGAATTGCGATTGCGGTGTTCGTGACCGATTCGACGGCCGACCAGGACACGCGCGAGCAGGTGATCGCCCGCATCGCCAGAACTGCCTATGATGCGAGTCTGCAAAGCGCGAGTTCCAACGCTGGCAAGCGGCGTTGACTGCTATCGAGCCTCAAGATCTAGAGCAGTTCCCTCTCGGACGTTAGTGCCTCAGTTTGAATTTTGGTAGAAGTAGAGTCCAATGAAGAACAGACCGACGAGAAAATACATGACAACATCCCACCAAAAACGTTTAGGCTCCTTGGTGCGATCAACAGTACGCCCGTAGCGCTCGAAGGCTTCGCCGCTGAGCGTGAAGAGCCCTGCCACGATCAATAGGACAATTCCAATAAGCAGGAACCTGTGCTGCTGATCAATAAGGTATGAAAAACGATCCATTGTTGGGTTTCACGAACGTTTCTTATAAGGCCCGCGATTCGCTGGCTTTGGAAGGTAATTGTCAGCCATCATCACGATTTCCTCAAGACTCCAAACGTGGTCACTCAATCCAGCTGCCACTCTTGGGGTGATCCGCAGAGACTTGTGGATTCGCGCGGTCGTTTGGCCACGGAGCGAGTATGCCACAGTCCGCGCCATCGTTCTACGCTATGAGAATTCAAACTGAGCCGTTCCCTCCCAGCCTGGTTCCTTGACTTCCTTCCGAGCCAAACCCACAATGTGAAAGTCGGACTGGTCTTGGATGAGGTCACGGACGCCAAGGCAACCACAGCCGCAACCAGCGCATCACCTTCAAGCGGGGAGTCGTCTATGCGAATCGCAGGATTCTTTCTTGGGTTCCTCTTCCTTGCCTCCTTGGTGTCAGGTTATCGTGTCGTCGCTCAAGACACCCAGCAACCAACGGCTTCTGTAGCGCCCGTGACTGACGTAGTGACTAACCCAACCCGCGCCGCTCCGCAAGAGCTATCCAGCGCAAACGCAAAAAGCAGAAACTACGACAGCGGCTCAGACGGAGACCACAAGCTTCATCTGCGGTTGGGGACGATCGCGCTGGGCGCCGGCTATTCTCATTTCTCCGGACCTGCGTATTATCCTTACGGCCTCTACCCCTTGTCTCCCTTCGGATGGGAGTATTCGGCGCTTTGGTTCCCTTACTGGGGGAGCTATCCTTTCTTCGCGCCGGGCTATTTCGACTACGGATCGGCCAAAGGTGAAGTGAGGTTGTGGGCTGAACCAAAGACAGCCGGGGTCTACCTGGATCACGCCTATGCCGGCACGGCGAACCACTTGAGGAATATCTGGCTGGAGCCGGGAGCCTATGATCTGTCTCTGGCAGCGACCGGTCGTGAAGATTTTCACCAACGTATCTACGTGCTGAGCGGCAAATCGCTGAAGATCACAGCCAAGCTGATTGCAGCCGAGCCCAAGCCCGGTGAAGCACCTGGACAAGAAAAGGAAAAGCCATGAACTGGAAACTCTGCGTAGCCATGAGTCTAGTGTCGGTGACGTTCCTTGTGGCCGAGGGACCGAAGGGAACAGAACCCCGGCCGGCGGCGACCGCCTACCCCGCACACGCGGAGATCAATGGCGTGGCGGTCGGAGCCGCGCTCCTAACCGCTGATCAAGCTCGCCGCCATTTCGTTTCCGATGTCAATCGCTGCTGTCTGGTGGTCGAGGTTGCATTCTATCCGCCCAAGGACAAGCCGCTAAGCGTTTCCCTGAACGACTTCGTGCTGAGGATTAAGGACGCCGATGTCGCAGCCAAACCGTCCAGTGCCGAGGTCATCGCAGCCAGCTTGCAGAAAAAGGCCCATGCCGATCGCAACGTGACCGTGTCGCCCAGTTATGGCGTCACCTATCAGAGCGGACGCGCCTACGACCCGGTTACCGGCACCACCCAAGGCAGCGGAGTAACGCAGACCAGCGGTGTACTGGTCGGTATCGGTCGTCCCGGACCCAACCCAGCCTCGACCGATAAAGACCGCAGCGCGATGGAAGCCGAACTCAGCGAGAAGGGCCTGCCCGAGGGCGCTGCAACCACGCCGATAGCTGGTTACATTTATTTCCCTATCTCCTCGAAGAAGAAAACCGTCGCCCGCCAACTCGAATACAAGCTGGGTGAGAGCACAATTGCGCTGTCGCTGCCATAGATGGATTCCCAGGCCAGCTTCCGCGATTTCAGGAGAAGGGCTGTCCGCAGAAATGATTCAGCGCTTCCGCTCTACTTGGTGAAGACGTATCCTGCACCGGGCGAATCGTGAGAGCCGCCCGCCGCAGTGGCGCCCGAGACGATCGTAGCGCCATCCACAGCGACAGAAAAACCGAAGCGGTCGTCCAGGGCGCTGTCTGAGGGCACTAGCTTGGCAGCAAATCTTGAGGTCGTTTTCCAGCCACTGCTGGGTTTGACGAAAAGATACGCGCTTCCAACTCCAGTTCCATAAGGCCAGGCGGGTGCGCCGATGGCCAGCATGTTGCCCTTAAGATCGACAGAGTAACCAAAGTCAAAAGTGAAAGGAAAGTGCGGGATGGTCAGCTTGGCGGTCTGAGTCATGTTCTTCCATCCACTCGCCGGTTCAACGAACACGTAAGCGGCGCCCACGGCATTCTGGTTAAATTTCACAGCCCATGCGCCCGAGACCACCGTGTTGCCGAAGATCGCGACAGCATTACCGAAGCCGCCGCTATCGTTTTTCTTCGCTACACTGAGTTCGGCGGTTTGTGTCATGTTCTTCCAACCCCTCGCCGGCTTGACAAAGACGTAGACGGCGCCCCGAGAAGCGTGGTTTGGCGCCCCCGATACAACGGTATTCCCGCTGATCGACACAGAATTACCATTCAGATCATCCAGAACCCCGTCCGAAGCCGTCAGCCTTGCATTCTCAGTCGCCCTTTTCCACCCGCGAGCCGGCTTGACATACACGTATGTCTTGCCCGGCCCAGTTGACTGGCCGAACCCGAATTGATTAGCTCCAACCACCACGGTGTTCCCACTCATAGACACAGAACAACCGAAGTAGTCAAAATCCTGAGGGTCAGAAGCTGTCAGCTTGGCGGTTTCGGTCATGTCCTTCCAGCCACCCTTCGGCTTGACAAATACATAAGCACCCGGGGCCGGAGTGGACTGTGGCGTGTGCGTGCGACCCGCACCCAGGAGAGGCAAGTTCAGCGCTCCGACGACAATAGTGCCGCCTTCAATGGCCACTGCGTAGCCGAAGAAGGTACCGTTCTGAAGTCCATCCGAATTAGTCAACTTGGCGGTCTGGGTCATGTCTTTCCACCCGCTCGCAGGCTTGAGGAAAACATACGCCGCTCCCGGACTCTGGCCGCCGCCCGCCTGCCAAAAGGGAGATCCCAGCACCACCGTGTTACCGCTTATCGCCACCGACCACCCCAACTGGTCATCGATTCCGCCGTCCGTTGCAGTGAGTCGAGCCCTTTGCAACCAGGGATCAACCACCACCGGGTAGCGGGCCGACGCGTCGTCCACTTTTAGCAACAGCCGATTGCCCCGCAGTTCCATCGACGCTTGTAGCTCTTTTCCGTTGGCGTCGTAGGCGGATAGCCCGGCGTACTGAAGCGTGCCGCGCCCGTCTCGACCTGTCAGGGTCAAGCTGCGTTGTCCGGCTGTGGTAGTTCTCCAATCACCTGAGACTGAAAGCGCAATGGTCAACGGCTGGCCCGTCACCTTGCCGGGGCGCTCGCTGATGGTAAAGCCTTGCTCCACCCCAATAGGGCCGTTCACATACCATTCCGTCAATGATCCGCGCCGATACTCAACCCGATTCGCCCCAGGCTGCGGATCCACCGGAGATGTTTCTATTACGGCATCGCCATAGCCGTAGCCACAGAAACTCAGTTGCCAGTTGGCGCCACGGCTACGCATCTCAACCGACTCCGGGCTGAAATGCACAGTTAAGCCTTGAGCTGCGTTCCCGGCATCAAGACCACGACTTCCGGAATGAATGAAGTAGCTGGGGTTGCTCCGTCCCAAAGTCGCGGAGATTTTGGGCTGAGCCGCCAAAGGCAAAGTGGTCAGCGCGCCCGACCTAACGCCATCTGCGGCTTGAAGCGAAAGCGTGCTGGATAAGCAAAGGCTAAACACCGACAAACGACGGAGAAGAAGGCGGTTCATAGAGGACCATCCAGCGCCGGACGCGGGACATGTTACTCAAATGCCGGTACGACAATGTCAAAAGATTGTAAAATCAACCCAAAATCCAGATTGCCTATTGACCCCGCGCCCGGTCGGCAACATAATCAACGCCCCGCCAACTGGAGCCGACTATGAAAAAGCTATTTGCCCGGCCGGAAGCGATTCTTTGCAAAACGCTGGATCACCAGCTTAAGGTATATTCGCTCGCCGCGAGCGCGGCTGGCTTGAGTGCCCTTGCATTAGCATCTCCAGCCGAGGCCAAGATCGTTTATACCCACGTGCACCTGCAAATTCCCTCGGGACACAGCGTGCTGCTCGACCTCAACAACGATGGCTTCAACGATTTCAACCTCAGCAATTTTTACAGCTCCATCGTTCACGTGCAATTGCTCGGGATGCATCCCTACACGCCAAAGGGCAATGCGATGATTAAGGGCCCAAAGGGTTGCGATGCAACCACACCCGGGCCAGCCCCGTTGAAAGCGGGTACGCGGATCGGGCCAGGGAAGAGGTTCGCGGGCTCAGCGACGTGTATGGCCCGGGTCCCGAACCACTCTACGACGGGCGCCGCCACCGTAGGTTCGTCCGGATCGTGGAGGGGCGTTGCCAACCGTTATATCGGCGTGAAGTTTCTGATCAATGGCAAGACTCACTACGGCTGGATCCGGTTAAGCGTGACCCATTCTCCTTTTGTCGCGACATTAACTGGCTACGCGTACGAAACGACAGTGAACAAGTCGATCCTCGCGGGGAAGGCAAAAGGCCCGGACGAAGCGCCTGCGACTTCTGCTAGGTTATCGCAGCAGACCGGCACATTGGGCGCGCTCGCGCTGGGAACGCCAGGGTTGCAAATCTGGCGACGAGAGGAACGATCGACGGGGTCATCGTAATCCAAAGGGTTCTTGATACCACCGTGCGAGCGTCACCGGAACCCGAGCGCGGAAGAACAGTCCTCAAATCCCCACCACTTTTTCCCTTGGCCTTGCTCCTTAAGGTTACAGAAAACTGATGGAGGCCGGGCGTCCCCGACCGGCAGACGCCCTTTCACTCTGGACAGCCTCGCGGAAGGCCCGTCCTCCCTACCCGAGGTTTACTTCTCGATGAAGGTCTTGAAGTTCTTCAGCACGCCGAGCCAGCCTCCGGTGTAGTCCTTGCGCGCGATTTCTTCGTCCGCCAGGCCGCTGTGGGTGACGACAATCCGAGTGCCGCCGCGGCTGGGTGCGAGCTCCCAGCTCACCAGCGTGTGGGCTTTCGGATTCTGGTGCCAGTTGGCGATCCACGTGTACACCAGTTTGCGCGGTGGATCGTACTCCAGGATTTCGCCTCCGACTTTGAATTCGTTGACGCCGTTCACGGTCATGCTGCTCGTCTCCGTCTCGTAATGCCAACGGCCGTGAAGGCGAGGATCGATCTGCCAGAACTTGCACTTACATTCCTCGCTGTTCCACCATTGCACCAGCTGCTTGGGATCGATGAGCGCCTGGAACACCCGCTCCGGCGGAGCGGCGATTTGAATCTCGGCCACAACTGCGTCCTGACTCGTGACGCTTGGGTTGGTCATAATTTTCTCTCTCCTGCGTGCTTGTGTGTTTTTCCTTGTCGGGCTTACTTCCTTTTTCGCCGCGCTATTTCTTCCTTGCTGTATTCCGCTTCCACAAAACTCTTCAAGTTGGTTAGGTTTGTCCGCCAGAAAACGCGATACTGCTCCAGCCACGAGTCGACAGCCTTCAGCGGCCCGGGATTAAGCTGGTAGAAGCGATGTCGCCCTTCCCGTCTTTCTTGGACCAGATGAGCCTTGCGCAAAAGGCGCAGGTGCTTGGAAATTGCCGGACGGGAAACCGGAAAAGCCTGCGCAATCACGCCCGCAGGCTGGCGTCCTTCACGCAGCAAGTCGAGCACTGCCCTGCGGGTGGGATCGGACAACGCGCTGAAGGTTGCTTCGGATGAATGATATGTAACTGAACGGTTCCGCATAATGCGTAACTATACGGTTACGCAATTCACTGTGTCAAGGACTTTTTTGGACTTGTGTCGTTAGCACATGACATGTCCGGTCCGATTGTCGACGACAGGGTCTTCCCTTTCGAAGAGGTTCGCGAGGCTCTGCAGTATCTGGAAAGCGGGAAGCATTTTGGGATTGTGATTCGGATCTGAGCTAGGGAAGTCTACGTGAGCCGGTGTGCCGGCACGCGGATAGGAGAGTCCGCGCCACACGCACTAGTTGCGGATCAGGTCCAGGAAGGATTGATGTACGCGAGTGTCGGCGGAAAGTTCGGGATGGAATGTCGCGGCCATCACTCTTCCCTGACGGACGGCTACTGGATCGCCGCCCTCGGTCGCGATTACTTCGACTCCGGCACCGACGCGTTCTATCTTGGGAGCGCGAATGAAAACCATCTCGAGCGGATCATTTCCGAATCGGCCTTCGCGGATGGAACTGTCGATCTGGCGGCCGTAGGCGTTGCGGCGGATGCGGATGTCGAGCGCGCCCAGTCCGGACTGCTTTGGGTTCTCTACTTCATTGGCTAGCAGGATCGCGCCGGCGCAGGTGCCGAAGGTTGGCTTCGCTTGCACGAACTGTTTTAGCTTTTCGAAGCCGGCTTCGCCCAGCAGTTTGAGAAATGTGCCTGATTCTCCGCCGGGGATTATCAGGCCGTCGATCTCATCCAGTTGCTCGGGCTTTTTGACCAGCACAACTTCGGTGCCCAGCTGTTCGAGCCGTTTGCGGTGCGCGTCGAAATCGCCTTGCAGTGCCAGGACACCGATCTTCATAGGTGATGCCTCCAACCAAGCATCGCATTGCCCGTCATGTGTTCATTGGATTGTGACGGATGGCGCCGGGATGCATCTAAGTCCAGGGATTGAGCACCGCTTTGAGCAGTTGAAAGCCCGAAACATCGCGGGTCACCAGAGTCAGATGATGAAATTCCGCGGTTGCTGCAAGAAACGCGTCCATTGCTCCTATCGGCCGCCCCGCCGCGTCGCTGCGTGAAACTGTTTTGCCCCAGGCTTCTGCGATGTCGGCGTCGACGGGCAATATTCTGCCTTCGAATCGCAGCGGCACGTCGTGCCCCAGCCACGCCTCCAGCCGGCGTCGACGCGCTCCCATCGCCAGGCGCTCCACCCCGTAGCGAAGCTCTGCGAGCGTGATGACACTTATAAAAACCCGATCCTCATCGGTGGCTTCCATCCATCCGATGAGACCTGGATTGGGTCGCGGTTTGGTCCACTCCGAAACCGCATTCGTGTCCAGGAGAAAACTCATAGATTAATTTTCCGAGGGCGCTCTTTGAGTCGGCGGATCTTCAGGCCCGATCCCCGTAGCGGAGACGCCGCAAAAAACTCGGCGAGGCTGCCCACGCGTTGTGTCTTTCGTTGCCATTCTTCTGCCCCGACGACCACGGCCGCAGTGCGGCCCTTTCGTGTAATGGTCTGCGGCCCCTCGGACATTGCTCGTTCGATGATTTCACTGAATTTTGCCTTGGCTTCCGCCACGGTCCAAGTTTGCGTACCCATTTGCGCTCTCCCTGGCTCAGAAGGTCATCATAGTCATTATAGTCATTCAAGAATTGAAAAGCAACGGGCCCGGACATCTTCCGAATTGCGAAGCGGCGGACGAACTTGGTCTACCATCCTCTTGTTTGCAGCATGTGGGCCTCGTCCAGCGCCGCTACAGCCAGGCCTTTCATGGCTCCGGCCAGATCTTCGCTGACTTCAAGTAACACTTTAGGGTCGTTATAGTGCGTCGCGGCCTGAACGATCGCCTTGGCGCGTTTTTCTGCTTCGACAAGATTGGCGAAGGTGCTGGAATCCTGCATGAAGATGCCCGAGCCTACAAATACGGATTCGGCGCCTAGTTGCATGACCAGCGACGCGTCGGCGGGAGTGGCGATTCCGCCGGCGGAGAAATTGGGGACAGGCAACTTCCCTTCTTTCGCTACCAGCCTCACCAGTTCGTATGGGGCCTGGTGTTCTTTGGCTTTGGCGTAGAGTTCTTCTTCGCCGAGCACGGTCAGGATCTTCATCTCTTGCATGATCTGGCGCATGTGTTTGACGGCGTGGACTACGTCGCCGGTGCCGGCTTCGCCTTTGGTGCGAATCATGGCTGCGCCCTCGGCGATGCGGCGCAAAGCTTCGCCCAGGTTGCGGGCGCCGCAGACGAATGGAACTGTGAAGGCGTGTTTGTCGACGTGATGGGCTTCGTCGGCGGGGGTGAGCACTTCGGATTCGTCGATGTAGTCGACGCCGAGTTCTTGCAGGATTTGGGCTTCGGCAAAGTGGCCGATGCGGCACTTGGCCATTACCGGGATTGACACTGCGGCCATAATCTCGCGAATCTTTTTGGGCGAAGCCATGCGGGCTACGCCGCCTTCGGCGCGGATTTGGGCGGGAACGCGCTCCAGGGCCATTACGGCTACTGCGCCGGCTTTTTCGGCGATTATGGCTTGCTCGGCGTTGGTGACGTCCATGATGACGCCGCCCTTTAGCATTTCGGCGAGGCCGGTTTTCAGCCGCAGGCTGGTGGAGTGTCCGTTGTTGCTTGACATAAATTCCTCTTTTCTTGTGTGACGTAATCAAGGTATCGCAAGAGTGGATAGTTACAAATATCCATTATCGTATAATTCATACATACCACTTATGAACTGTTCCGGGAGATTGGCGAGTCGTCTGTACTCAATACGTTAAGTGGCTTTGGAGCACAAGACAGGCCACGGACTCGACGCGCGAGAGCAATTAGTATGCCCAAAACGCTAAGCACGCTGCCGCTTAACCTCGGGCAACGAGCCCGTGGGACACCGCTCTACCGCTGGCTGTACGACGAACTGCGCTCGGCGATTCTTGCTGGACACCTGCGGCCCGGAGCGCGTCTTCCAGCCACGCGCGACTTGGCGGCGCAGTACGGACTCTCGCGTCCGACCATCGTCACGGCCTTCGAACAGTTGCGGTCGGAAGGGTACGTGGAAGGCAAAGTCGGTTCAGGGACCTACGTGAGCAAGACGCTGCCGGATGAGCTATTGCAGGCGCCACGCACAAAATCGGTGATGCGAGCCCGCAGACGCGGCATCCCACTCTCCGCCTACGCGCGACGCTTGCAGCCCTTGTCGAGAGCCGAGTCGCGTCCGGCGCGGGCGTTTCGAGCGAACCAGCCGGCGCTAGATGCTTTTCCGATGAACCTGTGGGCGAAGGTGGCCTCCCGGCGCCTGCGTCGGGTCTCAGCCCGCTTGCTTGCCGGCGGAGAAGCTTTAGGCTATCGCCCGCTGCGCGAAGCGGTGGCGGAATATCTGAATACGTCTCGCGGCGTGAAGTGCGCTGCGGATCAGGTGTTGATCATCTCGGGCGTGCAGCAGGCGCTGGATCGCACGGCGCACTTGCTGCTCGACGCGAGCGATCCGGTGTGGATGGAAGAACCGGGATATCCCGGGGCGGCGGTTGTCTTCCGGGCTGTGGGAGCGAAAATCTGTCCGGTGCCGGTTGATTCCGAAGGCTTGAACCTGGAGGCCGGGCGGCGGCGATGGCAGCAGCGTCCACGGTTGGTTTACGTGACTCCCGCGCATCAGTTTCCTTTGGGTGTAACCATGAGCCTGCGGCGGCGGTTGTCGCTGCTGGAATGGGCGCGGCGGTCGAGGACGATCATCTTCGAAGACGACTACGACAGCGAATACCGTTATTCTGGGCGACCGATTCCGGCGCTCCAGGGATTGGATCGCGCCGCAGTCGTCATCTTCGCGGGGAGTTTCACTGACGTGCTCTTCCCCGCTCTGCGACTTGCGTATTTGGTGGTTCCTTCCGACATGGTGGACATTTTTGCCGCGGCTGAGTCGGTGAGCACGCATCATCCGCCGCTGATCGATCAGGCGATTCTGTGCGATTTCATCCGCGAAGGGCACTTTGCGCGGCATGTGCGCCGGATGCGGGAGTTGTACGCTGAACGCCTGGCTGTGCTAGTCGAGTCTGCTCACGAACGGCTCGCGGGATTGCTGGAGATTCCCGCCGTCGAAGCCGGGCTGCGGACA
>Ga0210410_10001506_pt1 | contig 21837 bp, 19 predicted proteins | sample IncBWC4MmetaG_FD_161058 | JGI IMG/M metagenome (GOLD analysis project Ga0210410, IMG submission 161058) | Forest soil microbial communities from Barre Woods Harvard Forest LTER site, Petersham, Massachusetts, United States - Inc-BW-C-4-M | ecosystem: Environmental > Terrestrial > Soil >... | reverse complement strand
AATCGTGCGTGGCACGTCCGGCAGAAGCTGTGCGACCATGTGCTCGGAAAATTTCTTGGTGCGCGCGTAGGGATCGTAATCGGAGCGCGCCCAATCGATGGATGCGTCTTCGGCTACAACTTCGTTGCGCCGATGACCGGCGACGGCAACCGTGGAAACGTGCGAATAACGCCTCAGTCCTCCGCGATCCTGCAAGCGCCGCGCCAGCTGAATTACTTCGAGCGAGCCGCGCAGATTCACGTTGAGACACTGCTTTTCGGATTTGCGGTTTAGCGAAGCAGCGCAATGAATGATGGAATCTATAGTGTCAATCAACCCGCCGTAGTCGTCACCTGACAAACCGAAGCGCTCGCTTGTAAGGTCGCCGCGAAAAATACGCACGCGCGAATTGATGTGCTCAAAGAACTCCGGAAAATCCAAATGGAGCTGTAACGAGTGCCACAAGCGTTCACGCGCTTCCTGTTCGGAGTTTGCACGCACCAGCAGATTCAGCGGGTCGCGATAATCCCGCAGTAGCCCGGCGACGATGTAGCTGCCGAGATATCCGGTCGAGCCGGTTACGAAGATCGCCATAAAGGGTCGGATGGCGGCGCCACGCTGGGACTGGCGGTGGCGCATGCGGCTTGCGCGGACCAATCAAGCTCGCGAGGCGCGCGCGCCTCTAGCTGACGCCCCTCCATTAGGGGATAGCACCAACGGCGCAGGGCTGGAATATGGATATTGATCCAGTAGTCCCACCAGTCGATGGATTCCGGATCGAACGCGAAGAGAGAGCGCTCTTCGGGAGAAAGTGCGGCTGAGAGCAAGCGCGCATTCTCGCATTCAAAGACGTGCTCGTTGTGCAGGATGAACGGCTCGTACAGCTCAATCAGCTTTTCAGCGCGCAGCAAATCGCGCTCCTGCCGGGCCAACGGGGCCTTCTTGACGTGCAGCGTTACGGCAACGCGATTGATGCGAGAGACGACCGCTTTTTGCATAGGAATAGACAATCGCTCGTAGCGTTGCTTAGAAACCGGAATGGTTTCGAATTTCACCTTGAGCCAGTGCTCGATACCCTGCTGCGTACGGTAATGCTTGCGGTGGGCCAGCGCGGTGAGCTCGATGCTGCGGCCCATATTCACCGGATTGATTGCAGATGTAGCGAGCTGATACATCCTGGCGTTGCGACGGGCGATGATGGCGGCGCCAATCAAGGTCATGCCGCGACAAACCATGTCGACTGGAATAACGTCCAGGCATTTGCGTTCGTTCGTAGGAAGCTGCCGAAAATTGGTGCCCAGCAAATAGGACAATGGCCCCGAAGTGTTGATGCCCTCGTTCCATCCGGAGAACGGCGAGCGCATTGAGCTTTCGACGATGGAAGGCCGAACGATTGCGATCGGCAAGTCCCCGCCGTGGCGGGTAAGAATCGACTCACCCAAGCTCTTTGTGAATGTGTAGGTATTTGGCCAGCCAAGATGCTGGGCGCGTCGTAACCCCACACGGAGCAAGCGATTGCGCGCCCAGCGCACACGATTGCGCTTCAACACGCCATCCAGTTCCTCCGCCGGGACGGCGGAGGGGTCTCCGGCCCGTCCTAAAACCTGGCGGCGTAAAGCTCGAGTCAGTTCCGGGTTCTCCGAACGCGCCTCAATGCGCCGAATCATCTCGCGGAGCGACTCGATTTCGCGCTCCGCGTCAAAATTCGCATCTTGCGCCGGGTTGTAATTGTCCTGCAGTTCCTCGCCCACGCGACCGTCGCGCATTCCCACTACGTAACAGGTGGAAAGGTGCATCAGGCCTGCGTGATCGCTCTTACGCAGAAAATCCAGCAGATGCATGGCGGAATCGACGTTCGAGGCCAAAGCTTCGCGCAGGTCGGGGTTGAAATCAGTCAGGCCGGCGCTGTTCACAATCAAGTCCAGCGATTTCGCCAATCTTGCTTGCGTTGCTTCGTCCATCCCCAGGCCGGGCTGGCTGACGTCGCCTTCGACCACTTCCACTTTTTGCTTCAGAAACGCGGCGAGTTGCCGGCCGTGCCGCGCCTGCAGCGTGTCAAACGCCGGCGACTCCTCAAGGATTTTTTCAAAGCGGCGCTGCGCGGAAGTAGTGCGATTGCGCCGGATGAGCAGCGTGATCTTGCCAATATCGGGAACGTTTTCGAGCAAATCGACAAGCCAAACTTTGCCGATGAAACCCGTTACGCCCACCAGCAAAATGTGGCGATTCGCCAGGGTTTCGCGCACGGCGAGCTGCTCGACGCGTGGCACGGCCCCAAGCGCCGCAACCGCTCGTCCGGTTGGCGGCGAAGTCCGGGCCGTGCTTTGTTTGGTTCGCTCAAGGTCGGGCTCTTCCCAGCCAAGTTGCGACGATAATTTCTGGCTAGGGACGCGACCATCCGTCGTACCGCTCGAGATCCAAGCCAGCGGGCCGCGCGGGCGTACCACCGGTGAAAGCAGGCGTCCCGTCGCATAGCCGTCGCGGAAGTCTAAACGATTGGAAACAAATGAAGAGATGCCGAAGTGATGTGCCAGTGGCCTGACCACGTGTTCGAGAAGTTGGCTGACCAGCACGATCTCTTCACCGCTACGCACGGCGGCAATTAGCTTTTCGGCCGCTTCGCGACGCAACTGGGGCTTGAGCACATAGTGGAAGTATTCTTCGCCGAGCAGGTCCAGCCGGTCCTGGCTAACGTCGCGTAGCAAGGCGTGCAGGAGTCGCGTGGCGAAGGTGCGGCTCACCGCGTAAGCGAAGGGCCGCGAGAACGCCATGGCTGCCATGCCGAGCCGCCTAGCCCAGCGCTCCGAAAAACTCTGCGAATTCCAGGTGAAAAACCCCACCAGACGCATAGCGCCCACTTCAAACAGCGAGCCTTCTACGCGCCAGTAGGTCGCGCTTCGCGACGCACCGTTTCCCGGAGCGCCTTTCAATGTGGCTATGGTTTCCGTCATACCAACAAACGATTATCGAGCAAGTGCACGCACTACAGCTATCCCGAATGTTCCGGACGCCTGAATATTCTAAATGAAGATGTAGGCACCTGATTTGACCCGGAGGACAGCACCCCGAAGCTCACCTCCGGACCTGGACCGATCGTTCCCGACCTAGGTGAGCAGTCACCTAATTGGGAAGTGAAAAAGTAGCATCCTCGGCGGGTTCTCGCAAGGAGCGAGCGGGCCGGCGAGACGCCAACGGAACCGCGGTACTGCGCTGAAAAGCGAAACGTGGTCGTGCAGGCTAAACGCCCCAGCCGTAGCGCTCGGCATGCTCGAGTGTGCGCTGCATCTCTTCGCGGAGCATTTCCGTGAAAGTGGAGCCGCTGACCGTGCGCGCACCGACTTCGGCGAGGTCCGGAGTGCGATAGCCGCCACTCAATACTCGCAGGAGCGAATGCTCCACCCAATCGGCTTCCAAGGATAGCCCAAACGCGTCGCGCAGCATCATGGCCACGCTAAGAATCGAGCCGATCGGATTTGCCGTGTCCGTGCCCGCCAGGGATGGCGCCGAGCCATGAATCGGCTCGAACAGCGGTGCGCTCGAGCCGAAGCTGGCGGACGGAATCACGCCGATCGATCCCGCCAACGCGGCGGCCGCGTCGCTCAAGATATCGCCAAACATATTGGTTGTGAGCAACACGTCAAACTGGGAGGGCCGGAGCGTGAGTTGCATGGCGGCGTTATCGACGTACATGTGCTCGAGCCGGATGCCTGGGTAGGCCGTGCTCATGGATGTGACCGTGCGGCGCCAAAGTTGCGAACTCGCCAGCACATTGGCCTTGTCTACCGAGCAGATACGCCGGGAGCGACTTTCGGCACGCGCGAAGGCAAAAGTGGCGATGCGTTCGATTTCCGAAGTTGAATACGATTCCGTATCAAACGCGCGCTCGATGCCATTTTCCACGACACTGCCGCGCTCGCCGAAGTAGATTCCTCCGGCAAGTTCCCGCACGATTTCAAGATCCAGATCGCCTAGCCGGTCGCTTCGCAATGGCGAAATTCCCCGGAGCGGCTCTAACAACTTCACGGGGCGCACATTGACGTAAAGCCCGAGTCCCTGACGCAATGCGAGCAGCCCGCTTTCCGGACGTTTGCCGACGGCAAGCGCATCCCACTTCGGTCCGCCGACCGCACCAAGAAAAACAGCATCAGCTTTGTGGCAGGCGTCGAGCGTGGCGTTGGGCAACGGCGTTCCCGCCACATCGATCGCCGCGCCACCAATCGGAAATTCCGCAAATTCAAACTGATGGTGGAATTCGTGTGCGGCTTCGCGCAGGACGGTAACCGCGGCCCGAGTGACTTCCGGGCCGATGCCGTCTCCCGCGAGTAAAACAATCGTCTTCTTCATGACAACCCCAATCGAAAAATCTTAGTATGGCGCGCCCGCTATCCGAAAACCGCCCCCGCCCCAATAAAGGCAGGTTCGGAGCTAAAGCGTTTGGAAAGCTCAGGCGGGCGATGCCGCTTCCGCGGCGACGGCCACTGCTCCGCGGCGAATCACCTCATGCGCGATAGCCACCAAGTCACGGTGGCGAACATCCTTCTGCTGGTCCGCGAGAGCAGTCACCCTGCGGTAGACCTCGGCGAGTTCCACATCGCTCGGCTCGTAGCCAAGATCGCGCAGGCTCAAACGCAGCGCATTGCGGCCGGAATGCTTTCCAAGTACCAGGGACCGCGCCGGGACGCCCACAGTTTGCGGCGAAATGATCTCGTATGTCAGCGGGTTCTTGATAATACCATCCTGGTGGATTCCCGCTTCGTGCGCAAAAGCATTCGCGCCTACTACGGCTTTGTTCGGCGCAACTACTGCGCCGGTAATCTCAGAAAGCATGCGGCTGGTGGGGAAAAGTTCCTCGAGACGGATGCCCGTGTTAACTCCGAAGCTCTCCTTGCGCACGGCGAGGGCAACAACAACCTCCTCCAATGCCGCGTTCCCGGCGCGTTCGCCGATGCCATTGATTGTGCATTCAATCTGACGAACTCCTGCCCGCACCGCGGCCAACGAGTTGGCCACGGCCATGCCCAGATCATCATGACAATGCGCACTGAGCGTGATGCCCTGGGGATCACCCAAAAATTCGCGGACCTGGCGGAACATCGCTCCGTATTCTTCCGGCACCGCATAGCCGACTGTATCCGGCAAGTTTAAGACCGTAGCGCCGGCGTCGACTGCCACGCGGCAAACCTGGCATAGAAACTGGATATCGGTGCGGCCGGCATCTTCAGCGGAGAATTCCACCTCGCCAACGTGCTGTCTGCCGAAACGAATCATCGATGCGATGGCTTCGAGCGCCTGCTCGCGGGACATATTGAGTTTGACGCGAAGGTGCAAATCCGACGTCGCTAGAAAAATGTGCAGCCGGGGGGCGGCCGCGGGCTCCAGTGCCTCGATCGCGGCAGTGACATCATCTTTCCTCGCGCGCGCCAAGGCCGCAATCGGCACGTCACGGACTTCCTTGGCGACAAGCCGCACCGCATCGAGGTCTCCGCGCGAAGCGATTGGGAAACCCGCCTCGATAACATCCACGCCAAGCTTGGCCAACTGCCGCGCCATACGGATTTTCTCCGCAGTGTTCATGGAAAAGCCCGGCGACTGCTCGCCGTCGCGCAGCGTAGTGTCAAAAATGCGTAGCGAGTCCATAGAGGTCCCCTACGATAGGTAAACAGACGCAGGACCGTGGGTCAAATTTATCTTTATTCTAGTTTTGATAATATTGCCTTATACTTACGGAACGGAGGCAGATGGGGTGGACCTCGGCGAACTTCAGGTATTTCTGACCGTGGCAAGGGAAGGCAGCTTCTCGCGGGCCGCCGAACGGCTGTTCCGCACGCAGCCGGCCATCAGCCTGGGTATCCGGAAGCTCGAGGATTCCCTGGGTCAGCCGCTGTTTGTACGCGGATCCCGTCCAGTGCGCCTCACCGATGCCGGCGTCCTGCTGAAAGACTATGCGGAGCGGTTGCTGAACCTGCGCGACGAAGTAAAGAAAGGGCTTAGCGAGCTGGAAGGCCTAAAACGCGGCGAGCTGTCCCTGGGCGTGAACGAAAGTTCCATCCATGCTCTGTTGCCCGCTCTTTCGCAATTTCGCGAAATGCATCCGGGAGTGCAGGTACGGGTGCACCGCATGTTTTCGCGCGATATTCCCCATGAAGTTTTGAATTACCGGCTCGATGTCGGCGCCATCTCCTTTGTGCCTCGAGACACGCAATTGCAAGCCACGGAAATTCGGAAAGACGAGCTCACACTGGTCGTGCCGCTGAAGCATCCGCTGGCCAAACGGCGCGAGGTGGAGGTCGAAGACCTTGCCAATGAAACGTTTATAGGCCACATCGTCGAATCGCCGTACCGCCGGCGTGTCATCGAGCTTTTCGCCAGAAATCGCACTACGCTTAACATGCCTATCGAAATGCCTACGATTGAGAGCATCAAGCGCTTTGTGCAAATGGGCATGGGCGTAGCGATCGTCCCGCGGATGTGTGCACAGTGGGAAATTGAGCACGGCTGGATGAAAGAAGTGAAGGTGCGGCAACTCAGTTTGCCCCGCCATGTCTACGTTGTTTCGCGCCGCGGCGCTCGGCTTCCACATGCGGCTGCCGAGCTCATGCGCATCCTACGAGACGCCCAATAATCCGCTTTCTTCTAACCGAAAAGCGTGCGGCCAGAACCGTTCTCCGGTATGCTGCGAAAGTAGTGGATTAGCACAACAAAAACACCATGACCAGCGGATTGGCTATCCTCGCCATCGGGTTTTTCCTGGGAATGCGGCATGCCACCGATCCGGACCACGTCATCGCCGTCTCCACCATCGTCAGCCGCGAACGCTCCATCGCTAAAGCCGCATCCATTGGAATTTTATGGGGCTTGGGCCACACGCTGACGATTCTGGCTGTTGGCGCGGCGATTATCTTATTCGGCCTCGCAATTCCCGCTCGCGTGGGGCTCACCATGGAGTTCTGCGTTGGCCTGATGCTGATTCTCTTGGGCGCACTAAATTTGACGGGCGCCATGAAGTGGATGAGCAATAAGTTCTCTCCGACGCATCCGCGAGTCGCCGGAGAGCACGCCCATATTCATGAACACGACGCGAAGATGCACTTTCACTGGCATTCGCACACTCCGGAGCGCGAGCATCACGGCGAAAGTCTCGTCCCACCCAGGGCTCTCGAGCGGTCGTTCGCGGGCCTCGGCGTGTACCAGGCTATGCGTCCTCTATTCGTGGGAATCGTGCACGGACTGGCGGGCTCCGCAGCGGTGGCGCTGCTAGTCTTGAGTGCTATTCGCGAGCCGAAATGGGCGGTGCTCTACTTGCTGGTTTTTGGCGTAGGCACCATCGCCGGAATGATGCTGATCACTAGCGTAATCGCGCTTCCCTTCTCGTTCGCAGGGCACCGTTTCGCCTGGCTCAACCGCACCCTGGTCACCGGCTCCGGTGTCTTGAGTCTCGCCTTTGGCTTATTCGTCTGCTACCAAATCGGCTTCGTCGACGGACTCTTCACCGCACACCCCAATTGGAAGCCAAGTTAAGCGCTAGCCGGTCCTTGATACCGCAATTCAGTTGCAAGAATTCCCGAATTGGGAATTTCCAGAGCTTTTAAAATAGCTCTTAAGTTAACTAATGTCTTGACTATTCACAATTCCCGCCGTATGTTGCGCACGTCCCTCTCGGAAAACTGATTCAGCGCCGTTCCCTTCGGCCGAGAAAGAGCTATGGCCCAGCAAGCGCCCCTTCCCCTCCTATCGCTCTTAGTGTCGAATGCATTCTGGCTCGCGCGGCTACTCCTTCTGGACCTAGCAGTCGCCGCCAGTGCCGCCGCTCAGACTCCTCAGCAGCAATATGTGTTTAATTCCGTCCCGACGACCAGCGTTACCTCGCAGGTGGCCGCCTATTTGAAGAACGGGCAATCCGGCGCTCTTTCCAGTGCGCCCGGGTCGCCACTTGCTCAAAATGTTCCGGGCGGCGCCATGACGATCGATGCATTGGGGCGCTTTCTGTTTGTGACAAACAGCAGCACCAGCAACATTTCGATGTTCCAGATCAACCAGAGCACCGGAAGCCTCACGGAGGTTCCGGGCTCGCCATTTTCCACCGGCCCCACGGAAAACCCCAGCATGGCTGCCAAGTCTCCCGTGTGTCTGGCCGTGGAAAAGTCCGGCCAGTTTCTCTACGTTGGCTATCTCTATGGCAATCTCTCAAACGAGGGTGCCATCAACGAATACTTGATCGACGCCGCCAATCATCAACTCGTTCCATTATCTGCGCAGCCGACCACGGACATCCCCTCCAGCCCCGTCGGTATGGTCTCGGACCCGAAGGGTCTTCATCTATATGTGGGCCTGGGCCTGAATCTCTCGACCGGAGTGCAGGATGGAGGCACAAACGTTTATTCCATCGATCCCGCGACGGGCACGCTCGGGTTGATCGGCACGGCAGGAAGCAGCGTGTCCGCGGGACGAAGTATCGCCATTGACCCACAGGGACGGTTCTTTTTCGATGGATCGGGCACTACCTTGGGAACGATCGAAAGCGCTCTGATTTCCCCGGCAGACGGAACCGCGCTCACCGGAATCTCCAGCGTCAGCTCGGCAAATCAAATTCCGGCGGCCATGCTGACCGATAACAGCGGCAAATTTCTTTACGTGCAACAAGGTCCCGCGGCGGTGGTCTACACCGTCGATCAAACAACTGGCGCGCTGGCCGTTCCGCCGAGCGCACTGTCCGTTCTGGCGTTTAGCACCGGCAGCGCAGCCGCGGATCCGCTCGGCCCTTACCTTTATTCGCTTCAGCGCGATGGCGTGCACGGATTTCTGATCGATCCTCAGAGCGGCGCTCTGAGCGAACTGCTCGGCTCGCCGTTCGGAGGCAACGCCAATCAAGGATTCCTGGCTATCACCGGCGCGCCGGTGCAGGCCGTCAGCGGACCTGCCGCAGCAATCTTTCCGGCATCGGAAGATTTCGGCGGCATCACCGTAGGTCAATCCAGCGGTTCCAAGTTCGTTACTATCACAAATACCGGTGGACAGGCCCTTAGCCTTACGTCCATCAGCGTGACGGGTTCCAATCCCGCGGACTTCATTGCCACTCCCAATTGTTCCCTGCCTACGGTTCTCTCGGCTAACGCGACCTGCACAATCAGCTTGGTTTTCTCTCCCACCGCCGTTGGACCACGACAGGCGAGCCTGGCCGCCGCTGACAACGCTCCAGGCAGTCCGCAATCGATCGCACTTGTTGGCGTCGGCGCTTCTCCCGTCCCCGCCATCACTCTAGTGCCAGGCAGCCTGACGTTCGCGACCACCACGCAGGGAAGCGCGAGCGCCGCGCAGACGATTACCGTTACCAGCGTCGGCCCCGCTCCACTGAACATTTCCTCGGTGCTGCTGAGCGGAGCAAACCCCGGGGATTTTCAACTTTCTAATGCTTGCTCCGGCGCGTATCCCGCGAGCGCGACGTGCAATATTGCCGTGACCTTTTCCCCGGTGGGCGCAGGCCAGCGTAACGCAACGATAACGATCACCGATGACGCGCCGAATTCTCCGCAAACCGTGCCGCTGACAGGAACAGGCGCGGCTCCGCCGCCCGGCACGCCAATTGTGAAACTAACACCAACCAATCTTTCCTTCGGCACGGTGACACAAGGGACGACTGTGGGCACTCAGGTCATTGCGGTGACAAACTCGGGCACAGGCTCTCTACACATTGCTTCGGTAGCTCTCGGAGGGACAAACTTCAGTGACTTTAGTGTCACAAACAATTGCGCCGCAGCAGCGTACGCAGCCGGCACAATGTGCACCATCGGAGTTTCCATGTCGCCGATGGCAATCGGCCAGCGCGCGGCATTGATTACGATCACCGACGACGCGCCCAGTTCCCCCCAGACCATCGCTCTAAGCGCAACCGTCAACCCCGCTTTTGCGATTTCGCCGGCTGCTCCCGGCTCAAATTCTGTTACCGTGACTGCGGGACAAACGGCTGCCTTCAACTTGCAACTCACGCCTGGACCAGGGTTTGCAGGAAGCGCTTCATTCGCTTGCTCGGGCGCACCCGCGCAAACGACGTGCACGGCTCCCAATGTGCAATTCGCGGGTGGAACGCCGATCTCTTATGTGGTGAGTGTGGCCACTACGAAGAGCACGATGATTGTAATCCCCGTGCGCCTTCCTCCATTTATCTGGTTGCACATGCTTTCGCTCGCGGCGTGTTGCGGCGCCTTTGTGCTGTTTCTTTACGGCTCCAAGCTGCGCGGATTGAACTCTGTGGCGGGATTGAGTTCTGTCGGTGGACGGATGCGCGCTGCGGCGTTAACCATCCTCACGACGCTTTGCCTGTTCGAGGCCGGGGGTTGTGGCGGAGGGGTGGCCGCCGTAAGCCCGCAGAGTGTTCCTACGCCGCACATGATCGGGACGCCGCAAGGAACGTCCATTATCACGCTGACACCAGCGGTGACTACGTCGACCGGCGCGCCGCTTCAAGGCGTGGCGCCAATTCAACTTACGCTCACGGTGCAGTAGTCTGTCTAGGCCCTATTCTTGGTTCTAGCGCGAAACGGAGATGCGGTAAATCACGGCTGCGCCATCATCTGACACCAATAGCGAGCCATCCGGCGCGGTGGTCACCCCAACCGGGCGTCCGTACACGTTGCGAGAAGACGCATCGGGCACAAGACCGGTCATGAATGGCACTGGATCAGCGGAAGGCTGCCCGTCCTTAAACGCCACGAACGCAACCTGATAACCTGAGCGCGTTGAACGGTTCCAAGATCCATGCTCTGCGACGAATGCGCCGCCGCGGTACTTTTCAGGAAACTGCGTCCCGGTGTAAAACGCAAACTGCAACGGAGCAACGTGCGCTCCCAGCAACACGTCGGGCACAATCGCCTTTGCCACTAATTCCGGACGCTGGGGCTTTACGCGTGCGTCGACATTGTCGCCGATATAGCTGTACGGCCAGCCGTAGAAGCTGCCGTCCTTCACTGAGGTGAAATAATCGGGCGGCAGGTTGTCGCCCAGTTCATCGCGCTCGTTCACCGTTACCCACACCTGGCCCGTTACGGGTTCCAGCGCCAAACCTACGGGATTGCGCAGCCCGGTTGCAAATTGTCGCGCGTTCTTTCCATCTGGATCGCAGATCGTAACGGCCGCGCGAATCGGCTCCTCCCCGGGACTAACATTCGATTCCGAACCCACGCCAACAAACACACTCTTGCCGTCTTTAGAGAACACCACCGAACGCGTGTCGTGCCCACCGCCGGGCAGGTTCAGCAGGTGCTCGGCTTCGCCGAGGCGCTTGGAAGTCTTGGGGTCATACTTGAATCGGACCAACTCTTTCATGGTCCCGACGTAGACATAGTCATCTTTGAAGGCTATTCCGAATGGCCGGGTCAAGCCCGTTACGAAGGGTTCCCGCGTCTGCGCTCCGCCAGTGTTCTGTGGGTCGCGCAAGATGACGATTTCGCCAGCGCCCGTGTCGGCTAGAAAAATATCGTGGTTCGGCGCAACAATCAGCCAGCGGGGCCGCTTAAAACCACTGGCAAAAACATTCACTTTGAATCCCGGCGGAACGGTCGGAAGAAATCCCTGCGGCGGACTCACTTTGTCGGGCGAGTTTGCTGACGATTTTGTGGCGTACGGAAGAGGAAGCTGGGGCTTCTTCCCATGTGTCACTTGCGCCGTGAGCAGCGCTGGAGTAATAAGAAGAACCAAAGAGCAAACTAGAACTTGAACCAACGAACGCATCATCATCTCCCTCGAGTAAATAGCGCCCCATAGCATGCCTCATCTGGCCGTTCCTTTTCTACTTCTAACGCCTAGTATCCGACTGACCACAGCGTGTTTCAGAATCCGCCTCGTTTGGCTATTGTGGATTCATGCGTTCGTCCCGCAGTGCGGGATCATCCGATTTACACTCAAAGCGAGGAATGATGAGAACGATTGCTAGCGTTGTGGGCCTTGTGGTTCTCGGCGCGGGTCTCGTGGCAGTGCAAGCTCGCAGTTCCGCCGCTTCCAAACCTGTTAGCGTCGAGATTAAAGACGCTCAGAGTCAAAACGTTGGAACTGCCGTGCTTAGCGAAGCTCCGCACGGGGTCAAAATCAAGCTGGACGTGAAGGGCTTGCCGCCGGGCGAGCACTCGCTGCACATCCACCAGAACGCGAAGTGTGAACCGCCGGACTTCAAGTCTGCTGGCCCGCACTTCAACGGCGCCTCCGGTCACGGCGAACACACCGGTCTGCCGGCTGGAGACATTCCCGATTTTTCACTGATTGTCGCAGCTGATGGAACCGGTCACGCAATAGTAGTTGCGCCAAATATTACGCTCGGTACGGACGAGCATTCCGTTTTCAGCAATGGAGGAACCGCTATCGTCATTCACGCCGTCTCTGGCGGACCTTCCAGCACGGCGCCTGCCCGGATCGCTTGCGGCGTCATCAGCAAGCCGGAATAGCGCTTCATCCAATGTAATGACGCGGGCGTATACTTCAGTAGCAGCATTGTTGGCGCGCGCTTCAGGGCGTTCCAACTTTCCCTGCGATGATCTTCTGGAGTAGAACCGTGCGCAGTCCCATTATAGGCCGTACTTTAGCCATCATTGCCATCGTCGTGTTCTTCGGTTGGAATGCCGTCCGCTCCATCAGTGCCCGGCCCGGCGCAGAGCCGCGCTATCCTTTTCCGAAGCCGGTCATTGACGCTCCGTTTGCAACCAGCAAATCCCAGCAAACTGCCGTCCTCGCCGGCGGATGCTTCTGGGGCGTGCAAGCCGTTTTTGAGCATCTCAAAGGTGTTCGTTCCGTGACCGCAGGTTACTCGGGCGGCCGCGTCAATTCGCCAGGCTACGAGATGGTCAGCAGTGGCCTGACCGGCCATGCAGAATCTGTCAGCATCACGTTCGATGCGTCACAATTTCGTACGGACAGATCTTGATGGTCTTTTTTTCGGTGGCTCACGACCCAACACAGCTGAATCGCCAAGGCCCCGATGACGGGACGCAATACCGCTCCGTCATTTTTTATTCCAGTGAGGAGCAGCGGCGCATTGCCGCCGCCTATATCGAACAGCTCGATGCCGCCAAGGTATATCCCCGGAAAATTGTCACCGAGGTTGTGCCTCTCAAGGCATTCTTTCGCGCTGAGGATTACCACCAGGACTACCTGCAGACGCACACCGACCAGCCCTACATCGTTTACAACGATCTTCCAAAACTAGAGCACCTGAAAAAGCAATTCCCTGAGCTGTACCATAACTAGGCGGACTAACGGGTCGTCGAGTGTTATTCGTCCGAGCGCGACACCAACTAGGCAGGACCCGGACGCTCCGTCACGGCTCCCACTGTTCTTGGAGGCAAAGCAGTTTTCGTTCCGCCGCGCGCCTCACCGTCCAGCAGCGCCGCCAATCCGGCATACGCGTAAATAGTCGGCGCGTGATTCTGCATTAGCCCGCCAGTGTCCGCCGTTGGCCCGTAATTGCTGTGCAAGTCGCACCCCAGCATCCGCAACATGGCCATCTGCTGGCCGCGATGATGCGATGTATGCGTAATTCGGCGCGTCAGCACCCAAGCCCGGGAGCGCGCGACATCGAAAAACTTGGTTTCCTCCTCGAACCAACTCTCCGGCCTTGACTGCAACTCGTGCAGCCGCTTCCCGCTGTCTTCCGCATAGCGCTTGATGAATTCCAGTCGCGTCTCCTGCACAGGCAGCGGCGGCGCACCTACATCGATACCGAGCATGGTACGAAACCAGAGATCCTCGCTCACGCACTGATGCACCATCTGTTCGCGGACGCTACGCCCGCGGCGGTCGTCCACCCGTGGACGCACCGGCAAATCTTGATCGCGGAATTCGCTCCAAACACTGACCACCTTCACGCGCTCGGTTTCATAAGTCTCGACCAGGAATTCGTAAACCATAAGCGACCTCGTGAGCGAAACCTCAATTATCTTCGCGGCCCACCGAACAGCTGGCGCGACAGAAGCAGCGGGGCAGGCTGGCATTGGCGCCCATCAAACAAGATGCCGGTCATGAAGAAAAGGGAGCATATCGATAAAGAAAAAGAGGGCGAGCATCTCTGCACGCCCTCTTCAACTGTCACTTAGTCTTACGGAAATGGTCGGTCGCAGTTACCTGCTGCAGCTGCGGCTTACCGGTCGAACCTCGGTCACCGTCAGATGGCCGTGCTCATTCGGGTTGTCTTCCGTCTTATCCTTCGCTCTCTCCTTAGCATCGTGCATCTTTTGGTGGTCTACCGTGCCAGTGACTCTTACAGTTTGCCCCACATAATCACGCAGGCTGGCCCGGTCGCCCTTGAGTTCCCAAGTCGAGCCGTTATCCGACATCAGCTCGTAGTCATCGCCATGCTTTTGCAGGCAGCCCGTCATCTCGCGGACTTTGTCTCCCCTATCGCGGTCGCGATCTCGATCTTCCTGCCGAGTTGTATCGTTCTGGTTTGTCGTGCCCGCGAATCCTGCTGAGGGCAATAGCGCCAACCCCGAAAGAGCGAAAAAGCTTAGCGTCAGTTTACTTTTCATCAATTACTCTCCTCGTGAGGAGCCTCGTTTCAGCGCTCCTCCCTGCAAAATTCTTCCATTTCCACCACTGGCACGACATCGGGACAAATACCCACTCTCCAATAAAATCCGCATTACCGCGTCCTGCGCGCTAAGAACTTGCAAACATGAAAGTTATCAGATCCCTCCGCCGTGTGTGCCCGCCACCTCTCGGTAAAAGGCTTGACTTCGCACTGCAAGCGGGAGTATCTACCCCTTTACGCGCACGAGCTTTCCCCAACCTACGGTGCGCGCACGTCCAAAACTCTCTGGAGGTTCTCCAATGTCCGCAAATGTTCGTCCCGTTCCCGAAGGCTACCATTCCATTACCCCGCAGTTGACCTGCCGTGATGCCGCCCGCGCTATCGACTTCTACAAGGAAGCCCTCGGCGCCAAGGAAATCATGCGCATGGCCGGACCCGGCGGCAGGGTGATGCATGCCGAACTGCAGATCGGCGATTCTCGTTTCATGATCGGCGATGAATTTCCCGGAATGTCCGTCGCGCCTACCCCGTCCACGCTGCACTCGTATTCCCTTTTCGTTTATACCGACGACGTGGACAGCACGTTCAATCGCGCCGTAAAAGCCGGCGCCCGCGCGGATATGCAACCCAACGACATGTTTTGGGGAGACCGCTACGGCAAGTTCACTGACCCTTTCGGTCATCAGTGGGGCGTAGCTACGCACGTGGAAGACGTTTCTCCCGAAGAGATGCAGCAGCGCTCCGCGGAATGGTCCAACCAAATGGCCAAAGCCGCGGGCCGATCGAGCTAACTCGACCTTGCAGAGACGCTGCCCGCCCCTCATCAATAGGGCGGGCAGCCGTGTCTTTTGGACCCTAGCGTCGGTAATCCGTCGGTGCCCAAATCCCGCGATTTTTTCCTTTTGACTTTCAAGTATCGACGGTCAACTTCGCACTCTGCTAGCATTCGCAAGTGCCCCAAAAATCCAACTCCGGCCGCTTTCTTATCTCCGCCTTTGTTCTGTTCGCCGTGAATGTCTTGAATTTTTACGATCGCCACGTTCCCGGTGCGCTTACCGAGCCCATCCGCAAGGAGTTCCATCTGACCGACACGCAGATTGGTCTCCTCGGCAGCGCTTTCATCTGGGTTTACGCGCTAATTGGCTTGCCGCTGGGCCGCATAGCCGATTCGGCCAGCCGCAAGAAGCTCCTGGCCGCAGCGGTCGTCATTTGGTCTTCGTTGACTGCTTCGGCCGCCTTCGCCGGCAGCTTCAGCATGCTGCTCTTCTCCCGCATCGGTGTGGGTGTTGGCGAAGCCGCGTGCGCACCTGCCGCAACAAGCTGGCTTGGCGACCTTTTTCCGCCTGACAAGCGTTCGCGCGTCCTCGCACTCTTCATGTTGGGCGTACCCGTGGGCGGCGCACTCAGTTTTTTCTTCAGCGGGCCGCTCGCTCAGGCCTATGGCTGGCGCGCGGCAATGGTGGTGGCCGCCACTCCCGCGTTGCTGCTGGTCCCCGTTCTACTGCTGCTTCCTGAACCTGCGCGCGGCGCCAGCGAAATCGAGCCTGTTCCGATATCCCGCGGGTCTATGTGGACCATCCTGCGCATCCCCACCCTCTGGTGGATTATCGCCTCCGGCGCCCTCCTGAATTTCAATCTGTACGCCATCGCAACTTTTCTTCCCGCATTCCTTAGCCGCATTCATGGGCTTTCACTCGCGTCGTCGGGAGTCGCGAGCGGCATCGTTTACGTCACGGGAGGTCTCGCCGGCTGCTTTACCGCGGGTTATCTCGGCGATGCCATCATCCGCCGCCGAAAAGATGGAAGGCTGCGCATCGCCGCCGTGACTTCTCTAGCTGCCGTGCCTAGCGCCTGCCTCGGCGTGCTGCAGCCGCGAGGCGCGCTGCTCGTCGCTGTCATTTCGCTCACGGTGACCTACGCTTTGCTAAGCAGCTATTACGGCTTGGTCTATTCCGCCATTCAAGATTTGGTCGTCCCCAATCAGCGCGGCGCCACCATGGCGATCTATTTCATGGCCATGTACATGTGCGGAGCTTCGTTCGGCCCGCTGCTCACTGGACGACTCAGCGATTATCTCGCTCACCGCGCCGCCGTCCGGGCAGGCTCCGCTGGTCTGACCGAGGCTTTTCGCGCGGTTGGCCTCCAACAGGCGATGTTGATTATCCCGGTGCTGTCCGTCGCCCTCGCTTTCGTCCTCTATTTCGGGTCTCGAGCGATGGTCGCGGACGTTATCCAGCGCGAAGCGATGCCCGCAGCCTCGCATTCTCTCGCGTCTTCTTCTGCATCCAACTAGCAGGTCATTCGCCGCGCGAGGGCCGCCAACGGCGGCACGTTCGCACGTTAAGATTTCATTTTCTAGTTACAAGGCACGCCGCTTCTGCGGGAATAGCATCGGAGGAATAGCATGTTGAAAAAGCAGGCTCCTTGGGTTCTTGGTGTGTTGCTTGTTGTTGTCTTACTGACACCAATCGCGCATGCCAAGCATTGGGTCTTGCTCGGCACCGCGCATGTCGACAAGAGCGACGACCATAAAACCATTCATGTGGGCGACAGAGCGGGCGGGTTTCACAAAATCCAACTGCGCGTCAACGGCGGCGCCATCGATTTGGAGCGCTTAGTCGTCCATTTTGCGGACGGCTCGAAAGAAGAGCTTGCCGTTGCCGACCGCGTCCGCTCTGGCGGAAAAACGCCCGAACTCGACCTGCCCGGCGAGCATCGCGCGATTGATAGCGTGGAGCTGTGGTACAGCAAGGAGTACGCGGACACGCGTCCTGAAGTCAGTCTTTACGGCACGCGGTAGCAGCAAAAGCAAATTACCTGCACCGAATTCGTGCGAAAGACGGGCGGCATGTTCGCCGTCGGGCCCGTCTATTCCGCATGATTACTGCCTTTAATACGTATGCTGATTGGTTTTATCAGCCGCTGGGGAAATCGGCTCCGCATTAAGCCGCGAAGTCGCTCGCCAATCCACCTCCGTCAGATCCACGGAACCCTTGCCGCCACTCGCCAGCACGTAGCTCAAGCTGCCGCCGTTGATCCGATAATTCGTCACCGCGTAAACGTTCTCGGACTTTAGCGCGATCAGCCGCACTCGCGCCGGTTGCCCGGAAACGATCGAGCTTGTTCGGACCATCTGCGCAGGCGCTTCTGAGGTCGCGTTAGCGGGAGGAACCGTAGCAGTGCCACTCTCGGCCGGAGTCTGATTTCTTGCCTCATAACCGACCTCGGAAATGTCCGGCGCGTCATTGTTGTTCGACGGGCTATTCACAGGATTACTCTCCGGCTTATCCGAATTCTTCAGCGACACCGGCTTGCGGAACGATTGCGAATGATAAGAGGCCGGTGCAGGCGGACGCTCATAAGAGCGCAAAGACCCGCCCGGTCGCGGCACATCAATATCATCCATCAACCGCACCGTGATCTGTTCTTCGCCTTTCAGCTCGGGACGCGGGCCACGCGCCGGCAGCGTCAAAACTTTCCAGGGCCACAGCGGAGGAATCAGCCATTCCACCGTGTCCCGCTTCGGGTGTCCTTTACCGACAATGTCGCCCTTCTTGTCTACTTTGTATCCCTTTGCAGCGATGATTTTGCTCGGCACCGGAATATCGCTGTCCGGAAAACCGATGCGGTCAAACTCAATCTTCAAATAACCTTTTCCGACAAAATGTCCCGGCTCTTTGTCGGCTTCCAGATGCCCACCCAGATAACAGCCGCGGGGAAATACCGCCTTGCCGAACTGCCGTAGGGCGGCCAGATGGCAGATCACGGGATCACCAATGTCCGCAGTTTTCGAGGAAAGGTTTGGCTCATCCATCGTGCAGCGCAGCAGTGTGCCCGCTGGCACAAGAATGTCCTGCGCCTTTGCGCTCGCCGAGACGCCCAGTGACAACATACAAACAGCCAAATACGAAATGCTTCGTCGCATGTGCAACCTCCCGGTTCGTAGGCCAGGCAGAACGTGCTCAAGACGCAAGTGCGGGAACAAGAAACCGGAAGACGAGCGTGAGGAGTGCACTGCCAAGGCCCACCCTATGTTCGCGTGTTCGCGCCGCGAATTTTCTTCGAGGAGCGTAGTCGCAAACTACTCCTGTCCGCGTAACCATTTCAATAGGCAAGATTTACGCGCTGCCGAGGACATGACACTTTGGCTCAACAACACCAATCCTTAAACCCGGAAACACTCGCGTTTTATAAAAGTTGCGTGGTGGCGTGCAATTAATGAGGAATTCTTGGCGTCTCTACTGAGAGATCGCGGCAGGATTCCGGTTCAGCAGATCGGTCAGATCGTTGACAACGCGCGACGCGATTCCTTTGAACACATTTTCGTCCGCATCTTTACTAAGATCGTATTTCATCAGTGGCACATACGGGCTCAGGGTTATAACCGCACCCGGCCTGTCTTCGTTTCCCGGCAAAGGTGCAATTTCATACAGTGCCTGCTCTGGTTTTGCCAGGTTCGCCACCGTCACAAGAGCCTCCATTTTGCCGGAGTCGGTAGCGCTGCGAATCACCGCGCGCCGCCAGTGATTTTCTTCGTCCACTTCCGCGAATAACCCGTGAATTTGCACGCCGCTGTCCGGGCGGGCATCGTCTGTATGCATCCGCGTCGCGGAGTAGCCCGCCTTCTGCAAAGCAGCAACCAGCCTCGTTGACATCAGCTCGACAAGGTGGTTCGCCAGCTTTCCCGGATCGTCTTCCGGCTTCTGTACGCTGGGCGGCGGCAGAACGTCGACCAAGAAGTCGGAAACATACACCGGAGGTTTCGGCGCGCGTGTCGGCGGTTGCAGAGCAGTAGCTGGAGCACTGGTTGGAACGCTAGCGCGGACAAGCCCATACCAGATCGGCCCGAGAAGCAGCGTTGCAAGGAATGCAGCGCGAGGAAACGTTTTCATAATGCACCCGGTGCGGCCAGGCATCCTCAGAGTACAGAAAAGCGCGGCTAGCAAACAGTCGCAAATTAGACGGTGCCATCCGTGCGGCGATGGCGCCCAGCAGATTGCATTGAATCACTGATGACTGGCGGTAGCCAGGGGCAACGGCAATGCGGAATCCTGAATCGTCAGCATGTCCGTCCGCGTCTTGTCCCATTCCCGCAACGTTAGCCCGTGGCTGGCAAACATGCGCCGGATGCGAACGGAATCCCACCGGAGCACTTCCTCGAGCACAGGCACTAGCACGCTCATGGCGTTATCGCTCAACACGGTGCGCCTGGCTACCTTCGTAATGTATTTCGCTTCGGAAACCGCGATCGTTAGCCCATCGTGATGATTGACATGCATCATGACCGGCAAATCTGAACTGCCATCGCCCATGTATATGATGTGGTCGTGGCTTATGCCCAGCAACGCGCGAATTTCTTCGAGTACCGTGATTTTGCCCCAACCTGCGGACGCCCGGATGATCGATTCCACTTCACCGGTCGCATCGTTATAACGAAAGCGCGTACCGAAAATGTGATCGGGCGGCACAATGCCGTCGAGCGCCGACACGATAATTTCTTGCGGGGCCGCTGAGATGACATAGAACGAAAATTTGTAGTCATCGGAGAGCGTGTCTAGTGCACGCGCAAACAGCGCCACATCGTGCTTCAAGCGAATGCGCTTGCCTGTTTCGATCAGGTCATCGCGACGCACGCGACGGAACTCCGGATCGTGCAGAATCAGGTAGCTAAGTTCCGCGCCCTGTTGCACCAGGTTCATTTGGGACAGGCCCGCCACTTTGTCGTGGAAGCCGTGAAACCCGATGAGTTCACTCAGTACGACCCCTGAGTCGTTGAAGCTGAGTGTCTGGTCGAAGTCGCTGGCCAGAAGAAACTGCTTTGCCATGTTCGAGTACTCCTCTTTCTTAGCTTACAATTACACCTTAACGCCATCTCCGCCGGGCACGTTACGAATAATTTTAATGGGTGCTATGCGTATATATCGTTAATGTTTTGTGAGCATTTGCTTAGATGCGCCCAAGCGGTAAACGGTTACAACCAAAGGCTTTATCCCTAAGCCCGGCTTGCAGTGAGTGGAGCCGGCTTCAAAGCGCGCCGGCGAATATAAGGAGAAAGCCCTTTACAGTGCCTGCAGGGCGCCCAATAGTCGACCCCGAGTGGTTAAGAAGCACTCGCCTTTCGGGTGGAAAAAGGGCTTCGATCGCGACGGGACCTTTGATTTGAACTGAGGCGCCGGAGGACCATGGCACTTCTCCTTTCCAAGCTAAATAAGCAGGAGCAGCAGGAATTGCTTCGTGACCTCAACTACCTGAACGCCGCCGAAATTAAATCGTTCTGCCAGCAACATTCCATTCCTTACACAATTGCAATTGAAACGAAAGATGGAATGAGAAAAAAAACAAAGGATGAAGATCGAAAAGGCGTGATGCTTCACCGGGTGAGACATTTTCTCCAGACAGGCATGGTTCTGAAGGAGACATGCTTTCGTTCGACGGTGGTGTGCTTCGACGCGGTTCCGCAGAAGCTAACACCGACCGACAGGCTGTTCTACGGACAGTACGGCAAGTCAAACCGCACCATGAGTGCCCTTCTCGAGGATTTAACCGGTGGGAAGTTTAAAGATGGAGCCATCGCTAGAATTCTTGCAAGAACATTTTGGTCCAGAGGTGAGGCGCCAACATTCAAGGAGTATGCAAGCGCCTGGCTCCAGGCCCGCAAAGAGCACAAGCGGCCGAATCCAGAGTGGGCTTTCTTGGCGGACAGAGCAGACAAGAAAGCCGGCGCCGATTGGAAGAGGATGCGCGCGAGAAAAGCAAAAGAAGTGATGAAAATACTTGCGAAAATCACACCAATAAAAAGTGACACGTCCTCCCGTCTCAAAGCGCTCCACTTCAGAGGTATCCGATCGCAAGGCGAACTCATCGAACCACTGCATACTCTAGAAGGAGCAGGTAATGGAAAAGCGACACTTAGGAAAAAACGGTCCTGAAGTCTCCGCGCTGGGCCTCGGCTGTATGGGCATGTCCGAATTCTACGGCTCTCGCGACGATGACGAATCTACAGCCACGATTCATCGGGCGATCGAGCTAGGCATCAACTTTCTCGATACGGCGGACGTCTACGGTTACGGAGACAACGAAATTCTCGTTGGTAAAGCGATTCGCGGCCTGCGCGAAAAGGTTTTTCTCGCCACAAAATTCGGCATAGTGCGCAGTAAAACCGATCCCAACGCAAGGGGTGTAAACGGAAGCCCGGCCTACGTGCGATCCGCTTGCGACGCCAGCTTGAAGCGGCTCAACGTTGACGTGGTCGATCTCTATTATCAGCATCGCGTCGATCCCAATACCCCAATCGAAGAAACGGTCGGCGCTATGGCCGAACTCGTGCGCTCTGGCAAGGTTCGGCACAT
>Ga0210410_10001504_pt1 | contig 21864 bp, 41 predicted proteins | sample IncBWC4MmetaG_FD_161058 | JGI IMG/M metagenome (GOLD analysis project Ga0210410, IMG submission 161058) | Forest soil microbial communities from Barre Woods Harvard Forest LTER site, Petersham, Massachusetts, United States - Inc-BW-C-4-M | ecosystem: Environmental > Terrestrial > Soil >... | reverse complement strand
GCCCTCCCCCTGATCCCAATCAAAAGTGTGTGCCGGTTTCCAGCTTCCAGGCAGGTCTGCAGTCGGCCCTTAATAACGCCAACCAAGCAGTCACCGATATCAAGGGGATAATTAAGTGATCAACGTCATAGATCTAGTACTGTCTTTGCTCAAGGTCGTGCTGGACTCGGCTAATACCAACAATCTGGCAGCTGAGATTGTGGCAGGCATTGAAGCCGCTATTGCTGAATTGCAGAAGGTAAGGGGGACCGATGTTACCTTTGCCCAGCTGGAATCGTTGCGCGTTCAGCCTAAATGGTGACCTGTGAGCGAGCAAGAAGAGTTGCGACTGCTACGAGAAGAAGTACGCAAGCTGATCGACTTGCATTTAGATCAGCAGCAGGAAATTGAACTGCTCAAAGAGATCCGGGATTCAGTTCGACCGAAAAAGTTAGCCTACATCAAAATAGCGTTTCTCAAGGGAGATACCATGGCAGAAGGACCAGTGAAGCTAACCGTTGGCCAGAAAACAATTGCATCCGTTGATGGCTTTGATCAAAATGGCGCACCTTTTACCGGACCAATTCCCACGCCCTCGTGGTCGATTGATACCCCGGCAACCGCAACTGCTGCACCCGATACAACCAACCCGGCTAACGAAGATGTCACTGCTGTGGCAGCTGGAACTGCGAATCTGTCAGTGATGGTAACCTCAGCAGAAGGCAAGAGTTTGACCGATACTGAGGTGGTTACTGTAGTGGCCCAGGCACCGGTGCTCTCCAGTGTAAAGATTAACTTTTCAACTCCTGTATAGTCTGGCGGGGCATCTCAGTGGTGCCCCATTTTTCCATAAGGAGGCCTTGAATGATTGGTCTGCTGATATGGGTGCTGGTCTTTGGGCTGATTTGCTACCTGATCTTTTGGGTAATGGGCTATTTGGGAATGCCCGAGCCGATTCGCAAGGTGGTGACAGTAATTATCGTCATCATTGCGATTCTGTATCTGGTGGGGTACTTGCTACCGGGAGCGGGGATGCATTTGCCTCACTCACTTCGGTGAGGGCATAGATTATAGTGCCAGGAATGGTGATCAGGTAGGCAAGTGTAACCAGATGGTTGGGCTCCATGAGTATAATCTAGCCCAAGCCCTCCCCCAGCGCTGTTCAATTTTTCACATCCCGAGCACTAAAGTTTGAAAAAGGGAGCCAGGTAGGGTATCTGTTATTCCCGACTCCCCGGCCTAGAACTATGAAAATAGACGTACTTTCCTTCCTGTCACTGGCAGATCAAAGTGCGGGACTGCCATTTTCACGCCAGACTCATTCCCTGTCAAACACCTTTGATTTCGTTACTCCTGTTGATCCCGCCTCGAGCTATGGCCAATGGAAGCATGTCAAGAATATTGAAGGCTGGCCCTGGGATCTGAAGCTCTACGATGATGAATTCATCTATGACTGGGTGACTGAGGGCCCCCATGGCTGGTCCCCAGATCCCGCGATTGGCCCGAAATCCTTCAAGAAGTTTGTGCGCAATCATCTGAAGGCAGATGGCACTCTGGCGGATGGTATGATTCTGTGCCCTCGCTATATTGACAGCGAGACCAACGACTTCTCGATCTCGATTGCTGCTCAGTCCACTCTCTATGCCACCTTTGAGAACTGTCTACAGGTGGGAGAAGCGGTTTCTTTGGGCCCGGTGGTCCAGAGGCTGCGCGGACCATTTCTGATTGATGCGGGTGGGGATATTGGAACGCAACCTACTCTAATCCACCAGTATGAGTGGTCGAACAATGGTGTCCCCACCCGCGAGGAAAACTTCTATTCTCTAAACTATGGTTGGACAGCGTGGAAGTTGCAGACGCTGGGTAGCAATGGGCTCTACAAGATTGTAAAGTCAACGCTCAATCGCTATCTGATCAAACTGACTCCCAAGATTGTGTTTCCCTGCTTCTAGGCTTTCTTGAATGACTCAATAGTGGCCTGCTCCCTCTCCACCATCGCTACTGCTTACTTGTGACCAGCCAGGGCTTCTTTTTTGGAGGAATACCTCTCTTGGTACTGGTCATGGCTGCCACCAAATATCATGGTTTCAAATAGCAGAGGAGGCCCATCACCCCAAGCATGATCCAAGCCCAGAAACACAGTAGAGATCGTCACACCATCGATCTCATCATGGGCTAGCTTTCTATTGTTAAAGTTCTCAAACCAAGTTCCCCACTTGTGGATGTCCGGTTCAAGCACAGGATTCCCATCTTCATCCAAGATGTACTGGTTGGTTCCCATAAATTCTCCATTTCATTGAATTACTACTAATAGTCCAAAGGGGCTCCTCGCCCCTTTGTGAACCCTCGCCAGCGGACCGCCCCGCTGGGCAGGCGAACGACAACTTTTAGCCGATGTCCCCCACCAGCACCCGTTTGTGCCCTGGCGAACGGGATTGAACACGCCTCCTCTATCACAGGAATCACTTCTGGGCATTGGTTTACATGGTATCCTCCAGAGTTGGGCGGGTTGGTCGAGTGTGAGGATCGACTGGGCTTGTTGGCTCTTATCGGCACCGGACCAGAGTTGTCAGAACTGGTTGCCCGGATTAAGGGAAAAGAGCCGCATCCTTGGCTTGCGAACCCGCCCCTAGCTTTTTCACTCCAGTAGATGACCAGTGCCATACTGGTAGGCCTGCCTTAAGGGCTCTGGTGACCATATCCTTGGTCCCTTTGGAGTGCTCCAGATCATCATGAAAGGCAAGTACCAGATCAGGCTTGCCATCTACCAGCATTTGCTGATTGCGAATGGGGCCAGCAGCACGTCCCCAGCGGGTCCAGTCTGCCGGGAAGGGAAACACTGGAATCCCTTCTTCGTTGGCTATTTCTCTGGCAATTCGATCAGCACCGCGAGCCTCTCCTTCAATGATTGAGCCGATACCATCAATAGAATAGATGGCATCTCGGATTAGCTCGCGGTCCGTCCAGTGGCGGTCCCCACAGATGAGTACCCGCATAGCTAGGCGGCTTTCTCTTTCTTCACCGACTTCGAGTACACCCGGGTCACTTCCGTCTGAGTAGAGCCTGCCAGATTCGAGGCCTCAACCTTGCCAGCAAATTCTGCTCCCACCAGCGTGATGGGATCGTGGGCAGGATCTCGCGGTATGCCAGCCCAGTCTTGGAGATTGAAGTATTCCCCAATCTTGATCGAGATCTGGGTCAACTCCCGGCGATACTGCTTCTCAGTCTCTTCCTCCAGTTTGGCTACCGGAGTGTTGGACTTGGTGACCTTATCCAAGGCGATAGCCCGGAAATAGTCCCGGCCCTGATCAGCCAACTGCTGGGTAAATTCCCCGGCAGCAATTCCCTCAGCCACGTAGTCCTTGCCAAGCTTGCCTTCCTTGTTGCGAGTGGCTTCCGTGAAAGCCAAGGCTAAGGCAGCAGGATGCTTCCAGTCCTCGTGAATAGTGACACTTAAGAAGGCTGTGCCATCATACTCAGGCTCGTCGAGTGGAGTAGCACCTTCCTTCCCGTTACTAGCAGCATGGGCCTGCAACTGCTCCCGTGAGGGCCGGGTGGCAGAAACCAAGAAGCTATGCCGCATGGCACCATCTTTCTGCAGTTTGGAAGCCTTGTCAATGTAGGTCAGAATCTTGAGACCGGGCTGGCTAGAAGATCCGTAACTGCCAGGAGCCAGAGAGATGCGCTCTCTGGTATTGAGTTCTACCGAATCATAGAAAGGGCTCATTGTTTATTCTCCATTTCTTTGTAAGTAAAAGTAGTTGATTCCACATTAGGCATTATCTTGGCAGCCTCTTCTCCCGCCACCAAGTCCTGCTCACCCATCAGCTCCGAGCTGCCAATCCCGGAAGCAAACGACAAGCACTTCTCAGCGGCCCGCAACTGCAGCATATGCTCAGGCTTCTCTTTCCATACCGGGGATTTGGCCTGGAACCAGTCTTTCAAGGTAGCCGTGTATTCGCACGGTCCAGTGGGGGAGTTGATGACGCAGGTATAAGAAACCAGCGGCTTCGCTTTGTCAACCGGATTTCTGGTGAGTACCGGAGGGCTCAGATTCAAGCCCATCTTGCGTGCCAGTTTAAGCTTGCCCTCAAAGGTAACATTGACCTTGTTATTCTTGGGATTGAACCATACCTCATTCGAGAAGGGCGATAGTCCCAACTCAAAGCAGCGCATGGCAAATACCATGGCCTGCCAGGGTGCCAGAAAGTAATCGGGCTCACCCGCTCCTCCCTTGAAGGGCATTTGCACCAGCATCTGGGCCAGCATGGGAGGCGGCACCGCTTTCCAGTCAAAGCTGACAATCTCTTTCAGTGCATCAATCTGCTTACGCTGCAGCTTCTCCTGCGCATCGGACTGAATGAGTAGGGCCTGCTGCTTGGCGCTGGTTTTCTCTGCAGCATCCTGACGTTCCTCCCATACGTCAGTTCGGTCAGTGCTTAGCTCAGGCTTGGGTGGCTCCTTTTTCTGAAACGGACTGTTGGTCATCACTTTTACTCTCCTGTAGCGGTTCACATTTCCATTTATAGGTATTGGTAACATAATTCCGATGATAGTCACACAAGGTCATGCGAATGGTGGAGAGTTGACCAAAGATTCTGTAAGCGCCACCCGGCTGGCCGCAGTCCCGCATCTTGGGTTGTGATAATTCTTGGCCATTCGAGTCATGCTTGGAGTTCACTTGGAATGTGCAGGTGTTCATCAGGGCCACCGTTTCGCTACAGGCTGGGCCACCGGAGGAATACCCCGAGGCTCGCTGGAAGTAGAGATCCCAGCAGGTAAGCCATTAGGAGAATCTTCTTCTTCCAGAATCTCCATGGCACTTTGCAGAGTGTTAACGTCATGGGCTAATTGTTCCATCTTACTGCGCTTACTTTTGAGAACTTCTTCAATAGATTTCACTTTCTTACCTCCAAGTGCTCAACTCGTTCGGTATAAGCTGCTAATATCTTGGGTACCCAGCCTTGGTTGCAGCCATCTAAGTACTCACAGGCCCCATATTTAGTAATGCATTGCCCCTGAGCCATGGGCCAAGGCTGCTGCTTAGCATAGTGTCTATGGTAGTGCGCAATTTCATTGACCACCCAGCTCAACTGCTGCTCAAAGCGTTTGCGATATTGCGTGATCTCCGGGAGATTGAAGATCTCCAAGCGGCATTCCTTGCCCTTGTAAGGCTTAACCAGACATTCAACTTTAATGGTCTCAGGTGGTCTGCTAATCTGACACTCATGCCAGTCATAGAGAGCCAGTCCAAAGTCTCGCAACATCTGATTCTTGAAGTCAGCATGCCATGTTTTGCCAATCTCAGAGGCAGTCTTGAGATCGTAGATAATGACCGGGTCACGCTCAACTTTATCCTTACGGCCACACAGCATCACTCCCGGCAGATACAGGTATGACCATTCTTCTTCTACCGCCACCGTGGTGCCCACTTCTACGCCATCAAAGTAGGCTGCCACCACACTGGGCAACTCTTGAGCCAGCTCCCGGAAGCGTTGCTGCTTATAGGGATTGAGCAGATGCTCAGGAAACTTAGCCAAGTCTTCTGCAGCCAACAGCAGGCCTTGCTCAAACGAGCCACCCCGATTATGGGTCTCTGCTGCCAGATGCACGGCATGTCCCCAAGCTTGGTGAAACGAGGGCTCTGCTGCTACTCGATTCTCTACATAGCGCAAGCGATACTGCTCCCGACAGTCCAGAAAGCATTTGATCGCGCTAGCATCCAGCATTAGAGTCATGGTTTCTCAGTATCCAGTGGCAACATTGGATGACCCGAGACCGCATCCGTCTCTAGAGGAGCTTCCCTCGCTACTGGATCTGGGCAGACTGTATTAGCATTACCAGCCACTATTCCATTACCAGCAAGGCCATCCAAGCCTTCTACTTCAATCTCTGCCCGGGGCTCCCCATGAGTCCACAACTTCTGAGCGTGAATCTCTACTACGCAACAGTCGTCATGCCACGCGACTTGGTTGAGCCCGTCTTTGATCGACTTGAGGCAGTTGTCGAGATCAGGTCGTTGTGTATGATAGTCGCCTTCAGCAAGCTTTCTTGCGCGACTCTTAGGGATTGCGAAATAGAAGCGAGCTCGGAGTACAACTGCACCAGTTCCTGTCGCTGCTGCTCCAGCTTCTCTTGCACATAACGCGACGAACGACTCATAGGTTTCACTCTTCTTTCCCGGGGTACTCACATTGGCTACAAACTCCAACTTGGTTCCCCCGCAATATCTACAGGGCCAGCCAATCACGGTGCGCTGACAGGCCATGCAGCGCTTCAGGGCAGACGTTCTGTGCCGCTCCTTAGCTTGAACTGGCCCAGGTACGATAAACTTAAGTAACATGCAGCAATCCCCGTTGCTGAATGATATGTTGAGCTTTCTCAATCATTCTCCAAGCTGGCTTATCTTTTATGACATCTATGATTTCCTCCAAGGTAGGCTTGCGTAGGGTTAGATCGTCAGAGAAGATCAGCAACTGGCCGCAATTAAGACATACCGAAAATGCTCCCTTGTCGGGAACTCCACCACCATAGACGTTGGTGGCCTGATCCATTTCGTATTTGCATGTGGGACAATAGGAAATTGGCAAGTTCATGGTTTCTCCTCTTTAGTGGGATCTTTAGCCGACGACCGACTTTCCCCAAATGCCCAGTTGGCTCACTGCCCAGCCAGCACCGCCAGAATTCCGATAATCTCAGTCAGCCCATAAGAGCTTCCCTGCTCTACGTGGCCTAACGCGATTCTGGCGCAGAGCGTGAGGATTCCAGCCAGTAACAGAAATCCCCAAGCCATCTTCAGTTGCGCCATGGAGAGAGATTTCACAGCTTGCCCAGCGCTTTCAGTTTGGCTTCCTTGGCCTTGCGCTCTGCTACCCGGTAGCGCTTCATGTAGATGGTGGCTTTGCCCTGGCAATAGTCGCATAACCTTTTATACTGCTTACGCTTTTTACCGCAACTGGCACAGCGACCCCTATTCACATTCTTCTGCGCCCAGCGCTTTTGCCATCGGTATGGGTCTTTAGTAGCCACCCGTAAAGGCTACGATAGTGCTTACATTATGTCAAGCAAATAATTAATCATTGACAGGATTCTTTCCGGGTAGTACAGTTCGCAACCGCACGCCACTTCACCTTCCCCCGGTCAATCTGTTCAGGAGCCCCCTATGGCTGAAAATCCATTCCACATAAAGCCTATTCCTTCTCAACCTACTGAAAATAATCACTCACCTAAATTCTTAGTTGATCTGCTTTTAGTCTCGCGAGAAGTTCATCTGTTGGGCGGTCCAGCTGGGGCAGGCAAGACCCGCTGGTTGCTGGATAATATTCTGTTGTGGGCTGATGGCCAACCCTTCCTTGAATTTCCCTCTCATCCAGTTCCTTGGATCTACGTAGCAGGTGATCGCAGCACAGATTCAGTCTGTCGAACGCTAGCCACAATGGGGATTGATCCTAAAAGGGTTCCAATATTACATGCTTGGGATGAGAAAATGGGAGTGAATGAAATTTTGGACAAAATCATTTTGTCCAAGGCTGGACTCGTGGTATGGGAATCATTTGGGACACTGGTCAACGAACCTGGACGGGGGCCGCAAGTGAAGGCCTACATGCAACGCATGTCGCGCTTCTGCCAGCAGACCGATAAGACCATAATCGGAGTCATGGAAGCTCCCAAAATGAAGCCTTTTGATCGCTATGAAAATCCCCGCCAGCGCATCTCAGGACCAGTGGGTTGGGGCCATCATGCCGAGACAATTTTCCTGGTTGAGCCAGTAGATATCGAGAATCCTGGCAACCCCTATAGGATACTTACAGTTTGCCTGAGAAACGGTGCTGGAATCCAAAAAGTGCTCTGTTTTGACCCTTTCGGAAAATTACTAATTAGTAATGAGGTATCTGTTGATCAAGTTGTTACTAAAAATTTAGTACGAAAGTCGCGTAAGTGATTGAAATTATCTGTAATCTATTGAAAACTCATCATCCCTGCGTGTGAGAGTGGAGCAGCATGCATTATGCTTACTATCCCTTATGACGTATTTTCAACAAGTTACGAGTTTACTTCGCTGTTTGTTCGCTTTTTAGGAGACCAAAATGGAAAACTTCCAGCGCAAGATTATGCAGTTGGTCGAATCCGGGGCTCTGCCGCAGTCCAATTTTACCAATCTGAACATCCAGCACGACGACTGGTGTGACCGGCTGAATGGGGTGGGCCCTTGCAACTGTGATCCCGAGGTAATTATCTATACGGCTGATGATGTGGATGACTTTGTGGGGACCTGGATGGCGTTAAAAAACCAGTTCCGAGTACCGAGTAGCTAGTTGCGAGTGCTCTCGGTACCCGGTACTGGGTACTAGGTACTAGTCTTCCAATAGATCCCGCAAGAACTTGGGCAGCTGGCCCTTGATGATCTGGACCTTTTCGTCACTGTCGGGAGATTTGACAATCTGCCAGTCCTTGCGAATCCCGGCAGTGCCACCCCAGTGATCGAACTGAGTTCTCACCAGCCACCAGAAGATTTCCTGCAGCATTTCATGCTTCTGCTTGTATTTCTGGAATTCAATAGAGGCGTCGGCGTCGGCTCCAACTGCTTCGATGTCGACCTGCAAGCGCTTGCCTTCCCGTCTATAGAAGCTGCTGAGCGAAAAGGTCTTGCGAATGAATTCATCTTTGACAATGCCCATCACCTTGTCTCCCTTTTCAAGATCAAAGCGGGGAGCCATCATCTCTGGATCAGTGGCATCAATTTCATTGAGTAAATGGGTGAAGAGTTCACGGGCGTCAGTGGTTTCAGGCATCAGAGTCCCTCCTTGGCTAAAGTGGCTTGATTGCTTGGGGCCATGTGGCCGTCTCCCGATTTCGACTTGGGGGCGGCATAGTCGGTCATAAGTTTAAGCGCTTCCCCCTTGAGGGGATTGCCAGCTTCGTCTACAAATTCTCCGTCCATTACATCAACCGAGATATGATCTAGTCGGGTGTAATTCGCACCGTCATTCTGGACATGTGGTCTACCACAATCCGTACAATACCAAGTCTGGCGCTGCGGCTTAGGCTTAGCTTTCTTGGCCTGCTCAATAGCCAAATTGGCTTTGTTAAGAGTTTCCTCAATGGGAGGGGGCTGGACCGGCTTCTCCATTGAGCTCAAGATCTTATCCAAGATCTGCTGCTCAGGCGTTTTGGGTTTCTCTTGGATATCAACTTTTTCCTTGGTGACAGTACCGGCATCTTCAGGCTTTTTTGGCATTAGGCCTCCTGTTTCCGTCAAGATCCGGGGCATCATCCAGGTCGAATTGTTCCCCGGTTTCAATGTCTTCTTGTTCAAAATGTGGACAGTTTGGGTGATGGCATTGGCGGCAACGATGTAACCGTACCCGCTTTTTGGCTTGAGTCAGTGCTGCTTGGGCTTTCTCAATCGTTTCGTTGATAGGAGGAGGCTGAACAGTCTTTCTAACCTCCAGCTGGTCAGTAGTGGGCTTAGGCGGCTTCGGCTTCGGTTTCAGTTTCCGGTCTTGCATGAAGCACCTCCGGAGCGGGCTGGATTACCTGCATGCACAGATAAATGGCAGCTGAGACTGGAGCAGCAATGGCTACTGCTACCAGCCATTGGACCAGGGCAGGCTTCCACCCCGGCCATTTGCCCAGAATCATGGCTAGCGCTATCCAGTGACTCATGCAGTATGGACAGTGGATTAGATCCCCCAGCCAGTCACTCTTGAGCCACAGCCAGTGTCTGAGCCCTCGAAACAACTTGCTGCGGGTAATGGTGAGTGAAGTCACTCCCGTTGCAACTCCTATTCCTAGTAAGCTAAAAGCATCCACAGACACCTTCCCTTCTTTCCTTGATGGTCTTCTTGGCTTGAGACAAGGCCAGCTTGGCTGCTCTGAGCACCTCTTCAACGGAAGGTGCCTTGATTTCCTTGGTTACCGAGAGGTCTTGGTTGAAGCCTGAACCCTCTCCAGAGAATGCGGGTTTCTGTTTCTGATTCTGCATAGTTATCTCCAATATTATGCTAGAGATGCGTTGACAATCCGGGTATTCTTAGCTTGTGCCCAAGCCTTGATGTCTTCCGAGTGGTCGACTGTTCTCAGAATGGTCTGGACTTCACTGGTTGCCCGGATTACATGTTCTTCCGTCAGAGCCAAATCTTTTTTCGACTTCTTCCCGGTATGAATGGCCGAGTGAAGCAGCAGAGAAGTAGACCTGTCCACAATGCCCGCTATCATCGCGCCAGACGCTACAGAGCCCAAGGTGAAGGGAAATGTATCCCCCTCGGCTGTGGTGAGCTTGTAGAGGCTCGCAGCGCTGCTAAAGAGGTGTTCTGCTGAACGCTTGGATAGCCCTTCTGCATCTTGGCAAGTGGGTACCTTGGACAGATAGATCTGGAAGATCTCGGCTGAGTCTTTTTGCCCCGGTCGGTCCACCCGAATGCGCCGGTCAATTCTGCCATCTCTAACTACTGCCGAATCAAGCCTATCCGGACGGTTGGTTGCCAGAATCACCATGGCCCCCGAGTCTGACAGACCATCAAGCTCAGCCAAAAAGGCAGGCACAATGGTCTTATCCATATCGCTAGAAACGCCTGAGCCTCTGCGACTTAGGAGACTTTCACATTCATCAATGAAGACAATTGCCGGGTAGCCATACTTCTCCCGATGAGACTTGGCCAGCAAGAATAGCCCCCGAATGGTGGCTTCTGCTTCTCCTACCCACTTCGAGAGTACTTCCGGTCCCTTCACGTAGATGTAGCCGGTAGCGCTGGCAGCCTTGCCATGCAGTTTTGAGATGGAAGCCGCTGCAGCCTTAGCCAGCAGTGTCTTGCCACAGCCCGGAGGGCCTTCCAGCAAGACTCCCTTCATAGGCTTCTTGCCCAGAGCTGAATAGAGTTCTTTGTGAACGATGGGGTACTCAATCGCTTCTCGCAATTGGGCCTTGGCTTCTACCTGGCCACCAACATCCTCCCAAGAGAGCGCCAGCTCGTCATTGAAGCGGAACCGGTTCTCGGCTTTCCCCAAGTTCTCTAGAGCAGTCGCCAGAAAGGGGCTCGGCCCACCCACTACCAACCGGTCCCCTACTTCCACGTTCTTGAGAGGACACTTCCACAAGGGAATGACTTGGTCCCCAGCCTCCACCAGAATCCGGCCCTTAGCGTCAATTTCTGCCACCTTCATGGTCATCATGGGAGTGGGCGGTATCTCAATCTTGTCAATCAAGGCCACCGATCCCATGGTTGACTTCCCTACATGCAGAGTGTCCCCAATCTCCAGCTTGATTTTTTCAAAGTTCTTAGGCCTCAGCACAAACAACCGCTCATCAATGATCAGTCGCTCGGGATGAGTCTTATCCGCAGGCAAGATGTTAGTCAGTCGAGCCAACATCCCAGGAGGTTCCGCCAGATCTTTCAGAATCTTATCCTGTTCCTGCAATTTAGCAGTCATTTCAGTTACTACTTGTTTGAGTTGTTCAATGGCAGCATCGCGAGGATCAACACTAGACATGATTTATCTCTCTTTCTTAGTGGGCTACAGCAAGGATGGAAGAGGTCTACTTAGTATTACTATATAGTAATCTATATAGTAATCTATTGTAGACCTCTATTTCGTTGATTACTACTCGAAGCCTAGCTCGGCCTTTAGGGACAGCACTGTACCTCTGAGAAGGGTAAGTGCATTCTCAATCTCCAGCAAGCGGGACTTGATGGTAGTCCCGGAGCCAGACATCGGGGTTTCTGGGTTGATGTCTGGGAAGGGACTGCGAGTAGAGGCTTGTCGCTTAATTCGCTTCCTTTCCCGGTCCAATCGGCGTTTTCTGCCTTCCAGAGACTCATCACTACTATGTTTTCTCTCATAGTTAATTCTAACTTTCCTTTGCTGAGCAGTCTCTCCCGGAATGATGTTAGGATCACGTCCCCGGGCAATCGCCTGTCTGCGGATCATCTCCCGAGAGCGCTCCTCGGGTGTCATTCTGGCCCACCATTCGCGAACTGAACTTTTCGGCTTATTAGGTGATCCTAGTGGTCTTCCCATAATTCTCCTTTCATTTAATGATGGCCTTAGTCGAGCCATCTGGGTTAAGTAACACGGTAGACTTAGGAGTCACCAGTGGTGCTCCCGGGCCTACAATGGGTTCTAACTTAAGCGACACATCCGTACAATACGAGAATCTTAGAAAACGGTAATACCGTTTGCGGGAACTTTTTCCAGTGGTGATGGTGGCCACTTCTCCCGGGTCCATAGCGCGTGCCCGGGTGGCCGTAATCTGCAGCATCTCTGCATAGATTGGCCTGATGCCCAAGCGAATCAACTCCCGCATCACCGCCCAGGGAGCCACTACCACCATCTCATCCCCACCCGCTTCATTGAACCGCTTCTTGATCTGTTCAGCCGAGGAGAATGCCCGCGTCTCCAGTATCAGCTCATGCCCCGGAAATAGCCGCTCCAGTTCCTGTTTTTGGGAGACCAGGGGAGCATGCCGACTCATCCATACAATTTTCTTAGCCATAATCACCGCCTTTCGTTTCATTGTATGGCTATTTTAGTTTCTGGAGAGATGGAGGTAATGGTTTTGGTTTGCGATGAGGATAAGCGAAAGGAAATTCTTTTTCAGCTTCTTCTTCAATAGCCTTGACTACATCTTGACGATTCACAGTGAGCCAATCCCAGCCCATATTGAGTCTGAACATGCGACGATCTATGGCTCGTCTGTGAGCAGTACTCTCAGGCTTCAGCATCTTTACCTCCCAGCACCGTGCGTATCCCGGTAGTCAGATGATACTTGCGAATGTTGCGAGACTTCCCAGTACTACCACCCTTGCTCTCGTTATCGCCGCGTTCCTTCTTGCGCTTCAGAGTGTTTCCCTCAGTAGGCTTGGATAACTGATACCAGCCGGGCTTGAAGGGACCGCCTCGGTCAAAGGAGGTGATCTCCCGCGATACGCTTTGCGGTATCTTAAATCGTACCGCCAGTGTTCCCTTGACTAAGTAAGCTATACTTCTTGCAATCAATACTCCATCTGCATGATAGGCCCGTCTACAGGCCACAGCCATGGCACACTCTTCGTGGTTGCGGCGTTTGGATTTATATTCATCGTTAGCAGTGACTTCAATAGCCAGCGCTTTTTTGGCGTCTTGCACTTTGGTCACTTTGGGAAAGTGAGTCTGCACAATGGATAACACTGTGGACATAGTCGCTTCGCTCCTTACCGATCTCAGCTAACGCTGAGATCTAATAATATTTGTCTCCATAATTTGGATTGGATTGTTGGGAATGGTGGTGATTGGGATAGGACTTATCAGGCAGTGGCCGGAGCGGCGTTTAACGCGCCTCATACAAACCGATGGTTTGTGAACTTCTTCAACTGTTAATACCATTATACTACTTACAGAAGCTTAAATCAAGTTTTGGAGACTTTTAGTTGGGCTAATAGCGCATCCCGTTCTTTGCGCAGTGATTCTAGCTCTTGCCTTGCTTCGTCAATCACTTTCGCGCACCAACTGGCGTCAATAACGTTCTGATGGGCGAGCAGGTAATTGCCCAGTTTCGTGAGCGCCCACCCTTCCCGTACTGGGGTGGGTGCGTGATGACATCCTCCGATGTGGTATCCGCCGCAATGCTCACACTTCCCAGGATCGGCCATTTCGTCCGGGTCCGCAGGTTGAGAGGCAGGAGTGTGCCACGGGTGCTTGCAGATTTCGACTTCGCCCTCGAATTGCATGGCGGGATGTTTCTTCGGATCAGGCGACCCGCATCGCGGACACTGGCTAGGCTCGGTCATCGCTTCCTCCGCGCAGAAATCACCATCGCCGCTAAAATGATGGCTAGCAGGAGCATGCACATAATTGCTCCGCTTGGATTCATGGTTTCTCTCCCTCCGCGCCCGGAGCGGCTAGTTCTGCCCAGTGTGTGAACGCATCTACCGGAACCATCTCCCCGCCGTATTCCCATTGCATCCTGTCTCTCGGGACAAAGTGTCCACGCAGATGAGCTACCCAATAGACCCCTTGGCCGTAGCAGAGCACTGCTTTATCAAGTTCCGGTAGTTGCTCGCTCACACGAATCCATCGCATTCGGGCCATCCCTGCGGCGTATGCGGTTTGCTCAACGTGTTCCAATAACTCGCGGAGCGTTCTAGCTACGAATTGAGCATCCTCTGCGTCGTCCTCGATGATTTGCACGACAAATCTGCCAGACTCCAAAAGGATCGAAACGTCGTTAACTGTGATCTCAAACTGCGCACGGACGCTCGTCTCATTAGCGGCGCTACGCGCCTCATTAGGGCTTGGCATGGGTGTCTCCCATAGACAGCAGTAGTGAAAATCCGCCTTCAGTAATAGTAGTCAATTTGCCACACTGATCACATTCCCCACTCTCCCACAGAGTGTTCTCATCGGCCAGCATGCATCTCGCGCCACAGTGCTGGCAGGTAAACTTGAAATGCACTTTAGACCCCGGATAGCGTCTCAGGGCTTCATCAGCTGCTAGCATTAGCTCATCACGGGGCAGATCTTTGGGATGGCTTTTGTTGCCCATCAGCATCCTCCAAGTAACGACGCAAATTGTATTTCACCACCAAGGCATGGGCTACAGGCCTAAGAATAGAGAAGTTATCTGCATCGGCAAAGGCCACTGCTGTCGCAAAGGATCGCAGAAAGCTGCCATGGTTACCTCTGCCATTCATGATCTCTACAAAGATATAAGCTAATTCCTCATCAGTAGTCATTGGCTATCTCCTTTCATGGCAAACAGACAGCGATAGCAAACCAGGGGATTCTTGCCCACTGAGTGAATGGCTTGTCCGGAAGGTGCCAGTATGCATTCTTGGCTGCATACCGAGCAGTAATAGCCTCCAATGGTTCCCGGAATATAGTGCTCCTCAAAGGGCTTCAGAGCATCTGCTACCCGTACCACCATCATGGGAGCCTGGGAATCAATTACTGTCTGATCGGGTACTACTTCAATGGGAATTCCATTGATATTCAACATTCTTTTCATAGTCTATTGCTCCACACTTCCGTCTTCAGCCTCGCTAACGCTCGGCCTCAGTTCCTCGTGCTCAGGTTTACTTGGATTTCTGCTTAGCTGATTCGTAGTCGTCCAAGTTCATGGTGAGGGCCTTCTGGACTTGCTCGGGAGTTTGACCAGCACGCAATTCATGTAGACGTTCTCCCCAGACACAGATAGCTTTGATCAGCCGGTTATACTTGGGCTTATTCATATCAATATCTAAGCGCTTAAACTCTTTCACAATACTCTGCCAAGCTTCATATTCCTGATTCATGACAGAGTTCTTTCTGAAGAATTCAGCGGTATCCGGTTGGCTCATAGATCTTCGTCTCTCCTTTGCGGGAATAGGGGATGGCGAAACAGTCCTCCCCAGGGTTGATAATCAGGATCACTATCACACTCTCTGATTCTCTCCAGCATTTTGCGTTGTTGTTTTACGGGGAACTGATCCAAGTAGTCGCGCAGACGTTCAGCAGCTTGAATGGCCTTGTCAGCAGCTTGATTGAGTTGTTGGATTTCCACTTTGGTATACCTCGGGAAGAAAAGTAGCGAACCCATCCCATCACCCCTCTTTCGCGCTATCGCGCTCATGTTTCGTTGGACAAGAGGGTTCGCTAGGAGTGATCTGTAAACAGTATATTACTTGGCAGGAGTTAAATCAACTTCTCTGATATTTCTCCGCCTCTTCCTTGGATGCCATCTTGGCAAAGCTCCAGGGCTGGGACTGGAAGGCTTCCATGAATTTGTGGAAGTCCCCGTAATCCCGATACAGCAGTTCTTTTACCTCGGGGGGCTGGCCTTCATCCCGGGGATACATGGAAGCAATGGTGAATACAATCTGGCGAATCTTGTGGATAGCATTGTCAGCATTCCCGGAAGTCTTATCCTCCACATGCCACCAATGTTTGTCATCAGTGGAATCGAATACGGCATCATCGTGGTAATAACGGAAGCGGCAGTCGAAGATAAATACTCCACCTTCGTCGGGATGGGGCTGGAGACAGCCCATAAAGTCAGACTGGCCATCGGGCATAGCTACAAACCAGATACCCAGTGGGGGATTCGCAGAATCGAGTGTGATCATTGGTAGCTCTCCTTGGTCGCAGCACTATCCATGCTGCTCCCTTCCATTTCATTAGTTGTTCCACTTCCATACAGCACAAATGTGAGCATCTTAAGAAATAGATGCACGTCTTTCAGAATGGCCTGGGGAGTGTCAGGTGGTAGGGGTTGGCGGTCTTTAAGCAAGGTTAGTATGCGCCTGTGCTCGATAGTCCACTCGACTTTCTCCTGGGTAAGAGCCCGGACGATAGCGGCTTGTTTGAGAATGGGGTCAGACATCAGAATCTCTCCGGATAAACTCATTGTTGATAGCGTTTAGTTTCTTACGGTCCTCAACTGAGATGGGACCGGGCATAATAAGTATCCCAGCTACCAGCTCCAGCAGGCCTAACTCTGACAGCTGGGATAAATTGGGCAGGTCAATTAAGTCTTCAGTGGTCACTTCGTTTCCTCCCTCACTTCTTTACTGCTAAGTTGAAATCACACGCTACTTTATTGTCATGGGATTTCTGGCGTTCTCCCGGATCGGGATTGATGAGCGCCACAAAGCTGCATTGGTTGCCGATTTTATCCACTTGGTCAACCACGGTGTAGACGGTGGAGATGGCATGGATGCCCAACTCATCCAAGCGAAATAGCTCGCTATCGAGAGCCACACAAGCCTCATCTGGTTTCAAGTGGCAATGCTTGGGCTTCCAGACGCGCAATTTATTCCAGACCCGGCTCCCTCTGTCAATAACTCCGGAGCCATTACCACCTTGAGAGGGCTGGGTGTAAAAGGCCAGCGCCAGCCAGCCATTGGGATCAGTGGTATTTCTGAAGGGAGTGTAGTCGGCATTTGAGTGGGCGGTGTAGTTGCCAAAGAGATCATCGGCATCATCGACCACACCGTTGGCGTCTGGCAATACCAGCCAGCCATTCTCATAGCGCCAGTCGGGCCAAGAGACGCGCTTAAGTTGGCCGCCAAAACGGAAGGTCACATAGCCATCGAGCTTCGCGGGATCGGTGAAGTGGAAGCCCTGGCCTTGGGTGTCAATCAGAATAGGCGAAGGCCCACAAGGATTGATGAGGCTTTTAGGGGCCCCACAGCTATTCACAGGAACAGAGTGAGCCGGACAGGTATTGGTATACGACTGTTTGGTCGACCAGCGGGGAGTCTGGCTGAAGGAGAAGGTTCCCCCGGGTCCTGAGAGCGTCATGGTAAACGAGCAAGTTGCACAGCGGGTTACCGCTCCTCCGCCTTCTGCCGAAGCACTGGCCACTGACGAACCTGAGGCTGTAGTCAGGCCACCTTGGTCAGCGGTGGCAGTCTCATGGACGTAGAGGGGAGCGCCCGTGATAGAGCCACTCTCTTCCATCAGCGACTGGGACTTGGCCTTGGCTATGGCATCGCAGGGGCCCGCATCTCCCGAGTAGGCACAACTCCCAGACATGTAGTTGACAAAGGTATGGTTCCCACTGACATGATCAATGCCATTGGGAGTATAGGTGGGAAACGGTCCCAAGTTGTGGCTATAGGCAGAGCACGAGTCTTGGGAGTAAGTTGCGGTAGCAACGCTAAGCAATAACCACATTGCATATTTCATTGTTGTTTCCTCCGACTAGGGTATAGACGAAGTAGTAGGCCAAGATAATATGAGTAGTAATCTTGAGACCGCCCTCAACCCTTCGGGTCTACGGGCTTATGGAATGATTATTTTCTGAGTCTCCAGAACTGGCCATGGAGATCTTGTAAGAAGGCTCTTAGCTCACTGACCATGGGAATACCATACTTCTCGGTAAACTTCTCAGCTGCTCTGTCAGCTAATCCTTGACTATCCCCAGCATCTATGAGATCAGCACACTTCTGGCAGGCAGCCCACTTCCCGGTAGATCCTAATCCCACTGTCTTGCCACCCGGGATAGCCACCGGGATCTGGTAATCCTCACAATCGTAGTCTTTGACAATTTCCGGAGACCCACAGAAATCGCATACCGGAGCGTTTAGAGGCCCCAGAGAGATTCGCATATGGTTTCCCCTACCTTATGGGCTAAAGTCCTTACCACGTGGCTGGAAATGGGGCTAGCGTTGATTTTAAGAGATGGGTCTGACTGCCACTACGGGATAGACTCACACAATTTGAGATCTTCGTGGTGGAGTGCTTCGTCGTCCTGGACTGCTTTCAGGTAGCCAGCAGCAGCACCCCGTTGGTATTCCACTTTGCCATGGCCCCGGTAGGAGATCATCCACAGTAGATTGGTGCCCAGCAGTAGAACTAGCCATATTTTCATGCTAACTCCTTTGTTTTGTAATAGCAGCAATAGGCAAGCGCCAATTCTAGGTACCCGGTACTGGGCACTCAGAACTCGCTTTTAACTCTCAAATTGTGTAGTGGGATTACAGCAGAAAGGAACTCTAGTCAAGACCCAATACTTCACCAATCACTGCCAGAACTCCCCAAAAAATGAGACCGGCAATGGCAATAACCCAGATAGCTCCAATGATTTCCAGCACCATACGAACTCCCCTTTACGCCTTAGGACTAACTCTCTTTCCATCTCTATAATAAGTATATCATAACAAAGGAGTTAAATCAAGTTTACAGGGGTTTTTCTAGGTACTTGTTACTCGGTACTTGCACTGATTTTAGACAAAAAAATAGGCCTGACAGGGAATCTAACCCTATCAGGCCATTTAGTTTTATTTGTAGCCTGCAGCCAGTAGCAGGAAGAGTAGTTCTGCCAGTAGCAGAATTACTAGCTCCATACTAGCTAGCCTTGCGGGCGGGCTGATCAGTCTCAGTTTCGACTGCCAGCTTGCGTTTCTCAAGGCCCAGTTCGAGCAACTGTGCTTGAGTGTCGCGCAATGCGTCTGCAATGATCGACATCACTACACTCGGGTTTTTACCCTCGGTAGTGCACATCGCAACAAACATGGCAGACAGCATCTTGGTAGTAGCTCTGCCACTTGCATTCTTGTTGAATGAAACGGCAGCTTTAACCAAGTTTCCATGTTTCTGAGCCACGATTTCAGCAGTCCAGACCTTGCCAGTGTTGGCCTTGCGAGTCGCTTTTACCCGTTCGTTGATTTCATTGGCAAAGCGACGTGCCCATACTGCGCATTCTGCGCCATCTTTCGAGTCTGGCATGGGAATCTCCTTGAGAGTTTCAGCAACTACGGGTTTCAGTTCGCCATTGGCAGGGTCATAGCATCCTTTGGCATCCCAGATGCGGAATAGCTCAATCCGTGCCGTGGGATTCTTCTGAAACTCGAAAGATGCGGCTCTGGCAAGGCCAATGTACTGCCAGAGTGCAGTCATGGAACGATTCACCGCGTCTGCGAACTTCTGCAGTGTGGTAGTAAAATCACTTCCAAGGGGAACCTGCAGGCGAAGAAAATGCATCCCTATACTAATACGGGAGTTCGCTTCGTCTGCAAAGTCCATGAGCGCACCCGTTAACTCGGACTTGGTTAACGTGGCATTCTCTTTGGACATCTTGTCAGTGATCTGTTCGATCACTTGCGTGGGAGTGAATATGGGCTTGGAGGCTTTCTTCACTTCCGCATCTTTCAAGGCTGCCATAGTCTTAGCAGTCTGTGATTTTTCTTTGCGTGCCATTGTAGTGTCTCATTTCATTGATTGGAATTGTTCCCTTATCGCGGGATACTCGGCCCATTCCGTGCTTAATCACGGCTTTGGTGCGGTTTGTACCGCAAGTCTCAGAGCACGCGAGTGTTAATCGCCTTTGGACAGGTACGCCACGCGAGCCACTTGCTAACCTGCCGCTACTCCTCAACTGCGCCCCTAGTATGGCATACTGTAAGCACTATGTCAAGCTGTAAAGAGAGAATTTACAATTACTATAAGTATATTATTATCTATTACTTAGAGTTTTCCACAAGCTACTCCATAAAATGGAGTAAATATGTAATCACGGGTAATTGATTGAATCGAATCCAGATGCTAGTTTAGGGCCGGATGAATCATCAGAAAGTATTACGCCTACGGTCTTTGCGCTCACGGCCTCTCACGGCCTCTGAGTATCGGTTAGCTGATGAATTGTACGCTGATTACTGCAGTCGACCTCAGCATGTGAATAGACTTACTCAGCGTTTACGTGCTGCTTTGCGTGCTGCAGCTAATTCAGTTGCACGCCATGGCCTACCACCAAACCGCAATGCCCGTCTAGCCTACCGCATGCACAAGAAGAGAAGAGCTAAGCAACTAGCAATCGCTATCTATGGTGACCCGAATGCCCTGAGCACTCAGGAACTCATCGACCTAGCGCTCAGGGATGTTCCCAGATGATTCACCGAGCCCCTATCGCCAGCGCGGCTGGAGTGTGGTTGTAGGTGTGACTGGCATACCCACAGAAATTCCAGAGCATTTCACGGTTTACTTCTTGACATGTTGTAGTAGCTTGTAGTAGCTCTGGGTTGGTCCAGGCGAGATCGGGTTGCTGGGAAGTCGTGTCCCGCTCGCGTCCTGTCCAGCGTATCAGACCTGTCAAGAGGAAAATGGCTAACCTGCCTCATACGCAGTCTTTCAAGATCTCCTATGAGATGAGAGAATGGCTTCGTCAACTAGCCAAGAATGAGAACCGTAAGATCGGGGATATGATTCGTATTTTATTGGGAAGATTGATGGAGATCAACTATGAATCTAAGAAGAGGTAGGTGTGCTTCATGGAAATGGAAGTTTGCTCGTTGGCTCAGAAAGAATCAGACCACTAGTGAGCGTGCTATATGGGAGCTGGTACGAAGAAGTTCGTTAGGAGTGCGGGTCCATCGCCAGAAACTAATCTGTGGTTATATTATTGATTTCTGGATTCCGAAGCCAGCCTTGGCAATCGAGATCGACGGACCATATCATAAGCTTCCCAAACGGAAAGCCTTGGATGACAAACGAGATCAGGCCCTAAGGGAAATTGGTATAACCACCTTGCGTTACGATTCCAATCTAGATCCCGTAAGAATAATTGCAGGCATTAAACAAGCGTTGCGGGTTAGAGGCATTGATGGCAAAGTTCAATCTGGTCACAATTAGACCCAAAGGTTTTCTCCATGCCTCTGCCTTCCAAGAAGTCAAGGACTCCCTGGGTTGGGCCTTAGCCTCACTAAACCACCAAACCATGTCCACTGAGAATGCCTTCACGGCTACCCCAGACGCTACCAATGTGATCTTCGGAGCAGAACTGCTCTCCCAGGACTCCGAGATCCCTCCCAACTCAGTCATCTTCAACTTGGAACAGCCCTCCCATCCCTCCATGGAAAATGTCAGACGCATGGCGGCTGGCAAGCAGGTGTGGGACTACTCAGCATCCAATGTGGCCGATTGGCAGGCCCGGAGCGTAGAAGCCCACCACCTCCCCATTGGCTACACCCCTAATCTGACTCGCATTCCCAAAGCAGCCACCCAAGACATTGACGTGTTCTTTGCGGGTTGGCTGACTCCCAGACGCTCCAAGCTCATCCAGCAACTCACCCAGGCAGGCCTCAAAGTAGTAGCCACTGATTCCTGCTACGGTGGGGGCCGGGATCAGTTAATCTCCCGAGCAAAGATCTGTCTCAACGTAAACCACGATGGCAGAAATCTATTCAATATCGTGAGAGTGTCATTTCTCTTGGCCAACTCCAAATGCGTGATCAGCGAGCTGGCTCAAGACACGGAAGTCTATGCCCAAGACCTAGACGGAGCTTTGGAGTGGCATCGCTACGAGGACCTACTGGCTGCCTGCTTGGTTTATCTGCGTAGTGATTCAGACCGCCAGGAGCGTGAGCAACAAGCCTTCCAAGCCATCCAGAAAATGGATTTCATCGCCTCAGTAAGATCGCTGCTGGTGGGCAA
>Ga0210410_10001503_pt1 | contig 21890 bp, 20 predicted proteins | sample IncBWC4MmetaG_FD_161058 | JGI IMG/M metagenome (GOLD analysis project Ga0210410, IMG submission 161058) | Forest soil microbial communities from Barre Woods Harvard Forest LTER site, Petersham, Massachusetts, United States - Inc-BW-C-4-M | ecosystem: Environmental > Terrestrial > Soil >... | reverse complement strand
CGGGCCACTCCGATGTGAACACCGCTTACCTCGCCGCTCGCGCTACAGCTCCCGGAGGACGTGGCGGAATCGGCTCCAACATTCCATTGATGTGGCGCACTCATGACGCCGGAAAAACCTGGACCAAAATCGTAAATGGATTGCCCAGCGATCAAGCCACCGGAAGCTGGGTCAACGTGATGCGCGAAGATCCGAAACAAAAAGGTCTGCTCTTCGCCGGAACCGAAACCACCGTCTTTGTTTCGTTCGATGACGGCGACAATTGGCAATCGCTGCGCCAGAATTTGCCCAGCACTTCCATTCGCGACATGGTCTTCCACACCAACGATCACATGAACGATCTGGTGATCGGAACTTACGGCCGCAGTTTCTATGTTCTCGATGACATGACTCCGCTTCGCGAAATCGCCGTCAAAGCGCAGGCCATCGCCGCCGCTCCCGTTTATTTCTTCAAACCCGGAGACGCCATCCGCTCGCGCGTCAGCGACAATTGGGATCAGCCGCTCAATCCCGAATTGCCGCACGCGTCTAATCCGCCTTATGGCGCCATCCTTTATTACCACCTCAGCCACGCGCCCGCCGGCGAAATCAAAATGCAAGTGTTTGACGCCGAAGGAAAACTCGTCCGCACCATGTCCAGCATTCCGCCCGTGCTTCCGGAGCGCTGGCCGTATCCGGAATACTGGGTAGCCAAAGGCGCTGATCTCGCATTGCCGACAAAAGTCGGCACCAACCGCACCAATTGGGATTTGCGTTACGACGATCCACCGGCATTCAATCTCGATCTCGAAAATCAAATGAACGTTTCGCCCGGCGGTTTCGTCACTCCCGGTCCACACGGCCCGCAAGTTATCCCCGGCGTTTACACGCTGAAATTAATGGTCGATGGACAGACCTACACGCAGACCGTCACCGTTCACAACGATCCGCGCGTAGGTGAAAGCCCCAAGGTCATGGCAGATTTGCGCGCGAAAAATAAAGTCATGATGCTCGCGCTCGACGGCGCGAAAAATAGCAACAACGGAAATTCCGAAGTGCTCGCCGTTCGTCAGCAAATGACCGCGCTCGGCTCAGGACAACTTCCCGCCGACGTCACCACAGCAGCTACCGCTCTCAACACCAAGCTCGCCACTTTCGGCGGAGTAGTTGCCGGACGCGGCGGTCGTGGTGGAGGCGGCGGAGGAGGGGGACGCGGCCGCGGAGGCGCGCCAGTTCCCGGTGCAATCGTACCGTTCAATAATCTCAACGGCAGCTTCGACACGTTAGTCAGCACCTCGCAAGTCGGACTCGATGAAGCTCCGAGTCAGGCCCAGATCGACACCTGGCTCTCCGACTGCAAAGAATACAACCGCACCGTAGCCGCATGGAAAACGATGCAATCCAAAGACTTGTCCGACTTCAACGCGCTTCTCACCAAAAATAATCTGAAGCCGCTGCAGATAACATCAACCTCGCTAACCGCCGCGTCCTGCACCTTTGCGGCGTCGCCAGCAGCGGCCCAGGCAAAGGCGCCCGCGGACGCGCCAGCAAAGAAATAGCGGAGACTAGTCAACTCATTCTGCGAATCACTCCCGTGCTACAGACGCGAGAGTGATTCGCATTTTTTCGCGACGGACGAATGGCCGTCATTCTGAAACGAACCGATCAGGTTCGTCGCCTAGAACGCTTTTTCTTTCTCTTCTTATGGCCCAGCTTGGGAAGTGGAATTAGGTCTGGCGTATCATCGTCCGCGATTGCCTTTCTCTTCCCGAATGATCCGGTTTGACGATTGAGGTTGCGCACGTAAAAGGGGAGGGAACGCAAGATCAATACTTCGATCTCGTTGTGAAAGCCGCCATTGATCACGAACCAGGAAAAGTGATCCCAATACTCGCTCTTGGAGGAGCCCTTCCTAGCGTGCCGACGTACCCTGCTCGCAATTATTCCTTTTCCGACATACATAGGCATTGCGCCATGACTAAGAACGTAAACACCTTTCTTGCCTGGAATCAGTTTCTTTATTTGTCGGAGGTTTTTCCGGTTTCTAGGCCAAGAAAGTCCGTGTTCTGCAACCAGAGTCATCGAAGTCACACCCGTTTTCTTCGGAAAGGACGTACCACCTGCCTGCCCGCCAACCTTGGTTACGAGATCAGGTGTGAGTGGCTCGTAACAACCTGTCGGGCCATCTCAAAGATACCAGACATTTTTTTGTGGCTCTTGATCTCTAAACAATTCGGCAAGAACGCGTTAATAAGACCACGAATGTCCTCCGGCTCGCGCATGTCCGGCCATATCTGGAGGAGTTCGCCAATTAAAGCTTCGCAGTCGAGAGTGATTCCGCTATTCGCGGTTTTAAATAGCAGTTGCTTGAGGGAAGGACACTTTAGGGTACTTACTTTTAGGAGATACCTAAGGGGGGCCTTGGTTCTCCAACTGTGGAACGTCGCGCCGCTGTGGTCCTTACGGCGAATCACTGCGTCAAGAATTAGAACACAGCGACCTAACACATGGGCCTCTTGTTGATTTAGTCGGCGAACGCCGTGGAATTCAAGTACCTCAGACGGCGGATGTTCACTGCCTATTCCATCATTCCTGCCGCTGCCCCCGTCCGGAAAACTGCTCGCTGAAGCTCCCCGTGATCGAACAGATGGTGGCTGGTCTATGAGATGCAGTCCTTCTTCCATCGAGCGTGACGATCTCAAGGCCCATGCAGTCTTAATTGTAACGGAAGAACTCTGCTCCAGCGATAGCCTTAGCTGGATAAGCACAGATCCGCGATCGTCGGCGGTCGATTGGCATTCGCTGATTTTGCGTTGTAGGTATTCATCGAAAGAGCGGAGAATAGTCTTTGAATCCTCGGGTAAATACTTTCTTGAAGAAATTAGGGCTTCCGACTTTGTTTCTTCCAGTTCGATGAGCGTTACGCACGATTCCAATAGCGCCTCGTCTACCTCCACTCGGACTCCGTCTGGTATCCATGGTGCTTCTCCCACCATGAATCCCGCGCCTCTGTAAAAAAGAGATACCGACGGGCGCGCTGCCTCGAAAAAAATGTTGTTATTCCTCGCGCAGTCAATTTGGAAAAGGTAGACAGTGGGCATGGCGTGCCAGTTTAGTTGGGCGATGCCGGCGATCATTAAGCGCCGAAGGTATTCTAATCTTTGTGAATCCTCGCGAATTGTAACACAGGCTTTGGAGTGGCACTCTAGCCGCCGTGCCAAGTCTTACTCTGATAAACTCTATGCCCATGTTCTACATCCAGCGCACAAGAATTAGCGCCGATCAATCGCGCCTCGGCGATATCGTGTTTGAGTGCTCGATTCAGAATCGCGCAAATAGACAAGCGACCCTCATCTCTCAGGAATGCGAACTGTGGTTGACCGGCGGCATGGGTGGCGGAGAGGCGCAGTTCTTGTCGCGTCTCTCCCCCGATTTAATATCGGTATCCAGTGATGCCGCTGACTTCGGGCCCCAGTCGGCGCGCGGCGTCAAGCTAATTTGGCATTTTACCCCGAGCCAACTTGAGTTAATCGAAGCATCGCGCAAAGGCAAGGAACCGCACTTCGAGCTGCGAAGCCGTCTACTCGTACGTGTTCGACACCACAAGGTCGATGGAACGCCATTCGGAGATGCACATTACGTCCAAGAGTCAGCATTCGACTCTGACACAAACGCCTGTCCGATCCGCTTCAAAATAGATCATGTAGGATGGGCTAAAATTCTAGACGACGTCGGATTCCGGCACATCGTGTTACAAGAGCTGTCGATACCGACATTTCCGCCGGCATTTGGGCGAGCCGATAACCACCTTAAGGATGCATGGAACCACCATCGTGCTGGCCGAGAAGACGCAGCATTGATGTCCTGCTTCAAAGCGTTTGAATGTTTGGGCTTTAGTATTGTAGGAGCGGAGATCACGCGGGCCAACGCGGTGGCTCATTTGATGAGCGGCCAAGATGAGGCCAAGCGTAAGTCCATCGAAGCTATCTGGGAAACACTAACAAGATTTTGTCATCTCGGCCGACATGATCGCGGCGCACCAGTGCAGCTCACACACGCGGACGGCGAGCTTGCCGTGGTATTAACAACAATGCTCCTCAGCTATTTGGCCGCACCATAGCGCCCCGACTGGTCCCGCCGCTACGGTCGGATAGACCTATCTTTCCGCCGGTTTCCGTCCACTATTCGGTGATCTGTCGCAGTGGCGTCGCGCGTTGGTTCGTGGTATCAAAGAAAAAGAAAACACGAACCGAGGCCCACGGATGCGTCGCCCGCCAACAACATTGAGCGCAAGAAAAAAAAGCCTCAACAAATCTAAGATCTCGAAAAAATCCAAATCTCGACCTAAAAACTCTTCCGTCCCGAGGCTTTACCCACCGTGGAGTGATAAGGCAAAAGGCTCAGTCACTCTCCATCTGGAATCTCAGCAGGGAAGAGCCTTCACCGAAGCAGAACTAATTGACGGACTCGACGAAGATCTTCGCGATGCCTGGCACAAGCTTCGTGACTTTGCCGCAGAACTTGGACCTCAGCGCATCTACGCTTCCGCGCTTTCCATCATGTTTTCAAGGAAGGTCTGTTATTTTTATGTCCGGCCGAAGAAGACATTTCTCGAAGTATGGATTTTCCTTCCGCGCCAAATCGAGGGCCTCACCTTCACGCAGGGCCCAGCCAAGAAAGTAAAGTATTGCAACCTGTTCAAGCTCATTCACCCCGACCAGGTCGAAGAACCTCTCACCCATTGGATCCGTGAAGCCTTCGATTTCGCCCCTGGTCTGAACGAGTAACTGTCATCCAATGCAAATGATAAGAAGACCTCACCTGCAGCGTTCCGTTTCCGCCACACGCAATCGTATGCCCTTGAAAACGCTGGCCTTAAGCACCGCTGGCCGTTAGCTTCCAAAGTCCACTTTTGAAAAAATGGATACCCCACCCCCGGGGGTCGTTAACGATGTATGTGCTAATAAAGGACTTACGGCAATCTGGTGTGCATGTATGTGCTAATAAGGGACTTAGCTCGATTTCCTGAGATTTTAGGGCTACCCTGCGGGCCGTCAGGTGTGCATCACAGAACCAACGTCAAGAAGATTGCAGCAAGCCCTCCGCCTCCAGTCGTTCACGATCCCGTTTGGAATACACAACCGTTTTTCGCGGGTCAATGAAAATGAAGCATACCGCGGAGATGAAAAACATTCCGGCGTAGTAGTACAGCGAACTTTGCCAGTTCGGATGCCCGCGAGTTCCAGCCCAAATCGCAAGTTGCGCGACGACCGGCACCGAGACCACCTGGCTCATATTGCCGAATGAATTCATCAGCCCCGAAACCGTTCCACTGTAGCGGTGCCCGACGTCAATGGTGATGGCCCACGTCGCGGCCAATCCAAGGTCCTTGGCGAAGGAGGAAAGGCAAATCGAGGCAAGCGCCATAGCGGCATGATGCGTGGTAATCCGAAACGCGACCAGCATCAGCGTTCCGGCCAGGCCGTAGCCTATCGCGCCGACCAGCGTGCGTCCCCAACGGCGTCCCCAGCGGCGAACCATGCGGTCGGTGAGGAATCCGCCGAGGAAGCAGGCGATTCCACCGAAAAAAAGCGGCGAACCGGAAGCCAGCGCGAGCTGCATGCCTTTCAGATGCAGATCGCCTTCGATATACGGAGTGATCCAGCTGGCGAAAAATGAAAAGCCCGCATTGCTGCAGAAATACATCAGCAGCAAAAACCAGATCGTCGGGCTGAGCAAAATATTGCTCCAGGAAAGCGGCGCGGGTTTTTTCGTTTCCTGCTTTTCTTCGGCGATCAGTGCGCGCTCTGCGTCATTTGCTTTCGGGTCCTGCGCGGGCGTATCACGGAATCGCGCCCAGAAAAACGCAACCCAAGTAATGCCGATCACGCCCACCACGACAAACGTCCAGCGCCATCCGAAAATGTGCGTGAGCGTAAGCAGGAATGGAAATGCGAACGCGCCACCGAATCGCGCCATCATCCACACCGAGCCTTGTGCGATGCCTCGCTCGCGATACGGAAACCATTCACGCGTGGCGCGCGCAATATTAGGAAACGCTCCGGCTTCTCCTACGCCGACCATGAAGCGGATAATCACGAGGCTGGCCAGGCTCCATGCCGAGCCGGTGAGCGCCGTGAACACCATCCAGCACAGCACGACAGCCGTCAAAACGCGGCGCGGGCCAAACCGGTCGCCGAGCCAGCCGCTCGGCAATTCAAAAAGCGCATAGGAAAGCGCGAAGGCGGAGATGGCGTACGCAGTGAGCGCGGGAACCAGATGCAAATCCGCTTCGATATTTTCGCGAATTTGGCTGCTGATTCCGATGCGCCCGACATAAGTGAATGCGGAAAGACAGCAAAGCCATGCGAGAACTTTCCACCGTTCTCGTGTGGGATTCTCAATAGACAGAGCAGCTTCACTCATGCGGGTTCGACCAGAAATTCAGTTTTGTGCGCCGAATCAAAGCGCGAGCGCCTGCGCTCATCGGCTCACCATCGAGGCAGAATGCGCCGCCAGTTGCTGTCCACGTATTTCCGCATTTCGGCTTCGTCGTCGCGCTTGCGATACACGCACTTGGCGTAGCGCTCGCGGCCGCGCGCGAGTTTATCGAAATCGAGATCAACGCCGAGGCCCGGCTTTTCCGGAATTCGCACACATCCGTTCACAATCGGCACGCGCCCGCCTACGATAATTTCGTCTTCCTCCGATTGCCAAGGATAGTGGGTATCACACGCGAAAGTCAGATAAGGAGTGGCCGCCGCGGCGTGCGCCATCGCCATGAGCGAAACGCCGAGATGCGTGTTCGAGTGCATGGAAAGGCCCAGGCCAAACGTGCGGCAGACTCTGCCGAGTTGCTGCACCTGGCGAAGTCCGCCCCAGTAGTGCGGATCGCAAAGAACAATCTGCACTGCGTCGGTCTTCACGCTCTCAGGAAGATCCGCGAAAGATGTAACCGCCACGTTGCTGGCGAGCGGCGTGTCTATTTTTTCAGCCAGCAAGCGGCGACGCACTTCCGCCATTCCCGGGATGCTTCCGGTGGGATCTTCCAAATAGCCGCCGCGAGAAAGTTCGTGGGCGAGCGCCTTGCCGATGCGTACTGACGTTTCGACCGACCACGCGCAATTCGGGTCCAGGCGAAGCGGCACATCCGGGCCGAGAGCAGCCGAAAGTTGGCGAATTGTTTCGATTTCGGCTTCGGGATCGAGGACACCGGCTTTGAGTTTCACGTCCCGGTAGCCGTACTCGGCAATCATCTGCTGGACTTGGCGCACCAGAGATTCCGGCGTGAGCGCTTCGCCGTAGCGATCTTCGCGGGCGTCGTCACCTTCACCGCCGCCTCCAGCGTGCTTGTAGAACGCGTAGGCGGAGAAGGGAACTTCGTCGCGCGCGCGTCCACCGAGTAAATCGCAAGCAGGTTTGCCCACCGCTTTGCCGATAACGTCGAGAGACGCAATTTCCAGTGCTGAATAAAGACGCGCGGAAGCATCCAGCGGATTTTCACCGGGAACAAAATACGATTGCGAGCGGTCGAAGCTGGTGCTTTCGGCGTCCGGCTCGACCATCGGGAAAAGATTGCCGGCCAGGCGGAAGGGATCAGCGCCGATTAGCTGTGGACGCAGCGAAAGAAAACCGTGCGCGATGGCGTCGCCACCATGAGTTTCGGCAATGCCGGTGAAACCTGCATCACTTTTCAACTCGATAACGGTGCGCAACGCGTAGGGCTGATGCAGGCCGTAGGAGCTGCGCAGCGGAGGATCCGCAATGGCGATGGAATGAACGACAAGATCCTTGATTCGCATCATGCCTTCGTTCGGATGCACGGGAGATGGAGAGCCGGCGGCCTTCACCTAGCTCTTGTCCGCGCAAATATGCGGCAATAATACATGAATATAAATATACGAGGGTCGCAAGATTGGTTTGGGACCTGATGAAAATCGGAAGCACACGCTTTCCAGCCAATAAACGGATAACGAAGATGACGCAGAAAAATACGCAAAATCGTTGTCACGCTCGGAATGCATACTCAATATCAAAAATAAGTTATCGTAATTATGGAGGCGGGGAGGGTCGGAATTGCGCCGTTTGCTGAAAACAAACAATTTAGTGAAAATAAATAATCGCTAGAAACGCTAGAATCGTCGAATTGAGCGGAATGGTGTACGTGGAATTATCGACTCCTAACTGAAGCGTGCGAATACGGATCTATCTTGGATTGGTTCTACGACATAATTCCGGCCACTCTCTGATAATCCCGTTTCTAAAGGCTTGGCTTGTTCGCTTTAGTTTGAATTGTTCTTCAAGATGCAGGCTTGTTGTCTCCGGCCCAGAAAGAAGAGTAGCATTCACGGAATTATGTTTCCGGCCCTCTGCGTTGAGTTCTGGAAGTTGAGGCGAGAAGTTCTCGCCGCCTTGCGGGAAACGGACCAGCCGTTTCCATCTGTGACGTTGGCCGATTCACTTCATCCAGACAAAGTTCCTTCTGCGGCTCTTCGCGGGACGCAGGATGCTGTCTTGGCACATGTGGACCAAGATGGTTTTGCATTTGCTGTTGATCCCGTGGATGCGCCGCTTTTCAACCTGCGGGATCGAAGACTCCAGCGGAACAGACACCAAGTCGATATCGTGATTTACGAAGGTCGTGTATGCATCAGAAAGCGCTTTTTAGCGAGGCCCAGCGACCGCAGCTTCGGCAGAAAGCTACTACTATCGTTGTTATTTCATCGAGAGGCTGCGGCACTGCTTCGCCTCCGCGACCTCCCGGTTGTGCCGCAAATCAGGGGCATCGATCTCCCGTCCAAGACTATTTATCGGGATTATATTCAGGGCGATAGCCTCCGGCACCGGGTTGGAGCCCGGGGAGAAATTATTCACGACCTTGACTTGGGCAACTCCGTACAAACCCGCCATCTTAACGAAGCGGAACTGGAAGAACGTGAAATTAAACTATTCTTCCCCATGCGCGACAAGGAACTGACGGCGCGAATTTGCGACAATCTCCGGCAGATAAACCGGCGCGGAGTCGCGTTGGTGGACGACATAAATCTGGGAAACGTAGTTGTCGGCCACCAGAGCGGTTGCCCTTATTGGATAGATCTGGAGTTCACCCACCTGAGTGGATTCCCCGAATGGGAGAAGTCGTTGCGAGATCAAAACTTGCGGATCAAGAAATGGTTCGGCATAAGCATGGAGAAACCATCGGGACGGGAATCCGATATGCAGTAAGAAACCACGACCCGTTTGTCCGCGCGCGTATTTTCCTACTGAGTGAGTGGATATTGCTTGATGAATCGCCGCATTGTTTTCAATCTTCGACCGAAGTCTTCGACGGGTGCGATGCTGAGCGACTATAGGCGAGATCGACAATCTCACTTCAGGCCGGAAATCAACGTGAGTCGTGGACATTTCCCCGTGAAGGTTCTCCGGTGTGATCTTTTCTCCTGTCTAGAAGCTGGTTTATTTCTGTAACCAGTTCTAGTAGTTTTGCGGGGTCTTGCTCTTTTGCTGCCCGCTCGCAGAGAATGCGCCACCGTTCCGTAGGCTCGCCTTCCATTAGGCACCTCGAGAAATCACAGTACTTGGTCGATTGGAAATCAGAGCTTCAGCAGAGGCTACTTCCCATTAACTGCGGAGCGGTAGTCGGGAGCAGTCGAGCGGCGCACAGAAACGCCTGTTGCATTGGCTAACTTACACGTGGGCAGGATAACTCGTCAAGGCGAAAGTGTGCAGTATTGAACAGTGTCTACTTTCCGTGCGCGATTGCGTTGAAGATGCAAGTCATTTCTGTCAATACTGGGTCAGTTTGATTTTCGGGGGTCGGCGAATGGTATTCCAATTGTTGGCGTATTGCCCACAGAGAGGGCCATCTCATCAGCCGATGGAGGATCGCAGGGAACTCCTGCATAACGTTTGACAACGCTGTTTGCAAGTCTGGCGGCTTCTGGCGAGAAAAAATAATAAACAGGGATCGACGGAGCAGTGTTGGTGAATATTGCGGCCTCATTAGGATCGCGATACGCCATGAAAAGCGCGCGAGCTTCCTGCATTAACGCTAGATGCTTACCAGCGATTATGTCCTCGCGGGAGAGCTCTACCTTGTACCATGAGTCCATCGTAGTCGGTCAAGCGGCGCACTGGATCGCCAGCCTTGCGCCGACAACTTATACGCCTATTCATCGAGCATCAAGTCGAAAGTGTAATTGTTTTTCACAACGGGCCGGAACTGTCGGTATGTAGCCCATCGAACAGAAGCAAGGTTCTCTCCTGCAAACCCATATAATCCATCAATTCTGAGTAAGGAAAAACAATTATGAGAACACTACGGTATTGTTAGCCGATTGTTCAGTGCAAGAATCCGAACTGCATGTTTGGAAGGCTGCGAGGCCATTCTTCGGCCTTCGACTGTCATGGATCGGTTTCACTTTTTACATACTTCTGGCATTCGTTTGTATCGCCACGGAATATTAGCCGTGCCTTGAACGATATTTCGCACATAGAGTCACAAAGCCCACTTCCCGGACGAGAAGGAAGTGGGCTTTGCTATTTCGGAGGGACTGCATTCGAAACCTGGCTAGTGATGAATTGGCTGCAACTCCGTCCAATTTCCCACGAGCACACCATTGGGATTGGAGTTGGGGCTGTTTGTTTGCACCACGGAGCTGCCCGGGCCGCTTCCGTCTGAGTAAGTGTAACTGTATTGATTGCTCTGCATTTGCTTTTGCCCGGTGCTCGGGTTTACGTAGAGTTGTTGATCGAGAAGGTAGTCGGAAACATCCGCGGCGTGAGCGCTGCGTTGTGCCTCGTTTGCATTGAAACCCGCAACATTGGCACTTTTCTGCGCTTGGTTCGCGGCAAACTGCGCGTTTCGTTCGTCGCCCTGCTTTTGCATGTTCTGGATGAATGCTTGCGCGTTCTGCGTCCTCTGCGCTTGCTCTTGTTGACCTATCTTAAGAATGGAATTTGTAACCGCCCATGACGCTGCGATAGATTTGTTCGTATTGTCCTGCATGTAGGCTGCGTATCTTGCGTTGTAATCCGGATTAGCCTTGAAGGACATGCCGATGGCCTTCATTGCTTCCGCGTGTGCTTGGTATTGTCCTAGCGGGGCGCGCGATCCGCTTACGAGAGGGCTTGAAGCAATCCGGTGTTTTATCGCGGTCTGCATCGCGCGGCCCGGCTGGCTGACAATTACAGAAGTCGGTTGATCAGCAACAGACATTGCGACATCCAGCCATTCCTCTTCTGGATGGCCATTGAATACGTAGTGGATATGTAGACGTTTGAGCTCCCCTTTCGATGTGATGGGGTTGCGGTTGCCCACGGACGCGGCCTGAGCGGCGAGCATTTGATTGCTCTGATTGAGATTCGCCTGATAAGCCGCTTCATTCGGAGACGCCTCGACTGAGTCGACGACCGAATCAGGGCGCATCTTAATGGCGATTAGCTTGCCGTAGTCCGCGGCGGACATCGGCGGAAGGATCTTGCAGGCTGGGCCCGCAGGTATCGCCCGTTTGTCATCAGCCCAGAAAAAATTCGAGGTCGGGATTGACTGGATGCCGTAAAGCAAGTCCGGGCTGTACGCCCGAAATACAACTTCCGACAATCCCGTGAGACAGCCAGGTCCGTGCAGGACAGTGCCCTCAAATCTCCAGCTCTTGGGAATCGACACGGTGTAAGCCACCATGTTGAACATCGGGTCAATGATATTGACCGTTGTCATCGGGCCAAAATCAGCGGCCGCTGACCCAGCTACTCCGCTTGCCGTACCCACCGCGTTTATTGCGTCGCTTGAAGTCGCATGACTCCCGCACGCAATCACCGCAACCAACGCCGACACGACAAAAATTGGCAGCGCCAACTTAGCCTTCATTTGATTCTCCGTTCCGAACTGACTCAGTTTGTACCTCAGTTTTGAGGCCCGAAGCGTCGTATAGGAGATGTGTTGAGACGTGTCATTCGCAGATTTCATCGTGCGACGCCACGGATATAACGGACCAAGCCGAACGCCTGGACGACAGACCGTTGGTTCATTTATTGAACATGCTGTCCCCGTCAACGTTCGCACCAGGCCGCGAATCGATCTCGCTCGCTGGACCCAAACTAAGGTCACTTATAACGTGAAGGACCTCATGAGTCTGTCCGATTTTGCACAGGCAATTTTCGCGAGTTTGGGTCGCCGTCGCAGCCCGTTCATTTCAAACTGACCGACTACCGAAGCTACTAACAGCTTTTCTGTATTGACCTTACCGCGATACCGGTATAGACAGGGATTCAGCTAGATAGAGCGGTAGACCCAACGATGGGCGCGACATGAAGGAACTTGTCGAATTGATCGCAAAGGCATTGGTGGACAATCCAGGTGAAGTGCTGGTGACCGCGGTGGAAGGGGAACAAGTCACTATACTTGAATTGAAAGTTGCCCCCGACGATTTGGGAAAGGTGATTGGCCGTCAGGAGCGCACAGCGAAGTCTATCCGCGCTCTTCTGGGCGCAGCGGGAATAAAGATGAAAAAGCGCTTCACACTTGAGATTCTTGACTAGTTCCGAACGGGTGGTTGCTTCTGTCGCGTAAGGGTAGCCTCATGCCTTATATGAAAGCCCTTCCCAACACCGTTTGGCGACTGCGAGTTCACTACTTCGCAGTGAAGCTGCTTCGCAGCCTGCCTACAGTCGGTGTCTGGGCGGAGAAAGAAAAGGACATCTGCACGAACTGTCTCTCTGTAATCGTGGATCAACGTCTCTTGCTCAATCTAGCGTACGCCGAGGAATCGCGATCTTACTTAGATGGTTTCCGCTCATTTTGAACTGAAGCAAACTTTTCTGAATTAGTCTCCGAAGGCGTCCTGAAGTTTCTCAGTTCATCTGAGTGGATTGGGAATGCATGCGGTCAAGCAGCATAACGATAGTTCTAGTTACCTATCGAAACTGTAATTCTGTGAATATTAATTAATAATAGTCATGTACAAGGTATAGTAATTATGGAGGCGGGGGGAGTCGGAACATTACGCCTCGTTGAAAACACGCAACTTACAGAAAAATCGAGACGCTCAAAACGCACAAAACTCTAAAGTGGGCGAGCGCTGACACGCGGCTGACACGTGCAACTTGCTTTTAGTTTTCCAACGGCTCAGCAGGCAACACCTTAACTGGCATTCCGACCGTATGAGGTTTCTCCCCGGCTTCGACTGCCGCAGTCAATTGCTCAATCGTTGTCCATTCCATCGCTCCATCCGGAACAGGTTTACCGAAGTCGGTAAGCGCTTCAAGCAACGACGCGATTTTTGCAACGATCGCAGAATCTTTCTTTAGAGAACTTAAGGCATTGTACGGTTTGTCCGAATTCACTTCCTCGTCAAGATACGCGCTCTCAAAATTCGGAACCGACGCGATCAATCGGGTCGTGGACGACGATTTAGCCATTTCCAACAAGATCGATTTGTTGTGGGCCCATGCCGGATTTGCGTGAGACGTCCCGTTCTTTTTCTGATACGTCGGACGATCACTATCGTGCAGAACCGCGTAAGGTGCTCCGAATTGATTCAAGATCTTGCACAGCGAAATGATTGTCGCCTTGCCCCGGGCGCGGATCACGTGAATACCGGGCCACTTTTCCGGAAACAGTCCCTTTACGTGCATAAACGCCGTGTATTCCGTATCGCCCTCGACGATGACTGAATAACCACCAAAAAAGAACTCCGCCACGTACGGGTCACATTGGTTCAATAATTTCAAGAGTTCGCGATCAGTTCCGTCAAACTGCGCTTTCTCAGGGCGAAAGATCGTCGTTCCAGTGATCTTGCCGTCAGCTTTTCGCTCGACACGAACGATCGAGGTGTGATCTCTCGCAAAGTCCACGAAGCAGGGAGAATGCGTCGTCACCATTACTTGCCAGTTGCCGGTGAGCGCCGGCAGTCCGTAGAGGAGATCGCAGGCTTCACGCACGGCGGTCGGATGCAAACAGATCTCCGGTTCGTCGAGCAGTAGTAAATGTGGCCGAACGGTCGCATCTTTCTTCTTTATCTTTTCGGCGAGGAGCCTAATCGCAGTCCATAACAAGGTTCGTCGCGCGCCGCTTCCTTGTTGCGCGATCGTACTAAGGTGGCCCTTGTCTGGGCCCATGCGTAATTGAGGATTGGCTTTAAAGAGATTTAAAGATTGATCGAGGTCGTCTTCGGGTTTCGCGTCGAAAACAATCTTGTGTCCCGGAAAGATTTTACTTACATACTGAGTCAGGTCCGCTTGAACGGCCGCAATCTGTTCTTTGCTTTCTTCAACGAGCTTCTTCTGTATATCGGCAACTCCAGCAAACAGTTTCGCAAGATCTGTTTCCTTGTTTGTTTTCGATTCCGTTTGGTGCGTCTTAATACGCTCTTTGATTATTTCCATCAGTAGTTTTACGATTGCGGCTGCTTGCTCGTCCGGAGATGCGAACGCATCTACGCGATGCGCTTGTGGTCTTCGCGAATTCGCGATTCCCGGGGCACCCCACGGAACTTTTTCTTTATCTTCGTTTGTTGTCCATCTACCAAGTTGGACGTTGTATCCGTGTCGCGTTGGAGCGCCCGGCGCAGGCCAACGCCAGATCTCTTTCACAAGCTTTTCTCCCGAAGCGGTGACCTCGACCCACTCCGGCCCAGGACTATCGTCGTAGACGACGGTATGAAGTTCGATCTCGGGCAACGCCTCAGCATCGACCTTTCCCGAAGGAAAATCTTCTTGGGAAAGCTCACCATCACCGCCGCTCGACATGATTACTTCATACGCTTTCAGAACCGAACTTTTGCCGACATTGTTGGGGCCTACGAGAACCACGATGTCATCCAGTTCGATCACTACTGCGGTAGATCCGATACAGCGGAAATTCTTTACGGAGAGTTTCACGAGTCGCGGGCGCGGACCGAGAACTACCGGCGCGGGAGCTTCAACGGCTTCACCGACTTTCGTTTTTTTCACCATATCGTCGAGTCCTCCGGAAGCGCACAAATAAAAAGGGGCCGGACTTTCGCCCGGCCCTTGTCTTCACTCAGTGGTATGAGAGTCCAAAAATCGTTTGACAGCACTCTCACGAATTCGGGGCACGCGGTAGATCCGACGCTTTCCCGTCTTCGGAAGGAACACGGCCTTCAGGTGCTTCCGATAGATCAAACGACGAACCGTATCGGAACTCCACCCCAAGATACCGGCTACTTCCTTTACCGAGTACATCTTCTCGAAGGGCTCCATAGGATCACTCCTGATTGGATTCCTCTTCCCTCAACGGGAAGTAAACGAGAAGCGCATACGTCGCCACTCTAGGAGTGCTTCGCACGCGTTACCCTCTACCCTTTCGGGTAGAGGTTGAGCTATTATACGCCCGCAAACGTTCCTATTGGAGTACCGTTTTATGTCCGTCAACGGTATCGCGAAAAAAATCGCCGCGCAGCCCACGTCACTAGTATTTCCTAGTGCTTACGGGTGTGCCGCCCAGTCCCTCGCTATCGACGGGCAATCTTCTCTTGCTTCTCTTCGGCCTACCGTCCTCCGTTTCGCAACCCTAACGGGCATCCTATCGTCGGAGAAGATTGCCCGTCGCTTCGCTCGCCACAGGCCGCCTAGCGGCTTTGCTACCGCAACCTGTGGTGTCTCTATCGTTCCAGTGACTGGGCGGCAATGACCGAGACAACCCCAACCACCCATACATTCGATAGCCTGCTAACGTTTTATGAGCAGGGAAACGTAGCATTACGCATAGCGTTGTTCATCGTCGTCTTGTGGCCGCTTTCCGCACTTGCAGCAGCCATGATGCTCACCGGAAGCAAAGCTCAGACGATTGTTCCAATCGTCGATATGATTCCGGTCGCGGCCATCCTCTTCGTGATTTTGGGCGCTCCGTTTGGCCTGATAGTTCTGCTTCGCCATCCGCTTGCAAGAAAAGGTTTTTTGTTTTTGGTTGGATTGATCGGCATTGAACTCGCAGTCGGCTTCTACCTTTCCGTCGTGCCAGTTTCCAGTGATCGCGGTCTAGTTCCACTGTTGATGCTTGGAACGATGGCATTATTTTTTCTGTCTGTCGCCAAGCTCGCGCGATTTTTGAGATTCCTTGTAACGCTAGCGCTCATCATCATTACGATCATTTTTGTCGACGGTGGCAGGATGGGATTTTCCTCCGATCTGCACAGCACTTTTTCTTCCGTGAATCGCCAAGATTTTTCCAGAAATAATTTCCCGACGTTCACCCTACCGCTGGCTTCCGATTCTTGGACGCAAGAGATCACCCTTCCGTCTGCATGGACTGGTTTTAACCTGACGGTCAATCGGAACTTCGACGACGCCGCACCACCAGCTTCGTGGTTTGGTTTCAGATGCGCGGGATCGTCCGGTGAACTCATTGATTCCGGGGGCGTCTATAAAGCGGGGCAGCCTTACAACCAAGCGCTCTTTGCCATCTGCAAAGGGCCAGTCCAGTTTCGCGGTCACGCAAATCTTTTGTTTGAACGAATCGATGCGGCGACGAACGCTAGTATGACTGCGGCTCCGTCTGCCCCGGCGCAGGGAGTGGGAACGAACCCTGCACTCTCGGCGGGTCCCGCGCCGAAGCCATTTCAACCGGACTGGACGAAAGCGATCCACATAGCGGGGAAACAATTCATCGTCGTCGCCGCGCCATGCATTCTTCGCGTCACGAACTTGCACTGTTTCATCCGCATCACGAATCAAGGTAACGATACCAACACCAGTATTTACGGAGGTGGCTGGGCGAGGTCTTGGGTTGTAGATGAGCAAGGTGTTGACCATGCGCCCATTAGACTCAGCCTCGGGGCCGACTCTGATGAGAACAAAATCGGCGCAATGTTACTTACCGACGTACCAGTGCTGGGATCTCTTACCTTCGATAAGTACACAGGGTCTCGCGTTGTTGCACTTCAACTGATACTTGGGTACGGCATCAACCGAACCGAAAACATCACAATCCGCGATATTCCCGTCGAGCGCGAGGAACCATGAAGTTCAAAAATCCGTTATCTGATCTTGGACGCAAGGATTTGATTGCATCGGCCGAGTCACAACGCATTATCACGTCAAACGGCGTAGTGGTTATTTACACCTTCAACCAACGAAGTGACAGTCCTTCCGGAACGCTTGAGCATCTGTTTGATCCTGGGAAGACTGACGCCAAGCTAATTGAAATTCTCGCCGCGAATCCTGTTGCCGATCTCAAGAAATTTGAAGAGGCTTTGGGAATCAAAATCCTCGACGTTCAGCATAAGCCGAGACCGGAGTCTGACATCTCAGCGGCGGATAATTCCGATGATATTGAAATCGGCGAGATCGAATGAAAGCGCTATTGGAAGGTAGTCGACGGCCTCTAGGCATTTACATCGCGGGGAATCCTGGTTTCGGCAAGAGTTCGCTGATCCAAAAGATGGCCTTGGATGACATTCGGCGGGGACGAGGTGTGTGTGTAATTGATCCAACCGGAGACCTCGTCGAGCGCCTCGTCCACTGGGCACCGCAGGAACGAGTGCGAAAAGAAGAGATCATTTATTTTGACACCGACAACCCTGTCCCGATCGATTTCTTCTCGTACAAAAATCCCGCCGAAAGGCAAGTTCTTACCGATCAACTTTTGAACATATTTAATCTGGACAACGCCCCTATTAGCCGACCTAGATTGCAGAAAATATTAGGAACTCTCTTCGATGCGAATGACAATCCCTACATGCGAGAAAAGGACATCTGCACTTTCTTGGACATACAATCGTTCATCGAAGATGAAACTCGCCGTCACACAATTCTCTCGTATTGCCCGCAGCGCAATTCACAGTGGCCGGACAAGACATTTGCGAAGTTGGCTGACTTTGTTTCGATTATCGAGCGTATGACGCCATTCACCGAGTCACCGATTCTAAGGACCATTTTTGAAGCGAAGAAACCCAAGCTCAACATCGCCGAGGTTATGCGAAAAAAACAAGTCCTTCTCATCAATCTTAAAGATACGCCTACCGATTTTTTTGTCGGCTCGCTCATAGCGTCGAAGTTCCAACAGGCGACGTTTGCCAAGCGCTACAGTCCCCGCGAGGCCAAACGCACGCCCTACTATCTCTATATCGATGAGTGCCACACCGTGCTCGGCTATGCTGTCAAAGAATTTGAACAGATTCTCACCCGTGCCAGAAAATATAAGCTATGCCTGATCTTGGCGAACCAAATCCCAAGTGACCTTCCGCCACAAATCCTGAGGAAGCTGGGAACGATCCAAACTCAAATTCTCTTTAATCTCGACTCGAATGATGCGCGGATTTTTAAGGATCGGATACGACCCGTTGAGCCGGAAGAGCTTCTCGACCTGCCTGAATTTCACGCTATATGCCGCAGCGGTAGAAGCGTTCATCGAGTTAAGACACCCAGGTTTCTCGGGCCAAGCCCGGCCAGCTATGCCAAAATTATTAAGCGACAGACACAAGAAATCTATAGGGTGCCCGCCAGTTACGCAGAAAGCGACCAGAAACGCCCTGTGGACAGCCCCCCTTCCCATACCGCCCCAGAACCCTTACCGTTGATAGATGACATCAAATTTGAGCCATCCAGTGCACCCAAAGATGTTCCGCCTCACCGGAGCTAAGAAGGAAACCCTCACACTGCTCGCTGAATTTTTCTGCTTGAGGACGAACGATCTCGTTCAAATTCGGCACAGCGAGCAAAAGGAATCCTACAGACGATCAATGCGGCGTACGCTCCAGTTGCTCGCCGGTGAAAAACTTGTGAACCGCCTCCCCTACCTTGACCTTAATCTCGAACGGGGAGGGATAACCTACGCTTACGGGCTATCCGACAAGGGTGTAAACGTCATGCGCGATGCCGGTTTCATCAAACAAATAAAAAGCTTTGACCAGCATTCCCAACGTACGCTCGATCATGAATTGGAAATCAGTTTCTTCCATGTTGCGTTGAAGGATTTCTGCAATCGAAATGAACTCACACTTTTTTGGCAGCAAAAAGATTTGAAATGCACCGTGAACCCCGACGCCTACTTCGCCATTACCGATCCGAAAAGGCCGGAAGGGAAGAATACTCTCCATTATTTTCTTGAGGTAGAACGAGCCAAGATCGGAAGTTGGAAAAACGGTGAGCCTCAAATTCTCCGGAAACTTGGAAAATATTACAGCTACTTCAATACAACGGGTTGCGAAAAAGAATGGGGCAACTTCCGGCAGTTCAGGGTGATCGTCGTGCAACGCACGGACGAGAAGCGCGAGTTTTTGCTCTCAAAACTCGCTGAGAAATATAAGCACCGGATGTTTTGGCTCACCGCCGAGCAGCACTACAAGAATGACATTGGTGCGACGATCTTCAAGACTCCTCGGGATTTTCAGTCAGCGAGCTATTCTTTTGTCGATGCTTGACCCGGAAATCAATTGTTCCTCGAAATTCGCCGCACTCGACGAAACCATCCCACTTGTTAGGATTAGTGGTAATCGCGCCGAAAAGCGCGGGGCGGCGAGCAAAGCTCCCGCACCCCTGGACTCCCCGTCCTCTCAGCGCGTATCCCGCGCTTAAGATGGGGGCGGGGACGCCGGGTCAGTTCTTTGAGAGCTGTAGCCAGGCGTAAATTTTCACGCGCATTTGAATCGGTAGTCGTGCGCAATACAAATGGCTATAGCTCTAAACGAATGAACACATTCATCGGCACCGATTCGATCACGGGCCGCGATTTTTCAATCGACACAACTAAACACGTCAACTTGGAAGGCATGTCGGGAATGGGAAAGTCCACTCTTCTCGTAAATCTTTTTATTGAACATGTTCGTCAAGGCAACGGCGGACTATTCATAGATCCGCACGGAGACGCGGCAGACCAGATTTCACAGCTCATTCCGAAAAGCCGCATGAGGGATTTTGTGTGGATAGATCCCGACGCTACGCACGTTCCCGGAATTAATATTTTTGACTACAACGATCCAAGAGATAAGGAGCTGGGCGTTGAGTCGTTTCAGACAATGATGAAAGCAATCGCGGGAACCGCGTGGGGAGACGAGACGGCCAGAGTTCTGGTAAATGCTGCAGACGCCGTCGTCGAGGGGTTCGATCATCCAACGGCGATTCCAGTTTTTCGCTTTATGGCCGATGATGCTTTTCGAGAAAAACTTCTCAAGGCATCAAAGAGTCCCCTACTTAAACTTTTCAAGGAACAATACGACGACAAACTCAGGGAATCGGAGCAGATGTCAAAGTTCAGCCCACCGATCAACAAGGTGGGGAAACTTCTCAGGCCTTCCATAATCCCGATCATCGGTCAGCAAAAGTCGCTCGATTTTTTGAAAATTATGAACGAGAACCGAATCGTGGTTTGCCGTTTCTCAAAGGGAAGACTCGGGGAAGAAATAGCACAAATTCTCGGCTCACTTGTCGTGTCAATGGTTTCCATTTCAGCTCTGAAGCGAGAGAAACAGAAGAAGCGCCCACCCTTCATGTTAGTCGCGGACGAGGTACATAACTTCGTACACGGAGGCAGGTTCGCGACGCTTCTCGCGGAATCGCGGAAGTACGGGATCACTCTCGTTCTCGCGACTCAGGGAATGCACCAGCTTCCGTTTGCGAAAGATGTCTTTTCGAATTGTCCGACACAAATCGTTTACAACGTGAGCGGACAGGATGCGAAATCGATTGAAGAGAATTGGAATTTTCACAATGTCTCAGCGCATCACATTACCGGACTCCCCCGTTACGAGTTCTATGTTCGTAGCTTTGAGGGAGACTTGCCCATTGTGCGCCGAATAAAGGCTTACGAGGCGCTTGAACGCCGTGGAGACGAGGCAAACCCATTGAAGCTCATTGGACAGTCCCTAATGCGGTGGGGCACAAATCGAAAGCAAATGGAAGACAGAATTCGCAAATTTCTCGTTGCGTAACTAGCGTTTCCTGCGATTCGACAATCTCCTATTTTGACGCGTATCTTCCGAACTGTGGGGGGCGTAAAGCGCCTAGCGCATATTGTCGCCCGTCACTGCGGAAGTGGGGGTAAGAGCAAATAACAATTAACATGGAAAAAACTCAATCACAAAAGATAGACCTCAAGCAGCGCGAGCACTTGGTTTCGTTAATCAGGGATGCAAGAAACCGTGAGCAAGCACAGTTTGAAGGAGAGGACAAGGTGTCCGAAGATTCTATTCTTCGGGAGTACGCGCAGGAGAAGGGATATTTTCAGTCCGTGAAGGAACTTCGGAGCTTGAATGGACAAATCGAGGAACTCGAAGCGCAGCGCGACAAGATCGGTAAGCGCTTGAACTCTTCCGGTTTTGACGTTTCAAACTCCGGATTCCATTTGCGAAGATGGGATGCTCCGGACTCTCTGCGTGACCTCGTAGATAAGAAACTTGAATCGGCGCGACGCCTGATACAAAAGTCGTTGAAGAAGTACGACGTTGCGATCGCTTCCATCTGGATTGCAGGATCCAGTGAAGACTTGCAGAAGGTCGTCGAAGGTGTGATCTAGGCCAGTAACATAAACTAACCCTTACCCCCTATAACGCATCTTGCTTTTGAAAGGTTACGCAATAAAAAGCCCCCTAATTTGCAGAGGGGGCGGCTGCTTTCTTGCCGTTGCGGTAGGAGTCCAGAATCTTCGCCTTTACTCCATTCAGGACTCGCTTGTGATATTCGCCGTCTGACTCGTTGTCTCTGAGCTTAATCAGGTCCGCAAACCACATTTCGATCTGCTGCATGAACGGAAGCTCCTTCACCATCGCTTCCGGCAGGCATCCTTCCGGCTTAGGGTTGTCGCGTGGAACTTCTCGACTTGAGGGTGTTTCAATCGCGGGCTTCGCAGAAGTCCCATTCGATCCGTTGGTGAGTGCGCTTTGTGTTTCGGGTTTTGCGCCGAACCACTCCATCATCCTTCTTGCGCCTTCAGGAAGTGTGCATTGCTCCATCTT
>Ga0210410_10001502_pt1 | contig 21896 bp, 15 predicted proteins | sample IncBWC4MmetaG_FD_161058 | JGI IMG/M metagenome (GOLD analysis project Ga0210410, IMG submission 161058) | Forest soil microbial communities from Barre Woods Harvard Forest LTER site, Petersham, Massachusetts, United States - Inc-BW-C-4-M | ecosystem: Environmental > Terrestrial > Soil >... | reverse complement strand
TCGCGTGGCGAGCGCGAGCGCGTCCTCCTGCGACGCGCGCAGCAGATGGAAGGCGAGCCTCTGCGCGGTGCGCCCGCCGATGCCCGGCAACTTGCCGAGCTCGGTGACGAGCCGCTGGACGGGTGGGGAGAACGACGACATCGCGCTCGCTCAGCCGCCGCGCCCGCTCGAGCCGTCCGTTCGTGCGCGCGGCGCGTCCACGTTCGCCGCGCGCCCTAGAAGCCCGGCAGGCCGAGTCCGCCGAGCCCGCCGCCCGGACCGCCCATCCCGCCGGTGATGCCGCCGAGCTTCTTCGAGGCCAGCTCCTGCGCCGCGCGCAGCGCCTCGTTGACGGCGGCCAGCACGGTGTCCTGCAGCAGCTCGACGTCCTCGGGGTCGACCGCCTCGGGGTCGATGACGATCGCCTTCACGTCGAGGTCGCCGCCGACCTTCACGGTCACCATGCCGCCCCCCGCCGAGGCCTCGACCACCTCGTCCTTGAGCTGCTCCTGGGCCGCCATCATGTCGGCCTGCATCTTCTGGACCTGCTTGAGCATCTGCTGCATGTTCGGCTGCGGCATCAGCTGCCTTCCTCGTCGTCGATCAGCTCCTCTGCGTCGAACTCTGCCACGAAGCGGTCGACGAGATCGTCGCCCGTCGGCGCCGTCGCGGCAGGCACGTCGACCGCGTCCTCCACGGCCAGCTCGCGCAGCTCGTAGCGCGGGCGCAGCGCGGTGCCCCCAAGGGAGCGCACCGTCTCCGCGACCCGCTGGCGGTGCTCGTCCCGCTCCGCCGTCCCCTTGAAGAACGACTCATCGCGCGCGAACGCGAAGACCGCCTCGCCGCCCTCGACGTCGACCGGCTGCGCCTTCTCCAATGCGGCGCCGAGCAGCCCGTTCTCGGCGCGCACCGCGTCGACGACCGCGGGCCACAGCTCGCGCAGCGCGGCGAGGTCGAGCTCGCCGGCCGGCGCGGGCGGCGCAAGCGGCGGGACGGGGACGGGCTCCGGCGGCGCGGCAGCCACGACCGCTGCGGCGGTTGCCGGCCCCGACACGCAGGCCGCGACGGGCGGCGGTGGTGAGGTTGGGGGCCACTCCGGCTCGGGCGAGCCGGGGGCGGGCTCCTGCGACCTGGCTTCCGGAGCAGCCGGCGCGGGCTGGGGCTCGGGCGAGCCGGGCGCGGGCGCCGCCGGCTCGGGCGCCTCGGCGGCGGGCGGTGCGGGCGAGGGTGCGGGAGCGGATGGCGCCGGTGCGGCGGCGGGCGGTGCGGGCGAGGGCGCAGGAGGGGAGGGCGGCGGTGCGGCGGCGGCCGGTGCGGGCGCTGCCGTCGGTGCGCCGCCGGCAAGCTGTGCCTCGAGCCGGTCGATGCGCGCGAGCAGCGCGCGTGCCGAGGGATCGACCTCCGGCGCCGCCGCCTTCACGAGCGCCAGCTCGAGCTGGATGCGCGCCTGCGCGCCGCTCGCGAGCGCCTCGAGCGCGTCGGACAGCAGGTCGAGCAGCCGCACGACGTCGGTGCGGCCGAGCGCCGCCGCCTGCGCCGCGAGCCGCTCGTCGCGCTCCGGCGTCAGCCGCAGCTCCGACGGCACCTCGCCGAGCACCTGCACCGCAAGCAGCTCGCGCGCGTGCGCCTCGAGCTCGCGCACGAGCTGGCCGGCGTCGCGACCGGACTCGGCGAGCCGCGCGACTGCCAGCAGCGCTGCGCGCGCGTCGTGCGCGGCGACCGCGTCGACGGCCCCGAACAGCGCCTCCGCGTCGGCGACGCCGAGCACCGCCAGCACCTCCTCGACGCTGATCTCGCCGTCCGCGCCGTCCGCGCTCCCGTACGTGACGAGCTGCTCGAGCGTGCCGAGCGCGTCGCGGAACGAGCCGGTCGCGTGCCGCGCGACGAGCGCGAGCGCGCTGTCGGGGGCCGCGATCCCCTCCTGGTCGGCGACGCGCCGCAGCACGCCGGCGATCTCCTCGACGGTCGGGCGCTGGAAGTCGAAGCGGTGGCAGCGGTCGACGACCGTCGGCAGGACCTTGTTCGCCTCCGTCGTCGCGAGCACGAAGATCGTGTGCGGCGGCGGCTCCTCCAGCGTCTTGAGGAAGGCGTTCCAGGCCTGCGAGGACAGCATGTGCGCCTCGTCGAGGATGTAGACCTTGTGGCGGCCGGAGATGGGCGCGTAGGCGACCTTGTCGCGCAGCTCGCGGATGTCGTCGACCGAGTTGTTCGAGGCGGCGTCCATCTCGATCACGTCGAGCGACGTCGCCGACGCGATCGAGACGCACGAGTCGCAGACGCCGCACGGCGTCACCGTCGGGCCGTGCTCGCAGTTCAGGCAGGCGGCGAGGATCTTCGCCATGCTCGTCTTGCCGGTCCCGCGCGAGCCGACGAACAGGTAGGCGTGGTGGACCTTCCCGCGCTCGACCGCGTTTCGCAGGGTGCGCACGACGTGCGCCTGCCCGACCACCTCGTCGAACGTGCGGGGACGATGGCGGCGATAGAGCGACGGGCCGGCGGACACGGGACGCTCCAGTCTAGATGGTGGACCCCACGACCCCAGCTCCGGGTCGGGCCGCGAGCGCCCGCCCCGACCGCCGCGCGGCCTATCCTCACGCCGTGCACACGCGCCTGCGATCGGAGGGCGTCGTCCTCGTCCCCGCCCTCCTCGTCGTCGGCCTGTTCGTGTACTGGGGCGCGCACGGCGGCGGCTACGCCTCGACGACCTGGGAGCCGTCCGCCCTGCTCGTACTGGGCCTGCTCGTCGCGACGGCGGCCGGACTCGGCATCGATCGCCTGCGCACGAGCCGTCCGCTGGCACTCGCGCTCGGCCTGCTGGCGGCCTACGCCGGCTTCTCCTACCTGTCGATCGCCTGGGCGCCGTCGCCCGGCGACGCGCTCGACGGCAGCAACCGCGCGCTGCTGTTCCTGCTCCTGTTCGCGCTGTTCGCGCTGCTGCCGTGGCGCAGCTGGAGCGCACGCGTGACGCTCGGCGCGTTCGCGCTCGGGATCGGCACGATCGCCGTCGTCACGCTCGCGCGGCTCGGCAGCGCCGGTCAGGTGCCCGCGCTCTTCAGCGGGACGCGGCTCGCCGCGCCGATCGGCTACGTGAACGGCTCCGCGGCGCTGCTGCTCACCGCGACGCTGCTCGGGATCGCGCTCGCCGCGCGCCGCGAGCTGCCGATCGTGCTGCGCGGGCTGCTGCTCGCAAGCGCTGCGGCAGCGCTCCAGCTGTCGGTGCTGTGCGAGAGCCGCGGTTGGCTGTTCGCGCTGCCGATCGTGCTCGTGCTGACGCTCGTGCTCGTGCCCGGACGCGTGCGGCTGGCGCTGTGGGCGCTGCCCCCGTTCGCGGGCGCGGCGCTCGCGCTGCCGGCGCTGCTCGACGTCTTCGAGCAGGCGGACAAGGCGCCGACGGCTGCGGCGACGGTGCAGGCCCTGATCCGCACGTCCGGCCATGCGGCCGACGTCGCGCTGCTCGTCTGCACGGGCGTGCTGCTGGCAGGGCTCGCGATGGCGGCGTTCGACCGCCGCACCGCCGTCTCGCCGCGGGTCGCGCGCGGCGCAAACCGCGCCGGCGCGGCGATTGCCATCGCGGGCGCGCTCGCGGCGATCGCCGCCGGCTTCGCGCTCACCGACGGCCGGCCCGACCGCAAGATCGCCGACTACTGGAACCACTCGCAGGGCTATCGGGCGACGATGCCCGGCAGCTCCCGCTTCGCCGCCGTCGGCAGCAACCGGCCGGACTTCTGGCGCGTCTCGCTGAAGGCCTTCGCCGACCGTCCGCTCGGCGGCCTCGGCCAGGACAACTGGGGGGAGTACTACCTGGGCGTGCGCCGCAGCTCTGAGCAGCCGCGCTGGCCGCACAGCCTCGAGCTGCGTCTGCTCGCGCACACGGGCCTCGTCGGCTTCCTGCTGTTCGTCGGCTTCCTGGCTGCGGCGCTGACTGCGGCGCTGGCGGGACGGCGCCGGAGCGTTCCCGGCGCCGCCGCGGTCGCCGCGATCGCGCTGCTGCCGCTGGTGGCCTGGCTCGTCCACGGCTCGGTCGACTGGTTCTGGGAGATCCCCGCGCTGAGCGGTCCGGCGTTCGCGTTCCTCGCGCTCGGGGGAGCGGTCATGCGCCCAGTTCCCGTCGCCGGCGCGTCCGCGTCCGTGCCGGACCCCGCGCCGAGCGCGGCACCCGCGGTCGCGTCGACCCCGACGGACGCGGCACCGGGGGCGCCTTCGTCGCCGGCTCGCCGGCCGGTGGTCCTCGCCGTCGGGCTCGGTGCGCTCGCGCTGCTCGCGGCCGCCGCGCTCGCCCTCCCGTACCTCGCCGAGCGCGAGGTCGCGGCGGCGAGCAGCGGCTGGCCGGCCGACCCCGCACGAGCGTTCGCCCGCCTCGATCGTGCCGCGCAGCTGAACCCCCTGAGCGCGCGGCCGCAACTCGTCGCAGGCGTGATCGCCCTGCAGCTGGGGGAACCGCGTGTCGCCGAGCGCCGCTTCACGCAGGCGCTCGAACGCGACGGCGGGGATTGGTTCGCGACCCTCGGGCGGGGGCTCGCCGCCTCGGCGCTCGGACAGCCCGTCCGTGCGCGCGCGTACTATGCCCGTGCCCGCTCGCTCGACCCTGCCGAGCCGCTCGTGCAGGAGGCGCTTGCGCGTGTCGGAGGGCCTCATCCGCTGACGGCGCAGGAGGCTTTCGGGAGCCTGCGACGCGATGTCCAACGCCTCACCGGCCGCCTCGGCGGCCCCGCGAAACCGGTCCACGGGGTCTGAGCACGGCCTTTCGCGGTTGTGGGTCCGCGCCGTTGCTGCTACTTTGAGGCGCAATTCGCCACTATCGCAAGCAAAAGTAGGTTTGAAGCGCGCTGGCGCGCTTCGTGCCAACCAATACAAGGATGGGAAGGGATTGGTTCGAATGAAGCGACTCGCCTTGCTCATGGCCGTGGTCGCTCTCGCGCTTGTCGTCGCCGTTCCGGCGTACGCACAGAGTGCAGTGAGCGACACCTACGCCGGAAAGGGCGGTGGGATCGTCGGCACCGTCGACAGCGGCAATGGACCGTCCGCGTCGGCGCCGCAACAGGTTCAGGTCGCCAGCTCGAGCGACAACGGCTCACTGCCGTTCACGGGTCTCGACATCGGCCTGCTCGCGCTCGGCGGCGTTGCGCTCGTCGGCGTGGGCGTCGGCCTGCGTCGGTTCGCCCGGCCGCTCAGCTGACCTGATAGCACGACAGATGACCAGCGCCCGGACTCGCGGGAGATGAGGACGCGGTGGCGATCGGCTCCGATACGAGCACAGCCGATCGCCCTGCGGCCCCCCCGCGATCCCGGACTGGCGATGTGCCGACCCGGCAGAGCGCACCAGCTGCTCAACCTCCGGCTGGCAACTGCCGAAGAGTCGGTCAGAGCGACGTGGCATCTGCCTTCACCGAGCACCTCACCGATTCCGGCGCGCATGCTGCCCGCGCCGTCCGCGACGACGCCTTCGAACGGCGCCGCCGCCGCTCGCGCTGGGCACGGCTGACCTACCGCAGCGCCGACGCGGCGATGCTGGTGGCGGCGTCGGCGACCGCGGTCGTCGCGGCACCGGCTCCGCACTCGCTCTCGAACTTCGCATGGGGCGTCGGCTATGCGCTGCTGACGCTCGTGATCCTCGAGGCTCGCGGCTTCTACGGCTTCCGCCTGCAGGACACGCCCGTCGACACGGTCGCACGGATCTTCGCGGCGACCTCGATCGCCGCGATGTCGCTGACCTTCGCGCGCGCGCTGCTCAGCGACGACGCGACGCTGACCGCGCAGTCCGTTCGCCTGTGGGCGTTCGCGCTCGTCTTCCTCGGCGCCGGGCGCGTCGGCATCACGCTCGACCGTCGCCGTGCGCTGCGACGCGGCGAGACGGGCTTCAACACGCTCATCATCGGCGCCGGCAGCGTCGGGCACCTGATCGCCAGACGCCTGCGCGAGCGCCCGGAGTTCGGCCTGCGGCCGATCGGCTTCCTCGACAAGGACCCGCTGATCGACGACGCCGACGAGGATGGCCTGCGGGTGCTCGGCGCGAGCTGGGATCTCGAGCAGGTCGTGCAGCGCTATGACGTCGAGCAGGTCGTGGTGACCTTCTCGACCGCCCCGCACGCGGTCCTGCTCGGGATGATCCGCCGCTGCCGCGAGCTGGGCGTCGAGGTCGTCGTCGTGCCGCGCCTGTTCGAGGAGGTCTCCAACCGCGTCGAGGTCGAGCATCTCGGCGGGGTCCCGCTGCTGCGCGCGGCGACGGTCGACCCGCGCGGCTGGCAGTTCGCGATCAAGTACGCGATAGACCGCATCGTCGCGGCCGTCGCGCTGCTGGTCGCCTCGCCGCTGCTGCTCGCGCTCGCGCTCGCCGTGCGCTTCAGCTCGCCGGGGCCGATCCTCTACCGCCAGCGCCGCGTGGGGCTCGACGGACGCGAGTTCGACATGCTCAAGTTCCGCTCGATGCGCATCGCGCCGCCCAACGTCGGCGAGTTCGCCCCGCAGCAGGGGATGGCACCCGGCGGCGTCGAGGGCGACGACCGCCGCACGCGTGTGGGCGAGATCATGCGGCGCCTCTCGCTCGACGAGCTGCCGCAGCTCGTGAACGTCCTGTGCGGCGACATGACGCTCGTCGGCCCGCGCCCCGAGCGCACGAGCTACGTGCGCTCGTTCGAGCAGCACGTCTACCGCTACGGGGATCGCCACCGCGTCAAGTCCGGCCTGACCGGCTGGGCGCAGGTGCAGGGGCTGCGCGGGCAGACGTCGCTGGACGACCGCGTCGAGTGGGACAACTACTACATCGAGAACTGGTCGCTGATGCTCGACATGAAGATCGTGCTGATGACGGTCCCGGCACTGCTCGGGCGCCACGACGTCGAGTAGGCGCTCTCGCCACCGGCCGCGCCGCCATGACGGCGCGAAATGGACCGTGCACCCTCCGTCGAAGCGGGTTCCGAGGCGCTGACGTCATCCGGTGACTCCGGTCAGGCACTCCCGCTGCGCATGACGGAGGCCGCTTAAGGCTGCTTCCTTCCGGACCTGACCTGGTTCACGGGTCGTCATCGCGCGGGACCTGGCCATCGACGCCACCGAGCGACGAGCTGACCCTCGGAGCCGGCACCCCTCAGGAGGGAATTCGGCCCCGCTAGAGCGGATTGCAGGTACAGGGCACCGCTACCTCCCCGCCTAGCACGGTCCGCGGGCGATCATAGCGGGGCGCCGCCGCGGTCAGCGAGCCGGCACCGCGTCGGCCGCCTGCTCGATCACGGCGGCCATCTCGGCCCGGAAGCGCTCGCGGCCGAAGCGCCGGGCGTTCTCGCGCGGCGCCTGCGGATCGAGCCCGAGCGTCTCGAAGCGGCGGATCGCCCCCGCGAGGCTCGCCGCGCTCTGCTCGGCGAACAGCACGCCGGTGCGGCCGTCCAGCACCGACTCGCGTGCGCCCCCGACGCCGTAGGCGATCACCGGGACGCCTGCGGCCTGCGCCTCGACCGGCACGATCCCGAAGTCCTCCTCGCCGGGGAACAGCAGCGCGCGGGCGCCGCCGAGCAGCGCGTCCCGCGCGGCGTCCGAGACGCGCCCGAGCAGCTCGGCACTCGGGCCGGCGCCGGCGCGCACCGCGTCGAGCGCGCGTCCGGCGCCGGCGACCTTCACGGTGCGGCCGGCCTGCGCGGCGCCGGCCAGCGCCAGGTCGACGCGCTTGTAGGGCACGACCCGTCCGAACACGAGGTACCAGTCCTGCGGCGCGCGCTGGAGCGTGAGGTAGTGGCCGACGTCCACGGGCGGGTGCACGACGACCGCCTCGCGGCCGTAGCAGCGTCTGATGCGCGCGGCGACGTGGGCGGAGTTGGCGACGAACGCGTCCGGGCGCACGGCGCCGGCGAGGTCGTTGCGGCGCAGGCGGCCGAGCAGCGGCGGCAGCAGCATGCGCGTCGTGCGGCCGATCTCCTCGCCCGCGAGGAACTCGGGCTCCCACGCATAGCGCATCGGCGTGTGGCAGTAGCAGACGTGCAGCGTGCCGGGCGGCGTGTGGACGTTCTTGGCGTTCGCGTGGCTGCTCGACAGCACGAGGTCGAAGCCGCTGAGATCGAACGCTTCGAAGGCACGATTCATCAGGGGCAGCAGCTTCGGATAGTTGCGCGTCGCGCCGGGGATGCGGTTCAGGTAGGAGGCGTGGACCGGGCGCTCGGTGATCTGCGGCGGCCACGGCGCCGGGTCGTAGACCGACGTGAACAGCTCCGCCTGCGGGAACAGCTCCAGCAGCTCCATCACGACGTCCTCGGAGCCGCCCGGGATCGTCAGCCAGTCGTGCACGACCGCGACGCGCGGGAAGCGGGCGCGCAGGCGCTCGATCAGGGCGGCCGCGTCGGCGGGGGGCGGGGCGGGCGCGGACATGTCGTCGGGCGTGCTCATCGGCTGCGCTCCACGGCGGCGCGGAAGGCCGTCCACTCGGCGGCGAACGGTGCGATCCGTGCGCACAGCGCCTCCAGCTCGCGCCAACCGGCGTCGGCCTCCCAGCCCCAGTGCAGGACGATCGGCGTCCACAGGCCGGTCTGCCGTTCGATCGCCCGCTCGGCGGCCGGCAGGACCTCGCGCGCACGGTCGTAGAAGGGCGTGTAGGCGGGCAGGTAGACGGCGCCGTCGCGCCATTGCGGGGTGCGCTGGAAGCCGATCCGGCGGATCGACTCGGGGCCGCCGCCGACGATCGGGAAGCGCGCGGCGAGCGCCGGCCACTGGGCTGCGTCGAAGCGGTTGTACGGCGCGACGAAGACGTCCGGGTAGATGCCGTGGCGATCGAGCTCGGCGAGCGCGTCGTCGAGCAGCGCGGCCGTCGCTCTCGCGTCGAGGCCGCACAGCTCGGAGTGGCGCCGCGGCGACGCGAAGCGGGTGCGGTGGTCGCGTCCGTGGAGCGCGATCGCGACGCCGCGCGCCGCAGCGACCTGGCGCAGCAGGGCCGCCTCGGCGTCGTCCAGCGGGCGCGACTCGCGGCCCCGCGGGTCGAGCGGCTCGCGGCTCAGGCGCGGGAGGGCGGCGACGAGATAGGGAACGCCGGCCGCCTGGAGGATCGCGTGGAAGCGCTCGAAGCCGTCGCTGCCGAAGCGTGCCGGATCGTCCCAGGCGCGGTAGTGCGGGAACTCGTCCACGCGCACCAGGAAGCGCGGCGGCGCGGCCGCTCGTTCGCCGAGCACGGCCCGCCGCGCAGCGACCAGCGGCGCGTCGACTGCGCGCTCGTGGTCGAGCCGGCCGAGCTTGCGCGCGACGTCCTGCGCGAGTCGCAGCGGCGCGGGGGGCACGCGGCGCGGCCGCACCGCGCCGAGCACCGGCGCGACGGCGACCGCGGCCGGGTCCAGCGTGCCCGACGCGATCTCCGCGTCGAACAGCAGCCGCGCCCCGCGCGCCGCGTCGAGGTCGTGGTCGGCTGCGGTGGCGGCGGGGGTCGGCACCGGGGCGAGGCTACAAGGGAGAGCGGCGCGCGGCGGTGCCGTCGGCGCGCTTGGGATCATGCGGCGATGCCCGACGGATCTTCCCGCCTGCGCGGCCGCGACATCGTGTGCGTCGGCTTCGCGGACTGGGACACGGAGCTGTGGACGAACCAGCACCATCTGATGTCGCGTCTCGCGCGCGAGAACCGGGTGCTGTTCGTCGAGTCGCTCGGGCTGCGTCAGCCGCAGCTCGCGGGCAGGGACCTGCGGCGGATCGCGCGGCGGCTGCGGCGCGGCGTCGCGCCGCCCCGAGCGGCGGACGGCCTGCACGTGCTGTCCCCGCTCGTCGTGCCGCTGCACCGCTTCACCGCCGTGCGCACGCTCAATCGGCGCCTGCTGCCGTGGCTCGTACGGCGCGCGGCGCGGCACCTCGGCCTGCGCCGGCCGATCCTGTGGGCGTACGTGCCGCAGGCCGAGGTGCTCGTGGACGCGCTCGACCCGTCGCTCGTGGTCTACCACTGCGTCGACGACATCGCCGCGCAGCCGGGAATCGATTCGGGCTCGTTCCGTGCGGCGGAGGAGCGCTTCGCGCGGCGCGCTGACCTCGTGCTCGCGAGCGCGCCGTCGCTCGCGCGGCGGCTGCGGAGAATCTCCGGCAACGTGCTCGAGGCGCCGAACGTCGCCGACACCGCGCTGTTCGCGCGGGCGCTGGAGCCCGGTCCGGTCGACGCGGCAGTCGACGCGCTGCCGCACCCGCGCGTCGCCTTCACCGGCGCGGTCGTCGCGACGAAGCTCGACGTGGGGCTGCTCGTCGCGCTCGCGCGCGCCCGGCCGACGTGGTCGTTCGCGCTCGTCGGGCCGGTCGGGCCGGGCGATCCGCGCACCGACGTCGCTGCGCTCGCGGCCGAGCCGAACGTCCACCTGCTCGGCGCCCGCGCCTACGGCGAGCTGCCGGACGTGCTGCGCGGCGCCGACGCGGGTCTGATCCCTTACGCGCGCAACGCGCTGACCGACGCGATCTTCCCGATGAAGGTCTACGAGTACCTCGCCGCCGGCCTGCCGGTCGTCGCGACCGAGCTGCCGTCGATCGCCGGCCTGGCGGAGGTCGCGACCGCGCCGGACGCGGCCGGGCTCGCCGCGCTGCTCGACGCTGCGCTCGCGCACGACGACCCCGCACGCCGCGCCGCGCGCTCGCAGGCGGCGGAGGCGCATTCGTGGGACGCGCGCCTGGCGGCGATCGCGGCGGCGATCGAGGCGCTCGACGGGGGGGCGCCCGCGGTCGCTGCGCATGGGGGCGGGGCGTGAGCGGCACGGCCGCGAGGGGCACGCACTGGGGCAGCGCGTGAGCGGCGGCGCGGGTGACCGCGACGTGCTGGTCTCCGTCCACACGCCCGTGCTGCGCTCCGGCCGCGCGGTGCGCACCTACGGCGTGGCGCGGGCGCTCGCGGCGGCTGGCGGCGGGCTGACGATCGTCTACGTGCGCTTCGGGGCGGACGAGCCGGACGCGGCCTATCGCGGGATCCCCGGCGTCGCGTTCGAGGCGGTCGAGCCCTCGCGCGGGCCGCGGCGGCTCGCCGCGTTCGGCGCCGCGCGCTTGCGCGGCGTCCCAGACGACTTCGCGCGCGGCGTCTCGTCGGAGCTGGCTGCGGCCGTGCGGCGGCGTGCGCCGAGCGACGAGACGCGCGTGATCGCCGACGGGCCGACGGAGGCCGCGGCGCTGGCCGGGCTCGCGCGGCGGCGGCCGGTCGTCTACAACGCGCACAACCTCGAGTCGGCCTACCGCCACGCGCTCGAGGCGAGCAGCGGCCTCGGCAGCCCGCGCGCGCTGCGCGCGTTCGAGCGGGGCGTGCTCGCACGCGCGTCGGAGGCGTGGATGGTGAGCGAGGCGGACGCCGCCGCGGCGCGCGAGCTGTGCCCGGGCGTGCGCGTGCGGCTCGTCCCGAACGTCGTGGACGTGTCCGCGATCGCTCCGGTCGAGCCCGACCTCTCGGCGCGGCGAGCGCTGTTCGTCGGCAACTTCTCCTACGAGCCGAATCGCAACGGCCTGCGCTTCCTGCTCGACGACGTGCTCCCGCGCGTGTGGGCCGCACTGCCGGACGCGCGCGTGCGGCTGGTCGGCGCGGGTCTCGACGCGCCGCCGTCGGACGATCCGCGCGTCGAGGCGCTCGGCTTCGTGGACGACCTCGCCGACGCCTACGCCGGCGTATCGGCGGCCGTCGTGCCGTTGCTGCAAGGCGGCGGCACGCCGCTGAAGTTCGTCGAGGCGCTCGCCTACGGACTGCCGGTCGTGGCGACGCCGCGTGCCGCCGCGGGCCTCGCGGTGCGCGACGGCGAGCATTGCCTGCTGGCCGAAGGCGCCGACGCCTACGCGGCCGCGCTGACCCGCGTGCTGAGCGAGGGCGCGCCCGAGCTCGGGCAGCGCGGGCGCGAGCTGGCGGCCGAGCGCTACTCGATCGAGGCGCTCACGACGCTCGTGGCGCGCTGACCGTCGCGAGCGTCCGTCGCAGCCCGTCGGCGAGCGGGACCTGCGGCTCCCAGCCGAGCAGTGCGCCGGCTCGCGTGGCGTCGAGGCAGCTGCGCAGCACCTCGCCGGCGCGTGCGGGCGCGTGGACGGGGACGAAGCCGTCGCCGTCGTCGAGCGCGCGGAACGCCTCCGCCAGCTCCAGCACCGACGTCTCGACGCCCGTGCCGACGTTGACGGGACCGGATACGTCGAGCTCCGCCGCCCGCAGGTTCGCCTCCACGACATCGCCGACGTAGACGTAGTCGCGCGTCTGCGCTCCGTCGCCGTAGATCGTCGGCGTGCGGCCCTCGGCGAGGCAGCCGCAGAAGATCGCGATCACGCCGCCCTCGCCGAGCGGGTCCTGGCGCGGGCCGTAGACGTTCGCGTAGCGCAGCGCGATCGTCGAGAGGCCGTGCAGGCGCGTGAAGAGCGCGCAGTAGCCCTCGCCGGAGAGCTTCCCTTGCCCGTAGGGCGCAAGCGGCTGCGCAGGCGCGTCCTCCGGCGTCGGCACCAGCTCGGCCTCGCCGTAGACGGCGCCGCCCGTCGCCGAGTAGACGACGCGCTGCGCGCCGGCCGCGTGTGCGGCGGCGAGCACGTTGATCGTGCCCTCGACGTTCACGCGCGCGTCGGTTGCCGGGTCGGCGACTGAGCGGCGCACGTCGATCTGCGCGGCAAGATGGAAGACGCGCTCCGGGCGCGCGCGCTCGAACAGCGCGCGCAGGGCGTCCGCGTCGCGGACGTCCAGCTCGTGCAGCGTCGCGCCTTGCTCCAGCGCCGCGTCGAGGTTCGCCCGCCGGCCGGTCGAGAGGTCGTCGACGACGACGACGGGCTCGCCGCGCGCGAGCAGCGCGTCGACGAGGTTCGAGCCGATGAACCCGGCTCCGCCGGTGACGAGCGCCGTCATGGCGGCACAGGGTAGAGGGGGCGGCGGCCGTCCCGTCGGGCGCGCGACCGCGCCGCCCTCCGCTCCGCGGCCAAGCCCGCCGGCGCTCGCTGGCGCCTGCCCGCGCAGAGCCTGGCGCACCGGCATCCGGTGCGCCCACACCTGTCCAGATCAGGCCAGGCCGGTCGCGATCGAGGTTCAGCTGACGACACCATTGATGAAGCCGCGCAACCGTGCGGCGCCCGTCGGATCGCCCTCTGCGATCCCTCCAGACAAAGGCACCCCCATCGCGAGGTGGGTCCGCAAAGCCAGGGGTCTCTCGCAGACAGCCCAGCTGCCTAAGGAGCATTCATGTCCAGCCAGTCCTCCCGTGCTCGGCGCCTGCTGAGCACCCTCCTCGTCGCGACGAGCGGGCTCGGCCTGCTCGCCGCAAGCAGCGCCGCTGCGGCGACACCGCACGCCACACCCGTGGCGCTGCGCACAGCCGCCGCGCAGGTCACCCGCGCCGACCACGCGCTCGTCGTGAAGGCGAGCGCGCTGAAGCGCTGCCAGCGCGCGCAGCGTCGGCACCCGCGTCGCTGCACCGCACAGCGGCGCGCCGTCCAGCGCGCCGGCACGCAGCTCGCCCGCAGCGAGCGTCGGCTCGCGCGGCTCGGCCGCTCGACCGGCTCGGGCCTCATCGCGCGCGCCGCGGCGACCGTCGCCGCGCCGACGCTCACGGTGAGCGGCCAGACGCTCACGTGGACGAAGGTCAACACCATCGGCAGCTACGTGTTCGTCCGCAAGGTCTCCGCCCTCGCGGACCAGTACTCGGTCGTGAACGGCACCTCCACGACGCCTGCTGTCGTGCCGGGCAAGACCGTGCGCTTCAGCGTGCGCGCGAACGCCCTGGGCAGCACATGGGCGCCCGAGGTCTCGATCGCGTATCCCGCCGCGCCGGCGCTCGTCGACACGACGGCCGCCCCCACGGTGGCGGTCTCCGGGCAGACGCTCAGCTGGAAGGCGATCGGCAGCGTCAGCGCCTACATCATGGCCACGAAGGTTCCCGGCCAGGTCGACCAGTACTCCGTCGTCAACGGCACGTCGGCCACGCCGACGGCCGTGCCGGACGCGACGGTCAGCTACAGCCTGCGCACCGACGTCGACGGCAGCGCCTGGTCGACGCCGGTGTCGATCGCCTATCCGGCTCCGGCGCCTGCGCCTGCGCATGCGCCCACGTCGTTCAGCATGGGCGTCGCCGCCGGCTCGGCGCTGTCGTGGGAGCTGCCGTTCGTCCAGCAGGTGAAGGCGCACACCGCGCGCATGGAGTTCGGGATCGAAACCTCCGCCTCCAGCATGGCGCCGGAGATCGACGCCTACGCGAGGGCCGGGATCCGGCCGCTGCTGCTCGCCACGTTCTACGGTCGCACGCCGACGACGGCGGAGGCGCAGAACCTCGCGAGCTGGGCTGCCGCGTACGGTCCGGGCGGCACGTTCTGGCAGGGCAAGAGCTATCCGGCGAACACGGCCGTGACAGACATCGAGTTCGGCAACGAGACGAGCTACAGCTACCAGTTCTCGGACAACTCGACGAGCACCTACACGGCCCGCGCGCAGGCCTACGCGCAGCGCGCGAAGGACGCCGCGACCGCGGTCGCGGCCGCGAACGCGAAGGTCGGGCTCGTCGTCCAGGGCGACAACGCCCAGCAGGGCACGTCCTGGGTGCAGAACATGTTCAAGGCCGTTCCGGCCCTCGGCAGCTACGTCGCCGGCTGGTCGATCCACCCCTACGGCCCCAACTGGGCCACGCGGGTCGACTCGACCGTCAACTCGACGAGGACGGCCGGCTCGCCCGACCGCCCGATCTGGGTCACCGAGTACGGCATCTCGAGCGACAACGGCCGCACGCTCGACGACAACTACGGCTGGAGCACGAGCATGACGTACGGCGAGGCCGCGACCGCGCTGCACGGCGTGCTGACCGGCATGGAGACGCGCTACGGCAGCCGCCTCGGCGCGTTCTACCTCTACGACGTGCACGACCTCTACGCGACCGGCACGAAGAGCGGCCGCGAGGCGTACTTCGGCGCGATCCAGCTCGACAAGTCGCCCAAGGGCGCGTACACGACGGAGGTGATGGCCGACATCGCCGCGACCCCATGACCCGCGGCACATCCTGATCCTCGATCCGCCGGCGCGCCTCTGGGCGCGCCGGCCGCGTCTCGGGGGCCGGCCGGACATGTGTCCATCGACGGGGGCGGGACTGTCGGCGCGGGGGAGAGTGGCCGAAGGTGGAGATGAGCCCGCTCACCCCCAAGTCCGACGGATCGGACGAGGTGGCGCGAGGCGGCTCGCTTCCCGACAAACGGCACCCCCACCGCGAGGTGGGTCCGCAAAGCCAGGGGTCTCCCGCAGACAGCCCGGCTACCGAAGGAGATGCTCGATGTCCGCGTTCCCCGTGCGCCCGTCGCTGCGCATGCTCATCGTCGCCCTGCTGCTGGCCGGCAGCCTGGTCGCGGTTGCGGCGACCCCCGGCACGGCGGACGCCTCGTCCAAGCACCGCTCGCCCAAGGCCGCCGTCGCTCGCCTGCACAGCGCGGCGAAGGCCCAGCGTGCCGCCGACCATCGCCTCGTCGTGCTGGCGCGCGCCCTCAAGCGCTGCCAGCGCCGCCACGCCGGCGCCTGCAAGGCGCAGCGCCGCGCCGTCCAGCGCGCGGGTCAGCGGCTCCAGCGCGCGCAGCGCCGCCTCAACAGGCTCGCGCGCGACGAGGCGCGCCGGGCGCAGGCGGGCGCGACGGTGCCCGCTCCGACGATCACGGTCGCCGGCCAGAAGCTGACGTGGAACGCCGTCAGCAACGTGGGTCGTTACGTGTTCGTGCGCAAGGTGCCGGGACTGGCCGACCAGTACTCGGTCATCACGGGGGCGTCCATCACGCCGCCCGCCGTACCAGGCACGACCGTGCGCTACAGCGTGCGCGCCGACGCGAGCGGCAGTGCTTGGGCGCGCGAGGTCTCGATCACGTACCCGGCGGTCCAGCCCACCCTCGCGCCGAGCCAGCCGGCGCCGGCTCCCGCGCCGACGCCCACGCCGAGCGTCGATCAGCTCGCTGCCCCAGACCTGACCGCGACCGGCACGGCGCTCGCCTGGAACTCCGTCGGTGGCGTGACCACCTACGTGCTCGTGCGCAAGGTGAGCGGCCAAACGGACCAGTACTCCGTCGTCAGCGGCACGTCTGTCACGCCCGCCGCTGCGCCCGGCGCGACCGTGCGCTACAGCGTGCGCACGGCGATCGACGGCAGCGCCTGGTCGCCCGAGGTCACGATCAGCTACCCGGCCGCGCAGGCGCCCGCTCCTGCGCCCGCGCCGGCTCCGGCCCCCGCGCCGGTCCACGGCAGCTTCCAGATGGGCGTCGTCGCCGGCACCGCGCTGTCGTACGAGCTGAGCTTCGTCAGGCAGCTCGGCGCGCACACCGCGCGGCTCGAGTACGACATCAACACGTCCGCCTCGAGCATGGCGCCGGTGATGGACGCGTACGCGAAGGCCGGGATCCGGCCGCTGCTGATGGCGAACTTCTACGGTCGCGTCCCGACGACGGCGGAGGCGCAGAGCCTCGCGACCTGGGCCGCGGCGTACGGTCCCGGCGGCAGCTTCTGGCAGGGCAAGAGCTACCCCGCCAACACGGCCGTGACGGACATCGAGTTCGGCAACGAGACGAGCTACAGCTACCAGTTCTCCGACTACTCGCTGCCGACCTATGCGGCGCGCGCGCAGGCCTACGCGCTGAGCGCCAAGACGGCCGCGGCCGCGATCACGGCGGCGAACCCGAACGTCGGCCTGCTGGCGATCGGCGACAACGCCGTCAACCAGGACGCCTGGGTCGTCAACATGTTCAGGGCCGTTCCGGACCTCGGCAACTACGTCGCCGGCTGGACGATCCACCCCTATGGGCCGAACTGGGCCACGCGGATCGACTCGACGATCAACTCCACCAAGGCGGCCGGCTCGCGCGACCTGCCGATCTGGATCACCGAGTGGGGCCTCTCGACCGACAACGGCCGCTGCCTCTCCGACAACTACGGCTTCGACAAGTGCATGACGTACGACGCGGCCGCGACCACGCTGCACAGCGCGCTCGCGGGGATGCAGAGCCGCTACGGCAGTCGCCTCGGCGGGTTCTTCCTCTACCAGGGCCACGACCAGTACGCGAGCGGCACGCAGAGCGGCCGCGAGGCGTACTTCGGCGCGCTGCAGAGCGGCGGCGCGGCGAAGGGCGCCTACACGACCGAGGCCAAGGCGGACCTCGCCGTCAACTGAGCGGGCTCAGCCGCGGCTCGGGGCGCGCGACCCGAGCGCGGCGAGCAGCCCCAGCTGCGCGGCGAGCGCGACTGAGAAGCGCCCGTCGACGCCGGTGAAGCTCGCGGTCGTCTCGATCACGATCAGCCCCGCAAGGCCGACCAGCGAGGCGAGGCCGAAGCAGCGGAAGACCGGCTCGCGGTTGCGTCTCCAGGTCTGCCAGGCGAGCACGAACCCGCCGAGCATCAGCGAGACGAACGCCGCCGCGCCGAGGATCCCGAGCTTCAGCCACCACCACAGCAGCGCGAAGTGGACGTACAGGCGTCCGTCGAGGTGCTCGACCGGGAGCGACCGGGCGCTCGCGACCCAGCTCTGCTGGAGCCCGATCCCCGCGATCGGATCGCGCTTGATCTCGGCGATCACGTTGGCACGCTCGTCGAGGCGGTAACGGTCCTCGGCGTTGCTCTGCAGGTTCGTCGGCGAGAGCGACTGCACGCGCGAGGCGAGCGGCGTCTGCGCCTGGAAGCCGATCGAGCCGAGCAGCCAGATCGCGGTCGCCACGAGCGCCACCGACGGCACCAGCACGCGCCGCCCGTGCGGCGACGTGCCGAGCAGCAGCACGAGCATCAGGCCCAGAACCGCCGCGATCCAGAACGAGCGGCGGTAGGACAGCACCAGCGAGGCGGTCAGCAGCGGCACGGCGATCGCCATCCAGCGCTCACGCGGCATCCCGCCGACGATCGCGGCGATCGTGCCCAGCAGCGCGAGCATGATCAGCCAGTTGGCCGTCGGCTCGTAGTAGGTCAGGTGCGTGCCGCCGTTGAGCTCGACGCTGCCCCCGCCGGCCATCACGATCAGGCCCATCGCGGCCTTCAGCAGTGCGAGCCCGACCGCGCCCTTGAGCAGCAGCGCGAGCCGGTCGCGGTCGAGGTCGAGGTTGACGACCGCAAACGGCAGCACGAGCATGTAGCCGAGCACGTGCATCGAGAAGAGCGTGTCGCGCAGTCCCCCGCCGCCGGCGCGCGTGACGGCGAGCCCGGCCGCCATCGCGAGCGCGACCAGCAGCAGCGGGAGGGCGAGCACGGGCGGCAGGTGCGGCTGTCTGCGCCGGCGCACGAGGTCGACCCCGACGGCCACGCCCGCGAGCAGGACGAGCACGTCGAGCGCCGTCAGCTGCTTGTAGACGCGGTCGTAGAGGTGCGTCATGACGTGGATGCCGAACGTCGGCCCCTCGCAGAGGATCGGCAGCGCCACGGCCGTCGCGACGGCGGCGACCGGCCGCCGGAGCAGCAGCACGACCGCGACGAGGATCAGCGGGACGAACAGTCCGACGCCACCGAGCCGCCGCTCGGCGAAGACCGCGATCGCGAGCGTCGCCACCGACGCGGCGAGCGCCGCCAGCAGCGACTCGGCCCAGAAGCCGCTCAGCCGCTGACGAAGCGCGAGCACAGCCTGCCCCGGGCTAGCGCCGTGCGCGCTCGTGGCCCGGAATGGGGGGCAGCACGTCCGCCTCGTGGGCGAGCGGTGCGTCGGCGCCGTAGACCTCGTACCCGTTGCGACCCGTCGAGCGCACGCCCGTCACCAGGAGGCCGACCGGCTGGAGCATGTGGCGGTCGAGAATCGCGCGCGCTCTCTGAACCTGGTCGCGCGTCGTGTAGCCGAGCCGCGCGACGATCAGCGCCGCGTGGATCGCCGGGTTGTTCAGCAGCACCTGCGCGTCCGCGACCGGGTTGAGCGGCGGCGCGTCGATCACGACCATCGTCTCGTCGCTCGCGAGGTCGGCCAGCAGGGCCGAGACGGCCGGCGAGCCGAGCAGCTCCGACGGGTTCGGCGGCAGCGCGCCGGCGGGCAGCACGGACAGGTTCGGGAGTTGCGGCAGCGGCTGCAGCAGCAGGTCCGCGAGCTCCGCGCGGCCCGTGAGCGCGGTCGTTATCCCGCGCCGTGGGTCGAGCGCGAAGTGGTGCGAGAAGCTCGGCTGGCGCAGGTCGAGCTCGACCACGACGACGCGGCGGCCGGCGAGCGCGATCGCGTGTGCGAGGTCGATGGAGGCGGTCGACTTGCCCTCGCTCGCGACGGCGCTCGTGATCAGCAGCGTGTCGAGCTGGCGCGTCACCGCGATGAAGTCGAGCGCGCTGCGCAGGATCCGGTACGGCTCGAGCGAGTGGCCCCGGTCGTCCATGCGGTCGCCCTTGAACGCGCTGGGCGGAACGGTCGCGAGCACCGGCAGCCGGTAGCTGCGTTCGAAGCCCTCGACCGAGTTGATGCGTCGGTCGAGCGACTCGAGCAGGAACACGAGCGCTGCGGACAGCGCGAGCCCGACCAGCAGCCCCAGGATCACGGTCGTCTTGAGGCTCGTCCCGCTGGGCTTCCCGGGCGGGCTGGCGCGCGAGATGATCTGCAGCCCGCCGTTGGCGATCGCCCGCAGCTCGTCGAGCCGCTGGCTCGACTGCTGGAGCGTCACGCGGTCGGCCGAGTTGGGCGGCAGCGCGTTGATCTGGCGCCGCAGGTCGCGCTGCGCGGCGTTGATCGAGGTCAGCTGCGACTGCGTCTCGGTCGCAAGGTACTGGTCGGCGAACGCGTTCGCGAGCTGCGCCGAGAAGATCGGGCTGTCGGTCGAGGCGGTGATGTTGATGACGTTCGCGTTCGGGGCCGCCTCGACGGTCACCGCGCTCTGAAGCGTCGCAGGCGAGGCCGGCGATCTGAGCTCGGTTCTGACGGCCTGGGCGACGTCGCGCGAGGAGGCGATCAGCACGTTCGTCGCGGCGTCGCGCGCGGGGTCGCCGCTGCCGCGCGTTACCTGCAGGGCCGATTCCGTGAGCGTGGTGTTGCCGAACGCGACGCTCGCCGTCGCGTTGTAGCTGCGCGTCGAGGTCTCGTAGCGGGCGACGGCCGCGACGACGCACGCGAGCACGACCCCGAAGATCAGCAGCCATCGGCGCCGCACCACGTCGAGGAACGACGACAGCGACTCGCGCTCGGGAGGCGCCTCGGACGAGGCCATCGCGGGGGTCAGGGCACCGGCCATCACGGCGTACGGTCTGGGGCGGGCATCCGCCGGATGTTACCCGGGCGTGATGTCGGCCTCGTCGCGCCTGGACGCACGTCGAGCAACCGGCGCATGCGCCTCACGCGGGGCGACCAGCGATCGCGTCCGCGTAGAGCGCGCCGGTGCGCCGCGCGATCGCGTCCCACGAGAAGCGCTCGTCGGCCAGCGCGCGCGCCGCGTCGCCGCGCGCGCGGCACGCCTCGCGGCCGTCCGCGGCGATCGCGCGCAGCTGCTGCGCCAGCGCGTCGGGATCGGCGCGTGCGCACAGCCAGCCGGTCTCGCCGTCGACGACGTACTCCGGCAGCCCGCCGACGGGATAGACGACGGCGGGCCGCCCGTACCCGCAGGCGAGCAGCAGCACCCCGCTCGCGCTCGCCTGGTGGTAGGGCAGCGCGGCAACGTCGGCGGCGGCGAACAGGCGCCCGGTCTCCTGCGCCGGGACGAAGCCCTCGCGCACGACGAGGCGGCCGGCGAGCCGCGCGTCCGCGCGCAGGTCCGCGACCTCCGCGAGCGCGCCCTTGTCCTCCCCGGCGAGCACCACGCGCACGCCGGGCACCTGCGCAGCCGCGACGAGCAGGTCGCGCACGCCCTTGTCGGGCCGCAGCTGGCCGAACAGCAGCACGACGAGCTCGTCCTCGCGCGCGCCGAGGCCAGCCCGAGCGGCGTCTGCGTCGGCGTCTGGCGCACCGCGGCCTGCGAGCCCGCCGTACTCGCCGTGCGGGATCACGACCGCCTTCGTGGCCGTCGTCGGAGGCAGCGCGGAGCGGTCATGCTCGGTGTGGATCACGAGGCGGGCCGCGCAGCGGTCGGTCAGCGCGCGCGAGCGCGCGTACGCGCGCTCCCCGCGCTCGAACGTGTTGTGCGGCGTCCACACGAACGGCCGCCGTGCTGCGCACACGAGCAGCGCCTGCAGCGCGCCGAGTGGCGGCCACTCGCCGCCCTGCGCGTGCACGACGTCTGCAGCGTGCGCGAGCCGCAGCAGTGGCGCGCCGGCCGCCAGGTGGGTGACGCCGTTGACGGCCTTCGACAGGCGCGCGCGGCGGATCGCGCGGCCGAGCGGGGTGCGCCCGCGCACGTAGGGGAACAGGCCGTGGAGGACGACGCCCGGCGCGGGCGGGTAGCGGTGATCGCGCGCGGTCGCGACGTCCACCCGCCAGCCGGACCGCGCGAGCGCCGCCGCCAGCTCGGCGGTGTAGTCGGCAACACCGCCGACGCCGCCCTCCTCCACCAACAGCACCCGCGCCGCGCTCATGCGCGCGCAGGCTATCGCGCGCCCGTTCGCGCGGCCGGCTCCCGCTCAGTCGTGCCCCGCCAAGGAGGCTCCGAGCGGGCGGCCTCAGCCGGTCGTGCCGGCTCTGTAGTGCGTGCTCACCCGCGCGGGGCTGAGCACCGCGTTGTAGACGGCGGGCTCGTCGATCGTGCCGCTGAAGAACTCGCTGCTGCCGTCCCACGAGCCGACGAACAACCACCGCGGCGTGATCGTCGCGGAGCCCGACAGCGGGGCGGATGCGACTTGGGTGCCGTTGACGTAGAGGCGCTGGGTCGTGCCGTCGAAGGTGCCGACGACGTGGTAGGTGCCGCCGGCGACGATCACGCCGGCGGGTGTCTGGAGGCGGTGGCGTGCGCCGCTTTGGATGATCGTGAGCTCGAGCACTGGTCCGTTGAACTGCAGCGAGTAGGACTCGGCCTTCGTCAGCACGGAGCGGAAGGTGCCCGACGCGGGCAGGCTCGTCGGCTTGATCCACGCCTCGAGCGAGATCGCGTTCGTGAGGTTGAGCGTCGCTGAGGACGGGATCGCGACGTGGCCCGAGCTGCCGTTGAACGCGGCCGCC
>Ga0210410_10001501_pt1 | contig 21903 bp, 9 predicted proteins | sample IncBWC4MmetaG_FD_161058 | JGI IMG/M metagenome (GOLD analysis project Ga0210410, IMG submission 161058) | Forest soil microbial communities from Barre Woods Harvard Forest LTER site, Petersham, Massachusetts, United States - Inc-BW-C-4-M | ecosystem: Environmental > Terrestrial > Soil >... | reverse complement strand
TCGTAATTTTCTTTTTCCGAAACAACTCCGCCGCCGATGGAAATTATAACTCTCTGGTGTTGCTGCAGCACGCGTTCCAACGTTTGCCGCTCGATACGCCGATATCCGGATTGTCCATACAAGGAGAAAATCTCGGCCAGGGGGATTCCCGCATCTTTTTCAATTTCACCATCCAGCTCAACGAATGGCGCCTTAAATACTTTGGCGATTTTCGCGCCGAGCGTGGATTTCCCCGCGCCGCGCAATCCGATCAGCGCCAAGCGGCTCCAGCGCAATTTTACGTCTTCGCCAAATTCGCGGGTTAGTTTCTGCGCAACTTCTTTCAGGCGATGATCGGGCAACCGCTCCAGCAAATTCTGAATGAATCTTTTTTCCGGCTGCGGTTCCATCACGTCCATAAATAAATCGGAGAGAGAAACGTTCAGCGCATCGGTGATTCGCCGCAAAAGTACGATGGAAGTATTTCCTTCGCCCATTTCCAACTGCGCCAGGAGCCTTTCGGAAACGCCGGCGTCATGCGCGAGCTGTTTGCGGGTCATTCCGCGGCGAGCACGCGCCGCGCGGACGCTTCTTGCTACGGAATACAGGAAGATTTCATCGGCGTTTTGAGGCGATGCGGAAGCAGTATCGGAGTTTGTGACAGGCAAATGGGTTGACATAATAGTGCGTTTTGACGCCAAAAGTGCATTATAGTGCATACGAAATGGCTCCGCAAGGCTCAACATGCATTATAATGCAGTTTTTGGCCGAGGCTGAAAAATCCAGAAAATCGCGTTTTTTTACTCTGAAATCGTCGAAAATTTTGACGTTAGTGCTATCCTTCCTCACCATTCGAGAAGGTCGGTATTGTCACTTTTGGAGGACAACTGGTGAGTAAATTCTTGCCGGAGCTGAAGGCAGTGGCCCGAACTTGTGTCGTTATTTTGGCATTATCGTTCGCGGCGTTTGTTTGGCCGTCGCGAGGCCAACAGGATGGTTCGCTATCGCAGGAAATTCGCGCGAAGGTGGATCGCGCGGCGCAGCAGGCGCTGGCGGATACCGGCGTGCCGAGCGCTTCTATCGCAATTGTGATGAAAGGTCAGATTGTTTACGCGCACGCATATGGCAATGCACGGCTGAGTCCGCTAACTCCGGCGCGCCGGAGATGGCTTACAGCATTGGGTCGATCAGCAAACAATTTACCGCCACCGCGATCTTGATGCTTGCCGAACAGGGGAAACTTTCACTCGACGACACGGTTTCAAAGTTTGTTCCGAATCTGACGCGGGTAAATGAAGTGACCGTGCGCCAGCTTCTTTCGCACACTTCGGGATATCAGGATTACTGGCCGCAAGATTATGTAATGCCCATGATGATGCATCCGGTTACCGCGAAGGAAATTATGGAGACCTGGGCGCGCAAGCCGCTCGATTTCGATCCCGGGACGAAATGGCAGTACAGCAATACGAATTACGTGATCGCCGGCGCAATCGTGGAAAAAGTGAGCGGCGAACCTCTGCTGCAATTTTTGCAGGAGCACGTTTTCACACCGCTGAAGATGCGTGGAATTGAAAACGTTGATCTAAAGGCGCTGCCTGAAGCGGACGCCACCGGATACATGCGTTACGCGCTGGGGCCGCCGCGCGTTGCTCCGAAAGAAGGGCCGGGCTGGCTTTTCGCGGCGGGCGAACTTGCCATGCCCGCGGAAGAATTGGCGAAGTGGGACATTGGAATGCTGAACGAAACTTTGCTGAAGCATTCCACGTACAAAGAAATGGAATCGGAAGTGAAATTGAAAGACGGCAGCGCAACCGGATACGCACTGGGCCTACAGACCGGGCAAGTCGCTGGACATAAAGCGCTGCGACATGGCGGCGAAGTTTCCGGATTCACTTCACAGAATATTGTTTTCCCGGACGACCGCGCGGCGATTGTAGTGCTGACCAATCAGGATGCGTCGGGCGCCGCGGGGATGATTGGGCGACAAATTGCCGGCTTGATTCTGGGCGGCGGAAATGACGGCGGCGCCGGAACCCTGGCGCGAGACCGCAAAATATTTGAAGAATTGCAGCACGGGAGAATCGATCACGCGCTGTTCACGTCCAATGCGAATTCGTATTTCACGGAACAGGCGTTGTCTGACTACGGCTCGAGTCTGGGCGCGCTGGGCGCGATCCAGCAGTTTGTTCAGACGGCGGAAGCAGGACGCGGTGGAATGATTTTCCGCGCGTACACGGTTTCGTTCGCAAAAAAGAATGTGCTGGTTACGATTTACGAAATGCCTGACGGAAAAATTGAGCAGTACCTAGTGGGGCCGACGGATTAAAAGAAAACCAAGAAAGCAAGGACAAGGCTCTCAACGCAGAGACGCAGAGGGCACAGAGAAAATCTGAGGAAGATAGCCCCATCGAGCCGATGATCAGACACCATACTATGGCGAGCGCGAAAGCATGCTGAAGATCCGCGATTACAGCGGCCGCCAGTGGACCGTGCTGATCATTTTGATGCTGATTAATTTTGTGAATTACGTGGACCGCCAGATTATTTTTTCGCTCTTCCCTTTCATTCGCAAAGATTTCAATTTGGATTACGCGCAGCTGGGCATGCTGGCCACGGCGTTTACGGTGGTGCTTTCGCTGGCCAGTTTGCCGCTGGGAATGCTGGCGGATCGAACTTCGCGCCGGCTGGTGATTAGTTGCGGCGTTATTTTCTGGAGCGCGGCAACATTCTTCAGCGGACTGGCTCTTTCATTCCGCAGCTTGCTGGTGGCGCGCGGACTTGTAGGAGTCGGCGAAGCGGCGTACACGCCGGCAGGAACGGCGGTAATCAGCGCGACATTTCCGCAAGAAGTGCGCGCGCGCGTGCAAGGAACATTTGATCTGGGAATGTTCATGGGCGGCGCGGCGGGAATCGCGCTGGGCGGAATTGTGGCGCAATGGCTGGGCTGGCGCATGGCATTCTGGATCGTCGGAACACCGGGATTGTTGCTGGGATTAAGCGCGCTCAAATTGCCGAACACACCGGTGCCAACTTTGAAAGAGCGCTTGCCACTGAGCGAATTGTTTCGCGTGCCCGCTTATATGATGTTGCTGGTCAGCGCGTCATTCAGCAGCTTCGCCGGATATTCCTACGTGGCCTGGGGTCCGGATTTTGTACAGGAGTACAAAGGATTCTCGTCTACTGAATCCGGAGTCACGCTGGGATTGACGGTACTCCTGGCCGGCGGCTTCGGAATTCTGGCAGGAGCGACAATTTCCGATTGGTTTTCACGAAAACGTTCCTGGGGACGCTCCGCGGTAGTGCCTGCGGGATTTGTGCTGGCGGCGCCATGCATCTTTTACGCGTTGCACGCGAGCACTAAGCCGGCATTTATTTTCCTGTTCGGACTCGGAACATTTTTTCTGACTTGGTATCACGGGCCAGTTACCGCAACTATCCACGACATTATTCCGGCGCAGGGACACGCGACGGCCTGGGGATTTTATTCGCTGGTGATTAATTTACTGGCGATGGCGATAGCGCCATTGCTGATTGGTACGATCGCGGATCAGTACGGGCTGATGACCGGATTGGAATCGGCGATTGTTTTTCAACTAATTGGTGGATTGCTTTTCCTTTATGTTCCTTATTTTATCCGGCGCGATGGATTGCATCACAAGGCGCTGAATAAATATTGGAAGGGCGATGAGCATTTTAAGGCGAAGCAAAGCGCGGTGAGGGCGCCGACGAGCTAACGTGTTTGATGGAACCTGAAGCGAATTTGGGATCCCTTTGTTCTCTTAGTCCAAAGCCACGACCAATTCAGCCGTAGAATTACGGCCAGCAGGGAAATTTATGAGAAATCTTTAGGTATTGGATTGTTGGGATTCCGGGAGGGTATAACTCTCCACCAACAGTGTACCACGAAATCGCCGTAACGGATTTATTTGTCGCGCGTATATTTAGACATGGGAGCCCAATCCCGGCGCGGAGGCGGTGACGAGTGGAAACTTTAATTCAAGACTTGCGGTTCGCTATTCGCGGCCTGCTGAAAAATCCCGCATTTTCTTCCATTGCAATATTGACGCTGGCGCTGGGCATTGGCGCGAACACGGCGCTTTTTAGCGTGATGAACGCGCTGCTGTTGCGCGATTTGCCGGTACGGAACCCGCAAGAACTAGTTGTGCTTTCCGATCCCGGGCATTCGGGAATGGAGAATGGAACGGAAAACGGCGAAAGGTTTGCGTTTACATTCCATGAATTCGAGGGGCTGCGCGATAACAATCAGGTTTTCTCAAACATTTTCTCTTTTTCAAGCTTCAATACCGAAGCTCCTGTGGCATCAAGTGATTCCGGCGCAGGCGCGCCGACCGTAATCAGCATGGTGAGCGGGGATTATTTTTCAACGCTGGGCGTGCAGCCGCTGATGGGACGAACGCTTGGCGCGGAAGTGGACAAGGGGCTGATGCAATTTCCGCAAGCGGTGCTGAGCTACGCGTACTGGCAGCAACATTTGCATCAGGATCCCAGTGTAATTGGGCGGAAGATTCGCATCCGGCAAACACTGTTCGATGTGGTCGGACTGATGCCGAGGGAATTTACAGGAATCGCGGTGGGGGAATCGCCTGGGATGTGGGTTCCACTTACGATGCAGCAGGCGGTGGTGCCGGGCAGTGACTGGCTGACGCAACCTGCGGATTCGATCAGCCGGCGAATGTTTCTGCATGTGGTTGGACGATTGAAGCCGGGCGTGACACTGGCGCAGGCGAACACTTCTATTAATGTTACGTTCCACAATCTGCTCAAAGTCGACGGCGACGCCATCGCTGACGCGGAAGCCCGAAAGCAAGTGACCGAGGGCCGAATTGTTATTCGCGATGCGCGTCACGGACTTTCCGAGTTGCGCAGGCAATACATAAAACAGCTCAGCGTGCTGATGGGACTGGTGGGACTACTGTTGCTTCTGGCGTGCGTAAACGTGGCGAATCTGGTGCTGGCGCGGTCGGCTGGACGGGAAAGAGAGTTGACGGTGCGGGTTGCGCTGGGCGCGGGACGCGCGCGGCTGGTGCGCCAATTGCTGACGGAAAGCGTTTTACTTTCGGCGGTGGGAGCAGTGGTGGGATTGTTGCTCGCGCAATGGGGCGATGAATTGCTGCTGCGCATGGTCTCAGATACGTCGACGCCGGTACCGTTGGATGTACACGTGGATTGGATGGTGCTGGCATTCACGATTGGGGTGACGCTGGTTACGGGCGTGCTATTCGGATTGGTTCCCGCGATACGCGCTACGCGGCTGGAACCGAATTTTGTGCTCCGCGGGGCGACACGAAGTATTGCCGGCGGAGATCGCGGAGCCCGGCAGGTGCCGATCGGCAAGGTGTTGGTTGGCGCGCAAGTAGCAATTTCTCTTGTGCTGCTAGTGGCCGCGGGGCTTTTCGTACGCAACATTCAGAATTTGATGCACATTCCGCTTGGATACGAGGCTGAGAATCTATTGATGTTCCGCTTGAATCCGAAACTGGATGGATACAAGCAGGCGGCGATCAATCCGCTGTTTCAAACGCTGCTGGCGAAATTCAACGCGATGCCGGGGTTGCGTGGCGCAACACTTTCCGGAAACGGACTGCAGTTCGGAGGAGATTCCAACACGGAGATTTCGATTTCCGGTCTGACACCTAAACGTGGTCAGGAAATGGACGCAACATATGAACATGTTGGCCCGCATTACTTTTCCACGATAGGAATTCCGGTGCTGATGGGCCGAGACGTCGAGAAACAAGACGAAAGCGGAGCGAAACATTGTTGGATCAACGAGACGATGGCGAAATATTACTTCGGCAACGAAAATCCGATCGGCCGGCATGTTGTGGATATGTTTCCCGATCAATACGCCGACATGGAAATCGTGGGCGTTGTGGCGGACGCGCGATTGCATTCGCTGAGCGAGCAGATGGAAAGGCGATTCTTCGTCCCTTACTTCAACGCAATTGAGCAGCCCGCGAGCGCCGCATTTGAGTTGCGTTATACCGGAGACGGTTCGACGCTGAGTTCGGCCGTCCGGCAAGTGGTCCGTGAAACGGACGCGGGACTTGACCCGCTGGTTTTCCGGACGGTGCCGACAGCGATTGCTTCGCACATAATTGGTGATCGCCTTATGGCGAAACTTTCGAGCTTTTTCGGATTGGTGGCGATGCTGCTGGCATGCGTGGGAATTTACGGAGTGCTTTCTTACACGGTGGCGCGGCGCACAAGTGAAATTGGAGTGCGCATGGCGCTGGGTGCGCAGCGAAGAGATGTGCTGGGAATGATTTTGCGCGATGCGCTGGGCGTGACCATCGTCGGCGTGGTGGCCGGATTGGGTGTGGCGCTAGCGTTGACGAAATTGCTGGAGAGCTGGAGCCTGCTTTCGGGATTATTTTATGGCATATCGGCGCGCGATCCGATAACTCTGATGGTGGCATCAATTGTGCTGCTGGCGGTGTCTGCGATCGCGGCATTTGTGCCGGCGTGGCGGGCTTCACGTACCGAGCCGATAGTCGCACTGCGGTACGAATAGCCGGCTGAGGGCCGCCACGGGAGCCCCCCGGCTGAATCCCCTTTCGGCCGAAAATAATGTTCGAAAAAAAGCGACGTCCGGTCTATAGTATGTATCCAACTTATCGTGTCGGAAGTTTGAGAACTGCCTTTACTAAGGGGGGTACTTACATGGGCAATCTTCAGACGATCGAGCCGATTCAATCCGTCCGCACGGCCAAACCTGTAAAACACTATCAAGCGTACCGGCCTCGTCCGTTTCTGCGCGAACAGCGTGAGGAAACGACGATTCTGTTTGGCGGGCTGACGTGGAAACACGAACGGCTAATACAAGCTGCGATGCACAACCTTAATTATAAGGCTGAGCCGCTGCCGAACATTGCTCGCGGGGATTTGGACGCGGGGAAAGAGTTGATTGACGTGGGCGCATGCTGTCCCACGATATTCACCACGGGAAGCCTGGTGAATTTTCTGAAGGATAAGTCTGTCGAATTGGGAGACAAGAAAGCGGTGGCGGAGAAGTATGTCTTCTTAACGGCGGGGGCGTGCGGGCCTTGCCGGTTTGGGCAGTATCACGAGTCGTATGCGATGGCGCTGGACGGCCTGGGCATGCGCGATTTCAGAATGTTTTTGCTGGCGCAGGATCAACTGGACCAGGGAGCGAGCGGCGGAGGCGGATTAGAAATTAATTTGCCGCTGAGCATGGGACTGGTGTGGGGAATTCTGATTGGTGACGTGCTGGGCGATTTGGAATATCTGACGCGTCCTTATGAAGTAAAGGCCGGGCAAACGGATGCGGTGCTGAAGGAAAGCATCGAGTACATGTACAAAGTTTTCCGTGAACGGCCGATCAAGGGAAAGAAGTGGGGCGTGCTGGCGTGGCATTTGACGACGAATTATTTTACGAAGGCGCTGCGCGAGGTATTTAAGAAGTGGGATGAGATCGAAGTGGACCGTCTGCGCGCAAAAGCCAAAGTGAAAATTACCGGCGAATTCTGGTTGCAGACGCACGAAGGCGACGGCAATTACAACATCAAGCGCTGGCTGGAATCGGAAGGCGCGGAAGTGATTCCTCCACCAGTGGCGGTGTGGCTGGATTATTTGATGCATCCGGACGTGCGCATTCGAGAGCATCGTCCCAAGCCGCCGCGCAAGAAATTGATGAAGGAATCGCTGATGCGGAACCTGGAGAAAGTTTACCGGGCGAGTTACAACCGGTTCCGCAAAGCGCTTGGAAATATTCCTTACGAATTGCCGGACCAGATGGAATTGCGCGCGCTCGCGAATCCGTTCTATCACTATGAACTGAGCGGCGGCGAAGGACACATGCTGGTGGGCAAGGCGCTCTATGCGTATCACCACAAAAAGGCGCACATGGTGTGCGAGCTGACGCCCTATTCGTGCATGCCGAATACGATGTCGGTTGGATCGATGGCCAACGTGCTCGGGAAATATCCGGATTTGCTTTACGCGCCGATCGAAATTAAAGGCGACGCGGAAGTGCACGCGCTATCGCGTTGCCAGATGATTTTAACGGAAGCGAAGCGCCGCGCGCAGAGCGAGTTTGAGAATGTACTGGCGAAACTCGGCGTAACGGTGGAAGACGTGCGGCGATATGAATCGCAACATCCGGAAGTGCGACGCGCGTCGTACCGTGTGCCACATATGGGATACGCCGGGACCGCGGCAAATTACGTGACGCATTTAGTTACGACGGGAAAAATCAAGAGCCGGCGCGTTGCTGAAACAGCGGCCGCAGCTGCCATGGTGCTTTAGAAATGGCAAGCAACGGCCTGGTTTCCATTCAACCGATCATGCCGCCTCCGGTGGAGGCGCGCATTCCACTCGGGCCGATCACCGAACCGGGCGAAGTGAAAATTTGCGCGATGGATGTGGGCAGCACGACCTGCAAATACGTGCTGACCGCGCCTTCCGGTGAAATAATTTCCCAGGCATACGAGCGCCACAACACCAAACAAGCCGAAAAAGTTCTGGATTTCCTGCAACGGCTGGAAACGCAATTTGGTTTGCAGCCGGAGGTGGATCGTATTTTCTTTACAGGCTCAGGCGCGGGAATTGTGGCGCCGTTTGTGGGCGCGAAATTTGTGCAAGAGGTGGTGGCGGTCGCAGCGTCGGTTGAGAAATTCCATCCTGCCGTGCGATTTGTGAGCGAAATCGGCGGCGAGGACATGAAGACGATTTTCTTTACCGGCGAGGGCGAAGCGAAGAGCAAGCAAGTGTTGATGCAGAGCGCGTGTTCCGGCGGCACCGGGACGTTCATCGAAAAGACCGCGCGCAAGTTGGAGATCGCATCGGAAAAACTTGCCACGATGCGGTACTCAGGATTCACGCTCCACAAAGTGAGCAGCAAGTGCGGGATTTTCGCGGAGGCGGACTCGAACAGTTTGCTGAAGGCAGGCATTCCAGTTGAAGAAATTATCGCGTCTTTATTCGAGGCGGTGGTGTATCAAAACTTGGCGACCTTGACGCGCGGGAATACTCCGCTACCGGAAATTCTTTTGTTGGGCGGGCCAAATTTATTTTTTACGGGATTGCAGGAGGCGTGGCGGCATCATCTGGCGAAGATTTGGAAAGAGCGGAAAGTGGCTGGCGCGGATAAAGACCCGGCATCATTAATAAAGGTGCCGGAAGACGCGCTTTACTATGCGGCGTTGGGATGTATTGAGGTTGGGCGCCGCGACGCGCAGAACGTGGGAATTTATCGCGGACACGGAAAATTGAGTTGGTGGATCAACGAGGGCCAACACGAGGAAAAGAAAAAGGCGGGGCGCGGAGGGTTGTGCAAGAGCGACGCGGATTTTGAGGCGTTCAAGGACGAATATTCGGAAGCGAAGATCGCGCCCGCTGTTCTAGAGACGAAGGCAACCGCACAAGTGGCGCCTGCTTCCGAAAAATTGACGCGCGTGGTTATTGGCTGTGACTTTGGGTCGACTACTGCAAAAGCGGTTTGCATTTCGCCGGACAAGGAAATAGTTTTTTCGTGTTACGCGCTCAGCAAAGGAAATCCGATAGAGGACGCGAAGTCTCTTTTCGATCAACTGCGCAAAGCGATTGGCGATGGCGAAATTCTGGCGGTGGGCATCACCGGTTATGGCAAGGATCTGTTGAAAGGCATTCTCGGCGCGGATTGCCCGATCGTCGAAACGATTGCTCACGCGAGCGCGGGGCTTCACTTCTTCCCTGACGCGGATTGCATTTGCGATGTAGGCGGCGTGGACGTGAAAATCATGCTGCTGAATAACGGAACGGTTTCCGATTTCCGGCTGAATTCGCAATGTTCGTCCGGGAACGGAGCATTTTTACAAGGAGTAGCGGAGCGATTTGGAATTCCGCTGAGCGAAATGGCGGACGGCGCGTTCCGCGCGCAGGCCATGCCACAACTTTCCATGGGCTGCGGCGTATTTCTGCAAAGCGATATTGTGAATCAGCAGCGCAAGGGCTGGCAGGCGGAGGAAATTCTGGCGGCGTTGTGCGCGATTTTGCCGCTAAACGTTTGGATTTATGCCGGCGGGCTAAATAATTTGAGCGTGGTGGGAAAGAAATATATTTTGCAGGGCGGCACGCACAAAAATTTGGCAGTGGTGAAGACGCAGGTGGATTTCATTCGCTCGAAAGTTCCCGACGCCGATGTCGTGGTGCATCCATATTCGGGTGAAGCGGGCGCGATCGGCGCGGCGCTGGTGTCATTGGATTGGTACCAGGCTGGCGGGCGCACGCAATTCCGCGGATTCGATTCCATCGCACAACTGAAATACAACAGCACTACATCGTTGGACACGGTTTGCCACTGGTGTCCGGTGACGTGCCAGCGCAGCTTCATCGACGTGGAGCTGTTGAATGGCGGCGGACGTTCGTGGAGCAAGGTTCCGCTTTCTAAGGGATGGGAGCGAGTGATCGTAAATAATTCCTGTCCGAAGGGGCTTGTAGAAGACGTGAACGAAATGAAAGTGATCAAGGCCGACATCGAGAAAACCAAGAATGCCTTTCCCAACATTGCAGACATGGTTCGCAAGGACGCCTTCCGCCGCGCCACCGCGTAAAGACCGCTCGGAAATTCGAGTTGGAATTCCACGAGTGCTGAACGTGTGGAGCACGCATCAGTTCTGGGTGGGGTTTCTGCGCGACCTCGGAATCGCGCACGAGAATATTGTTTTCAGCTCGGATACCAGCGAAGAGCAGGGGCGTGATTTCGGCAAGGGACGCGGGACGGTGGACTGCTGCTATCCGGTGAAAAGCATCAGCGGGCATTACGGCGAATTGGTTTTTGGGCAGAAAAAGAAAATAAATATTCTGCTGAGCCCCATGATTTATTCCATGCCCTCCGTGCTGCGCGGGCATGTATTGGATACGCTGACCTGCACACGTGTGATGGCCGGGCCGGACAACATCAAAGCGGGATTTCTGAAGGAGCGGGACATTTTTGCGGAAAACGGGATTGCGTATATCGCGCCGTTCGTTAGTCTGGGCGACCGCAACGCTGTGGCTCCGCAGCTTTATGGAAACTTGAAGGACGCGCTGGATTTGTCGATGGAAGAAACCGAGCGCGCGGTGAAGGCCGGGTATCACGCGCTGGATACGATGGACGCGAAGCTGCGTCAACGCAGCCGCGAAATCTTGGCGTGGTGCGCACGAGAAAACAAACCCTGCATATTTGTTGTGGCGCGGCCGTATCACATGGATCCGGGAATCGGCCACGAGATCGAAGGAGATTTGCAGGCGCAGGGATTTCCCGTTCTGTGGATGCAATACTTCCCTACCGATGCGGACATTCTGAATTGGTTATTTGAAGAAGATCTGCGCGAGAAGCGAATTAATTCTCCATTTGATATTTCCGACGTGTGGACTTCGTCATACAGCAGCAACACCAATGAAATTCTGTGGGGCGCAAAAGTTGCGGCGCGGTGTCCGTGGACGACGTGCGTGCTGCGACTTTCCAGTTACGAATGCGGCATGGATCAGCCGACGTACACGCCGACCCAGCGAATTGTGGAAGCCACCGGAACACTTTTCTTCAAGTTCGGAGATTTGGATTCGACCAAGCCGGCCGGCAGCGTGAAGATTCGGGTGGAGACAATTACGCATTACATGAATAAATATTCGTCGGATATCATCGAGCGGAAGAAAGCAATGCTCTCGCCGAATTGTCCGTTGTAGCGGGCTCAGGGCGTTTTCGGTGTGTTTGGTAGATTGGTTTAGATTGGCCGCGAAGGTCCCCAGGGCTTGACGGCGCCCTGGGCTACAAAACCCTGTATTATCTTGCCGGAAGGTTCAACTTACGTGTGGAAGAGAATTTTGATGATTGCGTTTTTCTGCGCGCAGCACCTGATGCCGCAGAGTTTTACCGACGTGAAACCCAGTCCGCAGCAAATGGCCTGGCAGGATTTGGAAATCGGAGTGCTGATCCACTTTGGCCCAAACACATTTATGAATCGCGAATGGGGCGATGGAACAGCCGAGCCGACCGTTTTTAATCCCGCACAATTTGATCCGGAACAGTGGATGCGCGCGGTGAAATCCGCAGGCGCGAATTATCTGGTGATGGTTGCGAAGCATCACGACGGCTTTTGTTTATGGCCCAGCGGACAGACCGAGTACGGAGTGAAATCGAGTCCGTGGCGCGGTGGGCGCGGAGATGTGGTGCGCGACGTGACCACGGCGGCGCGCAAGAATGGATTGAAAGTCGGACTATATCTTTCTCCGTGGGATCGGCACGAACCTCGCTACGCGGATGTAAAAAAATACGACGACTATTATTCCGCGCAACTTGTGGAACTTGCCACGCGTTACGGCGACATCACCGAATTTTGGCTGGATGGCGCGGGAAGCGAGGGGCACGTTTATGATTTCGACCGCTACGTTTCGCAGTTGCGCATCTATCAGCCGAACGCCTTGGTTTTCGCCGACGCGGCGCTGCTGAAGTACGGCGATATCCGCTGGGCAGGAAACGAAAGCGGTTTTGCGAATGAAGAAAATTGGAATGTGCTGGACCTGCACGGCTATTTGCGTTATCGCCCGGCGGAAGCGGACACACCGCTGCGCAAGGATCACTGGTTCTGGCATGCGAATGACGAGAAAAGTCTGAAGTCTGTCGCCGAAATGTTGGACACTTATGAAAAGACGGTCGGCCGCGGCGCGCAATTGATGATCGGCGTTGCTCCCGACGGGCGCGGCCTGGTGCCGGATTCCGACGTGCAGCGGTTGGCGGAATTTGGCGCGGCCGTGCGCTCAATTTATGGCGAGAATAAAAATTTGGCGCGTCGCGCGAAAGTTGCGCCGGAATATGCGGCGGCGGTCGACGGCGACGCGGACACATTCTGGAGCGCGCCGGCGGATTCGCGTTCAGCGACGATTGAGCTTTCGTTTGATCCGCCGATTGCTATCGATCGCGCGCTGACCATGGAGTGGCTGGGCGATGGCCAGCAGATCGAACGATATTCGATTGAAGCATTCGCCGGCGACAAATGGACGACGCTGCACAGCGGCACGTCCATCGGGCATAAGAAAATTGATAAATTCGCGCGCACGACCGCGACGCGCGTGTGGCTGGTGATTATTTCTTCGGCTGGTGCACCACGCATCCGCGAATTTCAATTGTTTGACGGCGCCGCGGCGGAAACAGCGGCGCAAAAGCTGCAGTAATTCAATTCTTCGGAAAGACTGCCGTTTCCGCGAACAGAATTCATTCCTCTGCCGGTAAATCTTTTTTAATTTTTCTGCGAATTTTTCTGGTAACTTCCACTCGATTCGTGTTATCTCTATGTCAGTGACTAGCAAAATTTGCTTACATTCACCGCAAATTCACATTTCAGTGCACAAGTTTCTCCGCCTGCTGAGTTACACGGCAAGTTACTTCTAGCCGGACGCACCCTGCGCCAGCAGTAGTTTTCTACGGGTGTATTTACAAACGTCCGAAGGAGGAAAGTTGATGAAAGTAAAGACAAAGGATGCAGCGAGCGGACCGATAGGAAATTATATTAAGCACCATTATCGTCACTTCAATTCCGCGGTGGTGATTGATGCCGCGGATGCGTATGTGCATCATCTGAAAATCGGCGGAAAAATGTTTGTGACGCTGGGCGGAGCGATGAGCACCGCTGAGCTGGGGCTTTCGCTTGCGGAAATGATTCGCCAGGACAAGGTGCACGCGATCTGCTGCACCGGCGCGAACCTGGAGGAAGATGTTTACAATCTGGTCGCGCACAATCACTACAAACGAATTCCCCACTATCGCCATCTGACGCCGGAGCAGGAAGTTGAGCTGCTGAATCAACATTTGAATCGCGTGACCGACACATGCATTCCGGAAGAAGAGGCGATGCGCCGCATCGAGCGCCTGGTAGTGGAAGACTGGTACGCGGCTGACAAGAGCGGCCAGGCATTTTTTCCGCATCAGTTTTTCTACCGGTTGCTGCTGTCCGGAAAACTGAAACAATTTTACGAGATCGATCCGAAGGACAGCTGGATGATGGCTGCCGCGGAAAAGAATTTGCCGATGTTTGTGCCGGGCTGGGAAGATTCCACGCTCGGAAACATGTTCGCCGCGCAGGTGATCGGCGGCAAAGTGAAGAATGTGCATACCGTGCGCGTGGGAATTGAGTACATGATGGAACTGGCGCGTTGGTACACGGAAACGGCCGGCAAGACCTCGTTGGGCTTTTTCCAAATTGCAGGCGGCATCGCAGGTGATTTCCCGATTTGCGTGGTGCCCATGCTGCATCAGGATTTGCGCCGCGAACACGTTCCGCTATGGGGATATTTCTGCCAGATTAGCGATTCGACCACCAGCTATGGTTCTTATTCCGGCGCGGTGCCCAACGAAAAAATCACCTGGGGCAAACTCGGCGTGGATACACCGAGATTTGTAATTGAATCCGACGCGACGATTGTCGCACCGCTAATTTTCGCCTACGTACTCGGCTGGTAGAACCCGCGCATCTTAACCTCCGCAAAAAAAACGGGCCGGCTGATCGCCGGCCCGTAGATTGTCTCGAATCGAAGCAACGAAACTAGAACGTGAGCGTTGCTCCGATCTGAACGACGCGTGGTGTTGATACGGTTGAGGTGATCTGCCCGAACGTATTGCTGTTAATGTTCTGGTCGCCGACGAAAAATGTTGGATGGTTCAGAACATTGAACGCCTGGCCTTTTAACTCCATCCTCAACTTTTCCGTAATCGGAATGGCCTTGGTGATAGCGAAATCCATGTTAAAGAACGCAGGACCGTTGAACGCGTTCCGCTCAAGATTTCCTACCTGCCCCGGTTGCGGGTTGCAAAAGCCGCCCGAAACCAACGGAGCGCAAGTCAAACCGTCTGGACCTGCTCCCAAGCCAGTGTTTCCGACAAAGGTCGGGTTGATGAGCAAAACCTCGCCGGCAAAGGACCCCGAAGTATTGACTGAAGTATTTAACGCAGACCGAATCTGGGCCAGGGTGAGATTTGTGTCCACGGTTTCGTTCCCTGAGCGGCCGCTACGATTTAGCGTGCCACGTTGAGAAAAGAACGAGAATGGTGAACCGCTCTGCAACGTGAACACAGAAGAGACCGTCCAGGCCGAGATAATTCGGTTCACAACGCCGTTGCTCGGTGCAAGACGGTGCCCCTTTCCAAACGGTAACTCGTAAATGAAGTTGGACTTAAACGCATGCGTGATGTCGAAATTAGCGCGCCCAATTTCCAGGCCGGGCTGTGCGTTGTCCAGCAACGGTGAAAAGTTGCTCTGCGATCCGTCGGAATCGTCCAGAACCTTGCTGAAAGTATAGCTGGCCTGGATGTTGAGACCGTTCCCGAATCGCCGCCGGATTTCGACAATCCCCGCGTTATATTTAGAACTCGAATAGTTCTCCAACAAGTCGCCACCGCGGATGAAGTCATTGGGGGTGAATTGACCCGGAAATGCCTCGAAACCGTCGATGTGGTAAATATCCGCCAGCGTTCCTACCTGTCCCTGTTCGATCAACTGCTGAACCGTACCGTTGCCCGGCAAACCGCCATCAACAAGGTTCGGAAAGACGGTCAACGGCTGGCTTCCGGGTCCCGTGAAGTTGATGTTGCATTGTTTGCCGTTGGTGGCGGCAAGTGAGAGGAAACAATTGCTCCGCGCGCGATTGAAGTCGGCGAGGAAGCCGTTTTGGTTGATTACCACCTGGTTGACGTCGATGCCTCGGATAAGGCCCGTAGCATGGTTGCCTTGATAAGAGACGGTCAACGTGGTGTGCCATCCGAGTTCTCGTTGAATCGAGAAGTTCCATTCCTGAACGTACGGTGTGCGCAAATTGTTAGAAACCGCAAAGCCGGCATTGTTGGCGGCACCACCTAGATTGTTGAAGTTGTTCTGAAACGTAACGGGAAGCTGGAACGGAGGTGCAGCAACTCCGGGCGCCGCAGGTTGTCCGTTACCACCGCTAACCGTTGCAACAACATCGGGATTGCCGTTCGACGAAATCAGGCCGGCGTTGCCCGAGGCTGCGTTGAGCACCGCCGTGAAGAGATCGTCGTTTACATAGTGGATCGAGTAACCCGCGCGGATTACCGTCTTCCCGGTTGAAAATGGATCCCAAGCAAAGCCGAGATTGGGAGCAAAGTTCTTGTAGTCCGGATTGTAGGTCCGACTGTTGCTTCCTGGTCCGCCGACCGAGTTTACAGTCGCATTGGAGAGCAATGTTTGCGCTGCGGTTTGGCCGGTCGGTATGACCGGCAGTAGCAGCAGGCCATTCTGCTCGCTGAGAGGGGCGGAATATTCATATCGCAGGCCGAACGTCAAAACGAGGTTCTTTCGAATACGCCAGGAATCGGCCCCGTAGACGGCATAATTGTTTAGGATAAGATTCTGCTGCGAAGGCGCTCCCGGAACGAATCCTGAAGTAAGACTGGTCACGTTAAATGTCTTGTTGGTGGAAGCGACAAACCCACCGAGCGTAGACAGTAAATTCTCCGCGTTGCCGAGATCGAGGGATGAGATCGGTGCGGAGAAGTCGGATCCCAGCAGCGCGAATGGATTGTCCGCGCTGAACCCGAGTGACAGGTTTTCCGAAGTCCCGGCGAAATCGAAGGGGGCCGCACTGATGTGCGAAAGGTACCCGCCGAAACTTATTGTATGGTTTCCATGACTCCAGGTTGCGTTGTCTCCGCCGTTGTACGTGTTTGTGAAGCGGCCCTGCCCGAAAAAGTTCGGATTTGGGTTCGTAAAATCCGTCCCCGAGATGAAACTCGTTCCGAAAACCTGGCTGGTGTTAAAAACTGCAGGGGCAAAGTCGAAGCCGAAACGAACTTCGTTGGTGAGATTCGTGGTCGGGTTCCAACGCCATGCCGTGGAAAGAAAATTCACTTTGTCATTGTTGTTTACGATCGGCACGGTATTGAACGTAGCGTCGATATCCGGCCGGTCAACGATCTGTTGATTCCAGGAGTAGGTCGCCGAAAGAGAATTCTTCGAATTCAGATCGTAGTCAATGCGAACGCCGGTATTCGGCTGTATGACATTAGAACGCGCATTAAACTGAAATCCGGTGGTGTTCAATCCATCTCCCGCCTGGAGGCTATTTCCGGTGGTCGGGACTTTGGCAAGAAGAGCCGCAATTGCAGGGTCGATCGTGAACACCGGCGCGAGGTTGCCCATGGAAGCGCTACGCGATGCCGGTCCCCCGAGGTTCTGGTTCTCGAGCGTAAGCAAGTTGGCTGTGATCAACTGGTTTGGTGATACACCTGACGGGCAAGGGATGCTATTGGAGTCGGATGGCGGCAAGTTGTTACAATCCGTATGGAATTGGAATGTGCCAGCCCTGCCGGTAGGAGTGAGAATTGTGGAAAGGACTGGCGTGGTCGCACCCAGGTGAAAGTTTTCGTAATACGCATAAACGAAAAGCTTGTTCTTCAAAATCTTTCCACCGGCGTTCCCGCCCCACTGATTCAGGTTCAATCCGGTCTGCGGGACGCCGTTAAAGTTATTGAACCAATTGTTAGCAGCCCATTTGTTGCTGCGGTACCAATCGAAACCCTGGGCGTGCCACGTATTTGTGCCGCGCGGCGTTACAATGCTGACCGCCGAACTGCCGCCTGCTACCGCCGCATTGCCGTTCTGCGAGTTAACCGTGAATTCGCTCACTTGACTCAGGATGGGCAAGTTGGGAAGGAAATCCAGGCCATTTGCGCGGATGAAGTTGTCTTGAACGTTGATTCCATCGATCGTGACGCTTGAGAATGAGCTGCGCTGGCCATTGATGACCGTATTAGATTTTCCGTTCTGATTCACGCCCGCTTCCAGGCCCAAAAGATTCAAAACGTTTCGATCCTCGATCGGCAGAATCGCGAGTTGCTTCGTATCCACGTTTGAAGTGATCTCGGCGTTGGTGGTTTGAATTTCTTCCGCGCCGGCTACCACGTTGATAATTTCCGAGGCTGTTCCGATCTCCAGGACGATCGCCGGAACGGAGTATTCCTGCGAAGCCTCCAGCTTAATGTCGCTTACTGAAGCGAGCTTGAATCCCTTTTGGCTCACGCTGACTTTATAAAGACCGAAATTCAGACCGGCGAACTGGTATCCGCCATTCGGACCGGTCTTGGTAGTATAGGTGGTGCCAGTATCTTGGCTGGTTACCGTAACTTCGGTCCCGACCATCGCCGCTTTGTTCTGATCCAGAACCGTCCCCGTAATCGTACCTGTGGGGACTTGTGCAACTGTGGAGATAACTGCAAATAGGCCGCATAGGAAAAAGACTGTGAGGTATCTAGTCAGATTCAAACGCATCTCGCCTCCATTCTTATTGGTTAAATTTATTAATGAGACTGCATCACCTGACAAAGCAATTACGGTTCCATTTCCTTGCCTCTTTCAAGATTGCGCTAGATTCTGTATTAACAGCATCTTACAAGCTGCCAAATTGGCGGTCTCCCCCTCGCATTCCAATTATCTGTATTTCATCGAACTTAAATATATTAGAAATAATTTAACATTCGATTTACTTGCCGATTGGCTACTCGTTTACCTCGATTTACCTCGGTACGTCGGTCCCGAACATTAGGATCAAGCCGGCAATCAATATGGATTTCGATAAATAGGGTCGAGTACAAACTGTAGATCATCGTTTAAAGAGGTCATTTCTTCGCTCGCAAACGGCAACCTCAGCGTGTTGAACGGCGCCGGAGCCTAATCGTGGGCGAGCATCTGCCGCCGGCGAGCGGCAAAGACAAGACTGAGGTGGCTCATGCTAATCACCGCTATTTTTCCTTCCTTCTAAAATTAACGGAACGGGTTGGAAGTGTATTCGTCGTGCCAACTGGAAAATGCGAGCGCCGGGCGCCCATCCCGAAAATTCTTTTTTCGTCGAATCGCGCAGACGTGCGAGAATAGAAACCTGGCCTCGAATGTATGCGTCTACTTACATGTTCGTGCTGGGGATGCCCGCGAAACACGGCGCGTGTATCTTCCGCAGCTCGAATGCATCAGATGGGGTGGCAATGAATTGTCTTGAGGTTTATTACCGCCGCCGGATACTGCGTCGCAAGTCCAGACGGAATTACGGAATTTGAGATAACGAATGTGGATTGTAAGACTCGCCCTTAACAGGCCCTATACGTTTATCGTCTTCGCGCTGGTCATCATTCTGATCAGTCCGCTGGTGATTACCCGCACGCCCACGGACATTTTCCCGGAAATTAACATTCCGGTGGTCAGCATCGTCTGGAACTACTCCGGCCTTTCCGCCACCGACATCGAGTCACGCATCGTATCCGGCTACGAGCGTTCGCTGACCACGACGGTGGACAACATCGAGCACGTCGAATCGCAGACGGAAGAAGGCCGCTCAATCATCAAAGTCTATTTTCAGCCGGCCGCCAAAATCGCTACCGCCATTGCACAGATTACGGCGATCTCGCAGACCGCCATCCGAACGATGCCGCCGGGCACCAATCCTCCGCTGGTGATTACCTATTCCGCTTCGACCGTGCCCATCATGCAGCTCGGCCTGAGAGGCGATGGCCTTTCCGAGCAGGAATTGAATGACCTCGCGGTGAATTTCGTGCGCAACCGGCTGGCCGCAATTCCCGGTGCCGCCACGCCGTATCCGTATGGCGGAAAACAACGGCTGGTTGCGGTGAACGTGGATATTCCCGCTCTGCAGGCCAAGGGGCTGTCTCCCGTGGATGTGATCAACGCGGTTTCCGCGCAGAACTTGATCCTGCCGTCGGGTACCGTGAAGCTCGGAGCCATTGAGTATCCAGTGGAGATGAATGGAAGCACGGACACCATCGCGGAACTGAATAATCTTCCCATCAAAACGGTGAACGGCGCGACGGTTTGCGTCCGCGATGTCGCTTACGTCAGCGACGGCTTTTCTCCACAGACAAACATCGTGCGCATGGACGGGCAGCGCGGCGTGTTGCTCAGCGTGTTCAAGACGGGCGGATCGTCCACTCTCGATATCGTCGCTCAATTGCACAGCCTGATTCCGCACATCATGCCCACGCTCCCGCCTTCGCTGCGCATCACGCAGATGTTCGATCAGTCCGTATTTGTGCGCGCCGCGGTGCAGGGTGTGATCCGCGAAGCGCTGATTGCCGCCTGTCTTACCGCGCTGATGATTCTTCTGTTCCTGGGAAACTGGCGCAGCACAGTGATTATCGCCATCTCAATTCCGCTCTCCATTCTTGTTTCGATTTGTGTGCTCAGCGCGCTCGGCGAAACCATCAACATTATGACGCTCGGCGGACTGGCGCTGGCCGTCGGAATTTTGGTGGATGACGCTACCGTCGAAATTGAAAACATCAATCGCAATTTGGCTCAAGGCAAGGAAACGGTCCGCGCCATTCTGGACGGAGCGCAGCAAATTGCCGTGCCCGCCTTCGTTTCCACGATTTGCATTTGTATTGTGTTCGTGCCCATGTTCTTCCTGACCGGCGTTGCGAAATTCCTTTTCGTGCCACTGGCCGAGGCAGTGGTGTTCGCGATGCTCGCTTCCTATTTGCTTTCACGAACGCTTGTTCCCACCATGGCCATGTATCTTCTTCGCGGCCATCACGGCGAGGAGCGCGCCACCGGACGAGATCCTTTTTCCGCCATCCAGCGTGGATTCGTGGACGGATTCGAGCGCATGCGCAACCGCTATCGTTCGGCGCTGACCTTTTGCCTGGATCATGCCTGGACTTTCATCATCATGTTCATGTTGCTGTGCTTCGCCTCCACTCCCATCGTGTTTGTTCTGGGACAGGACTTTTTCCCCGGCGTGGACGCCGGCTTAATTCGGTTGCATATGCGGGGCAGAGTCGGCGAGCGCATTGAAGAAACCGCGCGCGAATGCGATCAAGTGGATAATTTAATCCGTTCCGTGATTCCTCCGGAGGATTTGGGTAACGTGCTCGACAACATCGGCTTGCCGTACAGCAGCCTCAATATGTCCTACAGCAATTCCGGCACGATTGGCACCTCCGATGCCGAAATTCTTGTATCGCTGAAGCCGGATCACAAGAAGCCGACCGGCGAATACATCAGCGAACTGCGCGGGCAGCTCGCGCAATCATTCCCCGGAACCCAATTTTTCTTTCAACCGGCCGACATTGTCAGTCAGATTCTGAATTTTGGCGTGCCCGCGCCTCTTGATGTGCAACTCACCGGGCGAAGCATGCAGGAGAATTACGATCTGGCGCAGCAAATCGCCAATAGAATTCAGCAAGTGCCGGGCACTGTCGACGTGCACGTGCATCAAATGTTTGAGCAGCCGTTGTTGCACCTGGATGTGAACCGCACACGTGCGCAATCGGTGGGGCTCAGTCAGAATGACGTGGCGCAGAGCCTGCTGCTCACGCTGGCAAGCAGCTTTCAGACCAACCCGTCCTTCTGGGCGAACCCGCAAAACGGCGTAAATTATTCGGTTGCCGTGCAGGTGCCGCAGTACAGAGTGGATTCGATGCAGTCACTCGAAAATATTCCTGTCAACTCTATTGGCACACCATCGCCGCAGGTTCTCGGTAATTTGGCGGATTTCAAATTGATGGCCAAGCCCGCCGAGTTATCCGACTACGACGCGCAGCCCATGATCAACATTTATGCTTCAGTTCAGGGCCGCGATTTGGGCGGCGTGGCCACAGACGTGAATAAAGTCTTGGATGAGTTCCGGCCGAAGCTGCCGCGTGGAAGTGAACTCGACATGCGCGGCCAGGTTGAGACCATGAACTCGTCCTTTAAAGGATTGGCGGCAGGCGTCCTGGTGGCGATTCTGCTGGTGTATTTGCTGATCGTAGTGAATTTTCAATCCTGGCTCGATCCCTTCATCATCATCACCGCGCTGCCTGCCGCCCTCGCCGGAATTTTGTGGATGCTGCTGATCACACGCACCACGCTCAGTGTTCCTTCGCTCACCGGAACCATCATGTGCATGGGAGTGGCCACCGCCCAC